>FWPU01000297.1_pt1 | contig 158578 bp, 183 predicted proteins | sample 2228361 | NCBI WGS metagenome assembly FWPU01 (sample SAMEA103939777, study PRJEB20133) | metagenome | reverse complement strand
TCTGTACCCACTTCCATATTGCAACATGGCTCCTTCTCTTGATTGGTGCCAAGGATTAGCTGCCAGCCTGAAACTCCTAGAATTGAAATACGCAAGTACAGTGCATATGGGATTACAGCTGGGTCTCTGTCCTCTTTCTTTTCATATCGCAATGAAAAAAGCTAGGACAGTCCTAGCTTTACGAGTTACCCTAAGTTAACAGAGCCTTTAAAGGGGAAATAAAGTTGAAATACTTACCCGGCTTCAGTATACGGAGCGATTCAATTTGGAGGAGGGTTCTAGTTCTGGAGGCGGCGACTATGGCGGGGGTTATGGTAGTAATGGGAGCAGAAGGTTTGGGGGAAGCAGATTCGGTGGTCCAAGGCCTTTCAGGCCGTCACCTGTGCGAGTCGGCGATGAATACGATGTAAAGATCGAATCCATGAGCAAGAGGGGAGACAGTGGAGTCGCCAGGGTGCAGGGTCTTGTGATCTTTGTGTCGGGCACCAATGTGGGTGACGAAGTCAAGATAAGAATAACAAAAGTTGGACGTGGGTATGCGACTGCAGAGATTGCGGGCCAGACGGCGACGACAACTGCTGGAGACGCCGCAGCTGAAGCACAGATGACAGGGCAAGGAGAAAGCAGCGAAATCCACGCAAGCACAGAGGAAGAAGTAAACAAAGCATAGCTGTACAAGATTTATTATTTCCTCTTGTACAGGTCTCTTTTGATTGGATTCTACACCGACCCACCTGATGGAATTGCCTAGGAAGATACTCATAGGAGAAGGTGTCGTTTCTCAGGTTGGTTCTCTCATCAGGTCACTTGATGCTGGAACAAGCAAGGTGGCAATCATAACCGGCGAGGTGGTAAAGGCAAGGGCAGGTGGGGAGTGCATCGCTTCGCTTGACAAGGCGGGGCTCAAGGGTTCCTGGTATGTCGTTAGCAATGCTTCGATGGATACTGTTACTAGTCTGCAGGACAAGATAAGTGACAGTCCGGATGTCGTCGTTGGGTTTGGTGGCGGGCGTTCAGTAGATGTTGCAAAAATGACTGCTTTCAAGATAGGTAGGCCGTTTCTGAGCGTCCCAACATCAGCGTCTCACGACGGGATCTCAAGCCCCTTTGTATCGATCAGGGGTACCGACAAGCCTCATTCTGTAAAGGCAAATACGCCAATAGGCGTTGTTGCAGACACACACCTGATGTCTCAAGCACCCCCAAGGCTCCTCGCAGGAGGTTGCGGCGATTTGGTGGCAAAGATAACTGCGGTCAAGGATTGGGAGCTTGCCCGTGATGAAAAGGGAGAATACTTTGGAAGCTATGCTGCAAACCTTGCGTACATGAGCGCCAAGATTATCCTCGACGAATCGGAGAAGTTAAAACGTAAGAATCAGTTTAGCATCCGCACAATAGTCGAAGCTCTGATCAGCGCCGGTGTTGCCGCCTGTATTGCTGGCAGCAGCAGACCGTGCTCCGGCGCAGAGCACCTGTTCAGCCACGCAATAGAATATGTTGCCGGCTCCAATTATGGCCTGCACGGCGAGCGCGTCGGCATAGGCACGATAATGATGGCCAAACTTCACGGATTGGACTGGGAAAAGATTGCAGAGACTCTTGAAAACGTCGGCGCTCCGACCACGGCAAAGCAGATTGGGTTGGGCGAGGAACACGTTGTAAAGGCGCTTGTGGCTGCGCAGTCGCTCAGGCCGGACAGGTATACCATCTTGAGCAAAATCAAGTTGGATACAAAGTCTGCCCGCAGGCTAGCTAGGTCCGTCAAAGTGATTTAGCTGGTCTTCTAGAGCCTTTATCGTAGCCTGTTTTCTATGGACAAAGATCTTCTCAAGCTGTGAATGCACATAGCCTTCAAACAACCCTCCGAGCCATCCATAGTGCAACTCAAACTCGATCTCGTCAATGACTTCTGTCCTATCATTGTCCAACTTGCGAAAGCCATGCACATGCTTCCACACTTTGAATCTCCCTGTAAGCATTTCATCGATGTATTCGTAAGGTGCAAGTTTTGTGATTCTAGAATGCCATTTGCTTCTGGTTAAGAGTATTCCTGTCAGCCATACTTCAGAACCCTCGATAAGTTGCTGGTGAGTACACTTGACAATCTGAATTTGCATGTGTGGAGGTGAAACTATCTGGAGATGACCTATGTCCGTGTAAAACTTCCACACCCTGTCAATTTCTGCATTGACGATAAAGGTATGGTGGAATGTGCGCACATGATGACTGTGCGATACTGGGAGATATGTGTCTGTCGCAATAAGGTTGAAGGTGGGGAAGGGATTCGAACCCTTATAAATTCGCTAACCACTCGTGTGCGATCTGCAGGCGAACGCATGGCCGCTCTGCCACCCCACCACACCTCTTACTCTTGGAAGTTCTAATTTAAAGCATTGGCATGCGACCGGGCGGCAATCTTGGCTACCTTTATAGGCTCTGGCACCGCTCCTTGCAGGGTAAACGAATTCAAGATCGCAATAGCCCTTTTCTTGCTCATCCCCCAGTAACGTATGAAGAGGTCCTTGCCAGTTTTCAGCGTCACCTTTTCACGCTCTCCAAGTTTTTGGTATTGTTCTAGCTTGTGCTTCCAGTTCTTGAAGTGATGCTTTATGCTGGCCTCGAGCCCCTTCGAGTCTTCGAAAGTGATAGCAAGGACTGGCAGCCCCGTCTCCTGCGCCACTCTCTCGCCATCGATGATGTTATACATGCTTATCACGAGGCCATCCAGCACTATGCAATTGATATCATCTCTTGCAAGCGACCTGTGAATTGAAATGATGCCGTCGGTAGCGTCATCTCCTTCTATCGTTGCGCTGCCAAACGCCATGCCGTCTATTACCAAGTCGCGCCGCATCACAATGCCAGCCAGAGTCGACTTTTTGCCAGATTTCTTGAAACTTTCCGCAACACCAAGTACTCTGATCCCCTTTTTTTCTGGATGTACTCTACGTGCCTCTGGCAAGCTACTGCATCGACCCTTTTCCCGCGATTCTAGTGCCCTGGCTGTCCGGTTTGAGCAAGACAACGGTCTGTCCAGGTGCATATACAAGCGGTTTTTCAGGAGTGACTTGAAGAGTAGTCTCCCCTTCAAGTTTTATCTTGGCAGTTTTTACCTGCATACCTACAGAGACCATGTAAGTATGGTTCTCTGGTAAGTCTCCCTTAAAGAAAGGACTTTTTTCGAACCTGATTGAAATTGTGCCTGACGAGACCTTGACTGCGTCTGGCGCGCATATTACGTCACCCCTGGAAATGTCGTCAACTCCTGGCCCCTTGATTGCAAGCCCGACCCTTGCAGGGCTTGAAGAGCTTTCTACAGGATCGTCGTGCATCTGTATCGACTTTACAAGCACGCTCTTCTTGCTAGGTAGAAGCACAAACTCGTCATAGGCCTTGACAGTGCCTTGTTTGATCACACCCAACGCGACTGTGCCAACACCCTTTACGTCAAACGCGTGATCGACAGGTATCACAAGAGGTCCGTCTGATCCCTTGGGCTTGAGCTTGCCCATCTCCTGCTTTAGCTGATCAACAGAATCCACAAACTGATAATTGGCTAGAGATGTTCCTTTGAGGATCGTCCTAAGCTTTTCTCTGTCGACTTCGTATGAATGCATCACAAATCCGTCCGATACTCCCACTGAGTCAAGAGCCATTACCTGCTCGCCTAGGAACTTGTCCAGCTTGGCGACGTTTAGGATTGCATACTCGGCCAAGTTGACTGCCTGAAGCAGTGGCTGTATCTTGTCAGGAAACGTGACGGGTGTTGTCCAAGTGTAGACAGTGTCTGCAGTCTTGCGATCATAGATTACAAGGTCAGTCGCAGTCCCCTTCTTCCCAAGCTGTGGAGTGATGCTGGCGTCGCCGAGAACCACGAAATTGATGCTGTTTAACAATACACCTTATTGGCAGCATAGTACCGATAAAACCGTTTGTATAGAACAATGTTATGCAAAATCACTGCTTGCAATTTTTATAATGGTCGGTCTCTTAATATGTGGATATGAAGTACAGAAGCAGAACGGACATTGTTTCGCAGATTCTCGAGGCTGCGAATGGCGGCGCTACAAAGACCAAGATCATGTACAAGGCTTATCTGTCATATGCTCAGCTGAAGGAGTATCTTTTGGTGCTTGTGGAAAACGGGCTGCTTGAATTCGAGAAGGGAACTCAGACATACAAGACAACGTCAAAGGGGCATCAGTTCCTAAAAACCTATAGTCAGATTGGTGGCCTTATCATCCCGGACACTGGAGAAAAATAGCTCATTAGTGGCTATTCTTTCTTGCTAGTTGCTGTTCCTTCCTCGCCAAGGTCGTCTAACGTAAAGACGAAGCGGGAGCCCTCATAATCTTGGGTACCGACTCTCTCCCAATTGATCCTGTATTCGCGTGTCAGCTGCTTGCCTATTATCTTGATCTTCTTGGGTAACTCTGCCCACAGCTTCTCGACCTTTTCAGGGTTCTTTGTCATCAAGAGAGACCTGCGCCTCTTCATCAGATATTTCACGGCAACGTTTCTGTGCACTTGGCCTTCCACCGGGATCTGCTCTTTTCCCGTGTCAATAGTAAACTGACGCTTAGCCAATGCGATTATTGCAAAATGATATATAGAAAAGCTTTTTGGTGATGGCTAGAAAAAGAAAAGAAAAAGGAAGAGCTAGCGCTCTACCTACATCGTTTCTTCCATGGACATTACGTACGTTCCTTCAGGGTGGTCGTCGTCAGTTGCATCGTTTGTTGCTAGGACCGCGAATGCTCCGCCCTTTACTACATGAGCCATGTTGTGGTCGACACCGACATAGATGCCTTCTTCTGGGAACACGGTTTCTATAACACTGGCTGAACCTACGGGAATCCACCATGTTTCGTCATTCTTTATCAGTGTACCGTATCTGTTCTTTACCGATCCGTCCTTCACATCCATCTGCCCAGCAATGAAGTGGAACGATACTCCTTCGTTTGGTCCTGGTGCCAGTATGTACCATCTTGTCAGCTCACCTGGCTTGACCTTGAATATCTCTGCATCTGGGTTCAGCTGAATCTGGGCCTGTTCTCCTATAGATGGTACGTACTTGTGTGCCATACCGTTGGTCAGAATGAGGTCTGGGTCTTCAGAGACGAACTTTCCGAGATCGAATGAACCGACTGTGCCATTCGTGCCGACGAACAATCCCTTGTCTGCGCTGTTATAGATTTCGCCAAACGCTATGTAGAATTCCTTTGCCGGCTTTTCATTGTGTGGGTGTACTACAAGTCCGCCATACATGCCGTTGGCAATGTGTTCCCATACGCCGTTCAGGCCATCAGCACCACAGTGGTACATAAAGAATCCTGCGTTAGGAACATGGAATGTCCAAGTCTTGCTTTCACCAGCTGCTACATTGCCTGATAATACTTGGCTTGGGCCAATTGCTGCATGGAAATCGACACTGTGAATCACTTGACCTTCATTTACCAATGTCATTTCTACGGTGTCGCCCTGATGCACTGAAATTACAGGTCCTGGTATCGTGCCGTTGAAGACCATAGCCCTATATGTAATTCCGCCTGGATGTAACGCATTGTTTGGTGCTACCTGAACATCCATCTCATCTGCAATCAAGGTGAAGTGCTTTGTTTTGCCAGTACTTTGTGCCTGTGCCGTGGACAGTGGAAATCCTGTGAACAGCGGACTAAAAATAAGTCCCACTACCAGAACACCGGCAGCCAAGCCTGCAACGATTGCCTTGTTCATTAGCTTAAGGCATACAGACGTGAGATATATAAGACTTGTTACACATTTGGTTACCTGCTATTCCTAGATTCTTTGAATAAGAATATGCTGCTCGAATATATTTCTACTTTTGTTTATGAGGGCATGTGTGGTCGCAATATCTTTAACGGGGCAAGTTGAATTAGGCCTATTGCCATTTTTGAGCTCCAAGGGAAAGCCCCGCTCTGCGCGCCGCGCCAGAAAACCACTGCAAGACAATTGGCAAAAGGTACCTAGAGGAAAGTGGCTCAAGTGCACATATTATAGGTGCGGCAACGAATGGATGTATTATGGGGGGCGCAACTGGGCTGAGTGCCCTGCCTGCCATACGATAATCAAGGTGGCAATCGCACAGAGAAACTATCGGGCCCGGTAGCTAACTGCTGACAAAGAATGAATTTTCATCCAGCGCAATGGAAAGATCGACTGCATTGCGGTTTCTGTCGTGCACTACCAAGAGTCCCTTTTCGATCCGGTGCTTTTTCGCAAGCGTCTGCAGATGAAAGTTGAGCGTATAGAGATCTGCAAATGATTCCGACTCTATAAGTGCAAGGCTATCATTGTAAAGGCTTAGCTTCAAGTTGTCAGATGACTTTTCAATCAGCGCGACATTCACGGGAATCAGTGATTATCTTAGGAGATTTTAAATGCTGCCTTCTTCATTCTTGCCAGAACTAATAACCCTCCAGTAACTGCCGCCAGTATAGGGATCGCAAATGGGAATTCCGGTACGTTCCTGACGCCCTGTATCTGCACCTGGTGCTCGCCTCTTGGTACGAAAAATTCGATTGAAAGCGTCTTGCCATCTCCGTTGACTTCTGCCTCGTGCACGTTCCCATCTAGGAGTACTGCTATTGTTTGATTCTGTGAAAGGTGAGGTATTTTTATGCTCAAGGGCGTCCCGTCGGGAGGATATGGTCGGACCCCAAATGTTATGCTGTCTGTTGTGGTATCGTATCTCATGCTGCTAATCTGGGCCACAGCGGTAAGACTATACGAGATGAACGTGCCGTCGTCGCCTTTTAACGTAGTTATGGGGTTGTCATAGTCCAGCCCGGCACAGCTATAATAGAACATGTCAGACGTTATTGTAGGGTCTGGGAGGGCCCTGAACTCTACCTCTTCTCCGGCCTTGATAACTTGAATGATGTTGCTTCGGACAGAATCGAGCTGCAATTTGTGATCAGGGCTATGGATTCCGGCAAACACACTTACGTTGTATACGTCAAACGGACCTGTGTTCCTTATGGTGCCTACGAACGCCCTTTCTTCTCCTACTGCCATGCTGCTATAGTTCAATACGAGCATCGCGTTATAATTTGGAGTATCGTCAACTTCTTTGACTTCTTTTATAAAAGGCTCTCCTGCTCCAACTCCTTCTTCAAGTACGATCTTGAATGGTGAATCAGTAAGTGGCCAAATCGTCCTGCCATAAGTTGGTGCTTCCTGAGTGTTGCCGTCGGTGGTTTGCACACCTACAATCACCTGCACTGGTACTTCCCCAAAGTTTCTTACTGTACCGATAATGTTCTGCCGGCCCTCAGAATCGATGAAAGATGACTTTAGAATTATCTCTGGACCTTCAAAAGCGTAGACCCCTGTAAACAAAGACGGTAATGATGTGAAGATAATAAGTGAGAGTGCGTATAAAGCCAATATCTGTCGCATGCGGACTGCAACGTCTATTGTGCGGAACAGCAATTTAAGTTAGCCTCCAGCATTTTCGCCGCTGAACCTGAGGCTGTCCTGATAAACATCAATCAGCTCGTTAATGACATCGTCATGATCGATGTCGCGCTTTTTTGAATGCATCATGTCATTCATTATAGATGCCAGTCGGCGGTAGGTTTGATCATCTATGTTCAGCGTCTTCATAGTCTTGCATGCAATACCCGCGGTATATTATTTTTAATTCCTCAAATAAGAAGTGTAGTCAGATACATTATCAGCATTCCTGACGCAAGGCCGCCGGCGACTGGTCCATTAAGGAACTTGCCGCCAGTGGTTCGCCCAACGAGCTTCATAATTACTACGACTACCTGAAACACAGCTCCAGCTCCTATTGCAAGGAAGACTATCGATGCAATTGGAGACGCCACAAACCCGCCTATCCAAGTTCCTATGATTGCAGGCGCGCCAGCAATTATTCCAAGAGTGGCCAGGTAAAGGATCCTCGGTCTTTCTTTTGCCATCGGTGCTACTATTGCGATCCCTTCTGTAGTGTTGTGAAGCGTAAAGCCCACTATCAGAAATGTGCTGAGTGCGACTTCTCCAAGCACCATCGCTCCACCTATGGCAAGTCCTTCCCCTAGGTTGTGCAGACCAATTCCTATCGCGACCATGAGAGCGATCGCAAAAGACCCTTTGATCTTTCGCTGATCTTTTGCGTTATCAATCAGCCTGTCAGAAACATACATCAGCGCGAGGAATGACACTATTGCAGCAGTTGCAATCAAAAGCTGTCCGCGGAATGTGCCGGCTACATTTTCAAGCACTATCTCGTTTGATTCCACGAGGGCATCAATGCCAAGGAACACCAACAGCCCTGTGGTGAGGCTGAGAAAAAAGCTGTACTTTGGCTGAGACAGTTTCCTGATGAATGGGTACCACAAGAGTCCTATCAGAACGGGTATTATTCCGACATAGGTGCCAAGGAGCGCAAAGAGCGAGACTCTGCCTATATCGGGCTGTGGTGTTGGCGCGGCAGCAGCCACTGCCTTTGCAAACCTTGTGCCGTCTGACGTAGTCACTCCTATTTCATAGGGCTGTCCTTCTATCCATTGGAAAGGGATGACTACTCTCGCTTCTTCGAATCTCTGAAGCGACTTTGACGGCTCTATTGCGGCTGGCAGTATCCTGTCGTTGATGTCTGCCTGCGCTACCTCTATAGGCTGCGGGCCAGTGTTCCTAATATATGCGGCCACGATGCCATCTAGAAATTCGACTCTTTCAATCGTTACATCTGGCAGGGGAACACCGATGTTTAGCAAGTTGTTACCGGGCCACAGCAGGAATGCCACCATGGCCCCGAGCACTATGAGCGGGACAACCGCGCTTGCAACCATCTTGGCAGAATGTTTTTCCTCTACTGGTTCTTCCACTCCGAATATCTCACTCCTTGACAAGGAATATGCCTGTCCAGCCCTTCTCTGCAAACTCGGTCTTGTGTGCGTGGAACATGTACTGACCGGGGTATTTGTAGCTGAATTCTAGAATGGCCCTTTCGCCTTGGCTCATCGTGACCATATCAGTCAATTCATCCGGCTCTAGGCTGGTGCCGCTGCGGTAGAGCTTGTAGAGGTTTCCGTGGAGGTGGAAGTTGTTTATCTGGTCAAACTCGAGCATGTTGACCAAGTACACCCTGACGAGCCTGTTCATTTCGATCTCTATTGGATGGTGCATGTAATAGAACGGCACTCCGTTTACCGTGTAAAAGTTGTTTTCAGTGTCAAAGTCTGTGTCGTAGCCGTTCATTATCATCACCATTTCATCTGCCTCTGGCCTTGGTATCTTGGGGTCGACAATGTAGACTCCGTATAGACCATGGGCTATGTGTTCTTCAAGGGGCATCACGTGGCAGTGGTAAGGATACACACCAAACTGTTCAGCATAGAATTCATAGACGTATCTGCCGCCGGGGTTGATTATTTCAAAGACGCCATCCATCTCTGCTTTGTGTATGCCATGGGTATGGATGGTGTGTGGTTTTGTTCCGTTGTTGACAAAATGAATTCTTATTAGGTCGCCTTCAGTTGCCCGGAGGGTCGGACCCGGAACCGTTCCATTAAAGGTCCAGGCGTTATAGTATACTCCCGGGGATATTTCCATCATCTGTCTATCGTCTGCTACAAGTGTAAATTCACGCACAACCGTCCCGTTTTCAAGTGTAGAGACCCTGCCATAGTTGAAGGTTCGCAGGTATTCCATTGGATCCATTCCTGTGTTTGCTGTCCCGTCTCCCGTTCCTAGTGGGTCAAGCACATCGCCGGTAGTCTCGTAGTAGCCAAGCCCGTGTCCGCCGTTCACGAGTTTTGGACTGGTGTTGTTGTTATTCTGTGCACTTGCATAGAAAGAGGAAACTGCCAAAGTGCTCCCTAAAAGAGCCACTGCAGTGGCTAGTATCAGCAATAACTTTGGGCTTGACAAGGGATAAAATACGATCTGTTAGCCTATGTAATAAATGTTAGCCTCGGCTAACATTATTAGCCTATTCTACTTTTAGCGAGGTTTATTTTGGCTTGTGTCGTATTAGACAGTGTGCAGCGATATATGGTGCATCTGCAGAATAGCAGGGGACATACCTCAAAAGATGCGACCAACCTGCTTTACAAAGCTAGAGAACTTGCCGGCAACGATGTCATAATTCGGGATGCAAGAGTGTCGAAAAAGTATATCGAGCTTGACATTAGTTTGCCTGACGATATGGGCATTGATGATCTCGTGCTCAAACTTGCCCCACTATCTCCACTGGCCAGCTTCGAACACATCGTGGAACGACGCATGGAGAAGGATGAAGCAATCAAGAGAGCAGTCAAACTATTCAATGATGAAAAATACTGGAGTGCGCATGAGGCCCTTGAAGGAGTCTGGAAGGACGCGAGTGGAGAAGAGAAGAACATCTTGAACGGCATAATCCTTGTTGCAGCTGCGTTTGTCCATGACCAAAAGGATGAACCGGAAATCTGCCAGTCGATTTTGCAGCGAGCAAGAAAGAAGCTGGAAGGAACTGGAGGCAATTATCATGGTATTGATGTAGACATGATAGCCGATCGAATTTCAAAGATAGTCAATTCCGGCAGAATAGAACGCTTTACGATTTGATTGCCAGTCTTGCTATTGCAACGACGACGGTGCTTATTGTAGTCAACACTAGAATTGAAGTGCCGACCATCATGGCGACTTCAATTGCTGTTACTTGACCAAGTATTATTGCGATTATGCTCGCAGCCCAAGCACATGCAAGGATCACCAATACCTTTGACATATCCCAGCGTTTTCTTCTGCCCGTGATGCCAATCACTGCCCCCAGTGGCGCAAGGTAGAGGAGACTGATAAGCGAGCTTGCAGTTATTCCCGTCGCCACTATACCCAACTCCTCGCTGAACGTCATCGAATCATGGACGTAAGTGCTAATAGTCAATATTCCTAACAATGGATGGATGAGAGCTTTCACGGTGTTCTGGAGCCAGGTATTCTGTCGTTCGTAATCTGCAACTGTTGGGCTGAAGGAATAGTACCATGCGTTGAACACATTCATGAAGCTGCTTCCTGCATATGTCTTGAGTGCAACTTCGTCTCTGAATATCCGTAGTTGCTGCACCTGTGGGGCAAGCTCGCTTCCGAAGGCAGCTGTTGCGATCAGACAACCGCTCGGCACTTCGTTGTTATTGCTACTGTTATCTTGGGGTCGAATGCCCGGACTCGATGCCTGCAACACAACCTTTTCAGACATGTAGCGGTCAGAGTCCACCACAAGCGAATATTGGGACGTCTTGTATGTCTGCAGCTTATCTGTGACCGCGATGCCAAACGGAGCTTCAGAGCCTGCAGTTATATTCGAGCTTCCCCTACCCGCTTCGGCAAGCGCCCTGCCGATGGCTATAACTCTACTGTCCTTGTCATATAGGGTCGCTATCAAGATGGCATTGCTTGCTTCCTCCTGCCCATTGTTTCTCGCAACTGCATTGATGTAATATGTTCCGAGGATATCAAGCCGTGAATTTGAAGATATTATTTCCAGCTCTGTTTCCTTCAGCTCGGTATCCTGTCCCTGAGCAGTCGTAGTGAAATTCGCCACTCTTTCAACAGAATCTGGATCCAAGTACAATATTTCAAATGGCGAAGACTCTCCAGGATTTATCACCTGCAACGCTGGAGTCCTTTGATATTGATCAAGCAAATTGCCCTCTTTGTCATAAAACGAGATCATGATCCGGACATTCTTCATTGCAGAATCAGAATCATTTCTAATTTCGCCGAGAATGTGCATGATCTTGGTTTCATCTACATAGGAAAACTGATTATGAAATGAAAAATCAGCATATGCTTGCGGTGCTACTAGCAGGAACAGAGCGATAATCAGCACCGCCATTATGTTCCAGATTTGCACAGGTTGTTTGGGATGGTAATGGTTATTTAAAAACACCGGCGAAGGTTGATCGCCGGCACAGCTGCCACGTTAAGGACACTTGCTGACATGGGGGCAATATCAGAGGGCCGAAATTAACGCATTTTTTCAAACATCCTTTAAAGACAAGTCTGTTATGGAACAACACATGCCAAACGTTATAGATATTAGTATGTCATACGCCGTCAGAAGCATTGCCAGACATATCGTTGATAGCGGGGCCGGCATCAGCTGATCTTGCAGAGAAGATTGCAAAACGCCTAGGCTCTAAGCTGGTGACCGCGGAGCTTAGAGTATTTGCAGATGGCGAGAGCAAGATCAAGATGCCCAAGGCCGGCAAGAACTGCGTCATAGTCCAGTCGACCTATCCGCCACCCGATTCCCATATCATGCAGACTCTGATGATGGCTAGAAAATGTGCTCTTGATGGTGCTCGCGACGTATGTGCTGTGATACCATACCTTGCTTATGCCCGACAGGATAGAGTGTTTCTTGATGGGGAGGTGGTGAGCATAGCTCTTGTTGCAAAGTTGCTCGAAGCTGCTGGAGTAAGACATGTGGTGACGGTGGACATACACAGTCAGCTTGCAATGTCGCATTTTAGCAGCATTGAGAATGTTTCCTCTATACCTCTCTTGGCTGATTATGCGTCAAAGATGGACCTGCGCCGGCCAGTGGCCGTGTCGCCAGATGCAGGCGGCGCTGGCAGGGTAAACGAATTTGCGAAGTTGCTAAAAATAGATGCAGTGGTGCTGAAAAAATCCCGCGACAGAACCACTGGTGAGGTATCCATCGACGATAATATTGGGATTGATGTTTCTGGCAGGGACGCCATACTGGTGGATGATATGATAAGCAGCGGTGGCAGCATAGTCAAGGCTGCGCAGGTGTTGCGCAAGAATGGCTCTGGAAGGGTGTACGCAATGTGTGCCCACGCGCTGTTGATAGGGGATGCGGCTCAAAAGATCAGGTCTGCTGGTGTTGAAGACATTATTGCGACTAACTCTGTTCCTGGTGAAAACTCCAAGGTGGATCTAAGCCCTGCAATAGCTCGGGCACTCGGGTCGCGCTATAGCTCAGCATAAATTTGGCAGGCATGCATCGTATTACCATCATATCAGCATGGCAAATATGCAACTTGTTTTCCTAGGCACATCTTCAGCAGCACCTACTGTCGAGCGTGGGCTATCCTCCTTGGCAATCATGCGAGAAGGCGAGCTGTTGCTCTTTGACGCTGGTGAAGGAATGCAGCGGAATTTCATCAAGGCTGGCCTTGGCATGAATAGAAAAATGAAGATCTTCATCAGTCACATGCACGCCGATCACTGTGTTGGTCTACTTGGACTCTTGCAAACAATGGCGCTGCAGGGCAGGGAGAGGAACATAGATATTTACGGACAGCCAAGAGTCAGGGAATTTCTGCAGGAAAACATGCGCATCATCAACTTTGGCTTGACCTTCGATGTCAACATCCACGTGATAAACAAGGAAGGCATAGTGGTCAAGGAAGATGACTATCAGGTAACTTGTTGCGAAGCAATGCATTCGGTTCCATCCTTTGCCTACTGTCTTGAGGAATTTGAAAGGCCGGGCAAGTTTGACGTCGAGGCGGCAAAGAGACTGGGAATACCAGCAGGCGAACTATATGGCGAGCTTCAACGGGGGCAAGACATTGTTTACAAAGGAAAAAAGATAATGTCAAGCCAGATCCTCGGACCTCCGCGCAAAGGCAGAAAGGTTGGGATCTCTGGCGACACAAGGCCGACTGACAAGCTGGTGAAATTCTTCCAGGGTTGCGACGTGCTTGTCTTTGAATCGACCTACAGCCACGACAAGCACGAAAAAGCAATCGAGAACTGGCATTCTACTGCAACGGAGGCAGCTACTGTAGCCAAGAAGGCCGGCGCTGACAAGCTCTTCCTGACTCACTTTAGTGCCCGCTATGATGAAACCTCTTCGCTTGTGAGAGAAGCGAGTGCCATCCATCCGAATGTTGAGGCGGCTGAAGATCTCAAAACAGTCGAGATCCCCTACAAGTAAATCCTGTAGAAAGCCTACACAAAATAAACCAAAATTGTAATATCCAAAACCTTGTATTAGTCGAAACAATATTTTCTCCAATGCGAACAATCGGGCACTGCATGGTTTGTGGGCGGTATAGCGCCTGTGCAAGACAACATGAACGCTGATAGGCTGGTGCTGGCTGGCGAATGAATCGCCCATGTTGTGGGATGGGTTTACTCCAACGTTACCTCGCCTTCAATTGATACTTTTTGGGCATCGTATTCCCGGTCCACTTTGCTGTGACGCGCGAAGATCTACGTCTGGTTGAAGTTTCGAGTGCTTCGCGCTTCTTTACTTGTTTATGACGTAAAAATCATAGACAGGCATTTTTTCAGGCTCTTTTTGCTTTTTGACAAAGTACTCTATTGTGGCCCAGAACCCCGGGAACGTCTCTATTATACCGATTACAGGACACAGCAACATCGTCTGCATGTGGAACAGCAGCCTCTTGGCCCATCCTATTCTTGAATAACGTAGGTTCAGATAAAGTCCGAGCTGGTACGAAGAGAGCCAGACCAGAGAAGTGAAGAGCAGAATTGCAGCAGTTCCAAACTCCACAAAGGCGTTTCCTGCAGCAGATTGCGACATTGAGTTGATGGCAGAAAGGATCGGGATGTTGCTTGGAATGGATGTGATGGCCGAACCTATCATACTTACATCAATTCCGGAAATCGAAAAGAGCGGCAGAATGTAGGCGTTGATCGAAAGAGCAGTTGATGCCATCGCAGAGGCAAATCCGAGGAAGAGGGTCACTGACTTGAACATGAGCTTGTACCTGTGCCAGCGCGGGAATTTGCGAAGGTTCTGCAGCGTGCCAAGGAACCATCTGCGCCTTTGAAGAAAGTGATCCCTGAGGTTTAGCGGCGGTTGTTCCAGAAGTATGCCACCATGCCACCCCATTGATCCCGGTCCGTACTTTTCATAGACCTTGTATCCAAACATCTGGTCTTCTGCCAAGAGAGGACCAAAGTTCCAGCCTACAGTATCCTCAACATCTGATCTTATCAACAAGTTGCTGCCATGCATGTGAAGTGGCGGCGGATGTGTCATCTGAGAAACGCAGTCGTAGCATGCAAAAGGCCTTATCGACTCTGCTATTGCAGTCAACCTGTTTGCCGATTCGAACTTGAATGGGTAAAAGATCGGACCTTCTGATGCTACTCCCTTTCCTTCTCTGATGAATTTCAGTAGCGCAAGCAGTGTCTGAGGTATGACGTAGCTCTCCTCGTCCATGTGGAAGACCCAATACTTGCTTGAATTCTTACCATGGAGTCTCCTGTGCTCTACTGCATACTGCAGTGCCCGGCCCTTTTTTATGGCATCTGTGCGATAGTCTTTTCTGACTAGGACCACTTCGCACTTTTCTTTGTCTAGGGTTATCGTATCGTCTGGGTCATCGGTCACCACCACAATCTGGTAGTTGCTAAAGTCGATGCGGCGTGCTGAATTTATTATCGAATGTATGCCGCGCTTCACCACAGGCGTCTTGGTCGCAGAACGTGTCGTTATTTGGAATATTATGGAAGGATCGTTGTGTATTCTGCGAAGATCTTTTTCTACAAATACGCGTCTGTTTTTTACTATTTGAAAAACAGATACCACTGCAATAGGAACCATAGAAAGCCAGAAAAACATGGCCACGACTAGGAAAGGGTTTTCCAGCACAAGAACCCTATATCTTTAATTGTTTAATAACGGACGCATTCTAGAATCAGTTTACAGCATTCTTTTGTTGCAGAATTTAGATCTAGTAGAATGTTGTCTAGTATTCTAACCTCTGGCAAATATCAGAATGTTTTCTCTTGTAGAATTGCCAAAAAATGTGGTATTTTCTGATTTCTAGAAAAACTAGAGATAATAAAAGAGATTGCCACCTAGTTGCGATGGAATCAGCTGAACAACAAATACATTCTAATGATAATCCAACATATTGCAAACAGTGTGAAAGTGAGAATGTTATCTTTGACATGATCTCTAGTGAGTTTGTCTGCAGCTCCTGCGGCTGCGTTGCCGACGATCGGATTTTCCACGCCGATGGGGCGTCGGGCACAGTTAACCCTTCGGAATACAGCGACCGAGCCAGAACTGGCATGCCAGAATCCCTTGCAATACACCACAAAGGGCTATCGACTCTGATAGGCCTTGATGATACGGACGCAAGGGGCAAGACGCTTGAGCCAGCACAAAAGATGAAAATGCAGAGGCTGCGCACGTGGAACAACAGGTCGCAGCTTAATGACTCTATTTCTAGAAACTTGGAAAAGGCTTTGAAATTCCTGAACAACTTTGGAGACAAGCTCTATCTCAGCCAGGCAGTGATGGAAAGCGCAGCCTATATCTATAGAAAGGCCGCTCTCAAAAAGCTCGCCAAAGGCAGATCTACGTTGGGTCTTGTGGGAGCAGCGCTCTATGCCGCGTGCAGAGAGACTGCGACTCCGAAAACAGTGGCAGACGTAGCCGCAGTCTGCAACCTGTCCAGCAAGGATGTGATGGCTCACTACAAGCTGATCCTGAGAGAGCTATCGCTCCAAATGCCGGTGCTGCACGGCCCAGACTATGTCACTTTAATCGCCAACAGGCTTGACCTGAGCGAGCGGACTAAGAGAGAGGCGCTTCGGATCTATGCGCTGGTACAGCAAAACCGCATTTCATTGGGGAAAAACCCGAGAGCACTCGCAGGCGCAGTCATTTACCTGGCTTCCCAGAACTGTAACGAGTTCTTGCGACAGGTTGAAATCTGCCAGGTAGCTGACATTTCGACGGTATCTCTGAGGAAAAGGTGCAAAGAGATCAAGGCTACTCTAGGAATCTGACACAGTGTGTCAGATCCGCCGCCGTGTTGACTGCTGCAAGCTCGTCGGGCCTGAGCAACAAGTACGCCGCCTTGAATTTCGGGTATGCTTCAGTACATGAGAAGAGAGTCATGACAGCATCGTCGTGATCCAGCTTGAACCCGTGGCAGGGCTCATGACCTCTCACTATTGCCTTTGTGTTTGATAAGTCCAGCCACCTGCGCGAAATGCTTCTGCCAAAATGTCTTCCAAAGCCCCTTCTTGAATGTTCCCAGCCTGGCTCAGAGTCGATTTTTCGAGGGTCATTCCACAACAGTTCTTCAAGCGTTCTATTTCTTATGTGATTTTCATTCGCAAAGGCTATTGATTGTAAGCTCGACGATTCTTCTGTAGGGAGCCCGCCGTGCACAAGCAGCAGCTTTTCCTTGATTATTGAAGTAAGTGAAAGCTGAGAAAACATCGACAGCATCTTGAGATAGACTTTCTTACCGCTGCTTCCAAACCGATCCTCCACTCTGTATGGTAGGTCATGCGATCCGAACGGAAATTCTGCCGGCGCTTCGTGGTTCCCTCTCATTAATACTACAGAGTCTGGATAACTGCATTTCAGATGACAGATGGAATATATCACACCAATAGAGTCACTGCCCCTGTCCACATAGTCTCCAAGAAACACCATCTTGTTCATCGGGTTGGAGAGAAATTCCTCGTAGTTGATTTCAGAGAGAATCCTGTAAAGGGACTTTGAGTCACCATGTAGGTCGCTTATGACTACAAGATTTTCCAACTCGCTTATCTGCACGAGTCCGCCGCTTATTATGCCGCCAGCTATGTTGCCCTTCTGCCTTTCTGCCTGCAAGGTTGCCGTTGCTTGGTCTATCTTTGAAATGATACTGGACGCGTCTACGGCAGCAGAGTCATGTTCGAGCTGCAACAGGTATGAATTGCGTATCGGGGGTTAAATGTATTGCATGTAGAAGGTGACTCTAGAGAAAATATGCCGTTGCCAAGGTAAATAAATCAGCAGTCCCATGCTGTCAGATGAACGCAAGTGTACTCGTGACTGCCGCTGGGAGCATAATCGCCCAAGGCATAATAAAGTCTCTCCGGCTTGCAGGCGGCAGAAGATATACAATAATCGCAGCCGACATGAGCCCCTTAGCTGCAGGCCTTTATAGATGCGAAAAGGGTGTTTTGATCCCGCCTGTATCATCTACTCCTGAATATATCGAAAGCATAATCAAAGTGTGCAATGATAATGATGTGAGAGCAATTTTCTGCGGATCTGACGATGAATTACTAGTTCTTGCTAATGCAAAAGAGGAAATCGAATGCAGGACAGATGCCAAACTGCTGACCGGCCCGGCAGGTGCGCTTTCAATAGCAAGGGACAAGTGGACTGCGTACGAATTCTGCAAGACAAATGGGCTTCGGTGTGCACCTTCATCGCTTCCTGAGAACCGCGAAGAGTTTGTGAAAGAGTTCGGCTACCCTCTTGTAGTAAAGCCAAGAGAGGGCTATGGCTCAGTCCATTTTTACATTGCGAAGAACAGCGAGGGGGTGGATGCCGCCCTGGCTGCAATAGAAAAGGCAGGATGGCGACCACTCCTGCAAAAGTATCTTCCCGGCGAGGAGTTTACGACTGGCGTGACGATCGACAAGGACCTCCGGTATGCAATGTCTTCGATTTCTATAAGAAAGATCATTAAGCATGGCCAGACATACAAGGCATTCATTGATGACTACCACAGCATCCGCAGGTCAGCTGAAGAAGTTGCTCTAAAACTAGGTGCTTCTGGACCAATAAACGTCCAGACAAGGCTTGAAGGCGACTCCCCTGTCGTCTTTGAGATCAATCCTCGCTTTTCTGCAACATGTCCCATGCGAGCAACAGCAGGAGTGAACGAGCCGGATATCGTCTTTCGCAACGCAGTTCTTGGAGAAGAAATCAAGATTGACAGTTATGAGCGCCTTGTCTGCATGCGATACTGGAACGAAGTATATCTTCCTTACAGTCTATATGAAAAGGCATCGCAAGGAAAAATAGAAAAAGGAGCATTTGTGCCTGACTATTTCTAGAGCGTCGAGGTAGTTATGAGACAAATTGTTTCTCCATTTTTTGTTGGACCTTGTAGATGTGGGTGGTGCAAGAATTGGCATGAGCACTAATGAAAAACTGGAGACGGAAGCCGGATACAAGCCAGAGACAGAGATTCACAAGGGGTAGGTAAAGTCATTAAAACCTGTAGTACACATGTCAGCCTCCTCTGGATATCCGTGCCTTGAACTGGAAACAAAAGCAGAATGTTGCCGCGATGTACCAATCCTTTTGACCTAGGGGTATCTCTACCTGACCCTCCACCTTTGATGTCGGCGTATTTTCGGATACCTTGTGCCTTCTCTTGCAAGGGTCATCTTTGGACACGATCTAATTCCATAGTACGTATCTCATGTGCGGGTTTCCCACGCATGCCTCTCTCGTATTTTCATGGTGTAACCTTGTCTACCAGGCCGCTGGAAAGGACAATACTTCCTCTTCTTATTGGGGAATCTTTTCGACATTGCGGACGTGTTCGGACGCTAGATGTAACGAGAAAATAACAGACTACTAGCCTTTCTGATAATCATTGTCATAACTATTGTCGATGCCAATGCCGCAAAGGTCGTGGCTGCAAGGTAGGCGATTGCTGTATTTTCAAAGCCATACTGGGCAAGGAATATTCCTCCAGTAACGGCAATGGCTGCTGCAACAAATGACACCAATGCCAACACCTTTGCCTTACCCAAGAAAATCATAAACACCCCGTTGGCTGTCAAGACTGACAGGGACACGACTCCTGCTGACGAAAGGAGAAGTATGCGGAGGCTGACTTCAGATCCTCCAAGCTCCTCAATAAAGTAAGGAGCAAGAAAGTTGAGAAGCACTGCGCCTGCAACTGACACCATGATCGAGGCGGTCATCAGTTTGCGGTAGCTGTATTGCAGAAACCAGTCTATTTTTTTGCTCTCGGATACCTTAAGTGTTATTGCGCGATTGTTCACCAGCGCATAGATGGGGGATGTGATCACATACTGTATAACCGAGACAGGCAATATCACCACAAGCGCAAGATCCGCGCCAACATGGTAGATGGAGTTGAACGACAAGGGCATGACACTGCCATTTGAGGCAGTGATGGTCACAGGATTGAAGAACCATGATACAACCCTGTCTGCGAATATGAGGATAAAGAAGAATGTGCCATACATGAAATAAGGCATACACTCCCACAACTGCACTCCAAAACGTGAAGTTATGGTCTTGTCGTTGACGGTGAGCGGGCTGTAAAAATGGGGGGCGTTCTTGGCCACTATTGAGGTCGAGCTCTTTCCCATTATCTTGTAATGATGGAATGCTGCAAAGCCAGAAAGAATGGTAAATCCGCTGCCTAGCGCAGCAAAATACCTGGTAGTGATGTCTGGTATCACATTAGACGAAAGGAAGAATGTTCCTGCAAGAACTGCAAATGCTATGCCATAGGAGATCCCAATGTGAGCCAGTTTTTTCAGTGCATATATTATGACGAAACTCACACGGTGCAAGGAAATTGTGACTGCGCTGACTGCTGCAATTGTAGCTAGCTCGGTCGGTATGTTGGCCAGAATTGATACACCGTACAGGAACGCAACCGTGGCCGAGAGTATCACGGCCATAAGAGCATAGCTTCTCTTGATGCTCCTCTTTACCTCGCCTATGTTTGTCTGCGAATAGTAGAATGAAAAGAGACGACTATAGGTCTGCAGCAGACCTTCAGTCACAACCAAGCCCAAGAAAACCCCTGCCAAAAACGCGGTTGTTACATCTGAAGGCAAACCCCAGGCCATCCACAGCGACACCCCAGTTACGAACAAGAGCACGAGCGAACCTAGCCACGGAAATATCATGCTCAGGCTCTCTATCAGGCGTTTTTCTGTGCTTGGCACCTCCATCACCTGGGGTTGTACCGTGTCTAGCCTTTCTTCATCGTCGTATACATCCACAAAGTTGTAAACATATTTTGCTAACTCTTGCAGGTTTTCAAAGCCATTCTTTCTCGCGGTCTTGTCGTCGTACCCTAGGACTTCCAAGAATACCATTACGTCGGCCATGTTGTTGACATTCTGCTGTATCTCGGCAATTGATCTTGCAGTCTTATTTGCAAATACCCTTGCTTCACGAGAAATCTCATTGACAGGTTCCAATCTAGGCTATCTCCTCTCCTACGCGAATCTTTGACATCTGCTGCGGCTTGACCGTCGCAGACTCGATCAGTGATTTCAGACCTTGTTGCATCTTCATTTTGGGGTTATAGTCCAAGACGGTCCGAATTTTGTCGATAGAAGCTAGGCCTAGCTTCATGTCTCCCGGCCTTGGCGGCGCAAATAGGTGTTCGATGCCTGCAGCCCCAACCAATTCCTTTATGATCCGTACGAGCTCCAGGATGCTGGTCGCTCTGCCAGAAGCGACGTTGAACATTTCTCCCACAGCATTTGCTGATTCCATCGCAAGCATGTTTGCCTGCACAATGTCTTCCACATGTACAAAGTCGCGCACTTGCAGCCCATCTCCAAAGATCGTCGGACGCTCGCCTCTAAGCAACTTGTTCATGAAAATCGTAATTACACCACTATAGTCGCTATAGCGCTGGCGCCTGCCGTACACGTTAAAGTAGCGAAGCATCACCGTCTCAAGCCCGTAGGTTCTCAGGTACGCATGCAAATAGTTTTCAACTGCCAGCTTGCCAGCGCCGTAGGGCGAGTTTGGTCTACAGGCCATGTCCTCAGTGGCCTCACTATCCAAGATCCCATAAACTGCGGCCGATGATGCAAAGATGAATCTCTTGACACCTGTCTTGACGCAATAGTTCAACAGCTGGAGCGTCATGTTCACATTGACATCGTGGACGAGAATCGGATGGCTCACAGACTTGGGTACGCTTGCTATGGCAGCTTCGTGGAAGACGACATCAACGCTCTTGTTCCCCATTAGCAGATCCACTTCGCGTGCGTCGCCGGTTATAAAGTGGAGAAGGCCGCTCTGATGGTGCTGTGCAAGGTTGTCGAGTGTGCCTGTGCTCAGGTTGTCGATTACATAAGTTTCGATTCCTCTCTCAATCAACTCATCTACAATATGACTTCCAATAAAGCCGGCTCCACCTGTTACAAGTGCTCTAGAGACGTTCCTCAAACTGCGGTCGCCTCCTTGGAAACTGTAGCGTGAGGAGAAAGAATCTGTCCGCTTGTCAGACGCTCATACTGCTCTCGATACTGGCTCAAAGATTTTTCTAGTGTAAATACCTCTTGTACTCTACTAAGCGCCAGTGCGCCGAGTTTCGACCGAAGACTTTCGTCTTGTAATAGCTTGGTAATTGCGTCTGCAAGCTCTTGCTGATGACTGCTGCGCACCAGCAGGCCACAACCTTCCAGAGCCTCGCTTATGCCTCCAACATCTGTTGCGACGATGCCCTTACCACAAGCCATTGCTTCGATCACTGCAAACGGAAAGCCCTCTGTGATACTGCTGATTACTACCACGTCGGCTGCATTGTACGCCACTTCTGGGTCCTTGACCTTGCCCATAAAGCGGATATTGTCCTTCAATCCGAGAGTCGAGACCATGTTGATGCAACGCACAGAGTATTCCAAGTCGGTCGACGCGCCGTAAATGAGGCATTGAACATCTGGCACAGAGTTCTTGACATATCGTATCGCCTGGATCAGATTCACTATGTCCTTAAAGACATCCACCCTGCCGATGCAGGCGACTGTTGGTCTGGTGTCATCATCCCTTTTCACCTCGAGTGGTCTGAACTTGTTTGTGTCAACTCCGTTGTAGATCACTCTGATCTTGGACGGATTCGCTCCAAGACTTTCTTCCCATCTTGCATTTGCATAGCAGACCGGTGCAATAACATCTGCCATCGAATAGACTGCCCTAACCACATTGGCCGAAAATAGCTTCCAGAAAATGTTGGAAGGCTCGTCGCTTAGATAGGCGTTATAATAGAGCAAGAGCTCACGAAAGGCAACGCCATGTTCCGTGACGATTATCGGGCAGCCATACTCCATCTTGGCAGATATTGCTATCATCGCTGGGAACCATGCAAGCGAGCAATGCACAAGATCAACCTTTGGTGTTTCAAGTGAGAGGATCTGCATGTTGCGTTGGATTATTTGAAACGCCGTCAACGCCTCCCTCATCGTCATCTCTCGGAATAGCGGATCTTGCTCCAGCTGGTCAAGGAATACTTCCCATGCAAGGGTGTGTTCCAGACACTTTTTTGAATCATAAACGGCTAGGAACTCGTGGAGCTCGAACACTATTTTTGAAAGCTTTGCAGGGTCGCAATCGTTTGAAAATATACTTTCTAGGAACCTCTTGTATAGTGGGATGAACTCTTGTACTATTACTCGGTCTTTGGTTCGTACTATTTTGTCCAAGAATGGTCTATTGCTCTCTGTGTAAAACTCTTCATACCTGTTCGATCCAAAAAGCGGAATGTCAATTACCTGCCTCACGTGAGGTGGCGTGGCAAACTTGCCGTTAACATTGGGATTTGAAAGCAGGTTGATGACTGTGAACTCATAATCTGTCATGCTGTCAATCAACACCTTCTCCCACGAATACACGCCACCAGACATGACGTTTGGGTAGCTATCCCAGTTAACTAGCAATACTTTTTTCATCTAGTCTGCTGCCCCCTTTTCCACTTGAGTCAATTGCCTTCATGACGTGATTTGGGTCAAATTTGGCCGCCTCAATTTTGCTCGACTTTCTCGCATTTACAAAGGTCTCAATTTCCACGGCAAGACGTTCAGAGATTCTTGTTTCACTTGTTGGATCGGGATTAATTGGTTCTGCTCTGTGCAATCCCAAGTGCTTTGCTTCTTTGTCTGCTTTTGAAAACGGACTCGTCCTTGCCGCGAGCGCGACATACCTGTCGCGTACAGCATCCACAGCGCTATCGCCGGCAAGAGCATAATTTTCAAACGCTTGCTGCAGAGACCACAACGCTTCCCTGATGGACTCTGACAGAGCTAATTCGGAATTTTCAACGTAAATTGTGCCAGCTTCGGAATATAGGGTGCGAGCAAATGACAACGAACCCATCCGTACAAGACAGTTTGCCGCACACGAACAACTAAGGGCTGCCCTGACGAGTGATTGCTGCCTTATACATTCAAGTGCGTCTTTCATGTAGTACGAAACTGCTGTTTCAAAATCTCCGTCATCTTCCGCCTTGACGGCATTGAACCATAGATTAGACTCGTCCGTAAGTCGATGTAACCATGTTTTTACCTGCATTCCACTCAAACAAGCCTTCTACGGCCAATTTTTAACCCAACAGCAATTTTGTCCACAAAGAATCGTCATAGCGACGCTTCTAGAAGCAAGCTGAATCGAATAGAAGAAGGTTAGTTCAGCAATAAATAAACACGATAGAATGTTGCACTCGTGAACATTCTAGCAATAGGCGCGCATCCGGATGATATTGAATTGGGTTGTGGTGGACTCTTGATCAAGGCTGCAAGACAAGGACACAATGTCCACATGTATACTCTTACAAGGGGAGGAGCTTCGGGCGATCCTGAGCAGAGGACAAAAGAGCTTATCCAGTCTGCAAAATTCATCGGTGCAAAGGCACTCTGGATAGACAACTTTGAAGATACCAAGTTGAACCTCAACAATGCCGACCTCATCGACCACGTCGAGTTTTTCATCAACAAGGCCGATCCTGACCTTATAATCACACACTCGCTAGGCGATGTGCATCACGATCACAGGGCAGTCGCATCGTCCACGATAGAAGCTGGAAGGTTCATTCCAAACATCATCTCGTACGAGATCCCCCTTACCAGGGACTTTAAACCGCAGGTGTACTTTGACATCTCAGACGTCGTCGATGAAAAGGTAGAGCTTATCAAGATATTCTGGTCGCAACAGAGCAAGCTCTACCTAAAGGCAAACGCGATCAAGGGTCTTGCAGAATACCGGGCGCTTCAGAGCCGACTCAATACTTCTATAAATTATGTTGAGGCATTTGAAGTTCTTAAGCTCTGCTTTGGAAAGGATTTCAAGCTCTGGAAGGTGCCAAACGAAATGATACCTAAGGGCGTAGGCACCATCAAACCAAAGGAAATAATCGAGTTCGTCTAAGGGAGGTGAAAAATGAAATGTCGGGACCTTTAGCAGTAATCGGCAAAGAACCGAAAGTAAGCCCGCTGTTCGCCAAATTCCGCGAGATAAATGATCCTGTTATATCAGAGTTTACAGAATCGATACCGGAAAAATTTGCCGACGCGGTACACCGAATAGAATCGCAGGAGTTTTTTGCAAGCGACTTTGTCTTGCACAACCGATTGATGCTGAAGTCGTTTATCAACAAATTCCACATGAACGCCGGCACTCTGACTGATAGGGTCAAGAGCAGCATTGAGCTGCTTGACGACCCTGCTACAAAGTTGGTAGTATCTACTCATCAGCCAAATCTCTTTGCCTACGGCGGCGTCTTTAAGAAGATAGTTATGCTCGAAACCCTAAAGCGCGTCGTGGGAGAGAGGAATAGCGACACAAAGATAGTCAACCTCTTTCTCATCGTGGACCACGACTTTGTCGATGAATTGTGGATACGACTGGCACAGCTACCAAGCATGCTGCACTCACGGGGCATATTGGAGCTTCGAATGCCTGTCGGCGAGTCGAAACGATGGCTAATGGTCGCCCACTTGCCCACACCAAGCCCGTATCTCGTCCATCGATGGAAATGGCAGGTAAGGTCTTGGATAAAAAGAAGCACCTGCAATAACTTCGACAGAAGAAATGTTCTATTAGATAATTTGGAACAATTGTGGCAACATGTCGAAGCTTGTCACGCAAGGGCAAAGTCATATGCCGAGTTCAACTCATTTTTGATGTCGAGAATTGTAAATGAAACTTGGAATTACAGCACGCTCTTTGTCCGGCTGTCAGAAATCTCGAGAGTATTTGAAGACGGCTTTTCATTCCTGCTTTCAAATGCAGGCATCTATTCTGACGCCTTAAGGCAAGCCGAGAACATGTTCATGAGCAGGGGAATCGATACCGGTGTAAGTTCTTCCTCTCACTTGAATGCCCCGCTATGGCTCCATTGCCGCTGTGGGAGCAAGGCATCCGCCAAGATTTCAAGAAATGGGGACGACTTGATGCTTGCAGGTCCGTGTATGTCTTGCAAGAAGGAATTAGAGATAGATCTTGGACACCCAGACAACCTGGACATTGCAAAGGTTGTCGATCAGCTTTCACCGAAAGCGATCCCGATCCCCCTTCTTCTTTCGAGAGATCTTGGAATTTCGAGCTACGCATCAGGAACTGGTGGAATAGGTTACCTCGTGGACGGAAGTTATGTAAGCAAGAAGCTCGGCCTTAACCTACCGCTTGTTCTCGTCTGGTCCTCGAGAGATTCGTACAAGGGAGTAGGTCAAGCGGAAGCAACTGACCTCTTGCCACCTGGAGAAGACATCGACCAGCATCTTCAGTCCTTAGGAGAGCAGAACAGAGAATACGAAGGAAAGATTAAACCGCTTTTGTTGCAGAAGGCAGAGAAGATAAGGTCAGGACAACCAGCTGATGATCGACTGTTGTCGCAGATCTTTGAGCTGAAGGAGGCACGGCGCAGGATTCGACGACAGATAAACATCGCAGAAAAGATCCGGAATGTGACAACTCTCTCGCCCTGCTTCATTGACTATGCTGTCAACTTTGGGATGGCAGAGACCGAGGAGGTGTGGCGCAACCACCTCGTGAGCAATGGCAGCCTAACAACGCCAGTAATATTTTAGGTTGCATAATGAATCTTCTATATACTTTTTGGGCTAGAAAGTTCGTTTATCATTAAATCCAATACCAATAGAGGTTCTATAGAAATTGCCATTAAATGCAGCAGGTTGGAGTAACAGGGGATGGCTAGAGATAATAGAGTTCATCCTCCTAATGTGTGAGAATGGTGCCCGAAAAACGCATGTAATGTACCGCTGCAACCTGAACTCGAAGCAAATAAACCAGTATCTTGACTTTCTGCTGGATAGCGGGATGCTAGAGATGATACAAGAGCGTCCAAGCTCGAAGCGATACATATACAAGACCACAGATCTTGGCAAGAAATTCATTGCGCACTATAAGCAACTGGCATCTCTCTTCACAAAGGCCCCGCCACAATCGCTGACTTGAACGATATTTCTATCCGATAGTTCCACTCTAATTATATGAAATGTATGTTGTATTTGAAGCGACTTAATAAATGAAGAACCGCAGTCGCTACGAGGTAATTGCAGCTATATTAAAGTCGGTGACCAAAGAGGAAACGCGCACAAAGATAATGTACAAGGCGATGTTGAGCAACGACCAGTGCAAGCTGTACCTGGACTCGCTTATAAAGACCGGTCTTGTACACGAAGTTAGCAATGGCGACAAAACGCTTTACCGGATAACGCCCAAGGGAACTAAATTCCTCTCATACTATGACCAGATGAAGGAACTCTTGCCCGTTGGGATAGAAGAAAACCTTGCTGACGAGTATTATCACCTGAGCACATAGGAGGGAAAGATGGAGGCCATGATGATGCAGCTATACGACTGGCTCAAGCGTAATCTGGTGCCTATCGGGAACCACCGCATATAAAGTGGTGGCTGGGACAAGCGACTGCAGGAAAAGCGTGTCGCTTATCATTAGCAGGCGCAGATGTATGTCCGACACTTCTGAAAGGTATTCCAGCACATCGTGCTGTGAGTGGCTGATAATAACGGAGAGGTCTGCGTTTGACTTTATGTCCGCCATCATGTTCTCCAAGACATTTTTTATTTCTCTTTGTCCGTAAAACTTCTGAAGTATGTCGGTTCCCATAATATTCAGCAGTAGCTTGTTGCGGTATTTTTTCCGCAGCTTGCTAAGCGCGACTACACAAGGATTCCCATTCTGCTGTTTATTCTTGTTTGCCAAGATGACGTTCTTGTTGATTGCCGTCATTCCTGTCGCAGCCTTGCCAGTCCAGAGTATCTTGAAAAGATCCTTCTTGGATGAAGGTATTGACGGAGCAACATAGTTCATTACAGTTTGCGGATCCATCCAATCAAAGGGTTGGAACATCACGGGGTTGTCAGATGAGACAAAGTTTGAGATCATCCTCTCAACGAAAGCCATTGCGACTGCAGTGTTTACATGCGAATTTAGCTCAAGCAGGACGACGCCCCTTCTTGGAAAGCCGCCGCCAAGAGATGCATCCAGCGCTCGATATCCGCTCCTGATGTGGTCTGACGATGCAACGCCATCGCTGATAGGACCATCGACTTTCTTGCGGGGTTCTGGCCGGAACTTGATTGGGCGGTACGGTGCAAAGCTCCGGAACACATTGTTATCTAGAGTGTAGATGTATGAAGATCGTTCAATCCGTACACCTCTCAATTTTAGCAAAAGAATTTCCCGCACGCGTACACTTTCCATGTAGCTCTGTCTTAGCTCGACAATACCGTCTACAAGAAAGTCAAGCGTGGTGTCATCGGGATGTTCACTAATGAATATCAGCTTCGCACCTGCCCTCTCTCTCCAAGTTTGAAGGACTCTTTCGTTATTCAGTCGTGCCTCTTTGTCCATAAAAGATGCGATCGCGTCCCAGCTATCGATAATAATTATGGGTGACGCAATATCCATCAGCTGGTTGGTGATGCGCTCAAAGAGTGACTCCGGTTCGTCGAGCCTCGCATCTTCAAAGCTTGGCGTGAGGTTGTATTCTTGTGCCTCTGTTGGATTGGAGGGATTTGGTAGCTCCACAAATTTGCTCAACCAAGGATAGTATTGGAATAGTTGCTTTGGTGAAATTCTGGTAGAGATGTAGAAGAAGTTGTTCCTGCTCCCAAGGGTTTTCAGAATGGTGAGCGCAAGCGTAGTCTTCCCTGTGCCTGCAAAGCCCTTGATAAGAAGCGAATACGTATCGCGCTCTATAAAGCGCATCAGCTCATCAGGCAAGTTTATCGGGCCGCCATTTTCCCTCTCTGCATTGGTAGTTGAAGATGATGATTCTTCCACGCATTATTCACCACAAGACCACAAGATGCCTTTGAACCGTTGGTTATCATGAGGTGTTCCTTATTAAATATTGAGCTATTGGTCATGATCTATTAAAACAATATAATACTCCGACCAACAAGAAATTGTCGTTGGATTTTGAGGACGCATGGCTCGAAGTAAGGTCATGTGATGGTGGTAAAGGTCAGGCAACAGAAGCCGATAGCAGCGGTATGCTTGAAGTACCTGCGATATCTGAGGTGCTAGAGGCCGCTGCAAATGCCACTAGGTACTCGTACGGAGGCATGTGGGACTTTTCACGCAGGCTCATTCTATCAGAGGTGAAAGCCATACAGGATGCACTACAACTGGCCAAGGTGACAGAAGATAGCCGGTCTATATCACATTCTATCAACGTGTCTTACAAGGGGTCGTGCTATACCCTCACGCTTTTCGAGGTCAAGAGGGCGTTGTTAACCTGAGTCAATCTGTATACCCATTTGAACCACACTAATCTTTCGCTTCAGTCATAGTTGTCACCGTCATTCTCCTTGCCGTGCATATCGCTCTGTACAATAATCGGATGGCCGTATTCAATTCGGGGCCTCATCGCCTCCCTACCATCTCTACCCAAAGGACAGTTCCGCAGCTAGCAAGTGGAGGATTCTATACGGATTATCGTGGTTTACACATCATAACTATCATTGTGGAGAAGACGACGACGATGATAGCATGTTCCTTCTTTGGGAACCCAATACACTACTGCGCATTGGTCTGGATGCAGCAGAGGAGAGCTGTGGCCTTCCCGCCGCGGCATTTTCTCCTCTTTTTCCTTGCAAACTGTAGGTGGAATCTTGATGTGTTGCTGTCCGCAGACATCCTGACGTGTGTGAGAGTAGTAAATTCCATTATTATCCACCCTAGGTACTTGCTTCCTGACTTGGGTATTTTCTTCTGTCGTTGTAGGTGAGCCACCTCTTGCAATACTGGACGCTGGGTTGTCAAGATTTATCATTTTTTCATACTGTCAATTCTGGATTTGCAATGTTCTAGAAATGGACCTGGGCATGTTTGATTTTCTATGACTAGTGGATTTTTCTTACAGAGAAGCTTTAAATCCACTCCGAAAAGTAAGCCTGTTATTGTTGCAGAAACTTGCCTTGATAAAGTTGGGAGGCTCTGTCGTCACATTCAAGGATAGGCCACTTGAAGCCAACACTGTTGCAATTGATGGAATTTCACGTGTACTTGCACAGCTTCACGTGCCCGCAATAATCGTGCACGGTGGCGGCTCATTTGGCCACTACTGGTCTGTAAAATATGACATACACACCAAACCGGCTGAATACGACCCACATGGTGTCTCGGTGGTGCACGAATCGATGATTGCGCTCAACCATACAATCATTAATTCAATGATTAGGGCTGGGATAAATCCCTATGGCATCCCGCCCTCTGTTTTCACGTCGGGCCACAAGCCAATTGCGACCAAGATAAAACAGATCTATGTTATGGCTAGATCAAAGGTCACCCCGGTGACATTTGGCGATGTAGTACATGTACAAGGCGCAAAATATTCGATCCTATCTGGCGACGCGCTCATGACGATTCTAGCCAAGGCACTACGACCTTCAAAGGTAGTCTTTGCTACAAACGTTGATGGGATCTATAAGGACATGAAGAGTAAAGAATTGGTGCCTGAAATTAGAGCTGGAGGCAAGAAATCCATTGACTTTTCAAAGGGATCGGTGGCCGATGTTACGGGCGGAATGCAGCGAAAGATCACAGAAGCATTTAAGATTGCATCATACGGGATGGATGTATTGATGGTAAATGGACTTGTGCCGGAGCGAATCACAGAGGCTATTGAGAACAGGCTACAAGTAGGTACCGTGGTGAAGGGGAGCAGGAGATAGCCAGTTGCCGGACCCTTATGAAGTGCCTTCAGATATTGACATCATAAAGCAGCGGAAGAAGGACGGCATAGACATACCGCTCCAAAAAAACGTACAGGCAAGAACTGCCTCAACATACTTGGAATATGTCAAGCTGGTGCACAATGCACTACCCGAACTTGACTATGATGATATCGATACGTCAACAACATTTCTTCATCGCAAATTCTCCGCGCCCCTGATAATTGACTCGATGACAGGTGGAACGGATGAAGCAACGATTATCAACGGTAGGTTGGGCGAGCTAGCAGAAAAGTATGGCTTTGGCATGGGGCTTGGCAGCCAGAGGGCCGGCCTTAAGAGTGAAGAACTTGCAGCTACCTATTCTATAGCGAGAAAGAATGCACCAAACGCCTTCTTGATCGCAAACATCGGTGGTGCACAGCTCGCCAAGGGAATGACGACGGACGAAGTACGAAAGATCGTGCAAATGATCAAGGCGAATGCACTAGTCGTACACTTGAATCCTCTGCAAGAGCTTGTGCAACCGGAAGGCGAACCTCGATACAAGGGAGTGCTTGGCAAGATTTCTGATCTGGCTAAGACGATCGATGTTCCTGTCATCGTCAAGGAAGTCGGTGCCGGAATTTCAAGGGAAGTGGCTATTAAATTAGAGATGGCAGGTGTCTCGGCAGTTAATGTTGCCGGCGCTGGTGGTACGAGCTGGGCGGGTGTGGAGAAACTAAGGGCTGAAGCAATGAAGGACGACCTCAAACGCCACCTTGGCGAAGTGTTCTGGGACTGGGGCATACCAACTGCTGCAAGCCTGATTGAAGTAAGAAGAGCCGTGAAATTGCCCCTGATCGCATCGGGCGGTCTGCGAAACGGGGTTGAAGTCGCCAAGTGCATAGCCCTTGGGGCGAACATGACTGCAATGGCCTATCCATTCCTACGCGCTGCGGCACAGTCGCGCGAAACCCTATTTGCGTTTGCAGATACTGTCCTTGCAGAGCTAAAGAGTACAATGTTCCTCGTTGGCGCAAGAAACATTGCCGCACTCGCGAGCTCAAGATATATATTGACAGGAGCGCTAGCACAGGAGGTTAGTAGCCGTCCATGAAGGCAAGCAGTATCAAGAGCGAGCTGGAATCATACGCTTCTACCGTAAATGAATTCATACTTTCGTTCCTTGAGGGCAAGCCGAGAGAGCTCTATCAGGCTTCATCACACCTCATACGTACAGGGGGCAAGCGCCTGCGCCCGTTCATGGTCATAAGAGGCTGTGAATTGCTTGGTGGGACAGTAAAGAGGGCTCTGCCGGCAGCCGCAGCAGTAGAGCTGGTACACAATTTTACCCTGGTACACGACGACATTATGGACAATGACGAAATGCGTCATGGCACAGAGACTGTGCACCGCTACTATGGCATGCCGCTTGCTATACTAGCTGGCGACATCTTGTTTTCAAAATCATTTGAGCTCCTTACTTTTAACGGCAGGAAGGTCGGCATTCCTGACAAGGATATTACCAATATGGTGGCACTGCTTTCAAGGGCGTGCACTGAGATTTGCGAAGGTCAAGCCACGGACATTGGGTTTGCGTCAAGCAGCAAGTTCCCAAAAGAGTCGGATTATATCAAGATGATAGGAAAGAAGACAGCTGCCCTCTTTGAAGTTTCATGCGGGCTAGGCGCACTGGCAGCACCAAATCACACGGAGAGCGATGTGGATAACCTCTCATCGTTTGGAAGGAACATTGGCATTGCCTTCCAGCTCGTCGACGACCTGATTGGTGTGATAGGTGATCCCAAGTTGACTGGCAAGGCTGCAGGAAATGACATTAGGGAAGGAAAAAAGACCTACCCAATACTCCTTGCCCTGAGCAAATCAAAGGACAAGGACCGAGACAAGATCCTGAAAGTCTTTGGATCGAAGACGGCTTCAGGGGCCGACATCAAGGAGGCTGTCAGAGTGATTTCTGACATTGGCATAGAGCAGGATGTGCGGAACTCTGCAAGAAGGTACATGAACGATGCACTGAAGGCTATAGAGGGCTATGGCGACTCTGACGTCAAGAGGTCACTCCAGTTCTCGGCCGATTTTGTAGTGGGCAGGAGTCTGTAACACGTGCCACTCGACACTGAAACTGAAAAATTTGTCAAAGTCAATGCGCTGAAAAACGCTGTCGATCACGGAGGGACGTCGCAGGCCGATGTGGTGGTGAGCAGGCTTGCAGGATCAAGACCTGACCTGCGCGCCCAGTTAAAGTCGCTCATCCCTGAAATCAAGGCAATCGTGCAGCAGATAAACATGATGTCGCTCGCAGAACAAAAGCGACTGCTAGAAGAGCTTGCCCCCGGCGAGTCTGTTCCCAAAAAGCCGACGGGAGAACCACAATCGCTGCAACTACCGCCGCTTGAAGGAGCTGTGCAGGGGAAGGTGGTCACTCGCTTTCCGCCGGAGCCAAACGGCTACCCTCACATAGGCCATGCAAAGGCTGCAATAATCGACGAAGAGTACGCCCGCATGTATGGCGGCAAGCTGATACTGCGTTTTGATGATACTAACCCCCTCAGGGAGAAGCTAGAATATTATCATGCTATTGCAGAAGGCTTGGAATGGCTTGGAGTAAAGCCAGACATTGTCAAGAACACTTCTGACGACATTGAACTCTTACATAATTTTGGAAAGAAATTGATCGAAGTTGGTGGCGCATATGTGTGCACCTGCAGCCAAGATCGGATTCATGACCTCCGAGGAAAGGGGTTACCCTGTGAATGCAGGCAAGACCCTGGGACTGCGCTTGAACGGATGCCCCAGATGTTTGGTGGCTCATATGGACCAAATGATGCCATTGTGCGCTTCAAGGGCGACATGGCTGACCAGAATACTGCAATGCGGGACCCTACGCTGTTCAGGATAATCGAAGGCGAACATCCTCTGCTTGGAAACAAAGTGCGTGTCTGGCCGACATACGACTTTGCTGCTCCGATAGAAGACAGCCTAGATGGAGTGACGCACGCTATGCGCACTAAAGAATACGAACTCCGCAACCCTCTTTATTATGCAATACTCGAAAAGCTGCAATTACGCAAACCCTTTCTGATTGAGTTCTCAAGGCTAGAGTTTGAAGGGATGCCAGTTTCTAAGAGAAAGATAAGACCGTTAATAGACAATGGCACGATAAAGAGTTGGGACGACCCCCGCTTACCAACACTCGCCGGCCTCAAAAGAAGGGGGTTTGTGCCCGATGCGATCCGCAAGTTTGTTCTGTCGCTCGGATTTACCCTTGCAGATACAAAGCCGCCGTTTGAAGCACTGGAAGCGTTCAACAGGAAAATAGTTGACCCTGTATCGCCCAGGTTGTTTTTCGTTAGAGACCCAGTGGAAATAGTGGTCAAAGGTGCCAAGGAGGCCGAGGTCGTGCTAAAGAATCATCCAACCGATTCCCGCCTCGGCACGAGAAAGGTGAAGGTTGGAGATAGATTCTATATCGCTGGTGAAGACGTTGCCCGCCTCAAGATCGGAGAGGAGGTAAGGCTGATTGAACTTTACAACGTCAAAGTAACTGGTATCGCCAAGAACCTGATAACGGCAGAAATTGGAAGCGACGAAATCCGTCAGTCTGTGCCCAAGATTCAGTGGATTGCAAAGAATGATATAGTTGAGTATAAGGTATTGATTCCCAAGGCACTGTACGTGGGTGAAGAATACAATACGAACAGCCTCGAAATTGCGCGAGGTTTTGCAGAATCTTTCGTGTCTGGCCTAGAGTCAGATGCACGGGTCCAGTTCGTAAGGTTTGGATTCTGCAGGATAGATGATAGTCAAACCGCAATAATGACGCACAGGTAATAACAAAATGAAGGTAGCAAGAATAAAGGACAGAAAGGTAAAAGAGACCTATGGCATCATTTCTGATGACGGTAAGTCTATTGTGACAAAGGCAGAGATACAGCAACAGACAGGCATACCTGTCCCTCCAAACATCAAAGATTTCATGTTTAGGGGATGGCTCGATGAAATCAGACAGCATAAGAGCAAGCTAAAGTATACACACAAGGTGACAGACATCGAACTGCTTGTGCCAATACCAAATCCCCCAAAAATAATCTGTCTTGCGTTCAACTATTTCGATCACGCCCGTGATGCTGGGCTCACTCCTTCTGACGAGCCTGTGATATTTATGAAGCCTCGCACTGCACTTAATGAGCCTTATAAAGACGTCATCTGTCCGTCTTTTGTAACTCGTCTTGACTATGAAGCCGAGCTGGCAGTAATAATCGGAAAGGAAACGAAAAAAGTTGCAGAAGAAAACGCCCTTGACAATGTCTTCGGATATATGATACTGCATGACGTTTCAGCACGTGATATTCAATTCAAGGACAAGCAGTTCACGCGGGGGAAAGGAATTGACACATTTGCTCCTTGTGGCCCCTGGATAACCACCAAGGATGAAATCCCTGACCCTCAGAAGCTACAGATAACGACAAAGGTAAACGGCGAGATACGGCAGAATTCGTCCAGCTCTAATATGGTAATTCCTGTCCGGAGAATAATATCGGCGCTGAGCAGAACTATGACACTAGAACCTGGCGACATCATATCGACAGGCACGCCAGCAGGGGTAGCAATGTCCATGAAGGAGCCGAAGTATCTCAAAGACGGCGATGTGGTCGAGATAACTATCGAAAAGCTGGGTATGATAAAGAATCGAATAGTCTTCCAGTAACTTTTATACAAAGTCACGTCGCTCACATGGCTACTACTGCCTTGACGAGAATGATCTCTGCAAGAACTTTTTTTGCCCGCATGAACGAGGGCCGCCGCAACTGGATGACTGAAGGGCAGTTGGTGAAGGGTTGTGAGGAATTCTTTAAAACAAACGGTTATGATCAGATCGAGAGGGATAAGATCTTTGACCAGGGTGACAGGGTATTTAACTCACTTTTGGTAGGATCAAAGCAAGGTTACGACGGTCCGGAAACAATTGCCTCTTACTTTAAGCCTCGTATAGACAGGTATGATATTGGCTCATTCGGCTCTGTGGAAGCGATCCTCTATGATTTACTTGATAACTATGAAAACACCAATCTTATGCTTGTCACCGACTCTTTATCATATACACCCATGACAAAGATAGAGGAATTGAGCGTGACTCTTGAAAATTTGATGGATGAAGGGCTCTTTGTGCTCTTTATGAACGACAGGTCGGGTTATGCACTCTTTGATGAATTCGAGAAGCTGACAGCACCGATCCCTGTGTTAGACTAGGCTTTTTTATTTTGGCTCCTGCTTAGCCTGATTATCTCGCGCTCTAGCATTCTTGCGTAGTATTCGTATGATTCGGCCAGCTTCCCCCTGACGTTCGCCAACTGCATGGATAAGTTGAGCGCGTCAAGGCATGTTTCAAGCGATCTATCAGCCGCAAAGTCGTTCATTGCTTTGTTGAACTGGGACATGAGCTTTCTCTGCTCATCACTGTACTCATTTATCGTCTTTGTCAACTGGTCAATCTCGTCACCAGAACTTCCAAATCCTGAGCTCTTGAACCAGTTCACCATGTGGGAATTTTTCTGTCGAAATCACATTAAAACCTGCCTATTAGATTATTACTGTTACACATCAACAATTAACAATGTATTTATTTACCATTTCCCGACCCATCTCAAGCATATGGTAGTTGACAACAAGGGCAAGATATCATATATCCAGATAATCAAGGAAGACCTCGCCATCTTCCACATTACGCCAGATAACGGCCAAGTGCCGGACTTTAAGGCGGGCCAGTTTGTCACTCTTGGTCTACACGTACCAAGCGAAGGCAAAGTGATCCGCCGGGCCTATTCAATTGCATCGCCGCCGGAGCAAAAAAAGCGCTTTGAACTGCTCATCAGGTGGGTTAGAAAACCCGTGCCTGGCAGGCTTACTACCGAACTGTTCAACAGGAAGGAAGGCGACGAGATCATGTGGGTTAAACCCACCGGCATTTTTACTATAAACGAAAAGATGCCTGATGGAAGACCTGACGACCGCAGGATGGTGCTCATTGGCGGGGGGACCGGCCTTGCGCCTTTTATCTCTTATTCGTTGCACATGCATGCGATAGGTAGCAAGCGCGAAATAGTAGTCCTGCATGGCGCTAGCTATGTCGACGAGCTTAGCTACAGGGATCTCTTGACGTCGCTCGAAGAAGAGAGCCTCGACAAGGGCAGGGATAAGTGGAACTTCCGTTACCGTGCAAGCATCAGCAGGCCACAGGAATGGTTCAATAGGAGCTGGAACGGCCAGAAGGGCAGGGTTGAATCGTTCCTTCGACCAAAGGCCGGTAAGGATCTTTCGCCCTTGGAAGAGCTTGTGGGGGAGAAGGTTACTCCAGAGAACACGTCGTTCTACATCTGCGGCTGGCAGGGAACAGTCGATGGTGCACTAGACTACCTGATCCCCAAGGGATTTGTTACCGAGCGCAACAAGCGCAAGGATGGCAGCTACGATATCAAGTTCGAATCATACGGCTAGCTTTTTTTAAAGCCTTATATTTTCGTCCAAGGAGGTTAGTGTAATGAAGTTTGAATTCGAGGAATTTGCGACTGTCGAGGATGTTTTCCTGTACTTAGTATCGGTCGCACCGTATATGAAACAGGTGATGCCGATAAGCTCGTACAAGGGGTACATATTTTCAATTGTACCACTCACTCCGCTTTCGGGTGATATCTTGATGATGATATACACAAAGGGCGCTCTTGAACCCGGTCTTGTTGAGTTCGACGTATCGACCAAAAAGTTCAGGCCCGTTGCTGCAGTTGAACGCGCCGATAGGAACTACTTTATCGTCCTTACTCCCAAAGTGGCGACACTTGCAGATGAAGCGATCAAGTCTCTGAAAGCCTAGAGTCGGGGCGGCGATGCTGCTGTCACGGACTTTTTGCGTGAATATCTTTCGACGATGTCTTCCGGAACTTGGCCGTTGAACAGCTCTTTTGACAGGCCCCTGAGATAGCGCATGATTGCCCAGGTGCCTGCCTTGATGAGGGCTGCCATGAACACCTTCATTGCAGGGCCATACGTTTTGTTCCTGATGATGATCGGGATGATGTCGTTAATGACGCGCAGGTTGTGTTCCCAGCATCTCCAGAACAGTGTGAACTGGGCCTCATTTAGGTTTCCAAAATGCATACTGTTCTTCTCTGAAAAGTCCTGATAGAGTATCTGTGCTACCAATCCTCTCATGTTGGTCTGTTTGAAATCGTCAATCAAGTCTATGGTGTACTGGGTCTCGTCTGGCGTTTCGTCGGGCCATCCGATGATGAGCGTGAGTGCGGGGAACCAGTTGTTCTGGTTCAGGACCTTGCAGCCTTCCCTTACCACCGCGCCCCATTCCTCAGGTTGGAATGGTTTTGTCTTGACTCCGAGATGCTTCTTGACCATCCTCGGGGCGACAGTCTCGACTCCTAGATTTGTAGCAAGCCACCTACCGCCTCCAACGTGCATTTCGTTTACCTCCGACATTTTCTTGATGAGATCGGGTGAAGATGCAACTGCGGAAAGAGTCATATGCGTTGTGCCGACAAAGCGCGCCCCTGTTGATTTCAGGCCTTTCCAGAGTCCGAGTATTGCATCTGCGTTTGGCACAAAATCTTTGTTATCGCAGCCATAAAGGAGCATTTCGTCAGACTGAAGCCATATGGAATCAAAGCCATAATCGAGGTTCATCTTGGCCTCTTTCTGCAGGCGCTCAAGTGGAAAGTCCTTCTTTGAGCGCTTGTTGACATCACAAAAGTCACACCCACGGCCACAGCCACGCATCGCTTCAATAAGCGAGTTGATTGTCGGGCCTTGCATCATGGGGACGTTCTCGATGTTGCGAACAAACGTGTGCAAGAGCTCCGGCGCGTCTCCTGCTTCAAGATCGTGGAAGAGGTCGAGTGCCAGCTCATCGGCCTCGCCAATGACAACCGTGTCGATACCGTGAATCTTCATCCTATCTGGCTTGGCAAGCTCCCACGAACCGTTGCCTCCTACAACCACTTTGAAATTGTATTTCTTCTTGAGCTGAATTATCGAAGCGCACATCTTTTTGAACTTCATGGCTACGTACGACAGCTTTTCAGGCGACATTGTTGTCGTGACGGGTGCCATACCAAGCGGATCCATAACGTTAATGCCGACCACCTTTGTCTCCGGGCCAATGCACTTGTCTAGCATCTCTGGGTGCGCGAGAAAGACTTCATCGCGCCTGTACTCCTTTAGAAGCGCACCTTCTATCCTTCTCAAACCACACTGGGCAACCTTGACCTCCCCTGTGTTAGGATCGGTCTCGACACTCGGGCAGAATAGTTTGTCAAAAACAAATTCTGGAACGAGTTCGTATGGGCCGCAGGCGATGAAGCCATATAGGAAGTTACCCCTGTAGTTCGTCATCAAGCTGCGGTCAGCAGTCAAAACTATACGTTTGCCGCCTGATTCTACCATGCTACGTGTATCACCTTAACGACCGCATATGGCTATAAATCTATTTTCATTCGTTTAACACGGTGATTATAAGAAAATCAACTGCGCGGGCAAGACCGAGAAGGGAAATATCCCAAATCTATAATATCTATAAGAAAGTCTGTGTGAAATTGCAAGATAGTACTAGTTGTTTCTTCTATTCCTGTTAATTACTATGTTCTGCGGCTCCGGGCATGGCAAAATCAGAGGCAATCTTCATAGGCGGTTCGATAGCAATAGGTGCCGCAATCCTTGGGGTACTCTTCTTGCTATACCCTGATTTCATGTTTGCCCCTAGTGCCTCTAGCTCTGGAACAGGGGTAACAGGAACAGCGGACACACCGCTCGTCTCGCCGCAGGACGAGACGACAACAACTGCAGGAGAAGAAATTCCGTCTGCCACTGGCAATTCCACAAACAGTACAGGCACAGGTTTGACAACACCCTACGGCTCTACCCCATAATATACAGACAAGTCATGGGCTCATTATGACAGCCACGCTAGCCTGTATTTGTCCATGACGATGTTCTTATACCGAACGACGACGGTGGTGGTAGCAATCAGTAAAGGCCTTTTCTGTGACCCTTTGAGAGCACGAGCTTAAGCTTGGCGTGGTCGAGCATGTTGAGGGCGTCTGCGAGGGTGGCCCACTTAAAGTCGGCATGCTCTTCTGATATCTTTACTTCGCGCGTAGGAGTAGTTGCAAAGTAGAATATGACCTCTTTTTCGGATTTCATACCATCACCCCTGAAGTATGAGTAGTTTATCTTGCCGATATACGAATGAATTTCTAACTCCTTAATTCCTGTCTCTTCAAACACCTCCCGGATGAGTGTTTGTATTTCACTCTCGCCCTTTTCCTTGTGGCCCTGTGGAAAACCCCAGAACCCGCGCCTATTCTTCAGCAACAAGAATTCAGATGATGCATTGTCCCCTTGACGGGAATTCTGGTACTTGATAACTGCTCCTATAGATTGCTCAAGAGCCACGCTATATCGAGTAGCCAGTGGCAATTATAATATTGTTTTTCTGCTTAAAGGTATTAATATCGTTCCAGAACCCTGAACTCTTACAGGGCCGGTCGTCTAGTCCGGTAGGATACGGCATTGGCATTGCTGAGGTCGTGGGTTCAAATCCCACCCGGTCCACTCTTCACTCCTACCAACTCTTCAAATATCTCGAAAATGATTTTTTTCCTGCAGATGATCTGATATTTTCTGAAAAAGGTCCTTTCCGCCGGGTCGTAGCCTATTTCGACTATCTTTCTGTATGTTTCAAGCCTTGAATTTGCAATTATCGTGCCAATACCTGACTCTTGGCGCCTAATCTGGCTAACTATCTTTGCCGGCAGGTTATGGACGAAAACTCTGCTTCGCGCTCTGATGAGCGTTTTCCCAGAATCATTCGTGATAAGTGACTGTCTCGTGATTGTCTTTGCATTTTCTTTTTGCTCTATCACCTTGACCCTTGTCGCAGAGCCTACAAGTATGCTAAGGACCTGTTCGACGGTGCCTGTCTCTGCAAGAAGAATCTTTTGAGCCAATCCTAACCGCATACCTGATCTTGCTTCGAGCTCTGCTATTTTCTGTAGCATTAAGCTGCCAATGTCAACCTTTTTCAGTACAGTGCGTGCCATACGACAAGTATCTGCAAGGATCATGAAAAGATTATCCTATATGCCAAGACTGCCAGTGCAAATGTCACAGTGCCGAGACTGACCCCCTTCAAGCCATTCTCTAGCTTCCTGACATGTCGCTGATCCCCTCCGTTTCGTTTTAGCTGTTTGTATGGCCTCGACATCCTGATCTCCGCATAGCTGATGAGGCTGACCGCGCCAGCCGAAGCCAGAGCAACGATGCTTATGGAATTCGTTTGCATGATATATCCGGCAAGCAGCGGCAACGCCCCCCATGATACTGCAAACCAGAAATTGTTATGAAACCGTCCGCCGAATGCTTCAAAGTTGTACGCGAACAGGAAAAAGCCTTCGAGTACCGCGATTGCCGCCAGTAGTGGGACAAAGAAGACGATATAGTATATGCCGATAAAATAAGCTGATGCAAGGGTTCCAATCATCAGGACAAGCAGCTGTGTTCTGGTAAAGTAGGTGCCCCATGGCTTGATCTTCTTTGACCCGAGGCTATCTGCCACATGCGCCGAAATGCCCAGAGCTAGGAAATAGATGAGTGCAATTGCGCCTACTCTTTCCCAGATGATGTCATCGGCAAGCATCGAGCCGATGATCGCAAACGATATACACATGCCTGTATAGGGTAGAAAAAGCAGGCCTATGAAAACGCGAAATCTTGCAGGGCCGAACTTGGGGACGAACCACTCATTGATGCGGGTTTCGTTAGTTGTCGTCATGGCTTTTCCGCGGATACAATAGCTGCTGTGCCTGCAGTGTAGTATCTGCAACTGACATGGTGAAATCCGCTGGCATAAAGTGCACTTGTTGTTTTGTCGACCCAGTCAGAATTCTTGATGACATCATCCAGCTGATCAAAAACTGTTTTCCATGAGGTGACAATTCTGCCAACTGCTCTCAATATTGCAAAGTAGGTATTCCACAAACTGCGCATAGTTCCTTTTGGATAAGTAAAATCGTGGAATACCACCAAGCCGCCCGGCATAAGAGCCCTCCAGCATTCTTTGACCACCGTTTGGATGTCAACATATTTTGGCAGATATGATGATACCACGGCATCGAATGATTCATTTCTATAAGGCAGAACTTCGGCTGTGCCCTGCGCTATATTTGCGCAAACCTTGTGCCTTGACAAGCGAAGGTATTCGAAGACAAGATCGATGCCAGTCACCCTCCTGCCTGTTCTTGCCAGCATTGAAGAAAGGATGCCAGTTCCGCAGGCAAGTTCGAGCACAGAAGTCCTGCCGCCGACGGTCTTTACAATCTCGTGTTTCCAGGCAGAATCTTGGCCAAAGGTCGTCAGGCGCACAATGTTGTCGTAGCTATTTGCATTGGCAGGGGTGAAGAACCTCCTTGCGCTTGCGTGACCCTCGTGAACCAACATCATATACTGATATGATCACACTTGCTATTATGCATTGAAAAAAGTAAATCAATGCCTGTGTGCCACTATCTATAGCTTGTATTTCGTAAACTGGCAACGGGAAATCTCGGTGGAGGAGATGAACGGTCAGAAGGTGGTGGTAAAGCGCAACAAACCCACCAAAGAGTTCAATGAATTCCTGATAATCTCTGCATATTCGCTTATCTCAATATTGCTGGCTCATCCATCACCGCCTCCTCTGTTCAGTGAAATCACACGAAATGAAGGTCGCGAGATGCGGAAGAACTTGGAGAAAATAGGGATATCTACGCCTGAACTGATTTCAATTTCCGATGCTTATCTTGTAGAAGAATACGTCGAAGGAGGTGACCTCTATAAGGCCTTCTCTTCAGGTCAGCCTGCAACGCTTGCCTTTGGCGCAGGCTGCCTGACCGGAAGATTGCATAAGGCAGGATATGTGTTTGTCGACAACAAGGCCCAGAATTACCTTGTCAGGGGAGATGCTGTCGTGAGGACTGATCTTGGGTTCATACAAAAGAGCAACAGCTCATATGCAAGGAGCATGGACATCGGTTCTTTTCTTGCCAGCGTTATGGATCTGGATCGGTATCGGGACATTGAAAAGGCATTTTTCGATGGTTACACGTCAGAGTTTGGGCGTAAATTCTCCTTTATCTCGATAGTCATACGCAATCTTCTCTCGCTTGGCTTCTCGTCTGACAGCCGAATCACGATCAAAAATATGATGATTGACGCTACTCCGCTAATAGACGCCTAGACCGGTGGGAGTTCTGCCTTTTTATCAAAGCCACCAGATCCGAACTTGCAGTAGAAGCACTGATCTGACTGCATATAGGTCAGCTTTTGTATTGAAATTGCGCCCAATTTTAGCGCCACCTTTGTCATAAGACGGTATTTCAGGGGCATAGAGGGGATGACTTCGTTGAAATATACGTTATAGTGATCGGGACAGAACTTTAGTTTGACTTGCGCCCTCTGTCTGAATTCCTCCGAGACTTCTTTGTTATTTTCGCTCACAGTCTTTGCAACATTGATCTGTTCTCTGATGTACTCGTGCTTCGGACAAGGGCAGTCCTTGCCACCCGGATGCTTGTAGGCGGGGGTGTTTTTCCAGTCAAAGTCTGGAAAGTCCCTTTCAAAATCATCCATCGCTGACCTACACTACGCGCATTGCTCTTATAAAGATGTAGGCACCGCTCCCTTGTTACATGAGACCAATCATCATTTCTGAATGTTTTCTCGAACATGCGCCAAATTTACTAATTATGGCCTAATTGATGCATGTTTTCGAACATCGGTTGCTTGTTTCAGATTTATGCAACTAAGCAGGGACCAACTATGGCTCTTATGAGCTCAAAAATGTATTCTGATTACGTTTACACGGGTGTTCAGAATGACAAAAAATATATTTTTGGTATTATAACAGTCGGTCAGTAACGTGGTACGAGACAGTGACAATGGTGGCAGCATAATATTGACAGCAACAACCGCGAACGGCAACGCCGACGATCCCAATCTCAAGACTCTTCAAGAATTCAAGAAGACTGTTATCGAAGAGCAAAAGGCCGGAGAGAAAAAGATCGACGAGATCAATGCCAAGCTGGAAGCGGTCAAGAAACAGATAGACGAAGAGAGGAAACAGCTAGATGAACATCGCTCAAAGCTGAAGCAGATCAATGAAGAAAAGGATATTGAATATCCCAAGTTCGTAGAGCTGAGGAACAGCTTGATAGAGGCCAAGAACCAGATGCGAAATCTAGATGACAAAGTAGGTTCTGCAGCTGCAAAGTCTAGGAAAGAACGTGCAGATTTGCATAACTTGCATAAGATGCTTGAGCAGATTGAGCGAGATATCCAGACTAAGAAGCTATCAAAGGAGGAAGAACGCAAGCTAGTGGCCAGGTCGAAAGAGATTGCTACCAAGCTACACGCCCTTAAAATGAGGGATAAGAAACGGGATCAGTATGACGTCATGTCGGCGCAGTACGACCAGCTAAAGAGTCAGGTCAAGCAGATTTTCAGATTGAAGGAAGAATACGGTAACAAGATAGGCAAACTGAAAGAAAGCCTCGATAATCTTATCAACCAGCGTGAAAGCCTCTATGAGGAACGCAGACAGGTTATTCATACAGTCAGAGAAGCCGGCGCAAAGCTAGAAATGATTGAAACTCAGCTGAACGCAATAGCCTTCAAGAAATCTCGCATGCAAGCTGCCGAGCATCGCCAGAGAAGGCAAAAGGAAATGGATGATAGGCGCATCGCAAGGCAGGAGGCAATACAAGAACGTGTCAAGAGAGACAAGGAATATCAAGAAAGGTGGAACGCCCTAAAGGAAGCAGCGCTCAAGAAGATGTCCAGTGGCGAAAAGCTAACATTCGACGAAATGAAGCTCATATTCGGCGACTCGAGTTCTGACTGATTGAGATACGTTTTTGTGGAAGGCAGATGTAACGTCCACGAGATGGCATACGACAGGATAGAATACTCTGGCAAGGTCTACGTCTATAACAGTGGAATGCCTGCAGATCATGTGCAGTTGGCAAAGGAAAAGCTGGCTGATTATGGAGTGAACGAAAGTGACATTGAAGTTATCGAGGTCCCAGAAGGTGTGCCGGAGGGGTGCATAATGGTGACAGTGTGGCCGCATTACTTGTCAGTTGCAAAGGTCAAGCGAGTACGAGAAGGGTCCATCTATGCACCACAGCTGTTCAACATCCAGATCTAGAATCCAAAACATTAAATCTTCTGTACGTGCATTCCACTACAGATGCTGACGTTCTTTTGCAAGCGCGAGCGTCACGGTGACTGCCCTGGTGAGTGGCCAGTAGGAGAAGCATGCGGGCCGGACCATGATTGCTCGTTTGATATGAAGATGGTCAAGTGCAGGTGTGACTGTCATAAGGGATAGTAGCCATTTGGCTGTATTATCTGAATGTCGTTGCGGGAGCGTCTCCTATAATATGGGATTTGCCATATTCTGGCCAAAGCCCCAACCTTCCTCAGGTACGGGGTGAATTGCCATCACGCACGCTAGTGCTATGGATAAAGATCCTTATCCATCCTCAGAGGCCGCTGAGGTGGTGGTGTTGAACCTGAAAAGGATGCTCTTAGGGGGATCTGTGCGGTGAAGCACGAAGTCAACCGGTCGTCAAAACAATACATAGATGACGAGCGAGTGGACAGGATGTGACGACAAGAAAGGGCTCCGCCGAGGTATAGACACGCGGTCCATATCTGAGAGTCACATTGACTATCCTCAAACCTCTGGTGATTGCAGGGAGGAACAGTGTGATCACGGACGAATCCCGCTTGCTTCACATTGAGTTTTGTGTAATTCATAGAAGCACGCCAAAATTTCACGAAGCGTCATCTTCAGCAGTTGCTGCAAATTAAGGTATTGCAGCATGCTAAAAGGCAATAGAAAAACTACCTCCTCCTTTGACAATGAAACCATATCCATGAGCCAAAAATTCCTTATTCGCACACTTGGTGAAATGGGAAGAGTGGTTCTTACTTTTTGTCCTCGTACAGAAGATTGATTGTACCTGTCTGCGTGCTATGCCCTCTTTTCTTCATGTCCCTTTCCTACATTCTTGTTGTCCTCATCTGCAAGAATCCTGGATTCAATTGTCCTGTACTCGTCAGGTGTTATTGTGCCAGATTTATAATCTTCCAAGAGCCTTGCAAGCCGAAGTTTCACCAAACTAGAGTCTCTTTCTGCTCGTTGTCTCTGATAATCTTGTCTTGCCTTAGATCTTATGCCGTCAAGAGTCATTTGCAAAATTAAAAGCTCGATTATCAAGCTATCATCTTGCTCCTCTCAGTTTTGTTTTCCTTTTTTACAAGTCTGTAACGATGTGATTTACTATTGCCACGTCTTTGCCGATAGAGCTTATTATTAGCAATATCCGTATCAACCTCTGGAATTCCTTCATTCACGCAAAATGAATATGGCGCCCAAGGCCCGCTTTGATGTATCGTCATTCCATAGCGTGTCGAACAGATTTTCCGTATATCTCCAATAGCAGATTCGAATTCTCTGATGCGGGATCTGTCGACCAAGTATGACCTGTTTAATACGGTTTGCTGGGTTTCCTTACTCAGCTCTGACCACGCATTGGATAAGGGTGTCAGTCTTTGATGAACTTGCCTTGTGATTTCATCAATCTGCTTGAATTTTTGGTTGCTTATCATGTCATTCAGTCGCAAGTTCGAGAAATATAGTGACCCCTGATGAGCAGAAGGTTGCATGGATAGATCCTGAATCTTGGCTTTTAGTCTTTGAATTTCAGGGAATTCTTGCGCTAGTTGGGAGACCTTTCTGTCGCATTCTGGTGTCATGATAATCCTGATCCCGATTTCATCCTTGTGTTGAAATCTCGCCACCTTGATCTTGAAGTTATTGTACTGCTTTGATAGCAATAGTTTTACATCTGCTTCCTTGGCAACAGAACCAAACCTGACTGGCAGTATTACAAATCCTGATCTTCGTATGTTCTCGACAACACGCTGGTGAGCAAGGATGTATGAAATACTATCCTGCCCGCCTGATCTAATGTCTCTTCTTACCTTTTGGATACGGTTGAAAGGCATACTACTTACTATAGCTGCCAGATCTTTGTAGCAAATCCAGTCCACTTTCTGTTGGTCGATTCCGACCAAATGATCTACGTGTCTGCTAACTCCTACATTGGTCTGATTATCTATTTCTGCGATTCCATAAACATACTTGCCTGTTCCAGCTATCTTGTGGTTATTTACACTCATTTTCGTTTCTTCCCTTGACCCTTGTACTTCATGGGAGAGGGAAATCCCTTGCACATGTGATCTTCGGAAGATGGTGTTGTGGTGATAGGTTCCAGAGAAGCCAGCAGATGAAGGACCACCAAGTCTATTCCGGCTAACGAAAGCGTGACCTCTCCTGCTATAGTTGTTCGCTTCTCTATTAGCAAGTCGATTATGTTTACCAAGGATTCTGACGTGAGACCTGCCTGATTTCTCGAGTTGACAGGTACCTGGCTAGAGTTATCTTGGCTTTTCTGTGCAGCCCTGGTGTTCAGTTCTCTTAAAGGCAAATCCAGTTCGTTAGTTTCAAAGCCGAACCTCTTTGATACTTCTTCAAATCTCTGTCTGATGTTCATCAAGGCCCTGCCCAGCCTCTCGATCTCTTTTTGTTTCAATGAGCCCGATTCTACCCGCCTGAACGCTTGTCTTTCCATTACATCCAAGAGGATTTTGACCAACGCCAAGACCAACTTTGCCAAACCGTCTTGGAGCTTTTGCCCGTCAATTTTTCCAGTCCAGTCTGCTTCGCTCCAAGGAGGTTCAGAGCTCGTGGAACTTGGCTGCAGACTCAAGTATTCAATCACCTGCATTGCAGATTATGAGTTTGTAGGCGTTTGGACGTACTATTCCTTCTAATGACTTTTCTCTCACCTCCTTTCCTCGTACCCTTGGTAGCATAGTTGGCATGGTCGCCTTTTCTCTCTCTATGCTTGCCGTCTGTTCTTTCTTTGACTCCGCTTTCATACTCATAGTTTTGCGGAAAATTGTTGCTCAAAGTTCCAACGGGATATCCACTTGCGTCACAACCACTTGCCGTACCTTTCGGGTAGCTAGCGTCCAAATTTTCTGTATCTTTGTTCACCTCGCCATTACCCTTGTCCCAATTCTCCCATGGCAGTTGGATTCCATATCGTTTAGCCGTCTCGAGAGATGCTATTACCAAGTTTATTCGCAGGGTCAATAGCTCGGCTCCGGCAATGGCAATTGAAATATCTCCATTTATGACCATACCTTTATCAAGGATTCTTGCTACTGCGTCTAGTAAGTTCAAGTCACTCGCTGGAATAATGCTATTGTTGCTACTGTCATCGTCCTTGTAATCCTTGGTAGCAAAATCAGAATCAAGCGATTGCATCTTGTCCACCATAATTCGCGGAAGTGTATTGTTGCTGTAACTTTGATTCTGCATCTGTATTGGCAGCTATTCTCTTCATCCTGCAGTATGCGCATATGCCACTATCTCTGAACCAATGTTCTGGACAAAATCCTTCTACATGCTCTTCCGGAGTCCTTCTAATCAAGTGACCAACTAAAATGTCAAATGGAGTTCCTCGCTGGCACTCTGGACATCTGATAAACACCCACCCGTTTCGGAGTGCATCACGTAGGCCCATTTCATCAAACCTGCCGCAGACGAGACATACTGCCACTTTATTTCACTTTGTTCCTCTGAATCATGTTTATCTCCTAAGAAGCCATCGAATACCCTTGTTGCGGGTAACCTCCATAACCTTGTTGAATGGGAATTTGTTGTTGCTGATGTGGTGGTGATACACGCTGCTCAACTTTTTCGCCGGGTTCACCTTTCAAACCCATTGCATCCTGATAACGGAGGAATGTATCAAGGCCAGCGACCACAATTCTTGCGCGGACAACAACCAAGGGAATTCCGATAACGGTAACAGAAATGTACGCCTCAATTACCAGGCCTTTGTCTAAGATGCGATCAACCAGCTCAAACAATCCCAGCACCGGCTCGCTTAGTGAACCCGACTGATGTGATTGTTGAAGAAAGCCTTGTTCCTGTTGTTGAGACATGGTTCGTTTGAGTTAGAATATTACAAAAGCAGTGTGATGAATTGACTTATAATTATAAATGCATGAATATATCCGTCTTCAATTTACTGGTAAGGCCCGAATTGGATTTCCCTACCGGCTTTGAGCATAATCTGTGATGTAGGGAATCACAATCTTTCAAGATGGATTGAATGGATTGAAGATGACCGGGCACAGATGTGAAAAGGAAAGTTCAGAATCTGGACTGGGAGTATTCGAAGTCCAAATACCGGTCGCTTGTTTACTATTGTTGCTGTTGTTGTTGATCTTGACGTTCGCCCGCAGTGGCCTCTGTTGCTGCGTCAACATTGAGAGCAGAGCCGAGTTCTTGGACAATCTTGTTTAATGAGCTCAACAACTCGCCCATGTTTTTCGATTGGTCTCCTGGTTGCTGTTGTTGTCCTCTGCCCTGGCCCATTTGTTGTCCGGTTCCCTGCATTCCTCCACTCTGACCACCACGTTGTCTTTGCTGTTGCTGACCTCCGCCTTGCGTCTTTCCACCAAATTGCCCTCTTGGTTGTTGAGCACCCTGACCTCCGCCTTGTGGTCCAAATCTGCCTCTCTGTTGACCTCCGCCCATTTGCTGCGGCTGTTGTTGCTGTTGCTGCTGACCTCCTGGTGGTGGAATCGAGCCCGTCGTGCCTACTACCTCTGCAACTTCTTCCACCAATTGACCCAAAGTCTGTACAACATCACCTAACGTTCTGCCAGAACTAGTAGTTATCTGCCCTAAATTGCTTCCAAGCTGTTCTCCTATCTGACCTATCTGCTGACCCGCTTGTTGTCCGCGCTGACCAGCTTGCTGGCCCACATTGCCAAGCGTACTTCCTAGTCCCTCGGTGGCCTCGGAAAGAGTGTTACCTACAGTTCCTGTTACACTCTCTAATGTGTTGCCCAAACCTTCCACAGGATTTCCTTCACCCTGACCAGACCTTGACTGGCGTTGCATATTAGCTGCCATACTCGATGAACCCCGGACATGGTATAAAGAAGTAATACAACACAAATCAAAGTTAACCCTTGCGAGATTTAGAACGATGGATTGAATAGGAAGAATCGATGATGTGCAATTTGCAATCAAATAATCTGGTATTGCCTAATCGAATCAATCCCCAACTTCGCTGCTCCACTATCTACAGGAATTCTTAGAAGAGTATGGTGGCGAATATGTTTCTATATCAATTACTGTTTGTATGTTCTGTTGTTCATTAATATGATGACAGTCAATTAGACTGTAAATGCCACGCCGAAAGAGATCTACGCGACGAGAGAAGCAAGCGCGGAAGGGCAGAACAGCTACAAAACAGGGAAGTAGGGGAAGAAGTAAGGATCAAACTCAACAACAGATGAACGGCGGCCAACCAGATATTGCCAATCTTACGTCTAGCTCTGGAAGAACTGTCAGAGAGCTTGTAGATGATTTGAGCAAAGTCGCCAATCAGCTTGGGAAGACAATTTCGGTATCTGCTGAACCTGCAACGACAACGACGGCCTCAATATCAGAGCAAACTGAACGAGAGATGCAGAGACCAAGTCAACCACAACAAGATACGTTCACACCTCCAAACCAAGGCAAGTATACAAGGACTCAAGAAGCCGCCTAAATTAAGACAAATCTAGCCAGATACTTGAGGTACTAGACTCGTTCTCTGCTATACTAAGACGTTGTGTCGGAGTCGGTAGTGCTTGGTGCCACTATCAAACAGCCGAACTCCATATCTTTGAATATTAATTTACATATCAAAAGTAACCTTTAATTGAGCATCAGGTCCGCTTCCATAACGGATAAAGGCAAATCACATGTTAGGTTTCTCTTCATTTCTATCACAACTAGAGGGTTTGTTTGGAGGTGACGGTGAGTCATTCGACCCGAACAATCCCATGATGTGGATCTATATTGTTTCTTTTGCCACCATTCCGATATTCATGATGTATGCGCAAAAGTTCCAGTCGCGCATGATTCTTGGAGAAATATCAAAGTCGCTTGTAAAGCTAAAGATGATGAAGGAAGCCGCCCGCAAGGAGGCGGTGGATTATGTGAGAGATATAGTGAAAACCTCCTCAAACGATCCTGCGACTGGAGTCGACAGGTTCTTGGAATATTTTACGATTATGCCTGTAGACCTTGACCCGACAGGAATAGTTCGCAAGTTGGATCACATCATGAGGGTCAGGGATGAGCGGATGCGATCCGAGGTCAAGAAATTGTGTGCGGGAGCAAATGATCAAGAAATTTCAAAAGTAGAGAACATGCTTGAGGCAGCTAGCGCCCTCAACATGATCTACAAGATCGTAAGACACTTTTACCTTATGGGAAAGCGCACTTCAAGTGTATTTGTACTAGTGCAGCTCCAGATGGTGATGCCCCTATTACTTGAAGAAGCAGAAGCTCTGCAAAAGGCAATGTCTGCCTTCAAGCGCGGCCAGCCTATTGGCGATGGGATAGGACCTATGATTGTAGGCAAGATGATGCTCGGGAAGGAGAAAAGATTGGCTGCAAGGGAAACTGTCTATAGCGAAGGCGAATACAAGGGCAGAAAACTCTACTTGCTCAAGGCCGAGGGTCCGGCCGGGACCGTTGGGAGGCCAGGGGAGGCAATAACTAGGCTTGCAGGCGATATGGGAATTAAGATCGACGCAATAGTGATGATAGACGCAGCGCTCAAACTTGAAGGAGAAAAAACGGGAGAAGTTGCTGAAGGTATTGGAGCGGCAATAGGTGGCATCGGCGTAGAAAAGTACCAGATAGAGGAAGTAGCCACCCAAATGCAAATACCCGTGTATGCAGTTATCGTAAAACAATCGGTACAAGACGCAATAACACTGATGCGCAAGGAAATTGCTGATTCCTTTGAGAAAGTAACTGACACGGTCTATTCGATAATAGAGGACAAGACCCTCGAAGGTCAGACAGTCTTGGTTATAGGAGTTGGCAACACAATGGGGGTAGGCCAGTAGTAAAATGCTCTTTAACAAGAAGAAAAAGGAAATTGTTCCTGATGTGTATTCGGAGGATACTTGCAACTCCTGCGGCGAAAGGACAAAACGGTCGTTTAGAGAAGGGGACTACGTCTACGGCCGGGGCGACCAGTGCAAAAAGTGCTCATCTACCGACACGCTTGTCACGGCGGTTTACGGCGAATATCCTCCTGAAGAAAAGCGCTAGAGCGTTATCACGTTTACAATGGAATCTGTCGGGATTAGCGTGTGCTCTGCCTGAACCACTATTTTCTCTTTGCCCTCGACAAGTATTGGATAAGCATGCACGTTCTTTTTCTTTATCAGCGTTTCCATCAGCCTGCGCAGCTCCTTTTCATCGTACTTGTCAGTCAGCCAGCGCAGCGCAAATGGAAGAGTTTTGAACCTGCTCCAGATAAGCTCCAAGAGCTCGTCAGCCTCCTTTTCCTTAACCGGCTTCCTTGAAGTTATCCCAAAGATGTTCTTTATCCTTCCTTCATAGACAACGCCCTGCCCGTCCTTTGTAGTGACGAACGGCTCTATTGCATACGCTTCATTTGGTTGTAGAGCAAAAGATGATCCGATGGTCCAGATGTTGGGTATGGACTTCCCTGCATGGATAGTATATTGCTGGAGCGAGTGGCCGCTTAGGTTCTGGATTGGTCTAAAGCCAAATTTCTTTATCGTAGCTTCTATCACCCTGCCAATGTCGCTTGCCTTCGTGTTCGCTTTTGCAATCCGAACAGCTTCGCCAAGAGCCGCTTCAGCTGCTCTGACCAGACCTTCGTACTTTGGATCGTAACAGACGGTCACAGCAGTGTCCGCAATATAACCGTCGATATGGACTCCTATGTCTATCTTGAGAACGTCACCTTCCTTGACGACAGTGATGTCGTTCGGCTCAGCTGTGTAGTGAGCTGCTATCTCATTGAGACTGGTATTGACAGGGAAAGCCGGCTGCGCATTCATGCTCCTGATCTGAGCTTCGACGGATTCGCAGATTTCAAAAAGTGTTGAACCCACATGGTACTTCTTGCGGGCGTCTTCTCTAACCTTTGCCGCTATCTTGCCGGCCCGTAGATAGCTGTCAAAATTCATCGGTGCATATTCTTGTTTACAGAATCATTATATAGAGATTGTGCGGCAGATTGGCTCTAAAGGATTGTTTAGTATTCTTTCCTCTGGTACAACCTCATAACCCGTTATAAGCCAGCATGCGTATTCATCTATACACACATGGATCATGATCATGAGGGAATGACAAGTCTTCTTGAGAAATGCAAGAATGAGCCAGACCTCGATACGAGGATTGAGATACTGTATGCCATAAACATGATGCTACCTGAATCAAGAAGACTAAAGATACCGTCGCTTATAACAAAGGACTATGTCTACCAGGCGATCTACCGAATAGAAGAAATGCTGATGGTGGCATAATGCCTTTCTGTTTGACTATGTTCTTGTCAAAATGTGGATGATGAGGCTTACGCATAATTCGATATCTTTCACCTCCATTCTTTGCTCCTGTCCTCAGGCGACCCCAGTCATGTGCCTGTCAGATGTTGGATTTTTCCCTATTGCCCGTCTTGTAGCTGTTGTTGTAGTAGATTCGCAACAACTGGCTTTCTTCTACTGCTGCTGTACTGGCCACGATTTCCAGCATATCAAGTACGAAATGCTCATAATGCACGTTCTTGGATATGCCATACTTTCTCCAGATGTTGATGATTCTCTCTAGTACGTCCGTATTCGCGAAAAAGATTGAATCTTGTCTCCTCTCTATCTCTGATGATACTTCCTAGCCGGATGTGTTGTACAGGTCTGTAATCGAATCTGTTGTATGTGTGTGCATGTAGAGCAATCAATTAAAGCCGTCATTGCCGTACCTGTCCACAAGAGTCTCAAGCTCCAGTGTGGTTATGGGAAGCTGATCATCCTGTTCCCAAAAGTCAAACTGAGGAGACATCAGGTAGCCTTTCTGAGACTGCATATGGCCAAGTCCGAGAACATGTCCGACTTCATGTACTGCAGAGTTTCTGAAAGCATATCCTGGCAGGTCTATCTCTGTCTCACCATTGCCATGTAACACCCTGGGAGAAAGATACACCCTGGCGTCAAGGTATCCGTCGCCCTCTCTAAATGTAACTGATGTGTAGGCCCCTGTCTGAGCCGGGTAATCTGGAAAGTCCTTGTATGTGTCATAGATGTAGAACTTGACGTCGCAGGATTCCGTCCCAGCTTCTGAATTCACGTAGCGTGCAGTAAAACGCCACGCATCATGATTATCTGTGTATTCTTGCAGTGCCTGCCTCCACTTTTGCACGGCCATCTTTGTCCAAACGTAATATGAGTTCTTTACACCGTCTTCCTTAAATATACAGCCTTCGATGTCTTCTTGTTCCCATCTGAAATTTGCCGTTGGAATAGTAGTCTCGCTAAAATCAGATTGCTCCTCATAATAGCTGGCGCCGAACACTGCAGAAAAGTTGATTATGATTAGAAATCCCGCAATTGGTGCAAAAAGCGAAGCCTTGCGGTGCATTTCAAATGATTACTTTTTCATCCCTGTCCAGCGTTGCAATGTTGAATGCTTGCTCTATCGTTGACACAAACACGACACCGTCGCCGTGTTCGCCAGTTCTTGCCGATTCTATTACTGCCTGAACAGTCTTGTCAACTTGGTCGTCGGGAACGACTATTTCAAACTTGATCTTTGGAAGAAGGTCATAAGCGACGGGCTGACCTCGCCACTGAAGGTGGAGCTCGCGCTGCTTGCTCCAGCCAGAAACCGTTGAAATCGTCATGCCGCCAATTCCCATCTGTCTCAGTTTCTCCTTGACCACCGGCATCCTCTCTGACCTGACTATGGCCTCTACCTTTTTCATCTGCTTTCTTGAGGCATTCTTTCCCTTAAATTGTTATTGTTCATTAGGGCTCTACCAAAAATGCTTTTTAAATCACTGTGGCGGAGCTAATGAGTACTTGAACAATAGGAAATTCGTACTTGACACCAGTATAATCATTGACGGCGAAATTACAAAGATGCTCGAAGCAGGCAAGATCGAAGAGGGAAGCGAAATCGTCATCCCCTTGGCGGTGCTTGACGAGCTCCAGTCTCAGGCGTCGACCAACAAGGAGCATGGCTTTGTAGGGCTTGAAGAGATAAAGAAAATGAGAGAGCTCGCCTCTGCGAGAAGTATCACGATAAAATTTGTAGGACAGCGGCCAGATCTCAACGACATACGACTGGCCAAGCACGGCAGGATCGACGCGATAATCAAGGATGTCGCTATGCAGGAATCTGCCATCCTGATCACTGCCGACTATGTGCAAGCTCTGGTAGCAGAAGCTCAGGGCATCAAAGCTATGCATATACGCGCTCCCGCCAAAACGACCGACCTAGAGTTTGAGAAATTCTTTGATGAATTTACAATGAGTGTCCACCTGAAAGAAGGGACGTATCCCATGGCAAAGAGGGGGAAGCCAGGTGACTTTCAGCTTGTCCGGATAAGTGAAGAAAAGAGCACATATGACCAGCTCTCGAACATCATAAAGGAAGTTTCTGAGGCAAGCCGGGTGACTCACACAGGCTCTGTCGAAATTAGCCGGAGCGGTGCAACAGTCATCCAATTTGGAAATTTCAGGATTGCGATAACTAGGCCGCCGTTTTCAGACGGTCTTGAAGTTACAATAGTAAGGCCAATAGTGAGGCTTGTTCTTGCTGACTATAAAGCAAGCGAAAAATTGATGGAGCGGCTGTCGGGCAAGGCAGAAGGCATAATTATAGCAGGGCCGCCGGGATCCGGCAAGAGCACCCTTGCAAGCAGTTTGGCACACTTTTATGTAGAAAAGGGCAAAATAGTCAAAACGTTCGAATCGCCCCGCGACCTGCAAGTGCCAGAAGAGGTCACCCAATATGGTCCGCTTGAAGGCAGCTTTGAAAAAGCCGTCGACATCTTGCTTCTTGTCCGGCCTGATTATACCATCTTTGACGAGGTAAGGAGAAGACAGGACTTTGAAGTGTTTGCCGACATGCGGCTTGCAGGGGTTGGAATGGTCGGGGTTGTACATGCAAGCAGCCCCCTCGACGCCATCCAACGCTTCATGGGGCGGGTAGAGCTTGGTATGATACCTCACATACTTGACACGATAATATTTGTGCGCGACGGAAGCATAAAGAAGGTATACGAGCTAAACCTGACAGTTAAGGTCCCAACGGGCATGACCGAAGAAGACCTTGCAAGACCGCTTGTCGAAGTGCGCGACTTTGAAACCGGTGCGATAGAGTATGAGATCTATACGTTCGGAGAAGAAAACGTGGTAGTTCCAGTAAGCAAGCTTGCTAAGGGTGGCCAATCAGCCAGTGGTGTGCGGAAACTTGCTCAGTCAAAGATAATGGACATTGTACGGAGGTTCGATCCGCACGCCGAAGTGAACGTCATTTCGGACAACAAAGTTCAGGTGAGGGTGAGCAAGGAAGCTGCACCTCGCATCATAGGTAAGGGTGGCGCCACGGTCTCGGAGCTGGAAGAAATGCTTGGAGTAAAGATAGATGTAGAGGCCAAGATCCCGACGCTTGGAAAAGAGATTGACTTTGACATAAGCGAAAGCGGATCGGCGGTAAACATTCTTGTAGACGATGAAGTAGTGGGAAAGACCATCGATGTATATGTCGAAGATGAGTATCTGCTAAGCAGCCAGGTGGGCAAGAAGGCTCGGGTAAAAATCGACAAGAGAAGCGAGTCAGGCAAAAGGATTGTGAACGCAATAATCGGAGGACAGGAGATTAAGGTATTCTTGAGCAAGCGCTAGGAAAAACCTGCGATCCCCTGGCTTTTGACTAGCTTGATAAACTCTTCAAGCTTCTTTAGGGTCTCTGGGTGCAAATGGTGCTCAATTCCTTCCGCGTCCTTGTTGGCCGTGTCTTCGTCCACCCCTATCATCCGAAGAAAATCGGCCAGAACTCCGTGCCTGTCGTGAATGTTTTTCGCCACAATCATGCCCGCCTCTGTCAGGCTGATGCCACGATATTTTTCATAGTTGACGTGCCCGCTTTCGTTGAGCCTCTGGAGCATCTTGGTTACGCTGGGAGAACTGACATTGAGGTAATTGGAGATGTCTACAGTGGTGGCATAGCCCTTTTGCTCAATCAACTCGTAAATGACCTCAAGATAATCTTCCATGCGGGTCGTCCTGCCCATCTTTTGCGCATTGTGGGCGTCTCTGATAGATTCTAGGCGGTTTCCCGTTGTCTCGGGATTGGCCTTTAGTTTCCTGACCAATTGCGATACCTCCGCGGTTCCAAGCAATAAATATTGTTCTCAAGACATGGACTTTCGCAGTCACTATCAATAAATAATCACAATGTTCAAGAAGCACTGGGCGCTTGAACCTGATAATTTCTGCTCCGGAACTGCGACAAATGCTGGGCAGTAAGGAGCTACTCTTGGTAGACACTCGGACATTCTCGAGCTACGCAGAGTCGCATATCCCCGGCGCGGTCAATATCGAACTCATGCAGTTTCACTGGATAGATACCTCGAAGCAGGGGATAGACCAGTTCAACAAACAGGCCAAGCTACTGCTTGCAAACATCGGGGTTTCAAAGAACAAGTTTGTAGTGTTCTACGACGATGTCTCTGGTTCATCTGCCGCCAGAGGGGTGTGGCTGCTGCTATATTTTTCCCACGACAAAGTTGCCATGCTCGATGGCGGTCTAAACAACTGGAAGGCCCATGGCTTCAAGACTGAAACCAAGACCAATCCCTTTGTGCACTCTAGATTTGAGGGAAGGCCTGACCCCAAGATTCTGGCTGACTTTGCAAGGCTCAAGTCGGCAATAAGAAAGAAAAATGCTATCATTGTAGATGCACGGTCAAAGGAAGAGTACCATGGCTCGACCATCAGGGCAGCTCGAGCAGGTCACATCCCCACTGCTATCAACATCGACTGGCACGACAATCTGGAACGGGATGTTTTCAAGAATCCTCGGATCCTGCAACGTATGTATGCCAACATACCAAAGGACGCGGAAGTCATCACTTACTGCCAAAGCGGCTATCGAGCAGCCAACACTTTTGTAGTACTAAAGATGCTTGGGTTGAGGAATGTAAGGATGTACCTCGGTTCCTGGGGAGAGTGGGGAAACAGACTGGACCTTCCTGTGGAAAAGTCTAGCCGTAAATGAAATCCGAGCTCGTTTTGAGCAGCTTTTTGTTTTTCAGAAAGTAGCAATTGGTCAGCCTGCGCCTTTGTGCTAGTTTCAAGACCAAGCATTGCATAAAGAAAGTTGATCGCATCAATAATCTAATACCTCTTTCTCCTTTGAAATCGACATAAACGGAAGAGAATCCTTCGTTTCGCAATCTCTGATCTAATTGCTTGTTTTCCATCACAATCAAATTGTCACCTTTTTTCAGGCTAAAGAGTGGAGAATGGCAAAACTCCTCGGCGGGGTATGCGAACGCCTTTGTGCCAAAAACTTCGTTAAACTTTAGAGCACCGTAAATTGCGCCGGGGTAACATGTGCCGTCGCCAAGAATAAAGCATGTCCCGTTGCCTATCTTGCTGGCAGTCTTTTCTGCTTGGGCTTCTGCTTCTCTATAGAGTCTGTCCAAGTCTCTCGGCACCGATATTCTTGCAGCAAGTGAGGCGCAGGCAAGCATGCTGGAGCTAAAGCTGATCGTCCCAGAAATAGTCATGCCCACACTTCTGTATTTCAATTCAACTACCTGATGACACTCTTTGGCAAGCCTGCTTGTTGCCCTTGCAGTGATCGCCATGGTATGCGCTCCTTTTCTTCTGGCAATTCTGGCCGCAAGGATGTTGGCTCTTGTGTTTCCAGAAATTGAAACGACACAGACGTTGCGGCCGTCTACCATGGATGGATTGTGAATTATGTCGGTAGGAAAGCAGCAGAGAGCGCGGCCACTAGAAATATGCTGAGCGGCAAATCCGGCGACATATGAATCGCCAGACCCCACAAAAAGGCAGTTCTTTTTGAGATGTGGTAAATTTTGGTTTTTCAGGTCTTGTATCTGATATTCTATCTCTGCATGCATAGCCTCTATTGAGTTCACAAGACACAGGATTCGCAGGTCTTTTAAAAAAGTTTGAAAAAGTCAGAATTTCTCTTTGGATATCTTCTTGGCCTTGATATAGTCTACGAAGTAGAACAAGTATGCACGCTCGTTCATCTTCAGGACCCATGGGATGAATGACTCGGCCTTACTGCTCTTTTCGCCTACTTCGAAGCCAGAACTCTCGACCAGTTTTCTGAAAGACTGGCCATCGTGGATTTTTTTCGTTGGTGGATCGCGGTTATAGTCATACGGGTCAACAATCACGATGTCGCTGTGCGGCTTTAGAAGCCTGTGAGCAGACGCAAGGAGCTTGTCAGTGTCCACAAGCTCAAGCAGGTTCAGGGCAAGTATTAGGTCAAACTTGCTCGGACTGAATGGTGCGTTTAGCGAATCAGCCACGCAGAACTCGACATTTCCGCGCTTGGCTTCATACATCTTCTTTCTGGCTTCTTTGATAAATGAAAACGACAGATCGATCCCTATGGCAAAGGCGTACTTTTCTGCAAGGAGTATCGTGCTGTAACCCATCGAGCAGGCCATATCAAGCGCAACCCCATTCATCTTGGGGTTGATAGAATGAACTACGCGATTGTACACTTCGTTTGGTTTGAGTCTCCACCGGAGTGACTTGAGCAGCCTGTCTTCCGTAGAGTGCTCGTATTGAGTCCACCTGTACGGAACAAACCAGCTACCTCCCTCCTCGTACCTGTCGTCGTTCATGGCGTCAGGTGACAGCTTTGAGCCGCTTTCCTTAAGGAATTCCTTCATTTCCTTTGTCCTACTTTCGAGCAGCCACTTTCCGTAGGTCTGCGCCCTGCTGGCCGCGTAGGATGGAAAGTCTTTGACGACTATGGCCACGCCCTGTATGATGGGATAGGATGTGCCACATTCCTTACACCGCAGAAAGCCTTCGGTGCATTCGTTAGCTCCGCTCTTTACCAAATCTTCAAGACTGAGGCGTATCTGCTTGTCAGCATGCTGCAGGCAGACAAGATGGGGCGCAAACTGGACTTTCATGATTGGATATCGAGCATCGACCTCATATAAATATCAGAGAAGCCCGTCTTCGTGCAGTTTGTTCAAAAGAGGGGTCAGGAATTCGCGCACCTCTTTTTCTCCCAGCTTGACTGGAGCAGCAATTCCCAGCGAAATTGAAAGCATGTTGCGATCCTCTCTCGCTGTGTACACTGCCGCACCAAATATCTTGAACATACTGGCGTTGTCGTATATCCATTTTTGCCACACAGCGACGCGCTCAGCGTTTGCTCGCAGAGATGAAATGACATAGTCAATGGACATCCCTTCGTGGTTGTCAAGCAGGCCAAGCTTTACCAAAGGGAGCAGGAGTGTCCCTTCCTGCATTTCGGCGTGCGTCTTGTTCATTTCCTCAATGATCTCGTCTTCTCTTTCCTTTGGCTCAATGTCTCCATATCCGGGGAAAAAGTACCCTGCCAAGTTACTGTCCCAGTCGTAAACTTTGTAGAGGGTGTCATCGTACTCTGTCTTCCAGATAACCTTGTCCTTGCCGAACAATCGTTGATTGTTTCAGCTTCCGGCATATTTTTGTATGTAGTAACAATAACAGGCGCTGCAAGGTCGCTGGATTGATAATTCTATATTGACCGTTGACTTAAATTACTCCCAGAGGTATTATCATACCCATGTCAGAACAACCATCACAAGAGCAAGCAACCCAACAGACACAAAACAAAGAGGGTCCACACGACACCATATACATCGGCAAGAAGCCACTGATGACATACGTGACGTCTACACTGATACAGTTAGCCAACCAGCCATCGGTGACAATCAAGGCGAGGGGCCTGAGTATCGGACGCGCAGTCGACGTGTCACAGATCACTCTAAAGAGGATGGAAAGTGCCGGCTACAAGATAGGCGACGTACGCATCGGCTCTGAGACTGTGCAGTCAGAGGACGGCAGGACAAGGAACGTTTCCACGATCGAAATTGAGATAAGAAAAAGCTAAGTCTTCTGCTTTTTCACTTTTTCTTATTATATCCCCTCAATTGCTATCTATCATAGTAGGAATACTTGAGCACCACCGCAGCAGTCTACCTCGCACACCTGAATCCGATGACAAAGGCGCATGAGTCGATAATTTCTAACCTCAAGAAAGACTACCACGTTTATGTCTTCCCTGTGCGCTTTATCAAGGACGGCCAAGAGATAAACACAAAGAGCTTTCCGTTTCCATATGAGGTTCGCAAGTCAATGGTAGAGTCTGTTTTTGGAGACTCTGTGTCAGTGTTTCCAGATTACACGTTCTATGCCCCTTATGTAAAGTACATGCCACCACTCGTGTCGCCGCGCTCTTGGGAGCTACGAAGACAGATACTTGCACGCATAAAGGAGGAAAAATTCGTGTCATATACTGGTGACAAGGCTGAAAGGATGATGTTGAAAGCGTACAGACTCAATCCGCTCAAGGCGGACCGACTTGAAATTTCTGCGTCATCGGTCAAGGAGGAGCTTTACAGGCAATCGATCGAAGGCTGCAACGAAGAAGAAAAATGGAGCAGCATGGTGCCCGAGCCTGTGACCCGTGTCATCAAGAAGAACTGGGATATTGTAGACAAGTTCGCAAGGATGGAGGACAATACGACGAGGGTCCTGGGAATGAAGTTTCCAAAGGAAGGCTACAAGTAACTCGATAGTGTTCTGTTGCACTACAGCCATCCTCCAGAGTCAATTGTGTATTGGTCTGTGACTTTCATACCTACAAACACACGTTTTACAGCGACGCTTTCAGGAACGTCACCTTTAACACGTTCTGGTACCTCGTGACCGTGACGTGACCCGCAAGAATACTCCATCCTCTTTGTGACAAAAGAGAATACACGCACAACACATACAGATACATGTATTCATGCATGCACCCTGACTACGTCTCGTCAGTGGTCTGTGTCTGCATGATGTGTGGAAATATGCATACTCACATGTATCCAAGCAGCGATTCACATTCTCTAATTCGTCATGCGACAACTGTTGGTGATGGCAAGGTCTAGCATATCCTCACGTCTTCCAAGTGACCCATTGTAGGTACGCCAGTTTCCCATGTTGACGCACAGGCAGAAACCTTGGCTAAATGCAGACTGGCAAAACGTGCTGATGGGAGAGGTAATCGTACAACAACACAGCTCTTCACTGTAAATTTTTATAGGTCAGCAGGAATCCTGCCCTTGTATATGAAGGAAAAGGGCGGTGAGTTTGTATGGTTCGACGGCAAGTTCGTGAAATGGGAAGATGCTAATGTGCCTATTTTTACGCACGCACTGCACTATGGCACAGCCGTCTTTGAAGGAATCAGAGGCTACGCAACAAAGAATAACTTGTACATCTTTAGGTTGCAAGATCATATGGAAAGGCTCCACCGTTCCGCTGGTGTGTATTCAATTTCACTTCCCTATTCGGCAAGTGAGCTTGGGAGCGCCACGGTCGAGCTCTTGCAAAAGAACAAGATGAAAGAATCATGCTATATTAGGCCGCTTACATTTGTAGGCTTACATGGTATCGACTTGAATGTGACTAGAGGTTCTCCAACCCATACTGTCATTATCGCATTCCCCTTTGCAAAGTACTTCAAGGGCGAAGGCATCAGCGCGTGCGTTTCTTCTTGGAGACGGATCAATGACAGCACCACTCCCCCACTTGCCAAAGCTGCGGGCAATTATCTGAACTCGATTCTTGCTACACAGGAGAGCAAGCGTAATGGCTATGATGAATCGATACTACTTGATATGTCTGGCAACGTGAGCGAAGCATCGGGCGAGAACCTTTTCCTTGTCCGCCGCGGTAAGATCTATACTCCTTTCCTTTCCGATTCAGCTCTTGAAGGCATTACAAGGGAGAGCGCAATGAAGGTGGCAAGGGACATGGGATATGAAGTCACCGAACGCCCAATCCCGCGTACCGAACTGTATCTGGCAGACGAGATATTCCTCACAGGCACAGCCGCAGAAATCGTCCCGGTCACAAGTGTTGATGGTCATGTCATCGGAGATGGAAGGGAAGGTCCGGTAACCAAGGGCATCCGCGAAATGTATGCCAAGATTGTTTCTGCTGGTGCCAGTGACTATGCGGACTGGTTGACTCCTGTATGGTAGAGGGCACAAGGGTCGCAGTAATAGGCGTCGGCGGTTGGGGCAAGAACCATGCAAGAGTGCTAAAAGATCTTGGATGTCTTGCGGCAATCTGCGATCTTGACGCTGCGAGAGCAAAAGAAATAGCAGACAAATATGGTGTCCCGTCGTATTCCTCAGTGGACGACATGCTCGGCAAGGAGCGGCTGGATGGTTGCCTTGTTTGCACCCCAACCAAGACCCATGCCTTGGTTGCTAAAAAAATGATGGAGCACGGCGTCAACACATTCGTTGAAAAACCAATGTCATTCTCTTCCAAAGAATGTGAAGAGATGATGGCGGTGGCTGACAATAACAAGGTGTTACTTACTTCTGGCTATGTCGAGCGCTTTAATCCTGCGGTGAGTGACGCCCGCAAGCTGATAGAGGGTGGCATGTATGGCGATCCAATGATGATCGAGTTCCACCGGGAGAACAGAATGCCCCTCCATATCAAGGACGTAGGCGTCATATACGATACGTCGGTGCACGACATAGATGCAGCGATGTTCCTTTTTGGAAGCAGACCTAATGTCATCTTTGCGCGAGCCGGCAAGCGCTTTCACACGTTTGAGGATTTTGCCACAATAATGCTCGGATTCGAAGGGCAGAAAGTTGCCATAATTGCGTCCAACTGGCTCACCCCAAAGAAGGTTCGGACATTCAGTGCTGTCTGTACAGACGGTATAATAACTGGGGACTTTTTGACACAGGAAATAAGAATAGATCATGCGGAAGCGACAATAACTCCGCGCCGGCAGTTCCAAGAGCCGCTCACACTAGAGCTGAAAAATTTCGTCGAGTCAATCGAAGGAAAGTCCAAACTGGTAGTCACTGCAGCCGACGCGACGAATGTAACGAGGGTGGCGGAAGCGGCGATACTCTCAAGTAATACTGGTTCGCCTGTATATTTGGATCTGCGATGAAGAAATCGATGCTCGATATCCTTGCATGTCCTATAGACAAACACTACCCATTAGAACTGTATGAAGTGGAGTCGGAAGGACAGATAGTCAAAGAGGGAGTGCTCTTTTGCAACAAGTGCAGCCGCTTTTATCCAATTATCGACGAAATACCCGTGATGCTACCTGACGAACTTCGGAAAGAGAGGAAGGATGTGGATATTGAGTTTCTGAGGAAATGTCAAGGAAAAATTCCTGACAAAGTTATAAAGCAAGGAAATCCGTGGCATCTCTGAAACAATGAGCAACAACTATGCTGCGCCACCTGGCGTAACAAACTATGTGGCCAAGAATGCTAAGATCGGCAAGAATGTCAAGATATGGCACTTTGCTTATGTCGGAGCAGAAGCGGAGATCGGTGACAATGTCATGATAGGGTCCCTTACTCATGTAGACTATAAAGTCAAGATAGGGGATAACACCCGAATTGAAGGCTCGGTCTATATCCCTCCTCTTACAGTAATTGGAAAGAATGTCTTTGTCGGACCGGCTGCGGTATTCACAAATGATCCGTACCCGATGAGCCCCAAGATGATAGGAGTGATAGTGGAAGATGGTGCAATTATTGGAGGAAGGTCTGTCTTCAAGCCCGGCGTTCGCGTTGGCAAGAATAGCGTAGTGGCAATGGCTTCTGTTGTGACTAAAGATATACCGCCGGATACTGTTGTTATGGGACACCCTGCAAGGCCGGTATACAGCCGCGCAGAGTATGATGAGAAAAAGAAAGCGTGGGAATCAATCAAGTAGATGCTCTTTATGTCTATTACAGTGGTCGCACTTTTCTTACTTCAGGATTCACCAGGAATTTCGGATCAGGCTCTTTACCTGCCAGAACGTCAAGCAAATTCTTGGCTGCCACTTCTGCCATCTTGGAACGAGTCTGGTACGTAGCGCTTCCAATGTGGGGAACAAGCACGACATTTTTCAGTTTCATCAAGGGACTTGACCTCGGCAAGGGTTCCCTCTCAAATACGTCAAGACCGGCTCCAGCGATCTTGCCGGCCTTGAGTGCTCTTGCAAGGTCAGCTTCTTTTACTACCTGTCCGCGTGACGTGTTTACTATGAATGCGGTCTTTTTCATTAGCTCTATTTTGCTCTTGTCTATCATATGGTGACTGGTGCTATTCAAGCTGGTGTGTATTGACACGAAATCGCTTTGCGCCAACAGGTCGTCCAGCTCTACATACTTGGCACCAAGCTCGGCCTCCATCTGCCGGTTTCTATTCCTGTTATGATACAAGATCTTCATGTCAAAGCCCTTTGCTCTCTTTGCTACTGCAGATCCGATCCTGCCAAGTCCGATTATGCCAAGCGTTGTTCCGTGCACGTTGTATCCGAGCATCAGGTCTGGTGCCCACCCGGACTTCCACCTGTTCTGCCTGACATACTTGTCTGCATTAACTATATTGCGTGAGCATGCTAGGATGAGGGCAAACGTCAAGTCCGCAATTGCTTCTGTCAGCGTGTCACCGGTATAGGTTACATAGATACCTCTTGCAGTTGCCTCTTTCACATCGATGTGCTCAAAGCCCGTGCTATGCGAACTAATAACCTGCAAATTTGGACCTGCCGCTTCCATCAGTTCCGCGTCTATTCGGTCTGATAACATGCAGAGGATTCCATGTTTGCCGGCCGCATTCTTTAACAGCTCCCTTCTGGCTGGCGGACTTGGTTTCTTGTGGAGGCTGACATCGCATTCTTTCAAGAGCATTGATAGTGCTGGCTCCAGGATTTTTCTTGTCATATAGACCTGCTTCTTGCCCATGACACCACTAGGTGTATTTGCACCACTATTTAACTATGAACGACAAATGACCATGGGCATGGGTATCTTCATACTTCTTTGACCACTACGCCGCAAGAACTTTTCGAGAGTAGCTTCACTACGTTCCATCGGTAGTAGCGAGAGAGATAGTAGGTCTCTTTGCAGACTGTTCAGGCTAGAAGCGTAGCAGTAATCCCTATCGGGAGGACTGCTCCACACACTTCGCACATACGTGCAGCGTATGTATTGCAAGTGACTCTAGTTCTGGGTCCTCTGACTAGCAGCTCATCTCCCTGTACCCGACCATTCTATCTATACCATGCAATTGGCCTCGTGCTGAAGCACCACCTCGAACGTTGTTGATCCGCTCGGAACCAGGACCTTCCTTGCATCTGTGCTTCTTTGCCGTGTTTACTGCTACTCGCAAGTTCTCTAAGAATATGAATTCGCAGTAGCTGCCCATGCAGTAATGATGCGTTCTCCTCTGTAGAAAGTACTTGCTCTTGTTGTTGCACACGCGCTCATATAATTCTCTGATGGCTTTGTGTTTTGAAGAAATGGGCTTGATGTACTCGATAGTGGTTCCTGAGTGTCCAGCCAAGGCTAATGATAGGAATAATAGCCCGGCCCAGATTCGAACTGGGGTCAAGGGCTCCAAAGGCCCCTATGCTTGGCCACTACATTCGGCGGAAAAATGAGTCTTTTCCTCCACCGGGCTTCCGGGCTTAGGTCAAACTATCTTGCACGTCTTTATAATCTTAAGGCGCTAATCATCCTGTCAGTCGGGTCTTCCATGCCTGCAAGTATCCGTGCAGCTTTCTTCTTTTGTGCCTGCCTGTAACGATCATCAAAGATCATTTTCTTGCTCATCTTTACAAGTAATCTGGCGTTGGTCGCTTTACTGACAAGTCCCGTTCTCACAAGGTATTTCTCAACGTAGTACGGCAGTGGTGCGATTGAAATCGTAGGCTTTCCCAGTAGAGCTGCTTCTGCGGTCATTGTTCCTCCCGCTCCAATAAACAATGCTATTGATTTTAACAGCGCAGTGCCGTCAATCACATCCTTCAAGACCTGTACCTTGTTGCCGTAGCGCGCCTCTACTTCTGCAATCTGATCCTGATACCTGCAGAGCACCATGATGCTTGCAGTTTTACCCAGTTCATCGATAAAATCGTCAATCATCTTTCCAGTTCCGATCTTCTTGTCCGCAATGTACGAAGCCTTGCTCTCTTCGAGCCTCAACAATATTGTCTTTTCGCTGCGATTTGGTTCGGGCGTTTCGTCATGCTTGAGCCAAGACGCTGGGTCCAGCGCTCGGTAGCGTATGATATTTTTTCTTGCAATACCGTATCCTGTCCATGATGAGACGGGTATAACCCATGGGCAGAACAACTCGTCCATCAGCGGTATGGTGAGCCTGGCGACAGCTTCTGCATGAGGCGAGTCATTAAAGCCAACATGTCGGATTCCGAGACCAAACGCAACTCTCGCGCCCTCTGGGGACGAAAAAGTAAATGCGACATCTGGGCCGAAACCCTTTACCACTCTTGCAAGTTCGTGCGTCCTGCTTGCACTTTGAAGTAGCTTGTCATATCTATCGGCGCCGCCATGGGACCCGACGATCGTGATATCAAGCCTTTTGATCCTTGCCAGTTCGACTGCTTCTCTATACTGCCTTGAAGTACACAGTACGTCGTGGCCGGATCTGCGAAGCCGAGTCACAGCATGTCGGAAGAACATGACTTGCTTCGGGGTTAAAATATCGAACCAGATCTTCAAGCATTACCTGTATAGAAAACAAATGGAAAAACCTTTTGTAGACCACTTGTGATACAACCTAGGGATAAACGGGGGAGCTCAGTCGACATTTTGAGTGCAGGATCATCATCTTCTGTTGCAGTCTATGGCTTGAGCACCGAAGGGTACCGGATAGCTTCCTCGATAGCCATCAAGGGATCAAAAGTGTCGCTCATTGACGAGTCTGTTAGGATGGCGATCTCTCTCAAACCAGACATTGCAAGGACCTATCCTGATGTAAGCTCGTTGGTAGAAGACGAGCCCCTGCTTGATCTAGAGCCGATCGACGTTGCAGTGAGCAACGCGTCATATGTCTACTTTGCTCCACGCATAAGAAAGGTTGGGTCAGACGTGAAAGGCGACGTGACAACCAAGTTCAAGGATGCGATAAAGGCACTTAAGCGGGGCGCGTCAGTAGTTTACATGCTGCCTACTGGCGTTGGCGGGAACAATGAGAACATTGCGTTAATTGAGCACATGACTGGCATGACTGTCGAAAAGGATGTGTCTTACTATTACCTTCCGATGAGCACTCTTACGGGCAGCGGCGCTGAAACTATGATAGGGTCAGTCAAGTCGAAGCAGGACACACATCTTTCCAAAATGCTCCACGATCCTGACACGCGGCGCAAGATCTCTTTTGTCGATGTCAATTCTGCGGAGCTAACCCATGTCATAAAGACGCTGAGCCACTACTCTGGACTTGCAAGTATACTCGAAATCTGCAAAAGAGCTGCAGGTAGCAGCATTGGAGGCGATCTAATGCGCGGTTCATTTGCCGACCTTTATATCGACGACGTGACAAGTGGGCTTTATGATCTGCGTATAATCGGGTCTTCTCTTGATGGCGCCGGCCCTCTGATGTATCTGGTCAACGGTAGCATAAAGGGAGTAGAAGGCTATGTCAAGTATCTTATTGACCAAATACGCTCCACGCTTAAAAAGCGCGATCTCAAGGCAAGTAGGACCAAAGTTGCTATAGCGTGGACGCTTGACCCCCATGAAATGAGGGGGGACAAAATAGAGCTCTTGTCAGCGCTTGAGGCAAAGGTCAAAGACTATATCGGAGACGTCGAACGGCACCAAGGCCCAACTTTTGACCTGTATCACACTGACAAGACGACGGTTGTTATTGCCTGCTCCAAGGCCGATTATGAAAAGGTGGTGTCTAAGAACATGACAAACCGGGATTTCATCGTGATGAAGGCAAACCCTCTCTGTGAAACACTGTAGTGGTGAACATGTACGCATTTCCCGTTTGCCCGTCGGCAATCATCTGAGCCTGATTTTCGTATTGTTTGAAGCTATGGACGCACTTCCGGCTGTTCCGACCTGTTGGTTAAAAGAATTAATTAATTGCACTTCGCAATCTAGGACATGGCTTCCAAAGGAACCATCATCCTTTCAACATTTCCAACCAAAGAGTCAGTAGTTGATGTTGCCAACAAAGTTGTTGCAAACAGGCTTTGCGCATGTGTTAATTTCTCTAAAATCCGTTCTATCTATTCATGGCGCGGCAAGATGGAAGATCAATCGGAATTTATCGCGCTTTTCAAGACTACTGCGAAATCTGCGAAGAAATTGAAAGCCGAAATAGCTAGGCTGCACCCCTATGAAGTGCCGGAGATAGTCGAGCTCAGAATGTGCGATGTCTCAAAGTCGTACCTGTCATGGCTCGTTGAGTCAACGGATGGCGTAGCGAAGAAGCGCAACAATTCCACCAAGCGAAGAAACGCGTAAGCCAATGTCTGTAGACGAGTCCACCGCAAACGTCTTTGCGCCATAGCTCTCAATCGAATTGAGCAACTTGACCACCTGTTCCTCATCGGCAGTCTTGAAGATTGAATCCGAGAACACTAATGACTCGACTGCCTTCAATGCCGCAGCCTGAGACACCTCTTCCATCCCCATCGCAAATTTTTGCTCCCCTCTGTTGATCATCAGCATCACCCTGTCGAGCATCGAAGACACTGACGCAAGCTTGCTTGCGCTCATAGCGTCCTTCATTGCCGGAGAGCGGAGGAAAACGAAAATGCCGTCCTCCCCCGCAACGTCAACACCATCAACAACCTGCACCCTGTCTTTTGGGATTTCCTGCCTTGCGATAAGTGCATTGAAAAATCTTCTTCTCGTTTCTCCTGGACCAAATATGATCACCTTGTCGTTTTCTCCGATTATGGAAGAAACCGTCCTAGCGATATCTGTGAAATAGACCTCGATGTCAGGATTGTTCTTTGTCTGGTATCGCTTCCCACTCTGACCAGAGTATATGTTGGGTATGATCTTGACGTGCGTGCCTGAGACTTTTGCAACTGCAGCTTCTTGGGTGTCTATTGCAACCAGGATAAAGCTGGCGCTGCTGCCGCCTGATCTGTTTAGCATCCTGAGCTCGACATCTTGCCACTTTCTTCCCTTGTCTATTGTGATGGACTCACCCGGTTGCACCGATAATGAATGGTGTGTGCCTTTTGTCACTAACTCGTTGTTTGTCTCTGTAATCACACCGGAAATGCGGAGCCTGTCAACAGCAGCATCGAGCTCAATCTTCTCAACCCTGAGCGCGACGCGCACTTTGACCCGCTCTCCCTTATCTGGCCTGCCATACTCCTTCACTTGTTTTATCACACGAGTCGTATCTGCGATTACGGTATCATCCTTTTCCACAATTCTCCTCAGAGTAAACAGGTCGTCAGCATCTTCCGGGATTACAAAAAATACGTTGGCTGACGTGCTACTCGGCTTTACTATCATACTGTCTTTTCGCTTGCAGCTACTGCAGACGGGTCCTCGTTGCCGTCCTGGTTCTGGACTGACTTGAGATAGTTGTCAACCCATTCTTGGGTTAGTACGCCTGATTCAACAAGGTTGACCAGTGCATTTGGAGAAGCAAAGCCCTGAACCTTGCCGAGGCGCCTGCGCGTCTGCCTCCACTTTAACTGCGTGTTACCACTCTTTGAAGAGTAAATTATGCCAAGAATTTCCTTTGCGTTTACAAATGTCATCTCCCTTATTTTTTTCAGCGTTACCTTGTCTGCTGCTTCGATGTATATTGCACCGGGCCCCTCCTCGCGTTCAGGGAACACTTCGTAGTCGCGCAGGTAGCTTTCGGGTATGAATGACCTGCAGGTGCTTACAATGATAAACTTTCTAAAACTCTCTAGCGAAGCCGTAGTCTCTATCTGAACCAAGGTATCCATTAAGGGGTCAATAGCCACTTATCAAGCTTGTGAGAAGGATTGAAAGAATAAGTGGACAAACTCCTTACTCAAGATCCTCCTCACAATGTCAGTAGGGCTAGTCTAGTCATCGTTTGTCCACGCAAAAAATGGGGCGCATTGACATAAAAATCTACGAACAGCACTTGCCTTTTGGAATCGCGTGTCCGTGCGGACACTTTCTTGGGTGTTTCAATAGGGTGCACAACGCGTCGGTAAAAATGTCCTTCATGTGGTGTTCTATGCCACAGACCATTTCTTCATCGATCTCTATCTTGAGCGCATCCTTCATCAGGACTTCAAGGAGTCTTGTATTGCGCATCATCTGCTTGCCTATGTGTTCGCCTTCCGGCGTCATCTCTACGCTGCCCCTGCTGTAGCGCACGAGCTTGGAGTTATTTAGCTTGCGGAGCATTTGCACTACGGACGGCTGGGTTACATCAAGAAGTTTTGCAATCGAGCTAACCTTGACCTCTTCGCCCCTCTCGCCGATGTACCATATTGCTTTCAGATACATTTCAACATGCTCAGATTCGGCAGTACCTACAAAAAGCTCTTCATCGCCAGAAGGTCTCTTCTTTGTAAGGGCAGACTCCACGACAACCCTAAGTTCTCGCTAAACGCTATTAACCTTATCTCTGTACGTATAACGCCGTTTTTAGCGTGACTTTTTCTTCCCATACAATAAAGAGTCATCCCATAAGTACTGAAAGTATCCTTTTGCAAAGCTGGCAAGGCCTGCGTGGTCTGCCCAAATAGCTATTGGCTCCATGGCATTGCTGCCTTCTCCAAGCAATATGACAACGTGTCTCCCGTCCCCAATTACACCTCCGCCAAACAGACCTTCTCTTTGCCTTACTTCTGACACTCTACTCAGTGTCTTTATGACATCTGAATTGATCTTGGTAGAAGCAAGGATGTTTATCCTGACTCCTTTGTCGTGCAGTGTCCTCAATATAGGCTGGACGGGTCTTGCAAGGTTCTCTGCGACATAGGGCAGAGCAACCAGCAGTTCCTGCTGCGTGTTCTGGATGATATCATTTACCTTGGTCAGAATGTTTGGGACACCGCGTGCAACCCAAATCTCTGGCCTTTCTTTCATGCCGCTCTTTGTATACATCGGCATAAGCTCATTGGCAATCACGCTCTGGCTCTCGCGAAAGTTATTCTCTTGGCGCTGCTTCATTGCTTCAAGCGCACTTGTAGGCGACTTCGGGAAAAAGTTCTGAGGGCGTGAGCTGTCTGACTCTAACCAGCCCTTCTCCTCTAGGGTGTTGAGAACCTCGTATATCTTTGAGTAGGGAACACCTGATTTTTTTGAGATGTCGGCTGCCGTCATAGAACCCGCCTCAAGTAACGAAAGGTAGACGCGTATTTCGTAGCTTGTCAAGCCAAGGTTCTCCATGGCCTTCCTTGACCTGTCGCTAATACTCAACTCCTTTGCAGCTGGTAGCTCGAGCTATATTAAGATGCTCTGCAAAGTTTCTATCGCATCTTTTGTCATCTACCCAGTTTGGCTTAATTTGACCGGCGCTGCGGTATTCCAAGTGGTATCTTCTTGAGGACCTGTTAAGATCTAGTAATTTCCTCATGATTTGTATGTAGAATTTAACCTATTCACCGTAGGAATTAGTAGGTTATCTTTATATACAAAATGAAGACTGTGTCCAATAAGGTAGTACCATGGATCTAATCCAAATTTCGAACATGTCTAGCAAGAGCATAGGAGCTAGGCGAACAATAAGATTTACTCAAAGCATCTGCCCCGACTGTAACATGATTCTGGATGCTGAAGTCTTTGAAAGAGACGGCAAGGTCTTTATGACCAAGACATGCCCGACGCACGGTGAGTGCGAGGAACTGTACTTTGGCTCGTACGAAATGTACAAGAAGTTCAGCACATACTGGATGGATGGCAAGGGAGCCCATGCTCCAAACGTAATGATTGACAAGTGCTCGTGTCCGAATAACTGCGGGCTTTGCACCAACCACCTTTCACACTCTGGTCTCTCTAATATGATCATCACGAACAGGTGCGATCTGACTTGCTGGTACTGTTTCTTCTACGTTAAGAAGGGCCTTGAAGGTGCCTATCTCTATGAACCAAACATGGAGCAGGTGAGGGCCATGATGAAGACACTAAAGGCAGAAAAGCCGATCGCAGGCAACTCGATCCAAATCACCGGCGGCGAGCCAATGCTTCGTGACGACATCACCGAAATCATCAAGATCATGAAGGAAGAGGGTGTTGATCACGTTCAGCTCAATACCAACGGTATCAAATTGGCAATGTCGCCAGACACTATGCGCCAGGTCAGAATGGCAGGCGTGAGCAACCTCTATCTGTCGTTCGACGGTGTAACTCCGAGGACAAACCCGAAAAACCATTGGGAAATCCCCTATACGCTGGAATCGGCAAGAAAGTGTGGGATGACTGTGGTCTTTGTCCCGACAGTTATCAAGTCAATAAATGACCATGAGCTAGGTGGAATCATCAGATATGCACAGAAGAACCTCGATGTGGTTCACGCAGTCAACTTCCAACCCGTGTCACTGACTGGCAGAATGGGTAAGAAAGAGCGCGAGAAATACAGAATTACAATTCCCGATTGCATCGAGCGAATAGAAGAACAGACCAACGGTGAGATTCCAAAGGATGCATGGTTCCCAGTTCCATCATGCATGCCTATGACAAACATTATCGAGGCTTTCAGCAAGAAACCCAAGTACGAGCTGTCGATACATTTCGCATGCGGTGCAGGGACATATGTCTTTGAAGATATGGACACCAAGAAGCTGGTTCCACTGACATCATTTGTTGACATCAAGGGCGTCCTTGAATACTTTGAAGAAAAAGCCGACGAAATCAAGTCGGGCGCAAACAGGTACTGGGCTATGCTTGAAGTCGTGCGCAAACTAAAGCAGTTTGTGAACAAAGAAAAACAACCACGCGGCCTTGATCTGGCAAAGATGTTCTCTAGCATACTGCTAAAGCGCAACTTTGACTCAGTAGGGTCATGGCATGGCAGGTCTCTGTTTCTTGGAATGATGCACTTCCAGGACAAGTACAACGAGGACCTTGAAAGGCTCCAGAGATGTGACATCCATTATCTGACCCCTGACCTCAGAATCATTCCTTTCTGTGCGTTCAATGTCATCCCAGAGTGGTATCGCGACAGAATCCAAAAGAAGTACAGTATCCCTGTCGAAGAGTGGGAGAAGGCACACGGGCAGACTCTTGAAGCAGGTCTCTACAGGGGTCTGATGAGAAGGGGCAAACCCGAGGCACAGATGGGTTGCGCATTGTCAGAAATGCACAAGGCGGCTGCAGAAGCCTCTGAAGACCATAGAGGAATCGAACTACGCAACAACATGGCAGGCGCGTAGAAGCGCACTATCTTTTTTCTCCTTTGTTATTTTTCAAACGATCTCCGATGACATTCTATGCTGCCTAGCTCCGACTTGTCAACTAATTCCAGAGCGCGAATTCCTTTTTGCGTGATGGAATAGATCTTGCAGGTACCTACCACTAGGGCCTCTTCTACCAAGTTGAACTGTATCAACTTTACAATGTGTCCGTCAACCGCCTTCCAGTCTATGTCAAGTTCGTGCGAAAGCTGTAGCTTGTTCTTGGGCTCTTGCAGAGACTTCAGCAAATCTATCCTAGTAGCACCGCCCTTCATCTTGACCAAAAGCTCAAACACTCCACAACATAGCCCACTTTCAGTCCATTCTGATCTCGTCTTGCCTCTCCACCAGACGTTGCTGCGCCTATCTGCCTTGTTACCAACATCCAGCAAGAGTTCTGCTCCTGCCATCTTTCTTGCCTGAAGATATGTCATCTGGTTTGTGGCAGTTATTTTCTTGCTATCTTGCATAGCCTTCAATTGCGGCTGGGCTTCAGATGCGCCAGAGCGATAATCAACAAATGCTGCGTGTGTGAGGGTAAGAGCAGTAAACAGAACCACTGCTAGGCTAAGGCTTTTCGTGCTCATCATTCTAGCAGAGACCTCCTGCCGACTGGAGCAACAGTATGTTATACACTGATTCTGGATAAAAATCTTCAGAGACTATGCTACATACCTCCCATAACCGACTATCCCATTTTTTCTAGCATCCCATGTTGGTGGAAGTATCCATAGGTCGCCATTTGCATCTGCCTCAAGGTCCAACCTAGGAAGGGCATTTGATGGCGGGCCTTGAAGCGCCGCTGGTCCCTTGTACGCTACGCCTGTTAGCGGGTCGTACATGCTGCCGTGGCAAGGGCATGCACCCATTCCGCCGACAATTCTGGTTGGGTCTTCCTTGTCTGGTCCGCGTGGGAAATACCTCCAGAGGCACCAGAGATGAAGGCATACCATGCTGTATAGCCGGAATGATGAAACATCGTCTATGTGGCCATTGAGCTCTGCGGGCAGCCGGATCAACTGCCAAGTTCTGAATGCCTCTTGGTTCATGACGGGATCGTCCGTCTTGGGATAGATTACAACTTCTGCACTGTTCATGGGAAAGGTGTGGATGTTTGCAGGCCTGCTTTCTCTGATCTCTATCTTTGTCTTTTCTAGGGTGCTTGTCCTTTTGTTTGGCAATAGCTTGCCCCACTCGACAAAAGGTGCAAATGTCATAGTTGCACCAGCAGCTGCCATTAATTTTAGAAAATCGCGCCTAGATATTCCTCTTCCTCTCCTGTAGCCTGACGAAGCTGGAAAATAGACGCTAGACATGAGTGAGATTCGAGCCAAGTCGATATAATGCTTGATCCAAACGTTTGGACAAAATCTTAAATATCGATTTTTCTCTTGCGGTCAAACTTAAATTGAATCATGTGTCATGCCTGTGGCATGAACCTTGAGCAGTGGTGCCAGCTCGATGAGCGGATTTACGTCGCGGAAAACGACGAGCGCTACAAGCAGCACGCCGGTTTGCAATACAGCGAAATGGTGATAGAGCAACTGGCCGAGATGAGATCGATCAACGCAAAGATTTTTCTTGGCTCTTTCACAGAGCCAAGGGAACTGTTCCTTAGCTCGCTTGAAAACATCGCTGATGCTTCCACAAAAAAACTGGAGCTAAAATTGTACAACCTACGGAATGAAAAGATAGTCTCTTCTCGACACCGCTTTAGGGGTACTCCTGTCAACTGGAGCTTGTGGCGACAGTTCAATAGTGCACAAAAGGATTCTGCAAAGCGCAAACATGTGTTTGACGAATTTGTTTCAAAGACAAAGTACATTTCGCCAATCATCAAGGAGCGGTTCTCTAAAATGGCCAATGTCTATTCGCAATACACTTTGAAAAAGTTGGATCCACTTGACGGTTATCTGGAAACCGAAAAGATCTCCTATTCGCAATTGATTGATTTTGTAAGGTCAATGGGCAAACAAGCGAAAAAGCCGTTTCGTGAAGCGCTTGCGGCAATGTCAAAAAAAGTGCTAGGAAGGGAAGCCGAGTATTATGACGACTTTTACTTTTTCCGCAACAAGGTCTATGCTGATGTTGAAAAAGAGTTTGCAGGCGTATATCCGACAGAGCAGGTAACGCATACGCTTGAGGGAATGCAATTCAATTTATCGCCAATCCAGTTTGATACCGAAAATAGGAAAAATAAGTATCCTTCGCCAGTATGCTTTTTCGTTCAGATACCGACTGACATACGTGTCCTATACAAGAGCGAAAGTCCATACTTTGACCTTCAAGGATGCTACCATGAAATGGGACACGCCGTGCATGCATCCTCAATAAATCCACAGGCCGAATATTGGAACCGCTACAGCTTTTCTATGGGTATTGCAGAGATTTTCTCCATATTTCTGGAGAGGTTAACAAAGAACAGCAAGTACCTGTCATCGTTAGGTATCCACGACGAACGCGTCCTGCAGGAAATCAAGGAAAGGAACAGGTTCATGGAGCTCTTTTTTGTCACATTCTACACTGCAAACTCGCTAATGAAAGCAGAGTTCTGGCGCAGGAGACTGTCAATTGAAAAGGCGAACGACCTCTATGCTAAGCTGATAATGGAATACACCGGCCTCGAAATGCCCGGAGAATACTGGATGCTTCATCACATACTGCCGGACGCGATAATGTACGTGCCAAGTTACATGCTTGCCGCTGTCCGTGCTGCGGAACTTGATCATCATTTGCAGGGGAGGTTCGGAGAAGCATGGTGGCAAGAGACTGCCGCCGGCAATTATCTCCGAGAAATAATGTGGCCAGGGGCAAGAATAGATCTATCTCGGTTCTCAAGCCTTGACAGTAGTATTTTCATGAAAGAAATAACTGGAGTCAGCTAACTTGCTGCTAGAATTGTAAAGAATCAAAAATAATAAAAACAGGCAATAGCCGTCGGGTAGCCCTAAAAGACTACTCCAACTACGGCCTTTTCTTCCTTTGACAACTCGCGGTAGCCGTTCTTGTCAATGATTACGACATTGATGTTGTCGCCAGTGCCAGCATTTCTGCGAATTGCAGCTGCTATCGCGTGCATCGCGACCTTGTATGCATCGTCCACGCTCATGTTGTCCTTGTATTCGGATTCGAGATATCCGTATGCAACTGGCGAGCCACTGCCTGTGGAGATGAACTTTTCTGTCGTGAGCGAACCAAAGAGGTCAATATTGTAGATGCGACTTCCCTCATCTTGGGTATAGCCGGCCATTATAATCTGGACATAGTATGGAAAGAACCTCTGGTTGAACAGGATGTTTGAGCAGAGCCTAGCAGCAGATTTGACTGGTAATGGTTGTTTGCTCTGGAAGCGGTAAATGTTGGCATTATAGCGCATGGTGTCAACTAGGTTCTGCGCATCAGCGACACCTCCTGCAATGGTCATTGCAAGGTGCTGATCCACCTTTTGGATCTTCATAACATGCCTGTCAGCGATAAACAACCCTGCGCTTGCGCGCGTGTCGGCTGCGAGCACCACTCCGTCCTTGCATGTCAAGGCGCACGTGGTGGTTCCCTTCTTGATCTGATCGGCAATATAATCAGGATATCTGTTGTCCCGCGGGTGCATATATGGTGTTGACTGAAGCCTTACCTGATTTAAAACTATCTGCCTCACTAGTCAGACTAGAAGATTATGCCAAAGTACGACATGCCCCGTATACAAACGGATGTCAGTCCTCGTGTAATTGCCCCCCTCTGAACTGTGGTCAGCAATGCATAACGGCTTCTTACCCAGTCTCTTTGTCATGCACGGCTTCATAATTTTCAACATTATAGGCAATAAAGCCCGACGCCCTTTCAGTAAATCGAATTTTGTCATTTTTCGGATAGTCGTGGCCCCACTCCGCTTCTGAATGTAATCAGTGTATGTACATACCAATACGTCCATACTAACATACGACAATAACTCTGGTGATGTCCTGCCATGAAATGCGCTGGGAAGGTGGGGGTCGTTAAAAAGCGGGTTTGTCTCCGTCTCGCAATCTTCACATTCTACAGGTATGGGTATCTCTAGCGCTTTTCTCATGGTGTGCGTACATGGACAGCAGAAAGTGAGCAAGACTCCTCACATATAATTAAAAAAATTCTTGACCTGCTGTGGAAGGCGTGGAGAGGCAGATAGGTCCCCTAGCCTCTATTTGTGGAAGACCCTTATTCGCAATGCCCCCAAGATCTGGAATGTATAAGCTCCCACACCATATGGCTACATCCGATGCTGAAAGTAAAGACGATTCCCGGAGGGGAGGGCGCCAAACCTTAAAACTATGAAGCGTAAGGTGAACATGCCTCTCAAGTCGGCTGTCTGGACTAACAACCGTTGCCATTCAAGTATATAGATAACATAGTCAGAAAAGGGCACAGGTTCCCCCCCACGCAACATAAACGGACTTGTGGAACATGATGTAATCAATAGCCTTCACTGCCTGTTTATTTTATATTCCCCTTGTGACCTTTTTTCTCTTAGCAGCTTGCCAAAGACGATATTTGAGAAGATCTGGGACAACCATGTCGTATATGAGAAGGAGGGTGGCCCGTCACTTCTTTACATTGACCGGCACCTTATCCACGAAGTGACGTCGCCGCAAGCTTTTGACGGGCTGCGCATGAACGGCAGGCGAGTCCGGCGGACCGATTTGACTTTTGCAACAATGGATCACAACGTCCCTACAAGCGACAGGTCATTGCCCATCGTAGACCAGATATCGTCGGTGCAGATCCAAACACTCGCGCAAAACTGCAAAGAGTTTGGGATCACACTCTTTGACATGCACAGCCCCGATCAGGGCATAGTGCACGTTATCGGCCCTGAGCTTGGACTTACCTTGCCAGGCACCACCATAGTGTGTGGCGATAGTCACACTTCGACCCACGGCGCTTTTGGCGCCCTGGCGCTTGGCATTGGTACAAGCGAGGTAGAGCATGTCCTTGCAACGCAGACAATGTGGATGGACAAGCCGAAGACCTTTTCGATAAACTTTGAGGGAAGGCGCAGGAATCCTCATGCAGTGACTGCCAAGGACATGATACTCTATATGATAAGGACGATTGGGACTGCAGGAGGGACTGGCACAGTCCTTGAATACCGTGGCAGCGCGATATCTGAGCTTTCAATGGAGAACCGGATGACGATATGCAACATGTCAATTGAAGCAGGCGCTCGTGCGGGCCTGATAGCACCTGACAAGACGACATTCGACTTTATCAGAGGAAGGCGCTACGCTCCAAAGGGAGAGCAGTTTGAAAAAGCAGTTGAATACTGGACGAACTTGAGAACTGACACAAATGCAAAATTCGACAAGTCTATTAGCATCGATGTAAGCGCGCTTGCGCCGCAGGTTAGCTGGGGAACGAACCCCGGGATGATAGTCAATGTCACGGACGCAGTTCCACACCCCGACGAGTTTGCTAAAGGGAACGAGAACGAGTACAAGGCCGCACTTCGCGCCTTGGAATACATGGCTCTAACACCTGGCACCCCAATGACGGACATCAAGGTTGATAGAGTCTTCATTGGCTCGTGCACGAACTCGCGGCTTGAGGATTTGATTGAAGCGTCTATGATTGTAAAGGGCAGAAAGGTATCTCCAAACGTTCGAGCAATGGTGGTGCCGGGGTCGCAACAGGTCAAGTCAGCGGCAGAAAAGCTTGGCATTGACAAGGTATTCAAGGATGCCGGCTTTGAGTGGCGCGAGTCTGGATGCAGCATGTGTCTTGGAATGAACCCTGACATACTTGCCCCCGGAGAGCGTTGCGCAAGCACCTCAAACCGCAACTTTGAGGGACGGCAGGGGTCGGGCGGACGGACGCACCTAGTTAGCCCAGTAATGGCAGCGGCTGCCGCGATAGAGGGGCACTTTGTGGATGTGAGGGAGTGGATCTAGTAGTTGGAACCCTTCACTGTTATCAAGAGTAAGGCTACTCCCCTTGACAGGGTCAATGTTGACACCGACCAGATTGTGCCAAAGCAGTTCCTCAAACTGGTCAACAGGACAGGCTTTGGAAAGTATCTGTTTTACGACTGGCGTTTTGACAGGGACGGAAAGCCAAAAAGCGATTTCGTACTAAACAATCCAAAATATGCGGGCCGGCAGATCCTGCTTACCCGGGACAACTTTGGTAGTGGAAGCTCGCGCGAGCACGCAGCGTGGGCTATACTCGACTATGGCTTTCGAGCAATAATTGCACCTTCGTTTGCAGACATTTTCTACAACAACTGCTTCAAGAATGGAATTCTGCCAGTTAGGCTCAAGTCTGATGAGGTGGACTTTTTGTTCAAGAATGAGGATCTGGAAATCGAGATTGACCTTGCAAAACAGAATATTGCAGTAGCAGGCACTGACCACAAGATGTACTTTGAAATAGACGAGTTCCGCAAAAAGCTCCTATTGGAAGGCTTGGACAGCATAGGGCTTACATTGCAGCTTGAAGAGCACATCGCAAGCTATGAAAGGAACAAGCAGATGTTCTTGCCTTCTTCCTCAACTTAACAAGATTTTTATCCCAAGTGCAATTGAGCAAGGGTGAGGGCATTTGGCCGGAATTGTCGCCATTTACAGCCACGGTGCAAACAACAAGAACATCATCTACTACCTTGCGCACTCGATGAGAATGCTCCAGCACCGAGGCAAAGCCTACTGGAAAATGATGGTGGGCAACGCTGCAACAGGGGCCGAAGGGTGGCTCCCGGCAGATAGCGAGATTCTGCGCATAGCACAGAGGGAGAAACTGCACGGCAACAACGGCATAGGCTACCTCTCAAAGAGGCCACCGCCTTTTCCAAGTATGGCTAACATCTGGGTCGCGTTTGACGGGTTCTTTGTAGACACAGAGAAGCTGCATCTGCACCCATACATCGGACCTGCAAGGGATTCAGATTCTCTTTTTAAGATCTACCACATTTTCACACAACTTTTGATGCACCGTAAAAACCCTGAAAGGGCCGCAGAATTCCTTGACAGACATCTGAGGGGAAACCTCCTGGTAAAGGTCGGTGACGAGATCTACGCATACCGGGACAGCACTGGCTTTAAACCCCTCGTGACTGCTACCAACCGGGACAAGACACTCAACATCATCGCTTCCGAAAATTCGCTCCGCACCTCGCTGATTGACATGGAGTTTACCGATGTTCCGCCCGGTCATCTGCTAAAGATGAGTAAGAAGGGTGGACTTGAGATTCTTACCACCACGTCGATCATCAAGATGATGATGGATCCTTTTGAATTCATCCGGGAGTCAAATGTTGTGGCGACGGTAAACGGCAAGAGCGTCTACCAGATCAGAAAGAACATTGGAAAAGAACAGGCCGACTTTCTCTCAAAAGATCTGGATATTGACTCTGCATATGCAGAGCCGGATTATACTAGGCCGATGGCACTTGGGTTTGGGATAGAATACCAAAAGTATTCAAAGTCTTTTGAGTTTGCAGAAGGTGTAATCAAGGACAGGTACGACGACTCTGACCACATGATAGATTTTTCAGAGCAGGTCAGCAAGAACAAGCTGCTCACTACGGGCAGATCCTTAAAATTCGTCATGCAAAACCTTGTACAGGGGAAAAAAATAGCTACTGTACAGGGCACGATTCAGACTGGCAGTACGACTCGTGAGACAATATACTACTTGAAGAACGCCGGCGCAAAGCGTATAGATGTTATTGTTAGCTATGTTCCAACTGTGGACGGTAGACAGGTCGGGTTGTATACGCAGAATCGCGAACTCGTGGCAAACAAATACGTGGGAGAAGTGTCCTCTATAAACGAGCTGAACCAGAACATTGCAAGAGAGATAGGCGCTGACTCGGTCTACTATAATTCCCCAGCAGTCCTTGCGAGGGGCATAGGGATGCCGGAGAACAACCTTTGGTTCCCAGAATGGGTAAGGTTCCTCGATTACAAATGAAGTGGTTGAGTGATATCGATCTGGGGAGGATCAACCGGCCGCCTGACAAATCGAAGATAATTTTGGAAAAGGGCTCACAGACGGACCAAGGCTTTGCGATACAAAAAATCGAGATGAGGCAATACATAGAACGCAGGGACGATCGGCTGGGGGACTACTCGTTATTGACCGCCGTAGTCGAGACCGATCGGGGGACGGTGGAGATGAAATACGACGAGGGTTTTCGGGGTCCAGACGCATTAGAATCTGCTATAACGTTCCTTACCCAATATGTCGGGCTAGCGTCCCTGACAAACCGAGCGCTGATAGAACTGCAGCGACAGCAACAATAATCATGACGGGGAGAAAAATCTTCATACTCTGCTCTAGAGTAGTTTTTCGGCCTCACTCAGCGTATCGACCCTTACGGACCATTCAAATTCCTTGTTCCACGGCTGATTGAAGAGTATTGCCGACTTGGGCGGCACTATGTCTATGAGGTTCTTTGGGGCATCGTCTATCAAAATGTCGAACGGGTAGTTTGCCTTGGGCACTGCGTCGTAAATGAACAGCAACTCATCCGTGTAGACATTGTGCATATCAAGCCACATAGCAACATAGGGCACAGTTGGCCTCTCCCTCTTGGTTATGACCGATATCCTGTATCCTTTGTGATGGATACGCTTTGTCACGTCTCCTATTCCCGGCTCAGTAGGAGGAATTTCGCGCCACCTGTGCTTCCAGACGTGGCTAAAGTACCTGTAAACTTGGTTGGGCGTTATCGGAAGCACCGTTGGAATGTCCCAGCGTATGATGTCCTTTTTAGCGATCTTGGTGTTGTGCCGTCTGTTGTACTCGTCTGCCCAGATGAGCATAACGTCGGCTAGAACCGAGTCGACATCGATAGCCACTGTTTTGACTGCTTCTGTGATATTCCTTCCTGTATTTTCTGACATGGCTACAACAACATCATTTGCAGAAGCTAATGTGTATTTATAGGATATCAATTATGCCAGTTCCAATAGCGATAAGACAGAATGGGCACAATTCAAATTCGACGAATACGACTGGAGGTGTGCCAACTGGGAATAATGCCTATCATCTGCCAGAAATGCTACCAACCGCCATTTTATGACCTAGGGATCTCTAAACATGCCTTCTGTCAGACCACCTTGCAGCAACCCACTTATCTCCCCTAGCAATTGAATTCGTGCTGAACCGAAAGGAGAGAGATGTATCTTGACAAGGACAACCAGAACAAGATCATGACGCCAAGCTGCAATTCAAGACGCAACACGTTTGGTATGTTTTTCTGGCAAGGAGGCGTAGGATGAGGAATACTCGTTTGTGTCTTCAACACTCGCGCAAGTGTGAAGAGAAGCATAGCGTCCACTCTTCAAACACTGGTCAAATGTCATGCAGTACACACACTCGTCACCAGACGGAGCCAAGGGCTGGAAAGATTACATATCTTCTCTCTGTAGCGGAGGACCTCGTGCACCGTACCATAGGACTTTGAACAAGAAAAAAGTTCATACGCGAACGCCAGATACTCCAACTGAAGAACTTATCTGAGCGCCAAACTTCAATGTCCTGGAGCGCAGGTGAACAAGCTCCTCCAGATAGCTGATTGTACTAACTATTGTTCTCATTCGGAAATAGGTGAAGTAGTTAGAAATGGGAGCAGATTCTCGAGGAGATGTACGGAGCTATGGCGCTTGGAAAGTATTTAATCATCTTTTCAGATAGAAAGAAGAGCCTTTGAACTTAGAAGAAAGAATTGAAAGCTTAGAAAAGCGAATTCAAAAATTGGAAGATATTATTGCTGGCAATCGTATTCCAACAAGTAAGTCTGGCAAGTCATCTGATATAGAAAGTATGGTTGTCTCACACATCGACGAAATAGGTATTCAAGACTTGGTTGTTGTTGCTCTAAAATTGAAGCCATCCCAAACCAAGCCAGAGATAAAGCAGATGTTGATAGACTTGGGCAAGAAAGTTGGTGTTTGGTTTGAGGGTGGTAATTTCAATGGTCGCCTTGTGAAAAAGAGTATCATAAAGAAAGACGGTGTCAATGAAAACAACGAAGATGTCTTTGTACTTACCAAGAGAGGCGAGCTGTTAGCTCAAGAGATACTCGATAAGATTAAGTCTAAGGGATAATAAGCAAAGAAGAATGTCGTAAATTGCCTTACGGCGCAAGACCATGATAGGCACCACAAGAGGATCAAGATGCTGTACGCGCTTTTTCCTGCTAAAGTAACAAATTCGAAACATCAGGCTATCATTGAAACCGTTGTAACATAATTTGCCGAAACACACTATCGCCCAGCCCGCGCAAATTGTATACAGATAGGAGCAAGATTACGCGTGCAGTCAAGAACCGAACTTTATACGGATGCAAACGATCGTAATCTGATCGTGCCACAGTCTGCAAGTATGGATCAATGGGGCCGGCCGGATTCGAACCAGCGACCTCCAGCGCCCGAGGCTGGCATCCTGCCAAGCTAGACAACGGCCCCTGAAATTCAGAGTTTTTGATTGCTGTCCGTATATTATATGCTACTCTGATTGATTACCGAAATTCTCATTCTCTGAAGAGGTATTGGCAATACTGTATATTATTACATGGACAAGAATCGCTGCAACTATAAAGTTTGTTGACCACTGTCAGAAGATGGCTCGTAAGACCATTACCCCTGCAGGTGAAAATAGCGCAAACCCTATCCTAGTTTCCTTGACAGGTCCTGCGTTATTGATCTTACTATTTGCAATGATTGTTACCAGTGTCGCGCCATTGTAAGCATCAGAACAGACTAGCACTATTGACGACAATAGTCCGCTAGTCAATAACTCCTCCTTCGATTTTGAAGAGCAGCAGCGACTGAACAATAGCAGCGCAGGGGATCTTACATACAAAGATCTTTTTGCAAGAGTCAACAGCTCGGTAGTGCAGATAACTGCTTCTGGAATTCCCGTTTCTACTCTGCCTGTGCCGCCTCTTGACGGCGATGGTGGAAATCAACTGCCGCCTGAGGTGACTGCTATTGGTTCCGGATTTGTTATTGATAATGAAGGTCATATCGCGACAAACTACCATGTCATCGCCAATGCGCAGAATGTCTCGGTAGCATTTTCTGATGGTTCTGTTTACGCAACAGAAGTGATTGGCGTGGATATCTTTACCGATACTGCGGTATTGGAAATGCAAGACGTACCTGCAGAACAAGAGCTCATTCCTTTACCACTTGGAAATTCATCTGGACTTGTCGTGGGCGACCAGGTGGTAGCTATTGGAAATCCGTTTGGTCTTACAGGATCGTTGAGCACAGGCGTTGTAAGCGGCCTTGGAAGACTCTTGCCGTCGTCAGTACCTCACAATAATAATGACACGGGTGACAACAATACCGCAGTCATCTACGGCTTCTCGATTCCCAACATCATACAGACAGATGCGGCTATAAATCCCGGAAACTCTGGCGGTCCACTGCTAAACCTGCGGGGCGAGGTAATAGGGATGAATACCGCGATTCTCTCTGCATCTCCTTTTGCAGTTTCTTCGGGAGTAGGTTTTGCAGTCCCTTCTGATACCTTGAAGCTGATACTACCTGCGCTAATTGCTAATGGGACCTACGTCCATCCTTGGATTGGCATCGCAGGCACAGATGTTACCCCCGAAATTGCTCTAAAACTAGGATTAGAGGAAGCCAGAGGGTATCTTGTAATTGATGTTGTTATGGGGGGGCCTGCAGATAAAGCTGGAATAAGAGGCGGCGACATGCCTGTTGTTATAGGAGATATTCCAAGATTCCCGGGTCAGGGCCCTGGCAATTTCATTGAGCTAGGGGGAGACATAATTTTGGGAGTAGACCGCCAGCCCGTAAATAAGATAGATGATCTTCTTTCATACATTGAAGGAAAAAAGAAAGTAGGAGACACTGTCACTCTCACCGTGTATAGGGATGGAGAAATCGTGCAGATTGATGTTGTACTCGGTGCGAGACCTCTGCCATCTGTTGTTGTAAGATGATGTGAACAAACAGACAGACCTGTGTTGACATTTGGAAGCATCTTTTCCATTTCCTCACCTTTCTTTCTCGTCTATTCACAGATCGTCTAGATAGGTGTCGAGCTGGTTTTCATAGTTTTTCTCTCACAAAAATAAGTTATTATGAATATCTTCGAAGATATTCAGATTATGCAAACGCATACCTGTGCCTACATATCGTGGTCGAATCGATATCCTGACTAAACCACCGATCAACCACATCCTGCGGAATCTCGTTAATATGAGTGGACGATCGTTTTGTGCGATCTCAGTTCCTTAAAACTTGCAAAAGTGTCGCCACACTTTTCACACTGCCATTGTCTTGACTTTGCGTCTTGATATGACTCGAATGCGTTTGTACCAACCCGGTACGTCCTAGTTCGGTGATCATAGGTCACCGGATTATGATTGATCCTGTATTTGATGCTGCTCATATCTGGAATCCTGATTCATAATTTTCGACTTTAAAGTATATTGGTGACACAATACAGAAGATAGTTCTAAGTTTTGTCACCTGACTTCGGCGAGATCTCTTCTCCCTTCATAGATCTGTGAACCATGACTACAAACAGAGATAGGGCTGCGACGACTAGCCACCCTGTGGACATAAGAGCAAACGAAGCACCATCCGATGCCGGATAGCGCATAATAACATAGTCGCCGACTGTACGGATTCCGAGAGCGGTAATGACCAGTAATATCGGAAGATGGTTGAACCTTGTAAAATGCACCATCTTGCCGGTTATCGGAGGGAGCATCAGAGGAAGGTAAAGCGCAATAGTCGTCCCGATAAAGCCTATTGTCGTATAATGGATGGCAAGGTCATACAGGATAAAGCTGTTCGAGACATTGAACGCCAAGGCAACCGTGGTTCCTGCAAAAAGGAATAGGAATGCGATCCTTGAGTAGCGAATTGTATACATGTAGCGGGCCCTTTTTTCTCCTTGTATGAGGCTGAGGATCTCGCTGTTGTCAAAGCCGCCGAAGGTGTAGATCGCGCCAGCAAATGTAGCTATGCAGGCAAGAAAGACGGCATTGAAAATGACTGCCAGTAGCGCATTGTCTGTTATCGCGGAAGCCAGAACCAACACCGTGGAAGCTGCCGCGAGACCAAATGAAATCCTAGACAGACTTTTTCTGGGCCGGATAAACCCGATAAAGGACGGCATGGTCTTGTATTTCACACCGAAAATCATCAGGACTGGAAATAGCAGCAGAGCTTGCACTTCGCTCAAAGAATTACCTGATCTCGCATAGCCAAAAAGGTGCATCACGTTGATCGCGAGCAGGGTCAACACTGCCAGCGCAATAAAATAATCCGCGAGTCGCAGAAGCCTTGGGTGTATTCTGATCATCCAAAGGGTCATTGCCGCAAATATCAATATCCCCAAAGTCCGTGCAACTAGGCTAAGCTCTGATAGGTCGCTACTGCTCACTACGGAAGCAATTGAAGTTGCAATTGAAAAGGTGACTAGGAGGAAGGATAGGTACGCCAGTTTGATTGAATGAAGCTGGATGTTCCTGAACCTTGGAATTATCATGTATCCGACGCCCATGACAATCAAGGTCAGGAACCCCTCAACTTGGAAAACCTTGTGGAGCGGAAAGATTGCACGTGCAAATGCAACATCTGCACCCAATAGATACATCATCCACACAGAACCTATGGTGGAGCCTATGAAGACTAAGACTATTGAGGTAACGACAAAAGGTCTGCTGACTGGGCTGACCCTGATGTCTCCTTCTGACAACGTGGGATCGGGATATTCTATGATCAATATGATGGTTGAAACCATCTCGATATCTCTAGCATCGACAATGGGCGTGGCATTGCAATACTGGCTCGTACCGTTCTCACGTGCCGCATTTCGACTGGGCTGTTCGGCTTCCTTGCGGTGGTATCATTTGGAGACAAACGGTCAACATACGAGAGCCATCGGTTTGACGAAGAGCGTGGAAAATCCGATTCGCAATCAAGCTCTGGTGATCAAGGAATCCCGCGAAACAGGGCAAAGAAATTCAAGTTAGACGACGCTCTCGACTATGAATTTTCAATAATCTGGAAAAAAAGGCTGGATTAGCAGTCAGAATAGTGATGCTACTCAAGACATGGAAGATGGTTGTGTATGTGTCCGGGAAGTGGAAAGTACAGCATCAGTGCATAATTCTTGGTGTCCCGAGCAGTCTTCCTTGCATTTTCTACAAGTTCTTTTATCCTAAAGACCAATGAGGTCCCCGGCAAGTTTCTCCAGCACGCAATTGTCCAATAGTATTTGATGCGCTAATGATGGACAAGTTGGGGTAGAAGTATGCGAGTGCCATGCGTTTGTAAGACAGAATTTTGGGAAAGATTGCTATTGGCGATACATATCGGGATAACACGCTAGCCGAGTGTACTCCGCCGTATCGCTAACAGCGACAACAGCCAACGCAAGTCTTTAGCGTCTTCGGGTTGCTTTCTTCTTGCTGTTTCTCTTATTGGCTTTCTTTTGTTTGCGCTTTGGCTTGTCCTTCGTTCTTCCCTTTATCTTTCCCTTTTTCGCCTTCTTCTTTGCTACTGCCACCTTCTTGGCGACGACGACTGCTCTTTTCTTTGGCTTGTCCTGTTTCTTTGCCGCCTCTTTCTTGCGGTGGCATGCACAGGTGCATTTCAGGAAATAGTTTGCATCAATGGGAGAGATCTCTTTTTTCAGAACGGCCCAGCCTGTGCACTTTTGGTGGGCACCGTCTTGGCATTGCTTCAGCAACCTGTCAACTACTATGTCCTTGCTTTTGTTGATCGTGAGCGTCTTGATACGTCGTGATGCCTTAGCCATTTCTTTTGTGTTAAGAATATTGTCACTTCTTAAATAGATTTGCTGATCAACTATCCAGCGCCAAGCAGTAAATCAGAAAATTTTGCCGATGATATTGTGATTCTTTCATAGCTTTCTGCTTCACGTCTATACACGCCGCGAGAAGGCACTTTGGACATGCTTATGGGGTGAAAAATATGAGGTAGGGGAATGCCTGTTCTTTTTGACCGCCTTCGTCTCTCCGAGGCATTTGTTGGATGGGCGCCAGCTGGCTTGTGTACTTATCTGCACGCATTAAGTAGCGGAAAGATGCTTTTGATGACATACAATATGAGAGAATGTTGATCTACTGTAGAGCCGTAAGGGTTTTCCCGCTTGCCAATATTATAAACCGGCTGAAATGGGTTCAAACAGACTTTAGATAATAATTCTGACTAGCAGTTTGCATACTTTTTGCGATGGCTAGTTCTACAGCGCTTAAGAATCATATCGACCTTCCAGAGGCATGTTCCTATCCGTCAATCGGCTACCACATCCAATACCTAACTCGGACAAGCCGGATCCAAGAGCAGCTCAAGCACTTCAGGAAGGGCTTGGCGGCCAGTTCGGAGAAATGCGTACAATGATGCAATACTTTTTCCAAAACATGAATTTCAGAGGCGATGCCAAGCCGTACCAGGATCTATTGAGAAGCATGGCGGCAGAGGAAATGGGTCATGTGGAACAGATCACTAACACAATCAACATGCTGCTTGAAGGAGCATCAAATCCGAGCCAGCCAAACGACCTGCCGCTGTCGTCTGCATTAGAATCGCCCAACATACATCATTTTCTTGTTGCTGGCCAAAGCGCACGGCCCGTAGATGCCGCAGGAAACCCTTGGACTGCCAGCTATGTGTACGACAGCGGGAACCTTGTGTTGAACATGATATACAACCTTATGCTTGAAGCTACTGGGAGGCTGCAAAAATGTAGGCTCTATGAAATGAGCAATAACGAGGCGTATAGATCCACTGTTTCTTATCTCATAGTAAGGGATCTAGTGCACGAAAAGGTGTTCGCAAAGGCGCTGGAGACTATGGGTGTACACTGGAGTAAAGCACTGCCGATTCCTAGAATCGACACGTCAGGTATGCCTGAAGTCCGGGACTTGGAAAAGAAAAACTTGCACAATCAGATGTGGACTTTTACAAGTGATGGCCAGACGAGCGAAATTGGCAAGATATTCAAAGGAGATTCGCCCTTCGACGACGGCGGCACACTGGAGGTAATAGAAGGATTTCCTCCGGGAGTAGACATTCCCTCGTTCCCTGAAACTCCGCAAGTGTTTGCTCCGGGACTGGATTCTGAACTGAAAAAGCTTGCCCAAGGCATTAAGACTCAAGCTGTAGCCTAGCGTGGGATTGCATAGGGCAGACCAGATCTGTGACAAATCAGATCATGCCCTCTCATTCTTCTTCCTCTTCCTAGTTGATGTAGGTACACGCACACAGGGTCACAAATTCGATTGTTTGTATGGCTGAGACTCTTAGCAAGGGAGTGCGATCAGAGATAGTGGAGACAAGGTTCAACTTTATTCACGAACACAAACATGCTGAGGAGGGCACAACCGAGACCCGCAGTAGCCGTGGAATATCGAGAAAATACATACTACAAGTAGAGGAACAGGTAACACCTTGTAGGTGGTATAGATGGACTGAAGGACGAATCTCGCAGACCATATACTACAAGAAACAAGAAGGTAACATCGAGTATTAGACAGGGCCTTCTTTGCCTTTGCAGTGCACAGGTCACAATTGATTCTGGTGGCCCCAAACCTGCTTTCCAGACGCAGACGGAGAAAACATAAGCCTGACCTAGATGGTTTCTGAAAGGATAAATTGTAAATTGATCGCATTCTAGCCTCTAGAGAAGCGATCACTGTGCGAATCCCTGCATTTGCAGATGCAGCCGTAATCCGCGCATTGGTGTGGGTGAAATTCTCGTGGGCAACATCAGCACCGATGACATCATTTCATTTTCCTGCAGTCTGTAATGGGGGTGTTGCTTTCTCAAAAGTCGGCATTTACTGCTGTTATCTGCATCACAAGCAGTAAAATAACACTGGTGCTCACTTTACTACGAGTACAGGACATGGCGCATATGTGACAACGCCTGAGGCCACACTGCCAAGAAGCATCTTGCTGACGCCTGACCGTCCTCTCGTTCCAATCACAATCAAGTCTGCCTTCTCGCGATCCGCATAATTGACAATTGCTGCAACGGTGGACAGAGGCGAATCTATTGCATCTGTTTTAACGCGGACCTTTCTCCTGTCAGCGTCTGTCGTTATTTTAGTGAACCACCTTTGAGCCTGTACCTTTGCTCTCTCGATCTTTTTCTTTAACGAGTCGGGGTAGGATAGCCTGTAGAGCCCTAGTGACTGAAGGTACTGGTCGATGTTTATGACATGCACAACGCTCACTTCAGATCCATACCTTTCGGCCATATTCACTGCATAGTCTGCCGCTTCCATCGACTTCTTTGAGCCGTCTATAGGTACAACTATTTTGGAAATTTTTTGTTGAGCCATTGACCATAGTATAACCACATTTCTTAAAAATAGCAAGAATGCAATGCAATTCAGTGAAGACCGACTCGATAAATACATCCATCCATCAATATGTTCACAGCAAAGGTCGGATCCTGCAAAGGTAGCGATTCCTCGATCAATGTTGAAAATCGAGTAACTTCTTGGGTTGTGGAAAAATCGAGAAACGTTGGCATAAGTTGAGGTAAAGCAGAGACTTATAGTACCGGAAGAACCAACAGAAGATGATTAGGATGATGTCTGGTGATTCATCTGTGGTATCAGTAGGGAAAGCCACATTGCTGAGGCATGCGATTCCTCATCTATCCGCTTATCGCATTTATGACGTCAGAAGTTTTCTTGATCTTTGCGCCGTACATACGCTTCATGTAATCCAGACCTGAGATGTGGTCTTCCTCGGTTAACGCATCGACACTGTCCTCTGGCACAATGATGTCTAGACCCCGAACAAATGCATCGTAGGCAGTATGCCTGTCGCAAATGTTAGTGTGTATCCCCGTGATTATGACGGTGTTTGCGCTTTTTCCGCCGTACACCCCTTTCAGAGCCTTATCAAGTCCCGTACCATCAAAAGCACTGTATGTCCTCTTTGGTATGACATAGTCAGATTTGTGCGGTTTCAACTCGTCTATCACCTTGGCTCCTTCTGTGCCTTTCATGGCGTGCGGACCCCAGAGCTTCATCTCATAGGTATCGATCGGCAGATGCTCGTCGTTGCAAAAGAATACCGGGATCCCGTTCTTCCTGGCGGCATCAAGTAGTAGTTTTATGTTTGGGATTATTTTTTTGGCTCTTTCACATTTCAGCTTGCCGTGGATAAAATCATTGAGCATGTCCACTACCAAGATCGCATACCTAGCCTCCTTGTCGGTGCCAGACTTGCTCCTTGTTCGCTTTGCCATTACTCTACAGAGTTGATCTTATTTTTAGATAATAAGTATTATTCGGTGTCATTCTTTAACGATAAACTCCTTGCTAACGTTTCCAGTTCGTCGCTGAACTTGACGGGAAATTTTTCAGCGGTTGTGTCCAGCCTCCTGAATTCGCTAGGGATCATCCTCATTTGATCTTGGTGGTATTTCTGGATCTCTTCAAGTGAAGGTAATCTGCGTTCAAGAGTACCATTTGCGACGTATTTCATTAACAGTTGAATTGAGTGTTCCGGGGGCTGTTCGTCCTCAAGGGCAATTAGATCGAGCTCAATAATCCCGTCTCTTGTAGTGCGGTACACCTGTTTTGGCCCGGGGAAAGTCTTCTTGCCGGGACTTGCCTTTTGTCTATAGAGCACCCTGCCAAGTTTTCCCTTTTCCACTGACGGTATTCTTATTGCGACCAGCTTGTAGACGCCGTTCAATGCGGGATCGTCCCGCGAAGTCGCGAGCTCTGTTCCTACACCAAACACGTTGATTGGGGCATTTCTTTTCACCAAATCGCTAATGACATGTTCATTCAGGTCCCCACTTACCATGATGATCGCGTCGTTGTAGCCAGCATCGTCAAGGATCTCCCTTGACCTGACGCTCAGCTCATAAAGGTCGCCGCTATCAAGCCTTATTCCTCTTGTCTTGATGCCGTGTTTTACAATCTTTCTAACAGCATTAAGAGTGTCGTAGGTATCGACCAAGAGTAAGCCATCAGGAAAGACCTTGTTGAATTCCTTGAAAGCGTCAATTTCACTCTCGTAATTCATGACAAAAGAGTGGGCCATTGTGCCATGTGCCGGTATTCCAAGCCTGTAGCCCGCAAGCGTGTTGGATGTTCCCACACAGCCGCCTATGTAGCTGGCCCGAGCTGCCAGAAGAGCAGCCTGCGGACCATGAGCGCGCCTAGATCCAAACTCTATGACTTTCTTATCTCCGGCGGCATTTACGATGCGCGATGCCTTTGTTGCAATCAGGCTTTCAAAATTGATAATCGAAAGAAGAAAGGTTTCGACTATCTGCGACTCGATGATCGGGGCCTCGACCCTAATTATCGGTTCGTTTGGAAACAGGATGGTTCCCTCCGGAACCGCCCAAACATCACCCGTGAACCTGAAATTCCTCAGGTATTCAAAGAAGTCTTCTCCAACATGACTGAATGTATCAGTCGATTTCAGATATTGGATCTGCTCCTCGGTGAACCTCAGGTTGAGGAGGTAGTGTATCGCCTGTTCCAAGCCGGCCGCAACCATATACGAGCGGTTTTTAGGCAGTCTCCTCACAAATGCTTCAAAAACTCCTATCCTGTCGATCTGCCGCGATTTAAAGTAAACCGCAGCCATCGTGAGTTGATAAAGATCGGTGGCAAGTGCAAAGTTGTTTTCAGACAAGAAGAGGCTCTCTATCTTTTCATGCGGTCCATCCATAGCCGCTCCTTCATAGATAAAACTCCTAGGTCTATTTAACGGATTAGGATATCCTGCATTGTCGGACAATCGCTTCTCCTGTCAGCACTTTTTTACCTGACTGTCTTTTAGTGGGATTTCTGCCAGCATATCAGCCTGACAATCTGGGCTCACTTATGACGTGTCACTTGTAAGATGTGGCGAAGTTCTGTTTGGCTTTGATATCCTAGACGGTTGAGAGAGGATGAGATGGAAAAGACGAACGGGGGCAAGGAGGTTAGGCATATGTGGTTGTCGCTAGGAAGTGGCTATTCGTACAAGAATGTAGTTTTAACACAACCAGGACAAATTCTGACATACATTAAATTGAACGAGAGCCCATGACGATTGTTTGACCGGACAAGACTCGACAGGCGAACAGGCTAGTGGAAGAGCTTTGTCTGGTTACCTTTCTGTAGTTGTCGCAGCTGCACTGTACGGATCTGTATTTACAATAGCAAAGATGCCTCTTAATTTTGTAGACCCGCTTGCACTCGCCTCCGTGATATACATCATATCTGGCCTTTCGCTCGTGCCGTTTGCAAAGGCATCTTTTGGGTTGAAATCCCGCCGGGAATTACATTACATCGTGGCAGTCACCGGCATTGGTGGAGTGACTGCACCCCTGCTACTGCTGCACGGCTTGCAGCAGACAACTGCTTCAGACGCGTCCATATTGACAAACGGTGAGATGCTCTTTACCATTATCCTGTCATCGCTTTTCTTCGGTGAAAAGCCTAAGGATCGACTGGCAGCTGCCGCTATTGGCATCGTGATAATCGGATTGTTCATGGCAACCACGAACATGCAGATATCAGACACGATCCTGCGATTCAATGTTGGCAATATTCTGATACTTGCTGCAATGTTGATGTGGGCTATTGACAACAACATAACGCGCCGTCTGACTACATTTTCCGACATCAAACCCGCTAAGATAGGGATGCTCAAGTCCCTTTTTGGAGGAGTAGTCATGCTAGGAATTACCGCGGTTACTGGCAGATGGGACGAAATATCCGGCCTTGATTATGACACGTGGCTTTTGGTAACAGGAATCGCGATAGCCGGCTTTGCTGCTACGACAATGTTCTTCATCAGGGGCATCAAACACATGGGCACCATAAAGACAATGTCCCTCTTCTCTACCACGCCAATATTTGGGATCGCGATAGCTGCCCTAGTACTTGGAGAGACAATAAGCGCATTTCAGGTAATGGCAACAGTCATGATGCTAGGTGGCGTACTGCTTTTGATTCGTCACTAAGGCAATTTTGGTTTGCTTTACGAGTGTCACCAGCTGGTCCGGGCTAAACACCGAATCATTGGCTCGTGTTTGGGGATTTGCCTACAACATGCAACATATTCTTTGCTTTATGAAGTTGGCTTTCTACATGGTCGGCTGCACCAAGGGTTCAAGACCTGCCATCTGGCTAAGGTGCTCTGAGCGCTTGGGAGTAAGAGCAAGAGTGTGCAGATACAATCCAAATACATTCGTGAGTCATTTTCTTGTCATTCTCTTTTGTCCAGAGGAAAAAAATTCCTGAATCAAAAAGGCACTGGCCACGCAGGGCTTTCTACCTTCTTCACTTGTAGGAACCTCCAGAGCATTGCATTGTAGCCAGGGTGACGGGCATCTATACATGGGATTACGCCTCCCATGTATTAGAACCCTCTTTTTAGCGGGCCCAGAGGTTCTAGGTCCAACATAGGGTGCGAGCACCACAACAAGGCAGTAAGCCACGGGGGCGGCTACATGGCCCCTACCTTTTTCATGCAATATGGGCAAGCTTAGCAGTAACTTGTATCTAGATGAGCAGCACCATTAAAAAATAGTTCGCGTTTCATTGTCCTATGCAACCCTGGGAAGAAAAGATTGTCGAGACATACAGGATGAGACTAAGACTGACGAGGTACGTAAACGAACTGAACGGCCAATTGCCTGACCCTGACTTTGTAATTCAAAGTACCCTTCCCGTCAAGGAGATGTATACGCGGATGCACCAGTGCTCCAAGGAAGTGATCGAGAGAGCCCAGAACAAAGACGACGTAATCACGACAATGAACTTTGAACTGATGGAAGATACAATCCTGACTTACATGAATATTGCCCTTGCCTATGCGGAAAGGATCAAACAATTAGAAAATAAGAGCCGTAGGCGTGCATCCTCCAGAGTCGCGTCATAGGTAGGTGCTTCTCCATCTTCCGGACCTCGGTGACTTCATTTTGCAGAGAAACTACTATCTATTTTGCCTTTCATCTTGGTCAAGCAGTTCATCAATCCTTCTTTCCATGTTCTGCTCCTCTGGAGTGGGCTCAAAGTCGTTGCTTGGGTCCTGCGTGCTGAATGCGCGCACTGTTTGTGCCCTCTCGCGGGACAGGCCCCGGCTGAAGAGCATCGATCCTCCAGCTAGGCCGAGCAGGATGAGTGCTATGAATGGGAGCAGGAGTCCGTACTGTGCCCACCAGCGCGTCCACTCCCTGAAATGTGGCTCAATGTAAGAATCGTTGCTAATGGCACGGTTGGCCATGTGCCATGCGAAAAAACAGAAGAAGCAGAAAGTCAGGACAATTGCAAGAGCTTCTATCCAAACCAACTATTTCCTGTCCTCCCGGGTTATTCTAAAAACAAATTCAAAAAAAGAAGGGAAGGGCGCCATCTATTCCGCGTACACCATCCTCTTTTCGTAGACTTCCATCGCCCGCCTGAGCGTCACCTGCATCTGGGACATCATTTCTGATACCTGCTGGCTCATCTGACTGTAGTCTTGCATCAGCTGCCGCAGCTCCGCATGGTCGGCGTCGTTTTGTCGCGGTTCAGTCGGTGTCTGTGCTATGTCGCGCGGCCTGTCGGTCCAGTATTTCGGAACTGTTTTCTCCACGATTTTGGGTCCGAGCTTTCCTTCCGCGGTTTGAAGCATCTTGATGCATTCTGCCAGCGCCTGCTCGATACTCGTTCCCGTGAGCATCGCCAGCTCTATCACACACCTCTTTGCTACTCTCGACCTCTTGCCTTCCGAGAGGCTGACTCGAACGAACTTTTCCTTGAGCTCGTGGGCGATGATGTCTATCACCTGCTGGCTGGTCGTCCCTTCCACATGCTCCTTCACGTATACGAACGGGTCCCTGTGGGTCTGCACTCTCTGAAGCTCATAGTCTGTCAGGTCCACCAAGTCGCCCCTGTTTGGGTTGACGAACTCCCTGTGCTCAAGCAGGTTGAACCGGGCGTCGCCTGACTCTATCATCTTGGCGTGCCTCGGGTTGCTCTCCAGGATGGCGCTGTAGACTTCTTTTGGAATGGTTCCCTTTTTCTCGCCCTTTCTGTTCCTTGCAAAGCCGCTGTCGGACAAAGCGCGGCTGACCTCGTCGATGCTCAGGGCCAGTATCGGGAAGAACGTGGAAGAGGTCCCGTCCGCGTTCCTCATCGTCATGACGTATTTCTGTTGCATCTTGCCAGTCATGGCATCTTTCTTCTACAAGAGGTAGATCTTAGCTTTTACGCTGGGCGAAAACCTTTCATTGTACGCGTAAAAAATTCTGTCATCCCACTTGTACAATATCTTCTTAAAATCATGCGCCATCATTATTTCAAAGGCTGAAGGCTTGACGGTGATTGCATCACAGGAAACAAAGCAGACAAGAAGGTAGTGATTTTACACAGCTACCACTATCCATATATCAATAGAACCCTGTCTGGATTTCAACGCATCTCCTATGACCAATATGGGCGGGACGTCGCGTTCGCGCTTATGAAACATAATCTTGACAATGCTATAATCATAGAGTCTCCCCAACCGGTAAACAAGCAGAGGAACTTCAGGCAGTACAATGCCAAATGGATTCTAGACCTCTATTCGCTGAAAAGAAGTAACGACCCTATACCTACAGGTCCAATGGCAGATTTGATGTATTACCCCGATACTCCATCGGGGAAAATCAACCGTCGCTTTGATGAGCACAATCGTCACCTTCTTCCACCCGATTCTAGGCGATATCAGGAACTTCTGAAGTGGTCTAGAGAGAACTATCCGAAGGAAGGTGTTTTTCCAAAGTTGCTGGGAGCAGAGGGCACTCTTGTCGAACATCTGAATCTGGCCATAAGCGAAAAAAATACGCCCAACAATTACATGTCTGTTTGGCTAAGTTCCGACAACCCTATCGGTGCTTCCGTAGAATTCGTCAAGAAGCTTGTTGACTTCCTCTATATCTCTAATCTCTGACGTACTTGCCGCGCCGATATCTGCTAGTTTCTTCCAGATTGCGATATCGTGATCTAGCAAATCTCTTAACGCCGGTTCTAAATTTCCTACTTTGCCCTTTTCATAGTCTCTGTACGGTTTGATACACTGTGGTGAATAGACGAACGCAAGCTCGTTGAAAAGCTCATGCACATAAGCTGCACTGTGCCCTCCTCGCCGACGCACGCTGTGAGCAAATACTAGTATTGGGTCAGTACCAGACCTTTTGAGATCCGTGGCCTCACTAAGAAGACTAATGATTATAGACCTGAACACATGTTTTTTCCTAGTAAGCAACCTAAGCTCGGCTTCAAAGTCTCGCTTGAGCCTCCATTTCTGCTTTGTACTCATTATTTGGGCCCCCTCCTCTCAGTCAGATATGCAGACTGGGTGAACACTTGGCTCCTGCAGGCCCTAAAAAAACACACTTCAAAGAACCCTAACAACATCCATGCCTCATCCGAAAAGAAGCTCGGGAACATCGGATCTCGGTTCATGGAGAGCCTGATCAGACTTAAATATAAAAAAGTCCTCGGGGAAAAGGGGGAATATCCCAGACTTGGAGGAAATCGAAGCCGAAAGGTGGACCGTCCTGCGCTCGAAGGTGGATACCGAGGGAGGCAAATTCAGAGTTCAGGTGCCGAAACGGGTTAGGGATTCCCTCGGTTGGAAGGAGATGTTCGGCCCCGGCAGTCTGATACTATCTTGGGTTAATGCGGACATTCCAAACAGCTCGATCCTAACAAATCTAGGAGACGACGATCTGGTTAAGGTTCTAGAGCAGTTGGGACAGGTACGAATCAGGGGATTCCTATGACGGACGATGCCGAGCCAGCATATGACAAGCTCTACAATTGGGCGAGGGCCAAGGTAGACTCGCGAATATGCATGGCTATTTCCCGAGATCCGGATTTTTGGATGACGCCCTTTCTGGCTCACCGGCTCGACCTTCCATCCATGATGGCAAGCATGATCACAAAAGAAGAGATAGATACAGACATCCTAGTTGTGAAGACAGAGGATTCGTTCCTTGTAGACTGCGGCCTAGCGACCACTTGGAACCTATTGGAGGAAGGATTCTCGTTTGAAGATAGGCTTGTACACACTGTCAGGACAGCCCAGGGATCGGAATTCGCAGGCGGCTACCTTGTCGCGAAGGATTCGGAGAAGTCAAAGTTTGCCCACGATCTCCTTGGACAGATAATGCTAAAGAATATCGAGTCGGCGCAAAGGGAGATGATACAAAAGACAATGCCCGAGTATCTCAAATGGAGAGACCGGTTCATCGAAGCTGAACCGAAGGTCTATGTCCTGAATTATTCTCGCAGAGTAGAGATTCCTGACTCCGCAAGTCTAGAGGTCGGATCCGAGGACAGTCGCCGCACTAAAAGTATGTCTTGACATGCGCTTTTTAGGTAGGCCCAATTGTTCTTGTATTTGGTTATCGTGTCACGCTTCAATGCTCGTACTACTCCTTCTTAAATCACAAAATCTCTCGGATTTAGAGGCGAGGATATCAAAGACGAATTCACTTCTAAAAAAGTATCCGCGGAATACGTCGAAAGGAGAATAATCTATCAGCGATATCACTTCCATCAGGAGGCTGGCAAACCTCTCATTGATCGCAAATACTGGGGATTCAACTGGTTGCTCACTGAGTTGGACCCAGACAAGAACACGGCGTATGGTTGGACTTGTTTAAATGATTTAGACAGGGCGCACTGGGGTACAATGTCCCTGGCAGATGTGGAAAGGATGGGAGCAAGAAAAGACCCAAACTGGAAACCTATGAGATTCCAAGAAGCCAAGGAACTTTGCTATGGATATATGCAGTCAGCAGGCACTAGGATACATTATGACTGGTGGAGACACCAAAACTTGGATCAGCTCACATACGAACACAAAATGTGGACAGGGGATATCAATTTCGACAACTTTTGTCTCCGCCTGTACAGGGCAGCCTGCGATCAACGTTAGCCAACAGAACCAGTCTGGGTGACTGTCATCCTGACGGTGCAGTTCTCCGGGTTTCTTTCGACTACTTCTGGAGCACCGTCATCTTCGCCCCCGTAAAGAAGCTCTTCCGTATCGAAACCGGCCTCGTACTCGATTGAATAGTGACCCCTGCAGCTCAGACGTAGCAGCGGCTGCTTTCCACTGTAGAAACGCCCCCCGGAAACGTATGCATCGAGGACATGCTCATTTTCCGGCACTCTTCGTGTCAGGGAGAGGTCGCTGACAGCGCCCCAGATGAGTCGGAACAGCAAATGCTCTATCATCTCGAACCCATACAATTCTCCTGAAACTGCTATTTTGCCAAAAAGGTCTTTGTTATTAAACACATGTACAAGCCCATTCTCGTAAGGTGCCCAATCGCCTAGAAAGAATTCAAGGGAGGTAGGTGAAATTTCAAGGAGGAGCAGGATTGGCATGACGATGATCGACATTTCCTTATTGGAATAGTGATCCCGTATTACTTCCTCGACGAAAGCCTTTTCCTCCTCGGTTGTGATGTTGTTGAGGATGTCCACCTTTGATTTCATATCTTCGGCCGTGCCACCCGCCGGCATCACTGGAAATGATATCAGTATGTTGTTGAACTTTTGATCCGAATCTGCTCCCTGACTCTTTTCCATCTTTGCAACCATCCGTACCTCGACCTTTCTGGACGAAAGCACATCCCTTACAAGGTTGGCGGTGATATGCCTGCGGGCGTACGGAGAACCCATAAAAAACATGGCTGACGACTGCCAGGAAATATGATTGGAACTGGCAAGTGTGTTGAAGTATTCACGGACTATCTTGACAAATGTATCCTTGTCTTCAGGCAGCTGGTAATGCGGAGTTGGTTTAGCCCAGGTCTGCGATCTTTTATTTGTTGATCGAAGGATTCCGACCTTGGCCAGCCGCTCGCAGGCCAGCCTTGCCCCTGCTCTACTGATCTGTCTGAATGTTCGTTTTTCGACTTCCGCTGGATAAGTGGTGTAGTTTGGAGCCTCTCTGATAAGGAGATTGAGGATTTCCATCTCCTTTTCGGTCAACATCCGCAGGTTGGGTAAGGCTATGGTTGCTTAATACCATTGTCAGCTGTAAAGTCAAGCCACCTGGACTTTACGGTTCGCAACCCTTCTTAACCGCTGTCACAATAATAACGTCAATGAGTCACAGAGACGGCGACCCAGACAAGACGAAAGAAGAATACGACAGAGACAACACTTCAGATCAACTCAATCCAAACAACGACGAGTACAACCAGTAGTACCCGTCTCCCCATATTTTTTCCCTCTTACACTGCTTCGTATCTTTTCCATCGGCCGGACCCTTCCGACTTTACCAAGCCTAGCTCCTCCATCCTTTCCATGTGCTTCCTGTATGCTCTGTCGACAACGGGCTTCTTGACAGACCTGAAATATTCTGTATAGAGGTCGCCGGACTTCATCGACCTGACCTTTTTCAATATCGCATAGACGGCGCGCTGGTGCTTGTTCAACTTGGACAGCAGGTAGGACAGCCTGTATTTGCGAGCGGATTCAGACACCTTTCTTATCTCTTCAGAAGTCAGCCTCTGCAGCCCTTTTGATTCGGCCAGCCTTGAAGCGGCCATCAGTATGTGCAGACCGACCCTTGCGTCCCCTCTGCACGACTCGGCGACGGTTGTCAGCAGCTCGTCGCTTATCCAGCCGCTTGCTATTCCCTGAATCACCCGCTCCCTGATTATCGCGCATGTCTCCTGCCTGCTGTACGGCCTGAACTCTATCTCCTTCAGAAAGAGGCTGCTCCTGATTCTCTGGTCGATTTCAGCGAGCATGCACCTGCTGTTTGAAATCATGATTAGGCAGCAGCCGTTCCGGACCAAGTCGTACAACACGTTCTTGTCCCGCAGCTGGTCGCACTCGTCCAGACAGACCACTATCTTTTTTCCGGACTCCTCCAGCCTCTTGATGAACCCCGCGGTAGATTCCCTGTCGTTGCGCAGGCTGCCGATCTGCCTCAGGACCTCTTCCATCACCTTGTGCTCAGTCCTCCGGGACCAGCAGTTCACGTACGCGGAATTTCTCGGATAGTTCTCCTTCAGGATCCATTTGCACACGACTGTCTTCCCTGAGCCCGACGGTCCGAAAATGAACAGGTTTCTTGGCGAGCCTCCATGTTTCAGGGTGCAGATGCACTCCAGAATCTCCCTTGCCTGCTTTTCCCTGCCGACCAGCCTGTCCGGCACAAAGGTTTCTCCAAAGAGATGATCGTCCACGTGGCCCTTCCTCCATTTGCGGTAATGGGCGGAGGACGCGCTTAAACTTGGGTGTGTGTGGAGTTCCGATAAGACGGCGGAATTATGCGCACACAACGTTGAACTTCGTATTCAGCTTCAAGTAAAGATGAAGAAAGAAAAGACGATTTTGGATGAGAAAATCGACCCGGAAGTGCTGGAGGAGATGCCAGAGTGGTTCAGGCGACTGCGCGAGCGCCACCTAAAGATGAGATCCTGACAGAATACCCGTCTTCAGATCCCGTCTGCTCATAGTAATGGATCTCCTTGAGCTGCTTGTCGTTTTTGTATACGAGCTTTTCCAAGGCGTCGGCGATGCCTCCGATGATGTTCGCCGAATCCATGCGCCCTCTTGCCCTCTGATATCTTATCTCGATTTTCAGATAACCTTCTGTAGGAGATAGAAAATTTTTCTTCGTTTCGTCTATGCATGATTGCTTGTAATGCTCCTGATCCGCCTTTTCGTCTTTGTTGGCATGGTTCTGCTTGTACGGCGGCTTGTTCTTGACGGAGAACTGGATATCCATGGCGACAAGCAGGCGGGCTGCTATTTAGATTATTTCCATGATCCTCTTCAGCTTTTCCGGATCCTGAGACAGCCTGTCTAGGAATTCGTCGAGCCTAGCTCTGGCGACGATCTTCTCCGCTGCCTTTCTGTCGTCGAGGGCAAACCCGCACCTGTTGCAGAACACCGAGTCCCTTGGGTTTTCAAACTTGCAGCGGGCGCACTCGTTTGTCAGCTTCAGGTTCTCCGGCTTTTGGTTCTGCAGTTGCTCGCTGGCAGGGCGGCCCCATTGCTGTATTTTCGGTATGACCGAATTGGATAGGTGCTCGTATACCGTGTTCATGTCCGAGTTCGGCGTCCAGTGGTGCTTGAAGTTCCTGTAGGCCTGCGGCATGTCCCGCAGGTAGTCCCACGTGCAGGACACGTGCTTGAACAGGTGGAACCAGACGCGCCTGTTGCCGAACCCTGCCCTCTTCACGCATTTCTTGAACAAATGATGGGCCGCATGGTAGGACAGCTGCATCGGCTTTTGGGAGCCGAACTTTGTGAACAACGGCGCGTCCTTGTCGTGCCTGAACGGGTGGATGTTGAGCCACTGGGCCAGCGTCGCGGCAGACCATGTGAGGATGAGCGGGGCCTCGCCGGTCTTGCCGTCTGAGCTGAGCAGGGCGCCGTAGTCGTTGAACCTGACTTCTCCCACCTTCACAGTGAGGATCTCGCCGATCCTGCAGCCAGCGTCAAGCTGGCACTGGAAGAGCGCCTTGTCCCTCAGGTTCGTGGCACACTCTGTTATCTTTACGCACTCCTCGAACGGGAGAAGGTCCTCCGCCTTCACCGTGACAACAGCAGACCTCTTTGTGGCTATCCATGCGACTTCGGGCGGGAACTGGCCCCTTGGACACTTCTTCAGCCACCTGTAGAACGCCTTTAGGATCTTCCTTATCCTGTTCTTGGTCGAGTCGGCTATCTTCATCTTTGATAACTCAAACATCAGGTTCTCCATGTCGGCCGTCGCGGCCTCCTCGAACGGCTTCCGGAGGAGCTTAGACATCTCGTTGAGCCAGTGGAGGTAGAGCAGGATTGACGCCTTGGTCATCTCGCCGGACCGGACCCTGTAGTACCTGATCAGGACGTCTCTGTTGAAGGGGTCCTTCTCCGCCCTCTCCAGCTCACGCTGAATCCCCTTGTCTAGGGGGTAGATCTGCTCTGCCCTTGTCATTCTGACCACATGGAAGGCTGAAATAATCCGCGCTTCGGGTGGGCGGTTCCGCTAAAATTCCGCTGCCCTTCTGCGAGCCTATTTGGCCGGAAATCCGGGTAGCACTGGGCTCACTCGCTTTCCGGTCAATATAGCACGCGGATTTCGATGCCTTTTTCCGCTTTACAGTTGGTTTTCAGTGCAGAAATAGCTAACGGAATTTCACGCATGCAAAGATCCTCCCTAGCGATTGCCGGGAAGAACAAGCTAGTTTATTGATGATGGGGAGGATGCAAGATTTTCATTTCTTGGGCTGCTTGGGAAATTTTCGTTTTGCCACTTGCCCTCTTGGATGATCCTCATAGAATTTATCAGAAAAGTAGTATTCTTCGTTCTTGCTAATTCTAGTGCTCGCTTCCAATAGTTCTTCAAATATTTCATACCCTTCACTAATCCATTTTCTCGATTCTTGCGCAACGGCTCTGTCCAGCTCATCTTGACTCAAATATTGAAAAGCCGGATTGCCGATAACCAGAGCATATTCGCCTTCTTTGTCGTGCACACAAAGGTTTCTTGCCTGTTTGAACCGTCTGACCTCTTGTACAAATTCATCGTCGACAACAGTCTTAGATTTCAGAATTTCCAATAATGCCAAGCCGTCAAAATTAACCCTGCCCCTAAGCATGTGTATCTCATTGATCAAGTCTTGACATTTAAAATCCGCATAGACTTGCCTTAAACAGCCCTCAGGAAAAGTATGCGACAGAAAACCTTGAGCAGCCAGAATTGATACCTCTGGGTGGAAAATGGGCGTACTCGATAGCGCTGATTGCAAATAAAGATGGTGGGAAAGTGGTTAGAATCTCTAAAGGTCAGATACAAGGCAACTTCTATCGTGACAAGAAGACAAACCAGATGGTGCTAACACCTGACGATCCCATGAGACCGATATCCCAACAAAACCACATAAACATCAAAAGGTTGGAAGAATGGGAGAAGCTACAAGGACCAGTGGTCAGCAGACTGAGGGCACTGGAGGAAAACAGGCAGTGATTTGCCGTGTCATTTGATATTGGTGCAGGAATAGGGATAGCAGGTTCCGTAGCTAGCATAGTTAGTTTTGCATTTTATTTGAAAGAACGTCGTGAAAAGAAGCGGCTCAAGGATACAATTGACGGCATAAAAAACGATAATTTTGTTCAGAACATCAGAAAAGGTCTTGAAGGACTTAGCATGCTCCAAAGCGCCAATGTTCTAAAGCCGCAGGACATCGCCACTCAACTGTCATCAAAATATCTTATTCCGTATCTTAATGCCACCAATACGAACGACCAGAATAACATATTGAATCTATTAGAACAGATTGCGTATGATGTGGGTAGGATTGTTGACTCAAGTGCAAGGCGAATCAACCCGTCAGTACCTAGTGGCTTGAGCGAATACGCCACCTACAGTTTTCTTTCCGAATATTCGGTGGACCGTGCAAAGAAATTTCTTACCAACGTAATTGCCAAGAACCCCTCTGTGGAACACAACTTCGTTCGGTATTACCTATCTGCTAGAAGCAATCCAAAAAACATTGAGGACATCCTCGGCAAATTCGCCACGTTTTCCAAGGAGGAAATAGAGTCGGCCTTAATCGAGATCAAGGGTGAAGTTCAGGAGAAGCTAATCAAACTATTTAACGATGACAAGTGGAAGACGCGGGTAATCGGTAGGCTAAGGGAATTCGTGGACAAAAGGGACATGTCTTACAACTCGATTGCAGGAAAGCTGCTGGAAACAAACCCTGTGCCAAAATTATATTTCATTTTCAAGAACGAAGGAAATGGACCAGATCCCGAGGACGGACAGGCTAACGGAAAAATCGTGTATACCAAGCTTACCGAAATGAAAAACAAGGGAGAGATTAGCGCAATCACAAATATGGCATCGATTTATTTTGGAAGGGACGCAGACGCTATCAAGAGATTCTTAGAGTCTCTACCCGAGGGGACTGAAAACAACTATGTAGTTTTTGTAGGAGAGGTTGACCCACTGACAATGAATGTGAAGAATTCTGATAAACTGGAAGGAAAGCCTGAGCTCATGTTTATGAACCTGCTGAAGTTCCGTGAACTGAAGAACATATACGAAGGAATCATAGTGAAGCTAGGTCTGAGGCCGAGCGAATTTATCGAAACTGCGGACGTCGGATTCTTGTATGAAACAAAGAACACCAAGATTATAGAAGCTCTGCGAGCACATTCGGAATCGATTAAGAAAGAACTGAGCGAACATATTGGTAGGACCATTGCAATTCTCACAGATTTAAGACATCTAGACGAAGATGATGTCGGTCAGCTAGGGAGAATTATTTCTGAGAAATGCGACTTACAGCCATCGACTGGACGGGACATTGCTGAGGAAATAGTTGGCGAAGCCAAGGAACTCCACAATGCCATATACGGTAATAATTAAATGCATTGAGTCACGACTAGCCTCTAAATCACATCGACCTCCCACTTTGAAGGCATCTTAGGCTCGCAGTCGTTGCAGTAGTCGTCTTTCCGACACCCGGGAACCCCGTCAGCAGGACTGGCTTTTGCATTCTTGATGATGGATGCTTTTAGATGGACAGCTTTAAGTTTTCTTGCGTCAAGTCTTCAAATTGCTACCGGTATTCGGTGCGACGGTCCTGCCGAACCTAGGGATGTATTCGCGGCCCATCACAAGGCCCATCCCTAGCAGGAAGCCTATGCCGTGAGCAAAGACGTTGTTTCCAGGCGCCTTGGACAAGAAGATATCCGGCACTATCATCACCAGCCCTAGGATCATTGCGACTATCACGATGTTGCTCATAATGGCGGCAACGACCTTGCGCCTCGGAATCGCCTTGTCCTTCAGCTTGGAGGGAACGTGCAGCATGTTCATCAGGGCAAAGCCGAACACGCCGCCTGAGAACGCGTAGACCAGGCCGGATGCGCCCTGCGATGTGAATTCCAAGCCGGGGTTTGCCATCAACCTCCCAGCCCACCACGCTATATTGGTGACTATTGCGGCGCCGAACATCGCGGGTACGAAGAACCTCGCCCGTCCCAGCCTCTGCTCACGCGACATGAAGCTCTCCGGTAAGATGACGATGTAGAGCGTCCAGACCCACAGGAAAACCATGTTCGACGCGATGTGCATCGAGTCTGAATGGACAAAGATCGAAGTGACCACGCCCCATATGTTAGTGGGCGAAAGCTGGAGGAATCGAGTGACGTTGCCGTCAAGCGAAGACAGGATGAAGACGACTGCGCTTACGACCGTTGTCAGACCTGCTGCTATTAGGATGGCTCTGTTGATCCGAAGAGATTCAAGCATCGACTCTAGGAACTGCTTCTTTGAAAATCGCTTTACCATATTCTCATCGCTGCTCGCCTGATTGTAGTTGGACAAATGCACACAAAAGGGTTGTGGATCAAGTCGGCTCGCTCATTCTCCTTGTTTGGGACCGTCTAATGTTGAGATGATTTTCAACAAGACTTATTTATGAACGGGGCTGTAACCGGGCTCCGGAACAAGCCTTGACCGTATATAAATACCTGGACTTACAAGAGCTTATTAGAGGAAAAGCACCCAGTGCGGTCTGGAGGTTAGCATAAGGATGCCATACAAGATGTACAGGGACAGCACGGACAAAGCAGCCGAGAAGATAGCGAGCTCCGGCGAGTGCTTTGTGACCGGCGAGAGGCTTGATGCTATTTCCGAGTTTGCAGAGAAGACCATGAAGCTCAACCTCAAATCCTACGACATGAAGTCTATCCGCAAGGTGCTGCGCGGAATTTCACTTTCTTCCATAGTGAGCGAAGGCCGCGCGGCCAAGTATGAGGAATGAGAATCTATCTCGATACCTCTGCCTACCTTCTAGCGTTTAGTGAGGAGCCGCCACTGAGCAGTCTGGTTCAAGAGATTTTCGACAACTGCGAGGGAGATAAGTTGACCTTGGTAACTTCGCTCTGGGCATGGAGCGAATCAATTTCGGCGCTTGACCAAGCATTCAAGAAGAAGGGAACCATTGACAGGCCCACCAGAAACAGCGTAATAGGCACTCTGCTGGGTAAGAGCATCGACTTGGTCAAGCAGAAGCGAATGGTCTTGGTGGTCCCCACCGAGGAGATGATTTACAAATCCTGGGACCTGATAAGGAAAAGACGCCTTTCTGCAGATGACGCTCTCCATGCGTTCACAGCAAAGGTTGGCAAGTGCGACCTGATGGTGATGGCCGACAATTATTTCGCAGACAGAATGAAGGGCGATGTAGAAATGGAAGATGAGCCTATGGAAGACGACAATATATCATTTGAAGTCTATAACATACGATTAGAAGGGGACTTTGGGCTGCTGAAGCAGAAGATAGATTCTCTATAGGAATTGTCCAATCAGGATTACACAAAGGATGGTTCGTGGGCTATCGAAGTTACTAATCTGCCTTCTGATGCTTTTCCTCAATGTTAACTTCATTGTTTTTATTTTCGCTTTCGCTTCCTGCATCAGTTCTCCCATAGAGAGGTGAATGCAAAGTTTCTCCGACGGTTATTGTGAACTTGTGATTTGACACTATTTCCTTGATTCTTTCTCTTATTGTTGACTGTTTTACTGACAGGAGTTCTGCCACGTCTCTCTGTAACAGGTTCTGCCCCAGAAGAGTTGAAGCAATCAAAACATATGCTGCAGCAGTTGATTTGGGGTCCTTTCCCTGAATTATCTGTTCTTGCATTGTCTTGGTCGCCAAATCTGTTGCGAACCTGGTGACTTTAAACTCAATATTCATTCGCTCGCTTATCAGTGCAATAAGGCGAAGTATAATCTCCCCTGTGTTCATTTTTGGAGGAAATTTGGCTAAGATGGGATAATCCATTTCCATGGCCATGATTCTATAATATTTCGAAGCAAGTTTTACACTCTCGGCATCTTTAGGCGAAATGCCTGCCGCCTCTGTGATCTCTTCTAAGGATTTTACGATTGAATTCATTTTGCAAACAAAGTAAACAGTGGCAACTGCAAGCAACGTATGTGACTTCCATTTCCTCCCGGACATGGCGTCAAATCGTTTGAAATGAGATTCTGCCTGGACGATTATCCACTCGGGAAGAGACAACCTTGTACATATCTGCCTAATACTTTTTAGAATTGCATCGGATCTGCGATCAGATTTTGGCTTCTTCGCTAGATGGAAAGTAGGCTTATCATCAATATTGACAACTTCAAGCTCGAATTCATCTTGAAGACCCTGCGCGTTTCTAAGTTCGTTAGTCAAAATATCGGCCTTTTTCTTAATCTCTTCATCCTTGGCCAGACTATCTTGGCCATGTTCTATCAGGGAAGATAGGCCACTTCCATGATCCTCTATCTGTGAAACTTCTTGCTTCTTGAGCCGAAGCCTTGTCTGAAGCTCTGCGATCCTTAACTCAAGGTATTCTTTTTGCTTTGCTTCAGACAATAATCCCATCATCGGTTCATTTTGGTCTTTATCGAGTTCAATCAGTCGTTTGAACAAGTACTCATCTCTGATCGTAGGTGATAGCAATTCCATCAAATGATATTCCAGCTTTACATTCCTTGAATCCAGCCCCCAGGTGTATTCGAGTGCTTCTATCACTCTTTCCTGTTTGACTTCCGCCGGTCTGTCGACTGGGCCAAGATAAAGGATCTTCTTTGCACCCTTTCTGAAATAATAGTAATTCTGACCGTGGCGTTGCCTTATTGCTAGACTCATACAATCACTAATTTTGTCCTGTTAGGGTGCAAAAGCTAAGGTAACTAAACCTTTTAAATCTGTGTGTACCCTTAGGGTACAAAACATATATACTGCTTGCACCCTGATGATACACATAATGCGTAAGAATGGGGATGTCAAAAGCTTGAGACAAAAACGTGAGACTGTTCTCACAGGGACTAGCCAAAGCTTGGTGGGGGTGGAACCTGATGGCTATAGCAGATTTCTCTGGTTCATCAACAGACGGTTCGTGGAGGTGCAATAGGCAAGATGATGATCACGATTAACGCTCCCTGCACCTTCATCAGGATAGAGGTCCGACGTACCGGTGACGGACGCGATGTTATCGAATCGGCCGAAGTGGTCCGCACCGAAGCACTGGAAAATTTCTTTGGAGAAAATGGGCTTGCCGACTGGATGCGAAGGCTAAACGAAACACCTTTCAACAGGAGGCGGTTTTGATGCCGATTTCTGCCCTTACCAACACAATTGCGCAGGTGACAACCACAATATCGCTGATATCTGTGGGGCTGTTCGGGCTCAGCTGGGTCGTCGGGTCCTTGCTCAAGGGCTCCCCAATTCCGTTCCGCGAATGGAAGGAAGCAGGAAACGAGATGCAGCTGCAGGCCATAAAGGCGACGTTCATGATGTCGCTCTATTCTGCGATTGCTACTCTGCTTGCATGGATCGTGAACGCGATAGCGTCTGCAGGCTAGGTGAAGAAAAAGATTGGTAGACGGCTCCATGATCGGGCTAGCACATTCGCTCGCGATTTTGACATACACGATGGGCGTGTTGATGCAGACGCTGCCCGTGCCGTGGAAAAGCATCAGGGCATACGGTCCGCTGCTCATGTGGGATGGTGTGATAAGCGAAATGGCAACGCTGTCCATCGGGCTGGTGCAGACGCTTGTCGTCTGGGTGCAGAGCATTGTCCAGCAGAGCATCGGCGCGCCGTTCACCGGCTCTGGCACCGAGATTGCACTGATAGTCGCACAGATGACAGCGCTTGATGCAGGACTCTTCCTGCTGATTTCGACATTAAGCACAACCATGGTTCTTGCACCTGTTGCTTCTGCGCTGTCTAGCATGTTGGGTCCTCTTCTGACATGGGTGACTGTTGCGCTTATCGTGTGGCTCATAGTACAGACGATACTAGGATTCCTACCGACCCTCTGGCTCACATTCTACACCCTGGGAGTTGTGTTCCTTGCCGTACCCTTCCGCCTTGGCAGGAGGTTTGGCACGAACCTGATGGCGACAAGCATTGTGCTTATGGTGACGCTGCCTCTCATGCCCTCACTCGCGATCTGGCTAGAAGGACAGCTCGGCTACCAGACTGCCATCAAGCCGGTAGAGGATATCATACAAAAGTCAAAAACGAAACCTGAAAACTTGCTCAAGCTCATACCGCAGCTGCCACTCTCTGTCGCTGATCTTATGGTTTCGGTAGTTGTCGCGCTGGTGATCTTTCCGTTCGCGTATTTTTTTATCATCTCTATGGTTGTGCGTAGCCTTGCATCGATACTCGGTAGCAACGCATCGGTCCCGTCGGTATCGTCGTTCGTCTTGACGCCCGCATGGGAAACGGGAGGAAGGCTGACGAAATGAATCCCCACAAGCTCTTTGCCTCGATCATGCTAGTCTCCGTTGCCGCGACGATCGCCGGTTTTGCATCAGGCGGCGATTCTTCAGGACTGTATGGGATGATGGAAATACTGGCAATAACGTTGGCGTGTGTCGGCATCGTTCTGTTTGCCACCAGAAGGTACTGGAGGAACACAAGGAGGATGACCTAGGTTGAATGCAAAGAGCGTGTTTGCAGTCACGATGATTGTAGTGGTCGCAATCATTTCCGTAACAGGGGCCCAGTCATACGGGATCAACCTATCGGAATATCTCGACATTATCATTCCCGCTATCATAGTAGTGATGGCCATAATCGTACTGTTCCTGCTAAGGTCTGCAATCGGCTTTTCCAAATACAAGAACAAGGCGATTACAGGCAACAATGAACTGGGAAAGCTACTGAGCCTAGACAACATCACTATCAAGGATCGGTATCTGCTTGCATCCAGAGGAGCAAAGCAGGTCGGCCATGCATACTTCCGCATAGGCAACATCCCTTACCTGCTCGACGATCTGGACAAGGAGAAGAAGATGTGGAACGTAGGTAACTTTGTCCGCATACTGTCTACTCTGAACTTCCCGTTCGAGCTGATACCCAGGATAATGCCCGTTCCTGCGAGTGTCTACCTGCACCAGATAAACAAGGAGATCGACAACCTGAAGCTGACTCTGAGCGCGGAGGGGTCTACTGCAAGCCCGAGGAGGCAGGCGCGCCTGAAATATCTGGAGAGGATAGCAGAGAGACTGCTAGAGGGCGAGGGGACGAGGGATGTCAGCTTCCTCTGCCACATCATGGTGGGAGGCAGGACCGAAGACGCAATAGTCCGTGAACTGGAGGCAAACGCCAAGACCCTGATGTCTGCCCTGGAATCAGGTCTGAATGTTAGGGCCGAGAGGCTCACGGGGGCGAGGATGCTGGAGGTCCTCAGGGAGTTTTTTCCTGCTACCCTGAAAGTCAACCCGCCAAAGGCAAACCGCATGCTCACCTGGGATCTTGCATACCTGATACCGCTTGCCAAGCCCAAACTTCCGCCGCTCGAAAAGCTGCTGAGCGGAGTCTATGTCGGAAGGACGGTCGCCGGGGGCGTTGTATGCCTTGACATGAACAGGTACGCCAACCCGCACGTGGTAGTACTTGGAAAATCCGGATACGGCAAGTCGACTACCGTCAAGACTCTGACGGCAAGGATGTTCGATCTCTGGGAATCAAATATTTTGATAATAGACTACGCAGGCGAGTACGCGCCATGGGTGAAGAGCAGGAACGGAACAGTCGTAGACATGCACACCGCTGGCATCAACCCGTTTGAGCTCGGACGCGCCACCATGACAGACAGAATAAGGCAGCTCATAGACACCTTCCAGAGGCTATCGGAGCTGACGCTGCCGCAGAGGAACGTGCTGTCGTATTACCTGATGAAAGCCTATGAAAGCAGGGGCTTCAAGCCATCGGACCCTACCACGTGGAGAAACGAACCGCCCACCCTGGACGGACTGATAGACCTGATCGAGGAAGATCTGCCAAAGTTCAGGATGGGCAAGCAGCTGACCGCGATGGCGCTCATCGAAAAGCTCGCGGCACTTGCTTCAGGTCCGATAGGCATCTTCAGAAAGTCGACATTTTCCGTGTCCGATCTTACACAGGGCTTCGTCTGCATCGACCTGTCGAAAGTTACGAGCACGATCATGAAGGACATGGTGGCCTACACTGTGCTCCAGCACGTCGACTCGGAGATGAGGCTGAACGGCATCAGGACCGGGGTCAAGCTCGCGATCGTGCTCGACGAGGCGTGGAAGCTCTGCAGGGAGGAGGACAGTCTGCCGGTCACCATAATCAAGGAGGGAAGGAAATATGGTTACAGTCTTATCGTAAGCTCGCAAGACGCCACAGCCGACCTGGCCGAGTCCATCCTGGCAAACGCCGGGACCGCGATAATCCACCACACCGAGCACCCGAGCTATCTGCGGTTCTTCGAGCAGTCGTACGGACTGACCAAGCAGGAAGTGGCAAGGGTTCAGAACGCGCCTGTGGGAGAGGCACTTGTCAAGATAGGAGACGACCCCCGTCCGTTCTTTGTCAGGGTGGAGATGGAGGTTCCAGTGCAGAGCCTTACAGATGCAACTGGTCAGAGGTCCGGAAGCCCAATCGGCGTTTATTATGCCAAACCGGGCAATATTTCAGAAGATTCGGCTCAACCGGCCAAGATTCGCGCCGATGACATTCCCGGTAATCTGTCACCAAATGTGCGAAAACTTCTGGAAGCAGTCGCAAAGGAACCCGGCAGCACAACAACAGAATATTACAAAATGGCTGCGCTCAGCGTCTATTATGGAAACCAGGCAAGGAACGAAGCAGAAACCCTTGGGCTGTTAGAAGGAGTCGAGCTTCCAAAGAAAGACAGGGGCAGGGCGGGAAGGGCTCTGCGGCTCACGGAAAAGGGACGCAACCTACTGGGTGTGGGAGCGGACGGCCGGGAGGGCGGAGTCGTCCACAAGTCCATGATGCTGCTGATAAAGAAGAGGTTTGCAGGCCACAGGATACAAATCGAATACCCAGTGGGAGATGGCAAAACTACCGACATGGTCATAGACGGAAAGATAGCGATTGAAATAGAGACTCGGGATTTCTCAGAATCAAACGTCAGAAAGAACCTCTCTGCCGGCTTTGAAAAAGTGATAGTCGTGTGCCAGAACAAGGAGCAGTCGGCAAAGTTCCAGTCCAAGGCCAGTGCGATCTTTACAAAAGAGCGCAGGCTGATGATAACAGACCTTGCCACACTGCTGAATTCTGTGGAATTTGTCGGGCGGTGAAACCATGGGGGGGTGCTGCCGTAAAAAAGCTAAATAGCAGAGTCGGCAATAGTCCTGTCGATGAGGACCGCCAAAAGCGGTGGTCTGAGATGGGAAACCAGAAACAGCAGACGCTGAAAAAAGCTGCCAACAAACAAAAGAAGAAGCAAACAAAGATTGCAAAACTGCTGGCAAACCCTGACATAAAGCGATGGTACGACAACCTGGCAAGGTCGAGCCCCACTACCGCCGGCCCGAGGCTGCGGAAACTCGGCCAGTTCTGCGAACTGCACCAGATGACTCCGATGGAGCTCGCAGAGCTCGGTATGAAGGACGTCCGAGTCGTATCGGACCTTTTGCAGGACCACATCACCTGGATGGAAGAGCAAGGCAAGGCCCCTCAATACATCAAGGCAGTCATGACTTCGACGAAATCGTGGCTTGCCCACTTTGACATAAGCATAACGCGGAGGCTGCGGATAGCAAACGTGGATTCGACTCCGACTCTGGAGAACGAGCGTGTGCCGCAGGCAGATGAGATGGCCGAGGTGATGAGCAGGTCCGACCTGTTCGCCGGAGCCGCGATATCGCTGATAGCCAAAGCCGGACTGCGGCCGGAGACGCTTGGAAACCACGACGGGACAGACGGGCTGAAGATGAAGGACATGCCTGACATCGTGATCCAGCAAGGAGTCGCAAGGGTGCTGCAGACGCCTCCGATGATAGTGGTGTGAAGGAACCTGTCAAAGGCCGGACACCAGTACTGGACCTGCATCTCTGCCGGAGGGACGAAGCGGTTGCTGGCCTACCTGAACGACCGGCTGGCAAACGGCGAATCGCTCGGCGCAGACTCGCCGGTGCTCTCTGCGGACTCTGTCTACATCTACAGGGCCTGCCGGGGGTCAAACGTCGGAAAGCCGTTCCTGCCTACCGCACAAATAACGAGGAGGATCCGGGAGACTCTGAGGCCGCGATTCCAGTGGAGGCCTTATGTCTTCAGGTCCTACTTTGACACCGAGCTGCTTATAGCGGAGGCCCGGGGCAAGATGGCGCACGACTTTCGGGTGTTCTTCATGGGCCACAAGGGGAGCATAGAGGCGAAATACACCACAAACAAGGGCGTGCTCCCAGACGAGCTGGTGAAGGAGATGCGGGCGGCATTCAAGAGGAGCGAGGAGTTTCTTGACCTTGAAATCAGGGAAGAGGACCCATTGCTGAAGCAGAAAGAGCAGTTGCAGAGCGCAATCGCTACCGCCACGCCGGAGCAGCTTGGACAGATGCAAGAGATGCTGCATAAGATGGGCATCGGCAAAACCGTCCAAGCCGACAGCGCGTAGTGACAAGCGAAGAGGCCGAGCAACTGATAAACAAGGGATGGGCGTTCGCCGGGTCGTTGCCGAATGGAAAAGTAATAGTAGAGTCGAGCGCGGGGCTCGAACCCTAAGTAGGAGCGGGCCCAGAGGGACTCGAACCCTCGACCAACTGCTCCGCAGGCAGCCATTCTATCCAAGCTGAACTATGGGCCCCTCATAACGACAATTTGTAGACCTTAATTAAAACCTAGTAGCTAACCAGCTTCTTTTATTGCCGCATCGGCTCTTGCGCTATCAGCAAGCGATTTGGTCAGCATTGCCGATGACTTTTCATATTCGCTTTGGTCGCCAGTGGCAAGATAGTTGCGGAAGTGCTTGTTGCTCTGCATTTCTGACTGGATTGCGTTGACAAGGTGACCATGAGCTGTCTTGTAGCGTTCTGGTGTGTCTAGAGTATTGGCTCTGTCTATCAGCGCCTGGTACCTTGGCATGTACTGGTCAATGATCGAAATCATTGTGGCGTTATCGTACTCTTTTGCACGCCATTTGCTTTCCTCGTTCTGGTATTCTTGGGTAAGGGCATTGACGTCAATGATCACCTGTTCAAAGGCACGTTTGTAGTCATTGTTCCTAGACGCCTCCACTTGCAGGACTATCATGAATCCTATGAGCGCGGCAATTGCTGCAATGCCGCCAATAGTTACTATTCGGCTTGAACGCTTTCTCTTGCGCATTCGTATGTCTATGCCAGTTGTCCGTAGGACAAAAGAATAAAATAAATGCTTTCTTCACTGGAGTTCTTGAAGAGCCTTTCTGTCGGGCTTGCCGGGGGTGGCTATTATCTTGATAAATTCTCTGTCACTTCCTTCCCAACGTATGTAGTCCACAGTATGGCGACTGCAAAATGCTATAGTCGTTTCATCTTCATTCCACTGCATAACACATCCACACGGAAGGTTTCTAGACGCCACTTGTCTTGTTTGACTGCCATGCGATTTAATGGTTGTAAAAGCATCTTCTATGGAATATTGTACCTTTAACGAGATGTGCTTGCGTGGGCTCAGCCGTCACAGGAAAAGGGAACAAGTACGCCAACAACAAGCGTGCCATGCAAAAGAAGAGCTTAGGGGGAAGCATAGTGGGTATGATGTGCCCTGAACGAACCTCTCCTCAAGCAAAGCGCTGGAATTGAATAATCGAGCTGTATGGTAAATTTACTTTACGAACAAGTATTATATGACACGCGGGGAAATTGAGGCAGAACAGAGGGTTGGATGAGGTACAACAGGGGGAAAAGGGGGAAGAACCTGACACTAAGAAGTCTATTGCCCAGCCTCCATTGAACCTACTTTTCAACCCATCGCTGCTTGTCCGAAAAGATGTCTGGAACATAGATGTCGCGCTCTTGCTTGAGATGTTCCTCCGACTGATAAATGCCACAGGCAACAAGGATCTCAGAATCTGTGGCATTGCAGCAGTTTCATCCTCGATGATATATCGGCTCAAAGTCGAGAGCATCTTTGCGCTTGAAAAAATTGCTATGCAAAAGAGGGGCATCAACGATCCTGCAGACCAGCAGCCAATACCACAGCTCAACCCTGTAGATCTCCCCTTTAGGATCGAGTCTACATATCCTGTGTCGGTTGAAGATTTGCTACATATGCTTGAGAATATGATAATGGAGCTTGCAAACCCGCGCCCAAGGAAAAAACAAGTGGAACTCCAACCCGTTCAGAGCTTTGATTTTGACCAATACCTTGTAAAGTTTGAGCAGATAATCCAGCAATATGAGGATATGATAATAGACATCTTGAGCGCAGATGGGGTACTGATGTTCAGGGCCCTTGTTGCCAAGGCCGAGCCCGTCGAAGTTGCAAGGTATTTTATTGCCATGCTCTATCTTGCAATGAAGGGGAAAATTATGTTGGAACAGATAGAAGAGTCTGACGACGTCAAGATGACGTACATCCAGCAGCAACAAGAACAACAATAACGGCAGCCATAAATAACGCGATCATCCAAGTAAGATCAGGTTGCGAGAGTCTTTCCCAGAACAAGAAGTAGCCGCACGGGTCGAGGCTGCTCTATATTCTGCCGGCAGGCCGTTGACAATCGACGAGCTGATCAGGGCATCGGGAACAAACTCTAAAGAAAAGACTTTGCGGGTGGTTAACGATCTAATGAAAAAGGTCAAGACAACATTCAAGGCAATAGAGATAGCGCACCTAGAGGACGGTACCTACGTACTGCAGCTCCGCCCTGAATATACACCGCTTGTAAGAAAGTTTGCCCAGCACCCATTGGTACCGTCGGCAGCTCTCAAGACCTTATCCTATATAGCATACGAACAGCCGGTCACTTCAAAGAGGTTGGTCCAGATCCGAGGAAGTCAGGTCTACTCTCATATCAAGATGTTAGAGCAGCTGCAGTTCGTAGAACACGAAAACTTGGGCAGGCTCAAGGTATACCGCACGACGCCCAAATTTCAGAGCTACTTTGGCATAACTGACTTGAACGCAATGAAAAGCAAGCTAGTGGCCACAAGCAACAAGCGACCTTCGCCACCTTCGCCTCGAGCCCCCGCTACTACTCCTACTTCTGCTGCTACTGCCGCTGCAAGTACAACTCAACCCCCAGAAAAGTCTTAATTAGAGTGGGAAATTACCTACTGCACTGCTATGCGAAAATCGATAGAGAACCTTGCTGGCCGCAAATTGACCGGCGGACGGAAGGTCGCCATGAGAGGAAGACGTAAGTTTGAGATTGACCGGTACCCAAATGAAGCCGTGGTTGGCACCACTCAGATCGTTGCCAGAAGGACACGCGGGGGAAACGTCAAGGCAGCCTTCAAGACTGCTGAGTTTGCAAACGTTGTTGACAGGGAATCCAAGAAGGTAAGCAAGGTCAAGATATTGAAGGTTAGCAAGAATCCTGCAAACAGGGACTATGAGAGAAGAGGCGTGATCAGCAAGGGTGCAGTCATTGAGACAGAAAGCGGCTCTGCAGTGGTCACGTCTCGCCCAGGACAGGATGGCGTCGTTAACGCTGTTCTTATCAAGGGATCGACATAGGCAGCAACCCTGATTTCTTGGATATTCGATAACTGTTAAGAGACATTTCAATCTCCTATTCTCCTTGAACTATCTGTGGGTGGGTTCCATTCCGACAAACTGGATCTCGTGTCTCTACCCTGTCAACTTTTAGCGCAAGCCTGTTCGTCATCCTAGGCTCTCGCTACAATCCAGGAGGTTCGAATTCCGGCTTTGAGATGAAGGTATGAAATCTGTCCCAAGATTGTCAACAACGCTAAGATGGAATCTCTTGGCAAGGTATGGGATCGGTCAAGCGATCTGAAACACCATACATCTCGCTTGGCAGACTAGCCTCAGTCCGCTGGCAACTGGGCGCTTGGATATGCGAGCTGAACAGCGCCGATCATTGGATGGAAAGAGGCATAATAGCCTGTGAGAAGGCAGACACTGCCAATCCAAAGGAGGAGTTGCACCGCCATTCGCTGCAGATTGCTTCTGAGATTGAGCGTGGTTATGGCTACACGGATCAGTTCTTCTCAGACACATTTCACTGGCAGACCCTGCTACAAAGAAATGCTATGTAGCAGGGAACACTCTCAACATTGTTTATAAAAGCCTCGGAACATACGGGCATTGGACCTTGAAAGACTACGATCACGTCGTGCTCTGGCTTGACTACTTTAACAAGAATCTCAAGAGGCGGCAGGGCCGCAAGGTAAGCCGCGAGCAGGCTGTGTTTGACCCGACTGTGCAAGAACTCACAGAAGCGGCGAGGGCCGCCGGGCTACAGTTCTCTGATCAAGAAATAAACAGCGAGGCAAGGTATCCTAGAAGATCATATGTCAAGTCAGGGTATGTCATGGTGGCAAAAAAGGAAGGGATGAAAAAGTCACAGATTATCGACGTAGTTGCTGACAAGATGCTGCAGAAAAGGAATAGGCAAAAATCCGGCAAGAAATAATCAAGATTTTGCTACTAAAGATTTTCCCGGACAGCAATGCCATAATCTTGTTTATCGAAATACAAACAATTATTGACAGAAGCTTATGATAGCAAGTGTGTAGCTTATGCCTCTTACCAAAGTGGGGGAGATCGGGGAAGTCATGCATTTAGCAAAAAGTGGAAGGTTGATAGTCAAACTCAACGCTGCGGGAGCTGGCATCAAGGCCGGTGAACTGCTAGTTGACGGGTCTGGCAGGAGAGTAGGCAAGGTAGCAGAGTTGATAGGTCCAGTGAGCGCGCCATACGCGTCAGTCATACCAATGACTGATAGGGCGAGCAGGCTCATCGGTTCCAAGGTTTTCAGCGGGGGATTTGCCAAACCGTTTCGCAGCCAGGGCAAGGGCTCTGGCAAGAGATCGAGGTAATGGGCAATGACTGCTGCAGAATATTATACACAGTGCTCGGAGTGCGGGGCCAACCTCATTCAAGATCCAAGCAAGGGTGAATACATCTGCGAGAAGTGCGGATGCGTGGCAATGGATCAGGTGGAGGATTTTGGCCGCGAATCAAACGCTACAGACTTTGAGGAGAAGTCCAAGAACGCTAGAGCAAGCGGCTCCACAAGTTTTGCACTTCATGATTACGGACTCCGAACAGAGATTGCTTATGGATCAAAGGACTATGCCGGCAAGTCGATAGACTACCAGATGGCCGAGACCATGAACAACATACGCAAGTGGCATATCAGAAGCAGGATCGTCTCGCCCCAAGAGCGCCGGCTTTCAAACGTCCTCACAAAGATAAACGAAACGTGCGCAGCACTATCCCTTCCAAAATTACTGGTTGAGACATCTGCGGTTCTGTACCGAAACTTTGAAAGCAACTGTGAGGCGAAAGGCAAATCTGTTGCCTGCATGGCTGCAGCCACCATATACCTTGCATGCAAGAGGTGTTCGGTAGTGAGGTCGCTTGAAGAAATCGTTGCGGCTACTGGGGTTACAGACCAGGACAGGTCAAGCGTCAAACTGGCATCGAAATATTATAGGATGATGGTCATGGAAATGGGAGTCTTTACGGAACAGGCTCCTGTCCAGCTGCCAAGTGCCTCACAACGGTCAGCACACCAATCGCAGACGCCACCAACAATCGCGCTTGCGATAGACCACTATATTTCAAAGCTGGCCAACATGGCCAAGATTGACACCAAGGTGGAAAGGCTTGCAATAGATATTGCACACAAGACTGATGATCACATGCTTGCTGATGGAAAGGCTCCAAACGGCCTTGCTGCGGCATACATCTATATCGCCTCGATTCTGCTTGGCGTCAACATACTCCAGCGCGACGTGTCAAGCCTCTCCGGCGTAACAGAAGTGACAATCCGGAACCGGTGCAAGGATATACTGACAGGATTCAAGCTGACAGTCACAGCCAGGCCGCAACAGGCTCGTCCCTCTTTCTAATCGTTTAAAAAGGAGAGCCTCTATAATCAGGTAATGCTGTGTAGAGCGTGCGGAGCTGAAATGCATGCCACTGAATACTGTCCTTCTTGCAACGAAGCAGTTCTGTGGAAGTGCAACAGTTGCGAAAAGGAGAATGACAAGTCAGTACACACTTATCACCAACCGAAACCCGAGTCGTCCAAGACCGCTTCTATCATAGGGACTCTCATTAGCCTCGCCACAGGCTTGAATCTTGTAGTGCCTGTGTGATCAACCCTTCGTTCCTTCTTCCTCTTCCTCCCTTCTTCTCTTTATCCTTAGATATATTGCGGCCCCGACAAGCACTGCAAGGCCTGAAAGCAGGAATAGAAAGGTTGTCTCGTCCCTGACACTGCCCTCTGGCAGTATTTGTAACATTGGAAACACGAAATAGCAAAAGATTTTTCTAGATTTATACCCTAAGGTTTGCCCGCTTGCAACTGGAATACATCAATCCGTTAGCTGGCCTTGCCATGTTGGTAATCGGGATCTTTGTGATGCTCTTTGTCCACTGGATCTACGGTGTAACGCCAACGGCAGTCGGGCTTGCGCTGATAATATATTATAGAAAGTATCTCCTCCAGATACTTGGTGGGGCGTACTAGCTAACCAAGCATCTTGATCGCTGTTGGCAGCACATCTGCGCCCATCAGTAGTCCAAGCTTTCCGCGTTTGCCATAATCTTCTGTGAACCTTGCGCTCCCGTCCTGCTTCACCCTGTTGCTCGATATGAGTAGCGGCACGGGGTCATCACTGTGGCCCTTCTTTACACAAGGTGTAGAGTGGTCGCCAGAAACTATGATGGCAACATCCTCATCTGCTTTCAATTCTTCGATGAGCGTGCCAAAGAACCGCTTGTCAATGTCCTCGATGTTCTTCTTCTTGCCCCTCGCATCACCATCATGACCGAATTCGTCAGGTCCCTTGATGTGCACATAGACTGCATTGACTGACTTTAGGCTTTTTGCAGCTACCCTTGCCTTTTCCTCGTACGCATTGACATCTCCTGCTTGGAACATCTTCATTCCAAGGACTTTGGAAATTCCGATTTCGACGGGCATATCGACTATGCAGCCGACTGTAATACCGTGCTTCTTGTTTATGGGTTCGACGCGAGGGTACCTGTTTCCTGAATCACGGGCAAGTATGCAATTCATCGGCTTCTTACCTGCAATTATTCTAGCCTTGTTAACGGGGTGATCGCGCAACAGCTGCACTACCTGCGCGGTGAACTCGTTTAGCATCTTGGCAGCGGTTCTTGCCTGTTCGCTGTCTTCTTCAGCTCTTGACTCTTGCACAAACATTTCGCCGGATGTGTCCTTTGCTATACCCATGCCGTCAACCTTGTCATATGCCGGATCGGTGTTAGTAATCTTATCAGATAGTCTCATCTTTGCATGCCTCAATCTAATGACTACGCGGTGGGCAACAGTCGGTTCAAGCGCCACGGAAGCGTCTTTGTCGCTGAACTTGATGTTATCGCGCAAAGTCTTGCAAACTTCTCTCGCCTCTTCGATGCTGATTATTCTGCCTGCCCTCCTGTCAACTATTTTCAGCTTGTCGTCGACAGTCGCAAAGTTTCCACGGAGCGCAAGGTCGCCGTCGCGAAAGTCGATGTTGCAGCCTATGGACTCGATGACTCCTCTACCAACGTAGCTGCCATCCTTAAAGCTGTAGCCGAGCATGTTGAAAACTGCAATATCCGACTGGGGCGCAATGCCCTTTCCAACGCTAATAACCCTTCCCATGACCCCCTTTCTCGTGAGCGAATCGAGGTTCGGAGTATATGCCGCCTCAAGAGGGGTCAAATCATTCAGGGTTGGGTGCGGCAGGTCGCCAATGCCGTCAAGCAAAACATAGACTAGCCTGATGTCTTTCATATTGACGTGAGAACTCTTGGTCAATTTATTGTTTATGAGGCGAACGCGGAGGACTCCTTCCCTTGCGTTTGTAGTAAGAAAAGTATTTTCTCAGACCTCTCGTATAAGGTTCGACAATTTCAAAGATCTCATCATCCTCCTCTTCTGCAAGCTGACGCCTATGTCTCTCTAGCACCATGCCTTCTGCCAAACCCTTGTAGTATCCTATCCTGTGTCCGTAAAGAAAGTCATGAGGGTGGTCACACTTCCATATCCGTCTTAACTTTGGAACACGGCTCTTAGGAACTTTTGGAGCAATCAAGTCGTTTTCTATCACAGTTTCAATGATGTTTTTGATGTCGTTGTCAAGAGGCATTTGGTGGATCTGTCTGTCTAGCTGCGACAAAAATCTACCGTCTTATTCTCTTAATAGCAAGCTGGTGTAACTTTCCCTGTAATGGAGCAGTGCATATTCTGCCAGCGCACTGTGGTGGACGACAAAGGGGAAAAGACTGAGGATTTTGGAATTGTAAGACGCGGAAGGCACGTGTGCAAACGGTGCTTAAAGGCCCTGGAATTTTCTCTTGGCAATTGAGCCAAGCCTTACAGAACCTTTAATTAAAAGCAGAAAGAGAAATTCCAAAGACTTGGGAGACCTTCGCAAAGACTATGTCCTTAACAAATTTGTTGTTGTGCCAGAATCTGGGCAATCTGCTGCCGTAGAGAAGCCTGAAGGCGCCAAGTGTCCTTATTGTCCTGGCAACGAATCCATGACCGAACCCGCATTACTTGCACTAGTTGTGCAGGACGGTATGCTCCAGCGCCTTTCAGACAGCGAAGATGCTATCATTGAGGACTGGTCAGTGAGGGTCTTTCAGAGCAAGAACCCTGTGGTCTCCACTAGCGCAACTACGAGCTACACCGACAAACCGCTCTACAGTGAGCCTGCTTATGGACACCATCAGATAGTAGTCGCAACGCCGGATCACGAGCAGAGTCTCTCACAAATGTCTGTAGAGCAGTGGGGCAACGTGCTTGTTGTCATTCAAGACCGCGTTAGGTGGCTTTACACGCAAAAGAGTGTGACTTATGTATCAATATATGTCAACAGCGGCACAGGGGCAGGAGCAGAAATTCAGCACCCGCACCTTCACATCGTCACGTTTTCTACCATACCGCCTGTGATAGAGCAGGAGGCTGAAGGATCACACAGGTTCATGAATGAAAACGGCAACTGCCCGGCATGCAACATAATAGGAGTCGAGTCAAGCGGCCCGCGACAGGTCCTTGCGACCGATAGCTTTCTTGCTTTCTGTCCGTGGGCACCAACCTATCCATACGAGTTCTGGATCTACCCGAAAAGGCATATCACCTCGTTCTCAAAGATAACGCAAAAAGAGATCAATGACTTGGCACTCATGCTCAGAGCAACACTTGGTGGCATGTCCAAGGCGCTCGAGAACGCCCCGTTTAACTTGGTGTTCCATCTGTCGCCGGAAAAGAAGAACAGCAGGCAGATTCACTGGCATGTTGAAGTTTATCCACAGTTAGGCACTTGGACCGGGTTGGAGCGGGGTTTTGGAGTTTTTGTCAACAACATCCGGCCAGAAAAGTCTGCAGAGATATTGGGCTCTGCGAGCAGGAAAGAACTGGCCAGTCTTGTCGGCATAGTATGATTTAATTACCAAACACTGAAAATATCCTGCTGTAAAATGAGCATTAAGCTTGAGGATTGGACAGCACTTGCGTCCCTTGGGCTGTCAGTCATGTTTGTTGCTCTCTTGCTTTCCTTTTACAACTTTCTGATAGGTCCTGAAGGAGCTGGCCCAGAACGCGTGGTAGATCCTGGGAGCCTTATGCTTCAGATCATATTTATCTCAGCAGCTCCGAGCCTCGCCTTGGCGGGCTTTGCGTTTGGCATGGGGAGGTCGTTTGGAGCCAAGATAGGGGGCATGGCTATCCTTGCCGCTGGTATCATAATGATTGCAGGCATGGCTGCAAGCCTCCAGATGCTGCCACAAATCTCTAGCCAATATGTTGTTGGAATTGTAGGAATTGTACCTTACTTTTTCATGGCCGCAGGCGCCGGAGTGATCATAGTGGGCGGCTTGCTTCTTGCGGCACTGAAGAAGAGACGTATAAGCAACCTGGATGATCTTCGTTGAGCGTCAGGGAGATCGACGTTTCGCGCAGACTACTCCCGATAAAGATATCTGATAACCTTCAGTATGTCTTTGAAAAAGCGCGGAAGGACAGAACTCCTGTGCTTGCTATAGTCACCGGCACAAAGCCAGATTTCTACAAACAGGCACCGCTTGTAATCGAGGCCGCAAAGGAAGACCTACCTGTATTTGTGATAAACACTGGCCAGCACTTTGACGAGGTGCTCGGATTTGGAATAGAGGAATTCAACTTGCAGCAGTTTGTCGGCTGCAACCTGCAGATACGAGGCGACCTGATGGAAAAGGCAAGTGAGTTGATATTAAAGTTCGGTTCGTTCGGCCGGTATTGCCGGAAGCACTTTGGTACAGAATCCCTGCTGCCTATCGTGCATGGCGACACCTTGGTAGCAGGAATTGCCCCGCTGGCATGGGTGTTTGGAATGGGGCAAAAAGTAGGGCAGAATGAGGCAGGACTCCGATCAATGAGCCCTGAGGCAATCAAGCGATTGAAAGCCCGAAAAGAGCTTACGAAGGCAGAGGTCCGCAAGTTTATTAGGGATCAATTCGACGGCAAATGGTTTCTTGCTCGAGAAGAGCCCTTCCCAGAGCAGATAGACACTTGGATCTGCTCAGCCGGGACCCAATTCTTTTTTGCCCCGACAAAGCTCAACCGAGACAATCTGGTGCGCGAGGGGTATCCGGAAAACTTTGTTCATATTGTTGGCAACTCTGTTGTAGACGCCATTTTTCAGAAGCGGAAAGAGAAGCCTAGCCAAAGCATCTTTGATCTTTATCCACAGCTGGAGAAAGGCGAATGGATTAGAATGGACATACACCGTCGGGAGAACTTGACTCACCGGCGCTTTACTTCAATTATAGGAGGGCTGGTCGAGCTGGTCAAAAACAGCGACAAGAAAATAGTCCTTGTATTGCTAAACGCTACTGTGTCGGCGCTAAAACAATACAACCTTGACTCAAAACTGCAGGCACTTGCCGAGCAGTATCCTGACAAATTTATCATGACTCCTCTGTGGAAGGAGTATGCAAATGTAATCGAGTTCCTTGACAGCGGCAGATGCTGGGCAGAGATGACAGATTCGGGCTCAATGCAAGAAGAGCTACTCTATTTTTCCAAGGTCACATCGCTTACGGTGAGGCTCAATACTGATAGGCCTGAAACGGTCTTTGATGCAAAGAGCAATGTGCTTGTCCCCCCATTGAGCCCCAACTGGATCGTGTCAATCGTGAACGAGGCTTATAACAGAGAAGAAGGTATTGGGATGAAGTTGCGGCACAAGAAACAGATCTATGGTAAACCGGGACAAGTGTCAAGGAACATCATCAAGATAATCAAGAAAGAGTTCGAAAATGGCGATGCCAATTTTTATCCTTGGCTACACCAGAGGCTCGGCCTCTGGAAGGAAGGTCAAGGGCTTGACTATATGTAGTCGTAATTACAGGGAAAATCTTGTCTTCCGAACACCGGCACGTTTTCTCTCCGCATACGTCATAGAAAAAACATCCCTTATCATCTGCTCATAGTTCTTGCTCATCTTTTGCCCCCTACGCAACATCATCTTCTTTTGCGTCTCTATCGCAGATGTGAGCTCCAGTTCTGAGCTCTTTCCGCTGATGCTCTTGCCGTACATGGTGAAACTGGGAATGTCTTCTGAGATGAGACCATACAAATGAGAGGAAACTCCAATCCGCGTGCCGCCATAAATGAGCGTGCCTATCGATGTCTTGGCCATGTCTGCAATAAACGAGCCGACCTTATTTTGACCAGTATCAACCTTGCGCTTACCACTACTGCTCGCCATCTTGATATTTCCATATGTCATCTTTAGGTCAGAAGTCGTTGTCATGGCCCCAATGTTGACCCATTCTCCAACGTAGGAATGGCCGACAAAGCCTGCATGGGCCTTGTTCGTATGATCAGAAATGATGGAATGCTCTATCTCACCGGCAACTCTGCAGTTGTCGCCAATGTAGCTTGCTTCTATTATCGTAAACTGCTTTATCTGCGTCATGCCGCCAATGTATGCGGGTCCTACAATCCTGCTCGTCGCAACGTATGCGTCAGGACCGATGAAAATGCCGCCGTGCCTAGCATCAAGCACAGTTCCTTCTTCTACCGACGCGGTCTTGGCCACTGCCACGGTGTTGTTGCCTGCGACTCTTACTCCAGAACCCAGGTCGCTTTCGCCTTGCATTCCTGCAAGTTGCATGGCAAGGGAATTTTCAAGCACCCTGATAATGTCCCAGACCTCTGACAGCAGCCCTTGGCTTTCCTCGGCGCTAAGCTCTGTCGATTTTGCCACTTTGAGCTTCTTGATGTCTATTTTCCTGCCTGCCGCAGCACAGTCCGCTAGATACTCTATTCCCTTCCTGTCAAGCCTGGCTGCGACAAGCATGTCCCCAGAAGTTATAGCAAAATTATGCCTGATCTGCTGTAACCGATCGGCGTATATCGCCCCCGGATGGACGAGACCATTCACAAAAACCGTGTCAGCGTCAATGGAGCTTGGGTTGACCTTGCATTCTGGATGCCTCTCGCCTGTGATTCCTGCAAGATATTCTCTCACAAGGAGCGTCTCAGGCGCTTCCTTGTATTCTTCCAAAAAGGTCCTTGCTCCTATCTTGATGTCAAACGTGGCTCTTGTGAGCGATAGGGGAGCAAAGTTCTGCCAGTGCGAGTCCTCAAACAGAGTTATGCCCATCTAGATCTTTCCTAACCTGCTTGCAAATTGACGATAGGCATCAAGATATGACTTTTTGTCCCCTATGTCTATAAAGCCCGTACCATCTATGGTAAATCCCTTCACAAGTTTTTTCAGTTCAAGGGCCTTTCTAACGGCGTCGTCCATCCCAAACGCGCCTGACTTGGGGATGATCTTGAGAAATTCTGGCTCCATCACGTAGCAGCCTATGTTTATAAGTCCACTTACTTCTGGCTTTTCGCGCCATGCTGTGATTCTGTCCTGACCATTTAAGTCAATAAAACCATACTTTAGTTTCGTTGAATATTGCATAAGGGCCATGGATACAAACGCCTTTGATTCTTTATGTTGCCTTATCATCTTGCGCAGGTTGAATTCGTAGACGGAATCGCCATAGACGCATACAAACGAATCATCTTCAACCAGTTTTTCCGCAGTCTTAAGCTGGCCGGCAGTAGCGAGGGGTCTCTCTGACCTTGCATACTCTATCTCTATTCCAAAACGCCCGCCATCTTCAAAATAATCCTCAATGGTCCGATGAAGGTAGCTTACACAGATTATGATATGATCGATGCCTCCTGCATTTTTCAGCCATTCTATGATGTATTCGAGAAGTGGTTTGTTGCCAAGCGGCAGCATGGGCTTTGGGATAAAGAATGTGTACGGTTGCAGCCTCGTACCAAGACCTCCTGCCAGAATAATTGCTTTCATATCTTTCCTGTATTTTTGGTCACTTTGTTATATATAAGGTAAAACGATGCAAGTTCAATAATTTTTCAGTATTTCCTTGATCTTGGCTGCAACCTCATTCGGATTTCTGCCAAAGATGGATATCATGGGCTCCTTGCCTATGTCTCCTTTGTGGTAGATCACTTCTGCATTTGGGTTCTTTGATAGTGCCTGCATCGTTCCCCACAAGACACTTGAACCTTCTTTTCGTTTGATACCGTTTGGTTCTTTGCTTCTGTCGTAGCTTGATACTGAAAAGAGCGACTTACATATCTTGACGAGATCGTCGCTGAATCTGATGTTAATGACCGACCGGAAGGCCGGGTTGACGCGCATATATCCAATGACAGCTGACGCCATGTGCCTTGAGGCTCCAAATTCAATATAGGACACTGGCACTGCAGTGTTGCCGGACCTCACTATTCTTCCGCGCACACCTGCAACCTCTGTTGCGTCTTCCGCGTCGGGTAACGCGTACACAAAATTCGTCTGTGTCTCTGGGATCAGCCTGAAAAAGCCGTCGAATGTGCTGATTCTTTCCACTGCAATTTGGAGCTCTGAAATCACCTGATATCTGCAGGCGTCGCGGTAGATGGCTGAGAGGGGATTTGTGACTGGTAAACCTTTGCCTACTTTGACTACATTCCTTATTGCAGTATGGACATACTCGTTTGCAGCCCTGCAGGCGTCATGCAGATTGGCGCCTTTAGCAAGATATGCGGTGATTGCAGATGAAAAGTTGCATCCCGAGCCATGACTCTCTTTTATCTTTACTCTCGGGTTTGTGATCTCTGTAATCTTTCCTCTGCTATCGAGGAGCAAGTCAGTAACGCTTGAGGTTCCAAAATGACCGCCCTTTACAATGACGTTTTCTGCACCAAGCCTCTTGATTTTTCTCGCTGCCTCTATTCCGTCATCTTTGGTCCTAATCTTTATGCCTGATAGTCTCTCTGCTTCCATCCTGTTTGGAGTGATCAAAGTGCAGAGAGGGATCAGTCTTGAGATGAATGTATCAACAGCATCATCTCTTAGTAGCTTGGCCCCCGTTCCGGCGGAAAGAATTGGATCGAGGACTATCGGGATTCTTGATTTCTTGAATGATCTGTATACCGCGTCTATCGTCCGTCTACTATAAACCATTCCTATCTTGACTGCATCAGGCGGCATGTCCGCGATTATAGAACTGATTTGTTGTTCTATCACTTCCGAAGAGACTTCGAAAATATTAGATACCCCTCTGGTGTTCTGGGCAGTTATTGCAGTGATCGCGGTACAGCCATAAACACCAAGTGCAGAAAATGTCTTGAGGTCGGCCTGTATGCCTGCACCAGCTCCGGAGTCGCTGCCTGCTACAGACAGTGCAATCTTCAAACACAATAACAAGAAATAATGGAATGAATAAGTCTATCGGACCCTTGTTTACAAGATGTAGTTGCAGAGACAGATGCGCTTACCACAACAAGCGCATTTGCTATTACTAGAATCAAGTTCGCAATACCTGTTATGAGTTTCACAAAAAACCGACCGCCCACCATCCATTTCATTTGTAACTGCATGCATATGGTTCTACAGTGCAACGCAGTTGGTTAATCTAAAGAGCAAGCTAATTTAGACTGGTAAGCTAGCTAACTTATACGTTCTACTGCCCTGTCATCCCTTTCTGCGACATAAGTATGCGCCAATGCATAGGTTATTAACATGAAATCATGCAGGCAATGCCTGGCGCATGGCATTTTTCGATACGCCTGAATGGGGAATAACTCCAGTACCGGGAAAACATCGGACACTTGGAGGTCTGGACTACTTTATCCTGTGGTCAAGCCTTGGCGTTGGCCTGCTCGTCTTCTCTGCCGGCTCACTTCTCTCTGATGCGAGCTTTGTGGATGCAATCCTTGCAATAGTAATTGGTTCTATAGCCGGCTCCTTCCTGCTTGGGCTTGCAGGCAAGATAGGAAGCGACCACGGCGTCCCATCGCTTGTCAGTATGAGACCGGCATTCGGAATCCGGGGCTCGTATCTGCCTGCCATACTAAACATCATACAGCTTGTTGGCTGGGCGACATTTGAGATTATGATAATGGCAAGGGCTGCGGAGTTACTCGCTGGAAGCATAATTCCATATTATTTCTGGGTGACAATATTTGGAGCGTTTGTAGCCTTACTTGGGATCAGCGGACCACTTAATGTGGTAAGGAAGTGGCTCGGCAAGTTTGCTGTATGGATAGCCTACGGTACATCTGCTATAATCATCATAAGCCTAGTCAGCTCTGCTGATCTTGCATCACTTGTCGAATCACCGGGGGAGGGGATGTCCTTCTTTTCCGCACTTGACTTGGTGATAGCAATGCCAATATCGTGGCTGCCACTTGCTGCTGACTACAACCGGTTTGCAAAAAAAAGCAGGAGCGCACTGTGGGGCACGTTCATTGGGTTCACGATGACAACTGCTCTCTTTTACTTTGGCGGCGTGCTCATAGGGGAATGGGATGTCATTTCGATCATCGTTGCAATACAGGTCATGTTCTTTGGATTCCTTATGCTGCTTCTCATAGTGGACGAGGCAGACAATGCCTTCGCAGACATTTACTCTGCGGCAGTCTCTGTGCAGAACATATTCTCAAATCTCAGCCAGAAGCATCTTGTGATCGGGCTGACTGCGACAAGCGTATTGCTCGCTATGGTAATTTCGATCCAGCAGTACGAGGGATTCTTGCTGATGATAGGCGCGATCTTCGTACCACTTTTTGGAGTGGTGCTTACAGACTATTATGTCGTCAACAAACAGAAGTACAGGGAGCAAATGTTCTATTCCCATCAGAACAAGCTTGGAATCCGGATGCCTGCAATAGTTGCATGGGCACTTGGCTCGCTGACAAACTATGTTCTATCTCCATTGTCTCCGATTTACCTACCTCAACTACCTGAGATAGGGGCCGCCGTTCCGAGCCTTGCAGCGGCTTCGCTCATATACCTTGCAATAATAAAGATACAGCGATCTGCCCCGGTCATACAAGAATCCTGAAGGCATCCAAAGGAACCGCGATAAAGACAACAACCCAGACCAAAGCGATTCTCACCAAGATCGGATTGTTGTCAGTTCATCTATCAGAGCTCTGGAGGATAGAACGAAAGACTGCTCAGATGCTATCCTTCGTAGCAACCTTGATCTGGATGTGTGAGATGACACGCGATATCTGGTTTTCACATTCATGCTGTGAATGCACACGTGAGCCTACATGTCCTTGCCACAGACAAACCACAATAAGGCAACTTTTTTTCTTGCGCCAAGTGTGATTGAAAGCTTGTTGCACCGTAATTCTCGAATGTGTGCTTTTCATGCATTCCCGAGGAAGGGTGATGGAGGATTGCACGCACTACGCCGAGATGTCTCTGAGCTTGAGAAAGTTCACCTCGACATTATCGTGTGTTGATTGTTTTTCGCAGGGTAATTCAGAGAATGTCTGCGACTATTATTGAAGCCTGACATTTTCTGCCAGATGTGGACTGGCAAGCATCGAACAGGAATTTGATTTATAAATAGCAAGAATTGACTGACCTTTGCTAAAAATATGCGACTACTTGAATATCAGGGCAAGGAGCTTTTTGATCAGTATGGAATTAGGATCCCCCGGTCGCACCTTGCAAACACGATCCAAGAAGCAAGGGAGGGTGGCAGGAAACTTGGATATCCGCTCGTACTAAAATCACAGCTTACAGTAGGTGGCAGGGGCAAAGCAGGTGCCATAATAAAATGCAAGAGCGAAGACGAGCTAGAGCCCAAATTCAATGAGCTTTTGCATAAAGAAGTCAAGGGCGAGCTACCTCGAGGCATCCTGCTTGAAGAAATGGCGGACATAAAGAAAGAGCTCTATCTTTCGCTTTTCCTGAACAGGAGTAAGCGCTGCTACTCGCTCATTGCTTCAGCTGAAGGAGGGGTAGAAATAGAAAGCACTGGAAACAAGGTTGTTGTAGATATCCCGATTGACGGTCTGACCCCTCAGATTGCCGAAGAGACGGCGCAAAAGTTGGGTCTGAATGGTAAGACTGTGGTGTCGTTTGTAGACTTTACGACCAAACTATCAAAGTTGATAGAGGAAAAGGAAGCCGAGCTTGCCGAGATTAACCCTGTCGCAATTCTTGGCGACGGTTCACTCATGGCACTTGACGCAAAGGTGATAATCGACGACAATGCGATGTTCCGCCATCCCGAACTGAAAAAATACGAGCATGTTTCCGAGCTCGAAAAGCAGGCTGAGGTTAGCGGCTTTTCACTAGTCGAACTAGATGGCAATATTGCGATAATCGGCAATGGCGCAGGGCTTGTCATGTCTACGCTTGACATGGTATCTGACGCGGGTGGCAAGGCAGGCGCGTTCTTGGACTTTGGAGGACGGGCAACAACAGAGACCATCTATGAAGCATTGAGAGTAATTAGCAAGATTGAAAAAATCGAGGCTATATTGGTAAACCTCTTTGGAGGGATAGTAAGGACCACACTTGTTGCACAGGCGATATTAGATGCATACAAGAATAACCTGATAACAGTGCCAGTCTTTGCAAGGATTTCTGGTGCCGAGTCAGAAAAGGCTAGAGAAATGCTTAACGGAAGCAAGGCGAAGCTCTATAATACTGTTGAAGAAGCAATAGAGGCCGCAGTAGCCGCAGTAAACGGGGGATCAAAATGACAACAATGGAAAAGGAATTCGACATATTTGGCATTCTTGTAGGAAATGATGGTGACAAGGACTTTGGCAAGAAGCCAGTAATCATTCAGGGGATAACCGGAAGCTATGGCTCGACCCACACTCGCCTGATGAAGGCTTATGGCACAAACATTGCTGCAGGCGTGACGCCGGGCAAAGGCGGCCAAGATTTTGAAGGAACACCAGTGTACGACACGATGGCCGATGCTGTGAAGGCAACAGGATCACAGATATCCGGAGTATTTGTCCCTGCTCCTTTCTTTCTAAAGGCGGCTATTGAGGCACTTGACAGTGGAATAAAACTATTAGTTGCAATACCCGAACATGTCCCAATTCGAGACTCAATAAAAGTGCTGGATTATGCAAAGAAAAAGGGTGCAAGGATGGTGGGTCCAAACACTCCTGGCGTCATTGTGCCGGAAGTAATGAAGGTCGGCATCATGCCTGCACAACCCTTCAAGGCTGGAAGCACTGTCGTGTTCTCCCGCAGCGGTACCTTGATGTATGAGGTCTCGTACAATCTAACGAACAAGGGCTATGGTCAGAGGCTTGCTCTTGGAATCGGAGGCGATCCTATAAACGGCACAAATCTCATAGAGGCATTCGATTTGATTAGGAACAGAAATGATGTTGATTCTGTTGTGGTTGTAGGAGAAATAGGTGGTGACGCTGAGGAGCAGCTTGCAGAATACATCATACGGACATCGTTCAACAAACCTGTCATTGCCTACATTGCGGGAAGGGCAGCGCCAAAAGAAAAGAGGATGGGTCATGCCGGTGCTATAGTATACGGAAATTATGGTTCCGCAGAGTCGAAGGTTGCCAATTACGCAAAGGCTGATGTTCCTGTGGCAAAGCGCCCAGCGGAAGTACCTGAGCTATTGGCAAAGAAGATGCGCAAGTAGGGATATACACATAGACATATACCGATATATGCAGAATAGTCACCAGAATAATACCGGGCGTAGGTTGTTGTCGTCTGAGATGCGCTTTTGCGACCGGTGTATGGTAAAGACTCACCATGAAATAATTGAGGATCCTGAAGTTATCTACACTTACAAGCGGAGGAGGTTATACTTGTGTAGGCAATGCGGCCACAAAAGCTATAGACGGGGGCTGCGCCCAAGCGCAGAATCGGTATATTAGACCATGGATGACTCTATACCTAGGGCAATCGCCAAATTAAAGAGCGAATTCATGAACGGCCACAACGGCCGCAGTATGATGTTATCAGAAGTTGTACCTTTATCGCATTCAGCGACACCACCACCACCAACAACAACAACCACTGTTGTTCTTCCAATCAGCGAAGATATCTTGCGATCGCTTCACAAGTTTGCAGAGGCAAACCCGATCTATGTTAATTCCTATGAAACTGAATTTATGGGAATCGCCTGCAAGGTGTATGAGGGTGACATCAACAGTTATTGGCTGAGCAGTAAGAAATATGACACCAGTTATCAGCCGTTTTATCCAACATGGATGCTGTCTGCATTTGCACTTGCACACTGTGCCAAGTCACTTGGGTTTACAGAGCTGGTTGACGTAGGATCTGGAGACGGAAGGATAGCATATTGCGGCAAACTCCTTGGGATGGAATCGTACGGAATAGAGATCGACAGCAATCTTGCTCAGCTACAAGATTCCATATCATCTGAAACTGGAGTTAAGTACAATGTGATAGAGGCCGACGCGACAAGCTTTGAATACAGACAATTGAAACTGTCAAAGCCGATGTTCTTTATTTCTGGTTTGCCCGAGATGGGAGAGATGCTCGCAAATAGCGTCATAAAGCAAGCTATGTCGATAAAATATCTTGATCTTGGTTTTAACTTCATGGGCAGTCATAAGATGAAGTCGCTCTCTAGAGATCAAACAGGTTGGGGGTGGGGCAGTGTCATTGCGAACTATGGCCTAGAACACTTGGGCACAGTTACACTTCCCACTCCCTGGACGGCAGATCAGTCAGTTGACGCAGCGTACGTATACACACGAGTTTCAAGCGGTAGCAGTGGTAGGCTCTGAAACCCTCTTTACTGAAATTACTGGTGCCGATTCAACAACTCCCTTGACATCCAAGACTTTTGACACGATCTGCTGGAATTTCTTCACAAAGTTTGAGGTCGAATATTTCTGGATGTAATGGCTCATCTGAACGCGCTCTGACATCGAGGCATCAAGAGCTCTGGCAACCGCTTCAAGTCCTTGGCCAAAAGTATGGAACTGGTATTTTGTCGGTACAAATTCGGTATGTCCTCCTATGTCTGGAACAACCGGGATAAGTCCTGCACTCATTGCTTCTACGGTCGAGATGCCAAACGGCTCACCAGGTAATGGATGAAAATACACCTTTGCTTTGCGCATCAGGTAGAGCAGCCTGTCGAACCTGATGTTTGTTTCAAACCTTACAAAATCTTCAAGGCCATGGTGACTTGCAAGCTTGCGCAGGTGGTCAAAATAGCTCGTGCCTTCAGGAGACATATTGCCTGCTATTACCATCTTGCCGTCAATTCCATTTTGCTTGAGTAGCTTTGCTAGGTAGATTGCATTCTCTATCTTCTTGCTTGGATGAAAGCGAGATACCACCAGAATGGAATTGTCTCTGACATTTGAGTATAGGGCGGCATTGCGGAAAACGTCTGTGTCTACCGGAGGGTTTAGTACAATGGAATCGACGCCGAAGGTCTTGAATATCGCTTTCCTGCTGAACTCTGAGTTTGTAAGCACCAGCGAGCTTGTTATCATATTTCTGTACGCCTCTTTGGCTGCCTCAAAATATAGCCGTCGGCCTTTTTCGGTCGTTGTATATAGGCATGTATTATTCAGGACTCTCGCATAGTCGGCATCGCCACATTCCATCAGGTGCAATGCTATTGGGTAATGGCAGTACACAATAGAGTTCTTTCTGTTGAAGTTTCGTCGAAAGAATGGCAGCAAGTCTCCGTGCGTATTTATCGTTATTCCCTTCTCCAAGCCATGGAATAGGCTAAGCGTCCTGACTCTTTTCAGGTCGCGTTCTATGCTGATACCATATGCATCACGGATCAATGTCATGTTTGGTTTTTCAACTGTAGCCAACTCCACTTGAATACCCATGGAGGAAAGCGCCTTTATGGTGGTCACAGCGAGCCTCTCGCCGCCGCCTCGAGCATTTAAGCTAATGTGCACAACATTTGCGATCAAATCATCATTATTACGACGCTTTACAAATTAACCCCTATTCATCTTAGTTCTTGCAAAAGATTGCGAAGAGAAAGTCATAAGAAAATTATCGAAGACGCACATATGTGCAATTTGACGGATTTGAATGCGTATACGTGCTTACTTCTTTTCGTCAGTCTCGAGCGGGTTCTGTCTGGCCAGAAGGTGATGACGATTTCATCCTACGAGTCTTCAGGTAGGACAGACCAAGAGAAATTCCGAGGATTGTCATTATTACTGCAAGTGATGTCTCTATTTCTATGTGTATATACTCTGATACCAGCATCTTGAAACCTATGAAGAACAACAGCGCCGTCAGCGCGGGTTTTAGGTAATAGAACTTCTCCATCGAGCCCGACAGCAGGAAATAGAGACTCCTTAGACCAAAGATTGCAAATATGTTTGATGTTATGACGATGAATGGGTCAGATGTAATCGCAAGGACGGCAGGTATGGAATCGAGTGCAAAAACAAGATCCGTCATTTCGATCATGACAAGAGCGACTAGCAGAGGTGTGGCATAGAGGACGCCAGTGGATGCTGCCCTGATCAGGAATTTGTCTGTCTTTGTCGCTACGTCAACGGGCATGACTTTCTTCAGCAGTCTTACCGCGATGTTCTTTTCAACTTCAATCTTTTCCGACTTCTTTTGGGCAAGCATCCTGATTGCGGTAAATACCAAAAAGCCCCCAAACACGTAAATCATCCAGTGGAAAGCTTCAAGCAACGATGCACCGGCTATGATCAGTGGAATCCTCATACTTATGGCGCTGATTATGCCTATCGATAGCACTCTGTGCTGATACTTGTGGTGTATGGCCAGAGAGTTAAAGATGAGCAAGAAGACAAACATGTTGTCAACACTAAGCGTTTTTTCTAGAGTGTAGCCTGTGATATATTCGAGCATCTTTTCATAGCTAATTACAAAATAAATGACCACTGAAAATATCAGACCGAGAGATATCCAAACAATTGTCCAAGCAAGTGCTTGATTGAATTGCTGATGCTTTACTTCATCCTCTGATGGTGATACCTCACTCTGTTTGGATTTTATAATGCGTTTTTTTATGCCCCCGATAGCTCCGAGGTCAACGGCTAGAGCAATACCGATAATGAGACCAAAGAGCGTCCATAGCATAACCTGCTCCTGAGCGGTAAAGAGCTCAACACTCAAGTTTTTTCATTCTTCTGATGCGAGGTCCGAGACATCATAAATATCTAGTGGGGAAATGATAACAGGATCAACATTTTGAGATAGAACTTTTCCATTGAAGAATAATTGAACTATCATCTTTATAACATTCTGCTCTTATCTCCTGCAGTCTCTGCTCCAGCTCTACTCTGTGGGATTCATGAGAGGGGCTTGAAGCGTGCTCCTTTGCTTCACCTGCGTTTACCTTCACACCACAAATGTTGCACTTTAGCTGCTCTTCAGGCACTATGACCAATAGCCGCTGAGCAAATATAAAAATCGTACAGCAATGACGATAAAAACATTCAAAAGCAACTGTCAGCTAAGAGAGCACCCGTCTGCTGGAGAGGTATATGCACAATGACATTGTCGAAAAAGGAATTAAAGGAAAAGGAGAATCAAGAACGCCTTGCGCGTGCAATCGAAACGCTTGACGCTATCACAAAAAACAACGACGTGCAAAAGAGCATCCGCAACATGATTAAGGAAGTACTTCTTGCGCTAAGAGACGAAAAGGGTGGCAGCGTGTCTGTCAGGGCTGCAAATGCAATAAGCCTGCTTGACAATGCTACACAGAGTCCTCAAATGCAGTCGCACATACGGACGATGCTCTGGCAAGTAGTTTCCACATTAGAAAGCATCCGTGAAAGCTAAACTAATTCACTAACGCACATTTTTGACTGGCTTGACAGGTGGAGGCAGCTTTTCTAGCTTGTGGGTAGGGTTTGCTAGGTAGTGCCTAGAAGCACCTTCGCCGCTCAGTACGATATTGCAGTGAACACATCTGTATCGGATAGCCATTTCTGTACGCACAGGTGTATTGTACATACATGGCTAAAAATGCTATGGAATCAATGCTTTATTGCATGACTCAGAAAAATCGTCGTTCTTGAATGTTTCCAGTACCAAGAATGCAGGCTAAGTGTACGAATTGCGGCCATGTGCGCATACGTCTTTCGAACGCCATCTGCTTATTTCAAATTCATGCAACAAAGCAGGAATTAATACTGCGGAATCAGCGAAGCCGAACTATTTCCCTGTTATCGGGAACTCCTGACCGTATCTTCAAGCGCGAATAGATGGCACTTGCAACATTTTCAGACTTGGTCTTCTCCCCGTGATTGACCAAGACACGCTTTGGCTTGACTCTTGCCACAAAATTCATTATTTGATTGAAGTCGCTGTGGCCGGAAAAGCCGTCGATCTTTTGGGTCTGACAGCGTACAGGTACCACTTTGACCTTGCCGCTCTTGTCCATCATGCTGACCTCTGACATCGTTCCATCAAGGACTCTTCTGCCCAGAGTACCATTGATCTGGTACGAAACAAACATGATCTTGTTCTTTGGGTTCGGAGCTAGCTCTTTGAAGTACTCTACTGAAGGGCCTCCTTCAAGCATGCCTGATGTGGCCATAACTATGGCCGGGTTTTCGTCATTTAACACATCTTCACGTTTGCCGCCGCTGATGACTGTAAAGTATTCTGATTGGAAGGGGTTGATGCCCTGAGACACCGACTTGCGAACGTCTGCTCCCAGATAGTGAGCGTAGGACATGTGGATTGCGCTTGCCTCGGAGATCATGCCCTCAATGTAAATCGGAGACTCGACGAGCCTGCCCTCCTTCATTTCTTTTGCCATTACAAGCATTATCTCTTGTGCCCTGCCGACAGCCGGGACTGGGATCAGCACCTTCCCTCCTTCTGTCAGTGTCTTATTTATCGAGTCAGAAAACGTGCGATAGACCACCTGCTGGTCGGGCATGACATCTGTAGTATTGCCGTAGGTGCTCTCCGTGATGAGTGTTTCAACCCTTGGATACATAGAAACCGCGCTATCGAGCAGCTGGGTCTTGGCGTACTTGTAGTCGCCGGAATAGAGTATATTGTGAGCGCCAGAAATGTTGAGGTGCACGGTGGCACTGCCCATAATGTGGCCTGCATTATTGAGCGTGATCGTGATGTCTGGCGAAATGTCAGTCGGCTTTCCGTAGGGTAGAGTAATACAGTGTTTGATCACTTCATTGACATCTCTTGCTTCATAAGGCAGGTATGTGCCGTTGCTGTTTGCTATCTTGACCGAGTCCATTTGGAGCAGGGTCATTAGCGGAAGAGTAGGTTCAGTGCAATAGACTGGGCCGCGATAGCCGTATTTGAACAAGGCTGGAAGAAATCCCTGGTGGTCAATGTGTGCGTGCCCTATGATCACTGCATCAAGATCGTCCAAATCAAAGTTGAGCCAGTCCAGACGAGGGTAAGCGTCAAGCCCAGACATTTCACCGGGATTTATGCCACAGTCAAGCATGACTTTGCTCTCTGGCGTGACAACGACGAAGCAAGATCTTCCGACCTGCTTGACGCCTCCAAGGCAAAATAGCATGACTTCTTCCTTGCTGGTTGACCATGATTGAGGTTTGGCGGAGCCCGGCTCGCTTGTTGTTACTGTTGATATTTGTTGTTGGTGATGATGCGTCGAGCCGTTGCCATTGACGTTTCCGACTACCAGAGAACCCCGAAATACTCGCTTGCCCAATTTTTGCAAGAAATCTGTCCTTTCTTTTGCTGATCCTTTCAGTGTCGAGTGTATGATGTTGATGCTTGAAGAGGGGATATGAGGAGAGCGTCTGGTATGAGCTATCCATCCTGTCGACTGGGCGATCTGCACTATCATCGCCGGGTCAATTGCTTCCGGCTTGCTTACTTCCAACACCACTTCTCCGGTAGCATCATCACAAAACACGGCAGAGACCAGCACATCTTTTGGCAACAGCTTGACGACCGCCTGCCTGGTCTGGTCTTCTGGGAGCCTGATGGACGGATCCGTTCGTATGATGAACCTCTTTTTCAATGTCTTGGAAAGCGAAGACAGATAATACGTCAATTCAGTTAGTGCAAACTTTGCATTCTTTGTGTAAAGGGCAATATTGGGGCCTTCGAACCTTACAAGGGTTACCTGCGAGTCGGCGGGAATTGATTTCATGATTATCTTACCTACTGCTTCTTCGCTCTCGGTCGTGACCCTTGTCACTTGGCCATCGATATCAGTAGCAGGTCTTGGCTTTCTTTGAGGTGCTGCCTGCTCTTGTGTTATAATTTCACCATCAACTTTTCCGTTCTTTTCCAATTCTCTCATCGCTGTTCTTCCGGCAATACCGAAATACTATGCCTTGAGGCTACAACAAACAGAAAAGGCATAAACCGGTAATAAGCCAATAATATATCCGTAATTCCATTATAAAAGCATAATGCTTTGGGTAAAAATTGACGGTTATTTGACCGGATTGCAATTGCTGTCAAGGATCGGTTGACAAACGATCAATTTGTTTCAGTATGAGTGATTGACTGGTCGGAACTACCAACCCGTTTAAGCCATCGTAATGCATGACTTTCGCCATGAGCGCAATAGCCAGTAGCCGAATATTGCCAAAACAGCAATAGGAAAATACGCGTCTTGCTGCCCAGTGGGAGATGATGGTGTGGATTGATTTCGTGACGCCTTTTAGCCGGTCGTACAGCCAATGTTTTCGCAACTATTTTTTTCACCTCAAAATTTCCCTTTGTAGATAATATGGCTCACCTTATGCTGTCAAGTCCGCTGCATGTATTGTTCAGATCGCTCCTAGCGCATATCTTGTTTGGTGTCATATGGCCGCCTGTTGGAGGTCGTTGCCAATTGCTGATTGGCGAGCAGGAACCCTAAGAAGATTGTCAAACATAACATGCAAGTTTCATTTGACACTGCCTCTGAAATGCTATTGTTATAGTGGTACGTAGGGAAGCAATATTGCTATTGCAACTATCGCGGCCATGACGAGTGTCAGTAACCTGTTCGTATTCCTTGCTAGCACCTCTGACTTTGCGCGCTTTTCTATCAAGGCACCATAAAGCTGACCTCCGTCTAGGGGTCCAATGGGGAGCGCGTTGAATATGCCGACGTTAAAGTTGATGAACCAGAGCCAGAAGAGCATGTTGGCTATCGGTGCGTATATTGTATGGCTGCCTAGGACGCTCGATTCGTACTTGGGTGCCATGAGGTCGGAGTATGGGATTACTCCCTGCTGTATGGTCGGCGGCAGCAAGATTGCAAGCGGGTTGGAGCTAAACGCACTCTCATATCTGTCTAGGACTGCTTGAGGGTCTGGAGGCAGTATAGTCACTTGTACTCCGAGTATTCCTTGGCCGAGTGGAGGTTCTGCTAGGGTGGCTTGGCGGGTTACTACATCACCTGCGCCATTAATCCATGTAATATCCACTGTGTTCCCAATGTTTGACCCAAGCTGGGCGCTCAGGTCGTCAATAGTCCTGATCTCTTGGCCGTCGATATACTGGATCACAGATTCCGGCTCCATACCTATCGAAGCTGCAAGTGATCCGTCGTTTACGCTGACTACCATTATGCCAAATTGTGGGGCGCTTGGATCTGGAGGCAGGGGTGTAAGGGTTGAGACTATCAGGAATAAGCCTACCAGTGAAGCACCTGCAAGTATCATGTTGTTCAGCGGACCTGCTGTCAGGACCGCGCTCTTTTGCTTCAGGGTGGTCTTGTTCAGCTCATCTCTTTCAATATTGACAAATGCTCCTATTGGCAGGCCGAGTAACAATACGATACCTGTGGAATCTACTCTGACATTATATACCCGGGCTACAATACCATGGCCTGCCTCGTGGATTATTATTGTAATTACAAGCGCTGCCCAACCATATGTCAAGGGAAGGTACGGGTTGAGACCTGGAATCAACAGGTTGGCCTGCGGTCCGATCCTTGCCGCGCCATCACGTGCTCCCGAGTTTGCGACTAGGATGGCAAGCGAGCTGAGAATGAGAAATATTGCAAGTCCTGTTATGAGCGGCATCAAGTATGTGTTAAAGTCGGCATAGACCTTGGCAACGCGCCACTTGGCGACCCTGTCGAAAAAGTCAAGGCCAAAAGGAGTATGGATAAGGATCAGAGGAAGTCTTACTTCGGCGCGGATCCTTCTGTTATCACCTGATTGTCCCAATCGAACAGTAATACACGGCTTCTGTATTTAAATCAAAGCATCCTCTTCTACTTCTAGACTCCGCTGCTATCGGCCTTTTGAATCTCGATGTAGACCTTGTCGCCGACTTTGATACCCATATCTTGATACTCTCTCATGCTCAGCTTTATTGTAGGGGTTTCTGTCAGCCCGCCTCCAAGACCCGGAATGTTTGCCATTACCTTGGGCATGTTCTTCATCAGGTCTTCGATCGAGTTAAAAGTCGCCACGCCCGATCCAAATGGGTTCATGTTGGGCCTGTCTGGCTTGTACTCCTTTGGGTCATTGAACGTGACATATACATACGGGCTACCGTCCTGAGATGCCTCAATCCTGGCGACTATGAACTCTTTTCTCATTGATGCAGTACCTTGCACAGAGGGACTTATTTGTATATCTAAAACATACTACTACTAGAAGACACTGATTTTATCTTTCACAAAGTCTTCCGATGATGTACATGGTCGGGTTTTTCGGAAGGCGATTGTTCCAGCAGGATGGCACAATTTGCAATGAAAAGCTCGTTGACTCTGTCAACTGCATAGCTCTAGTGTGGAATCCAGTCAATCATATCCGCAACATCTTTGCCCCCACGACGGATGGATACCGAACCTGTGTCATTACTGGATTAGACTCTTACTGGCTGACTATCAATCCTACTTGCATCAATGCCAGGAACACGGCTGGTATGTGAACGCGGCCAAAAAGACTGCAGTGGATTTCAGAAGGAGTTTAAAAGCTGTCTGTTCTCACTTTTCCTAGCAGAAAGTCTACATTGGAGGATTGCGTGCAGGTACTTCGTGCTTGCCATAGAAGCCACTGGCGTGACCAAGATCTACAAAGGTGCACGTCAAGCTGCACTTTCCGATGTTTCACTCGAGGTGGATACTGGCAAAGTCTTTACTTTGCTGGGGCGAAACGGGGCAGGCAAGACTACATTTGTCCGCATGTGCGCCACTCAACTTGCGCCGACTGCTGGAACGATCAGAGTGCTTGGATACGACGTTATGAGTGAAGCAAAGCAGGTCAGAAATCTTATTTCAATAGTGCCACAGGAGGGTAGGCCACTCCGGGCCCTTACTTCATGGGATCATGTTTACAACTGGCTCCGGATCAGGGGTGAAGGAAAACAGACAGCTAGCGAAAAAACCCGAGAAATCTTGCACAAGCTAGAGCTGTATGATGCGAAGGACAGGCCTGCAATGAACTTATCGGGTGGAATGAAGCAGAAGATCTTGGTTGCGATGGCTATGGCCACTGATGCCCAGCTGCTTTTCCTAGACGAGCCCACCATTGGGCTTGACCCTGTTTCAAGGAGGCAGGTCTGGTCTGCAATAAAGGACTGGAAAAACAAGGGAGGTTCGATACTCCTGACAACTCACTATATGGACGAGGCCGAGATGCTGTCTGATTATATCGTCATTGTCGACAGGGGGGTCATTGTTGCACAAGGTACAATACAGGAGTTGCGGAGAATTATACCTCAAAACATCCGAGTTGACATAGCACGTAATGGCGTTGACACGGACGCACTTAAGCCATATGGCTCTGTAGTTGATACTGGCGCCGGCACTCTGCGAGTGTTTACTTTCGAATCGACCGTGCGCGAGCTATCGGAGCTTGCACTCCGTAAGAATCTTGCGTTCACCGTATCGCCTGTGACACTTGACGATGTATTTGTCCACCTTGTAGGTGGGGGGATTGGGGGTAATGATGATCGAAATGGCAGAGTTTGGTAAGAACAACATGCTGCCTGTGAAACAGGCATTCCTTATAGCTTACATGACAGGTGTGCTATGGCTGCGTAGGAACCCCACATCACTAGTGTTCACGGCAATTAGTCCCTTTTCGCTACTGTTTGTACTCTATATTATCAGCGGCGGAGAATGGACTAATTTTGCGATTGCAGGAAGCCTTGTTATGGCACTAGTGGGGTATGGTCTCGCTCTTGGACAGGATATATCTTTCTACAAGACTGAATACAAAGTCCAGGATGTGTTTGTTGCATCTCCTGTTTCACCGACTACATACATGATGGGTCTTGCTCTGTCCGAGTTGCTTTTCGGCTTACCTGCATTGTTAGTACTTGCATCGTTGGTTGTGTTAAACGGTGGTTCTATCTTTGGCATTCCTCTGCTTGTTACAACGATCTTGCTCATCTGGGGTTCAATGTCTGCAATGGGATTCTTTTTGTCATCTCATATGCTGCACATGAGAAACGCTACACAGATCATTTCGTTTGTGAACGTGATTTTGACGATCTTGCCGCCAGTATTCTATCCAATAGCATTCATGCCTGATGTGTTGGAGCCATTGGCATATGCGGTGCCAACTACACATGCTTCTCTGATGTTGCAATACATCATGGGTGAACCTACACCCGCAGAATGGTCGCTTGGTTTTGGCTTTATAGTGCAGATCGTCTATGTGGTAGGATTTGTAGCGCTGGCAAAAACCAAGGCGATTTGGCGCGAAAGCTAGCTACTTGTTATTCCCATGGAAAAACTATCCATCTGTTGTGGTCGAGCACCTTGGCTGTTATGCCGTGCCTCTCGTACCTGCTCATGCAAAAGCAATAGTCGCAATTGAACCCCTTCAATACATTCGCCACCTTGTGATATGTGTCGCCAGTGTCATAGATATCGTCGATCACAAGGTAGTGCTTGTCGGCGTCAAGTACGGGCATTTCTGATTTGATAACAGCCTTGTTGCGCACCGGAATAAACTGTATTGTATCGATGCCAAGCTCTCGTGACAACAACCTCGCAGGGACAATGCCTCCCCTGGTAATTGCAAGGATACAGCTGTATCTGACCCCTGATTTCTTCACTTGATTTGCAATCTCTCTTACCAAGAGCTCGATTTCCTGCCAGCTGCAGACCTCCTTACCCTGCGGGTTTATCCCCTGCTGCATGTGACCTGAAAAAGATTGGATCAATTCTTAAAGATATGGGTAATATTAAGAGGTCATGGTGGGATTTGGACCCACGACCTGCTGATTTCTTGATGGACAACTTTACAAGTCAGCCGCTCTGGCCAGGCTGAGCTACATGACCTCGTGCGCTTTAATGATATTGCGTTTTATTAATTAAACGGCGTTTTCGCAAAGATTAATCTACAGCTCATGTCATAACCGAGATGTTGCAGAAGGCGAAGAACAAAAGGCGCGACAACCTCAAGCTCTTAGCGTTCATGATAGGTGCCACGTTGTTTTTCGGGGTCACTCTCTTTATCTCGTTCTTTATCGTAATAGTGCTTCTTAACGACTCAGACATTCCTGGAAATGAAAAGCCAAATATGTTCATGCTAGGGCTCATCCCTCCGTCGGTCGGAACCTTCCTTCTGTTTACCAAAGTCCTTGGGCGGTTCATGTAAGTAAACAATGTATTTAAATCGCATGAATCTTGGTGAACCTGTGCCAAAGTTCCTAGTGCAGGTAGTGATTGAAAACAAGCCCTACATCAACGATCCGGAAGGCGAAACGATTCACCGCGACCTTGTGGTCAAGGGCGGCTACTCTAGCGTGCAGTCGGTGAGGTCAGCCAAGATGCTCAAGATGGTCGTGACCTCAAAGTCAGAGAAAGAGGCTGAAGCGACGGTAAGAAAGCTGTGTGAGGAGCTGCGCATATTCAACCCGGTAGTGAGCAACTGCACCATCAAGGCGACCGGCAAGGTCTAGTAGTTAGTATTCTACGATCTTGACCTTGTTGACATTAAAGGGTCTCGAATCTTTCCACATGTACTCAAAGTAATCCAGACACCACTCACAGAACGCCGGGCTTTCGCCTATGAACATAGTATTCATATCAACTTCTCCTTTAGGATTTGCAAATGCTATGGCAGCTGCCTTGTCGTCGGCTATGAAAAGAGCTACATCCACCCGTTCAACCATTCTCCTCTCAAGAACTCCCTTTCCAATCAATTCATTCATTTTCGGCAGAATGTTTTCAACTACGTTTCTCGGGAATATCGTATTGTGACCGACCAGTGCGGATACTTTGACTCCGTGACTGGCCCTATCAATAAGTATCTCTCCTTCTTCAGGCCAAGCCTGAGAGACAATTATCCTTAGCGAGTTGGTTGATGAAGATTGGATCTTTTTCAATCCCTGAAAAACAGCAGTTACGCTGGTAATCGGTTTACAATCTTCCAATGCGCCAATCCTCTGTAGGAACTTGTCCGGAATAACTCCTGATATGTTATGTTCCTCAAAGTACTTCTTATTCTTCTTCATGACCATGAAATCTGGAATTTGTTTCATCACTATCCTGCCGTATTCTGTTGCGTAGAATGTACCGTCAAATCTTTTCACAAGGCCTTCCTGCATAAGCCTGTTTAGGTTCCGGTGTACATCCTGAACCGTAACATCAAGCTCTCTTGATAAAGAACTAAGCTTGGATGGTTTCTTGCTTAGTGAAGCCAATATCGAAAACCTTGTTTCACTCGCAAGCTCCATGAATAACTCGGAGGCAAGTGAATAATCAATATAATTTTCCTTCATGAATAAAGATTCTGTGAGTGATAATTAAAATTTTCATCGTGTCTGTTAAGACTGCAGCGAGAATCTCTTTTCCTTTTTGTAACTGGTGTTTAAACGGAAATTATGAAAGTTAAACAAGCCTGTTAAAGACTGAACCGGTCTGTTAAGGAGGGAATATCAATTGACTTCACATTATTATGCATATGAGTGAAGTATTAGAAATAAAGGATAGATTTCTGGAATTGCAGCAAAAGTATCGACAACACCTTCCAAAGGTGGATCCTGCACTCATAGACGACCTCTTGCTGCGCCAGATGGAGAACCCAAACGTCGTTCCGATATATCTGGTTGAAGTATTTACAAGACCAGGTTTGGATGTTGAAGAGGTTCGAAACTACATAGTCAAAAAGACCGGTATGAGTCCAGCCGTCTACGATAATGGCACCCACTATGCAGTAAACCAAAAGCTGACATTGGAAATGCTCAAGGAGATTTCAGATTCGGAGGATGTAATAGAAGTTACTGGTGAATATACTGGTGGGCTTGGCAGCTATGGGGCCTCGCACGAGCATCGACCGCGAAAAAATAGGTCCGAGCGGATTGTTGCCTCTTCTTCTGAGCCCTCGTCAAAGGCTTCGCAGATCGAAAGACGCAAGGAACTTTCATCTTCCTTAAAGAGGAAAGAGAGCAGCAAAATAGTTGCATATACTGCAGCAGCAATAATAGGAGCAATAGCCCTTGCGGGGTTCATAATAAGCGGTGGAATCCTGCCCAACGCCCACGTCAGTTCGAGTATTCCTGCTGGCTCTGAGCCTGGAGTCCTGCATGGATACGTAAGCGGACCAGGGGGCTTGCCTGCAATCGGAGCTACTGTTTTGGCAGTGCAACAAGGGGCCGACTTTGCTGCAAGCGCATTCGTTTCAGTAAATGGCCAGTATTACATTGATGTGCCGCCAGGAGAGTACATCGTGTACGTTGCTTTCCCTGATGGAACAGACCAGATTGCTACAGTGGAAGTGCAGAGAGGTTCTACCCACGAGCTGAACTTTGCCTACTAACTCTATAAATATGAGGAAGAGGAGAACTGAGAAAAAGTATGAAAACAGTAGTGCTCTACTATGTCGCAGCCGCAGCAACCGCAATAGCAGGCATCTTGCATCTTGTGCTGGCTCCAAACATGCTGAACTTTAACCCAAACAGTGCGATTCTCTTCTTCATTGGCGGAGCTGCCCAGGTGTTCTGGGCTCTTCCAATGGTCCGAAGATGGGGCAAGGTATGGTACGGTGCTGGGATTGGCGGAACAGCACTTCTGATGGCGATCTGGATAATTACGAGATTCCCCGGTAACCCGATAACAGGAAGGGGCGGCGGGGTCAACGAAATGGCAGCCGCTGTTGAGTCAATGCAGGCCCTCTTTATCGGAGTGACTGCCGCGATCCTTGTAATAGAGTCGCGTATGAGAAAGCTGGACAAAAGGACCGCGTCAGAATCAGCCTAGAACTCCTCATTTTCTTTATTTTTCTATTACTTTTCGTCAGACATTGAAAAAACATCGTCAAGGTTGTTAGTATCGCTGAGGGCGCCTTCCAACAGTAGCGTGGTTCGCAAGTGCTTTGCCAAGTCTGTCACAGTGATTATGCCAACCAACTTGCCGTTATCTATTATCGGGAGGCGACGGATCTTGTGATTCACCATCCTTTGCACTGCTACCTCGATCGGTGTCTCTGGATCTGCAGTCGTTAGTATCTTGGACATAATGTCCTCCATCTTTACCTGCGCAACTGGCAGCTCCTTGGCACATATTTTCTTGATAAAGTCACGCTCGCTCACGATCCCAACAGGCTGTCCGTCCTTGACTACAAAGACAGAGCTGATCCCCTTTTCCGACATTATCTTGGCAGCTTCCAGAGCGGACTTGTCATGGTCTATCATGACTATTTGCTTTGTCATTATGTCGCGAACTACTCCACCTGCCATATACCACATTCCCAGAATCAGCCAAAGATAAAAACAATGCTATCATGAACTACTACAACTATAAGCCGGTGCGGAATTCGCTAATCTGAAGATATTAATACGAGCTCTGTCAAGTCTCACTCGCTGTAATGGCAAAGATTGGGATTGCCGTTTTCCCCGGCAGCAACTGCGACCGCGATGTTCACCACGTTCTTAACAATGTCATAGGTGTGCAGGCAGACTTCATATGGCACACCAAGGATCGCATTTCCGGCTATGACGCAATGATCATTCCCGGTGGCTTTGCGTTTGGAGATAGGCTGCGCGCAGGTATCATCGCGGCTCATAGCCCGATTGTGCAGGAGGTAAAGAGGATGGCAAAGGACGGCATGCCTGTCCTTGGAATATGTAATGGCTTTCAAATTCTGGTCGAGTCGGGACTGCTCCCCGGAGCGCTGATGATGAACGACTCTCTTCGTTTCGTATGCCGGTGGACAAAGGTCGAGGTCAAGAACAACAAGACGCCGTTTACCAGCCAGTTTGCGCCAAGGCAAACTTTTGAGATCCCTGTGGCACACGGCGAAGGCCGCTACATGGCCGACAATAGGATTTTGAAGGAATTAAAGAAAAAGAACCAGATCGTTTTACAGTATTCCAATGATGATCCAAATGGATCGTCTGATCTCATAGCGGCAATCTGCAATGAAGAGGGCAATGTGATGGGTATGATGCCTCACCCGGAGAGGGCAAGTGAAAGCATCTTGGCAGTAGAGGGTGCCAAGAATGACGCAATTATGATTTTCAAGTCGCTTGTGTCAAATCTGAAACAAAAGGCGATAGCGTAGATATGGGTGTCCTTACAAAGCAAGAGTTAGAGTACCTTGAATCAAACCTGAAGAGGAAGCCTAACGAGATTGAGCAGGACATCGTCGCTGCAGAATGGTCGGAGCACTGCTCATACAAGTCCTCCAAGAAATACCTGAGACTGTTGCCTACAAAAGGCAAGCGCGTCGTAGTGGGCCCTGGATATGACGCAGGAGTTCTTGACGTTGGTGACGGGTATATCCTGACAGTACATATTGAAAGCCACAACCACCCCTCAGCTGTGGAGCCTTTTGGAGGTGCAGCCACAGGAGTTGGCGGAGTCATCCGAGATATCATGTCAATGGGCACGCGGCCGATTGCTGTGCTTGATGCTCTCAGGTTTGGGCCTATAACTGGCGGCAGGGGCAAATCCGTAGCCAAATCGAAGTGGTTATTCAAGAATGTTGTAAAGGGCATTGCTGACTATGGCAACTGCATTGGCATTCCGACTGTAGGCGGTGAGATCGAATTTGACCCTTCGTTTGAGGACTATTGCCTTGTGGATGTGGCATCGATCGGTTTTGGCCGGAAGGAAGATGTTGTGGCAAACCAAGCTGATGTGGGCGATGTGATCGTGCTCGCCGGCGGCTCGACGGGGCGCGACGGGATTCACGGCGCGTCATTTGCTTCAAAAGCGCTTGAAGCTGAGAATAGGTCTGCGGTGCAAATTCCTGATCCATTCCTTGAAAAACTGTTACTCGAAGCCACGATGGAGGCTGTAAAGCAAGGCTGCATCAAGGGCATAAAGGACCTTGGCGGCGGGGGGCTGTCGTGCTGCCTCTCTGAGACTTCTGATAGTCTCGGCAAGGGCTTTGATGTCGAACTGACAAAGATCCATGCAAGAGAAAGTGGGATGACGCCAAACGAGCTAATGATATCTGAATCTCAAGAGCGTATGCTCTATGTTACAGACAAGACGCGGTTGCCTGCATTGCAATCCATTTTTGACAAGTATGAAATCCGGCATTCTGTCCTTGGCATTGTGCAAGACCACAAAGATCTTGTAGTCAGAAATGGGGGTGAGGTGGTGGCCCAGATGCCATCCCATCTTGTCGCACATGCACCACTTGCAGACAGGGCCGTCGAGAGGCCGGCATACATTGACAGATTAAGATCTGTCAAACAGCCACGACAGCCAACAAACCTTGGCAAGGTGCTGCTATCGCTCTTGGCGAACCCGACAATAGCAAGCAAACGCTGGGTATATCAGCAATACGACCACGAAGTTGGAGTGCGGACTGTCATAAAGCCCGGGATGGGTGATGCGGCAGTGATGAGGCTGGACAATGGAAAGTTTGTGGCAATAAAGCTGGACGGGAATTCAAAGCACTGTTACCTTGATCCATATCAGGGCACACTTGGCTGCCTTTCAGAGGGTCGCAGGAACATCATTTGCTCAGGAGCTGAGCCGATTGGTATAGTGGACCATTTACAGTTTGCAAGCCCTGAGGATCCAGAAATCTATTGGACTTTCACAGAGGCGATAAAAGCGATCGTCGATTACTGCAAGTTCATGGATATCCCCGTGGTAGGCGGCAAGGTAAGCTTTTACAACGAGACTGCCAAGGGACCCATCAAACCGTCGCCCGTCATAGGCACACTTGGCTTGGTCGAAGACCCCAAACACATCACGCGTCCTTCATTGTCTACAGGCGATTCGATCTTTCTGGTTGGAAACACTGCACCTGAAATGGGTGGTTCTGAATACTATGAATATGTACATGGAGTTATAGGGGGCGCAATACCAAAGGTTGATCTGCATGTTGATAGCCAGAACGGCAATACTGTGCTTGGTCTAGTAAGGTCAGGGATTGTTACATGCGTCCATGACTGCTCAAAGGGAGGTCTCGCAATCGCACTGGCAGAAATGGCGCTGGCAGGGGGGACAGGGTTCACAGTGAACCTTGACACAATCCCGAATTCCTGCAGCAGGCTAGATGATCTTTTGTTTTCTGAATCCAACTCTAGGTATGTCATTGGAACGAAAGAACCTGAACAAGTTCGCCAAGCGTTATCATCTGCAGGCGTGGTCTTTTCAGAAATCGGAAGAGCTGCAAACACAGTGGAATTCACCAAAGGAAAGAGAAGAAAGGCGATAATCCGGCTTACTCTGAAGCAATTGCAGGCAAGCTTTTACTCGCTCGGAAAAGTGATGCAATGATGATTAAGGGTAAAAGATATGTTTTTTAACGCATAGCGTCCAGCTTGCCTGTGTATCTCTTGGGGGTGGCATGAATGGTTCATGAGAACTGTGGAGTAGTAGGGATATTTTCGCTTGACGGACACAATGTCATACCATTTGTCATAGATTCGCTAAGGGCCCTGCAGCATCGTGGTCAGGAATCGTGGGGAATTGCGGTGCCTGGCAAGACTCCCTTCAGGAGGCTTGGGCTGGTCTCCTCTGCGGCACCCGAGTTTCCCGCTGTCGTCAAGAGGTACAAGTCTCATGCAGCAATAGGGCACGTCAGGTATTCTACACTTGGTAAAAGTACACTTGAAAACGCACAACCCCTAAAGGTAAAGGATCTATGTGTCGCCCATAATGGCACCATTGCCAACGTCGAGGAACTGTCAGGCATGGTTGGCGGCTGCACTTTTACACCCCAGACTATGAGTGACACCCTTGTCGCAGCTCAGAGACTGGTCATGCACCTTGCCGACAAGGAGGACATGGCCGAAGCGATGCACATCCTGAAGGGTGAAATGGTCGGCTCGTTTTGCTTTACATTTCTAACAGACGATGGATCTGTCTATGCCGCGAGGGATCCAAAGGGCTTCAGACCTTTGGTCTTGGGACACCATAGAGAGACCAACACCTTCATGGTCGCCTCTGAATCATGCGCGCTGGCGGCAGTCGGGGCACAGCTCGTCCGCGATGTGGAACCCGGTGAGTTGGTAAAGATGAGCAAGGGTGGCATCGACTCGCAACAGTTTGCAAACGAAAAGCCACACGCGCACTGTGCCTTTGAGTATACCTATTTCGCGCATCCTTCGAGCATAATGGAAGGAGTTAACATTTACGCGGCAAGGAAGAGGATCGGGCAGTTTCTTGCCAAGAAATTCCCAATAACAAATGCTGATGTTGTAGTACCAGTGCCGGATTCGGCACGCCCAGCTGCGCTTGGGTATGCGCAAGAACTGGGGCTGCCCTTTGAGGAAGGTCTGCTCAAGGACAGATACAGCAAGAAAGGCTCAATGCGCAGTTTTATTGAGCCATACCAGAGTGACAGGGTCGAGATAAACAAGGGCATAATACCTATACGGGAAGTGGTCAGCGGCAAGCATGTGATTGTTGTGGACGACAGCATCGTAAGGGGTACAAGCTCTGCAGAGATAATCAAGACTCTTCGAATGGTCGGGGCAAGCAAAGTGAGCCTCGTGGTCACATATCCGCCTATACGCTATCCTTGCTATGCAGGCATAGACTTTCCATCGCAGGAGGAGCTTGTTGCATACCAACATGGCGACACCCAAGATTCGAATGCTACAATTGCAGCACGCGTTACGCAGGTCATAGGTGCAGATCATGTATTATACAATGATACTTCCAATCTCGCAAGGGCTATAGGTATGCCTGAAGAAGAACTCTGCTTTACGTGCTCAACCGGCAATTATGCACCCTTGGGCATAAGACCTGTCTTCAAATCGCGTGTGCAGATGAAAGGCGAATAGTGATTTGTTGCATGACTCAAAAAATCGTCATTCTTGAATACTTCTAGTACCGAGAAGCATGTCGAGTTTACGAATTACGGGTTGATCTACACACGTTTTCGGACAGGGTCTGCATATCTCAGATTTATACAACAAGCATTGCGAAATTGTTGTAGGTGTGCGAAGGCAGATACCTCCCCCTCCCCTTTGGGTCTTCCAGACCTTAAAAGTAACCGTCTGTTAACCTCCCCCGTGGAACCCAAACTTGAAACAGAAAAGCTAACTGCAGCTAATAGCACAGACGTGCAAGAGGAGCAGCAAGTGCTCTTCATCGAGCAGGAAATAGAATGCCCACGCTGTCACGATAGCATGAAACTATGCTCTGACTTTGACAACCTGTTCTATGCCTGCGAAGAATGCGACTTTTGTCTGTATACGATAAAGAGAAATAAGTAGTTAGTCAATTCAAAATGAAATAATTGATCGCAAATCGCCGCGAGCTCAATAGGTTTCATGATGACAGGTCCTCATCGCTTGTCATCGCTGCTCTTGAGGCGGCTCTCAAGGGGGTCATGCCAGAAGTTCTTGTAAAGCACGCAGTAAGATTCGATAAGGGAGACCTGTTGGTGTGCGATGTTTATGGCAAGAATATCCGGCTGTCACAGTTTGACCGAGTTTATGTTGTAGGGGCAGGCAAGGCAGCCGCAGGAATGGCCAACGCGCTTTATTCAATTTTCGGCAAGAAAATTGTAGACGGCTCGATTACCGTCCCTTATCGAACAAATGCAAAGTTGGAGGGCATGTTATCAGTTACTCTGGCTTCTCATCCTGTGCCGGACAGCTCGGGAATACAAGGTACCAAGAAGATTCTGGATGTCGTAGGCAAAGCACGCAAAGGAGATTTGATCTTTGTTCTCATTTCCGGAGGCGGGTCGGCATTAATGCCCTTGCCGGCTCCGGGTATATCGCTCGCAGACAAGAGGAATATCACGGATCAGCTACTCCGCTCAGGCGCTACCATACATGAAATGAACTCTGTCCGCAAACACTTGTCTGCCGTCAAGGGAGGACAGCTGCTGCGATCCATCGACAGGTCATGCACTGTTGTGTCCCTGATCATCTCTGACGTTGTAGGCGACGACCTAGGGATCATCTCCTCTGGCCCCACCTGTCCTGATGACTCCACATTCCAAGATGCACTCCGGATTCTGAGAAAATACAAGATAAGAAAACCTGATGCGGTAGTTGAGCGCATCACGCGAGGCTCAAAGGGTGAGGTAGAAGAGACACCAAAGCCCAACGATCCATTGTTTTCGAGAGTTCATAATGTTTTGATTGGCAACAATGCTATCGCATGCTTGGGAGCAGTTGACTATCTTAAGAAAAGGGGCATTCGCGCCGTGCATCTTGGATCCGAATTTGATGGAGAAGCAATGGAGTTTGGTAAATTTATGGCAGATCTTGCGTCAGATCTTGACAGTAGGTCTTTTGCAATTGTTGCAGGCGGAGAAACTACAGTAAAACTTGGCAGGTCAAGTGGAGTCGGCGGCAGGAACCAAGAAGCCGCTCTTGCATACCTGACAAGGGCAAGACAAGGCGCAGTGGCGGCCTTTATGGGAACAGATGGAATGGATGGCAACTCTGATGCGGCTGGCGCACTTATTTCACCAAGAACCATTGCTCTTGCTAAAAAGGTTGACTTGGAGAAATATCTTCGCAATCATGACAGCTATCATGCCCTTAAGAAACTGCATTCTTTGATTATTACTGGTTATACTGGTACTAACGTAAACGACATTGCAATCGTATGTAACGCTACTGCCACTAGTACCGGACGCCGATATCGCCAGATGTGATGTCGATGTCTCCGCTATCTGTGCGGAGAAGTAGCGAGCCATCACTATTGACATCCGCAGCTATGCCCTGGGCAATCTTCTTGTTATTCTGCACAACTATGACTTTGCGTCCTATCATGTCAGAATTTTTCTTCCACTGTTGAATGATTGTGTCCGAACCTCGGCGCTCCATCTCTAGATAATAGTGTTCCAAGTTTTCCAAAAGCGCCTTTGTCAGTTCTAGCCTATTAATGGGGCGACCAAGCTCATCACTAATTGATGTTATCTTCATGCCCTCAAGGCGAGCAGAGATTGCTTGAGCATCAACATTTGCATTAATTCCTATTCCAATGACCGCATAGTTGATTTCGTCTACTTCTGCACTTACATCAAGCAGGATCCCTGCTACCTTTTTGCCAGAGATCATGACATCGTTTGGCCATTTTAGCCGAGCGTCAAGACCTGTGGACTTGATCGCATCGCACACTGCTAATGCAGCTACAAATGGTAGCAACGTCATCTTTGAAATTGGAACTTGCGGCTTTAGCACTACAGAGAGCCAAATGCCGCCCTTTGGAGACAGCCACTTTCGTTTCTGCCTGCCTCTACCACTTTTCTGTTGCTCTGCAATTACGACCGTACCATAAGAGTCAGGCTTGCCTGCGAGAGATAGTGCTAGATCTTGGGTCGAATCTATGGTTTCACGGAAAACAACCTTCCTGCCAACAAATGAGGTATGAAGAATCTTTGCGAGCTCCCAAGGTACGGGAAGGTCAGTCAGGCCTGCAAGCCTATATCCAATCCCGTGGCGCGATTCGACTAAATAGCCAAACCTGCGTAGTGCCCGAATCTGTTTCCACACGGCGCTTCGTGAAATCCCTGTCCTTCTTGCCAACTCTTGACCTGAAATATATCCAGATTCTGACTGAAATAGCGTGAGGATCTCACCGGGATTGGGCATTTGTGTTCTATGCGTCTACAGCAGCTAATATACTGATCAAACTAATTCTACCAGCTTGTCTGCGAACTTGCTTCAATTATGATTTATAGAGTCGAGGCACTCTTTCTCATCTGTGAAAAACAGGAGCAGGCCCGACATCATGGCCATCATCTTGGAAGCCGCTAACGGTGGGATAACAAAGACAAAGCTCCTTACCCGCGCAAATTTAACCAGCGGGCAGTTGAGACAATATCTGGATATACTCGTGGAGAAGAAACTTCTGATCGAGCTTGCCGACGAGGATAAAAGGCATATTGCTTATAGGACCACTGAAAAGGGCATGCGCTACCTATCGATTTATTCATCGCTGAAAAGCATTGCAGTCTTTCAGCACGAAAAAGACTAGGCTTGATTCCACTTGTAGTAGACGGTCCCGCCCCTGCATTTTGCGTATACCGTAGACTTGTTTTCGGCAAGCGAGCTCTTAACTTCTAGCTCCGCTAACAGTTGTTCGATTTCTTTGTCTTTCTTTTTTTCAGAGAGCAGATTCAGGATCTCTTCCCTGGAATACATTCTTGAAGGGTCTGTTCGCAATATCTTTTCTATTTCATTCATAAGATCTGTCATAATGATTTTCACTTTTTCTTTGTCCTTGCAGATACTATCGACAACACGTCGCGATCCTTTAGGTGGTATGTGGTCGGAAGGCGGAGGCCGTCGCGGGCATCTATTGCATACAATATTCCCTTCGCAAGATCGCTATGGATCTCGCGTGCAAGATCCTCTACAGTAGATCCAGCTCGCATCAAGTAAACGTCAGGCAGAACGTTCCCGTGCTTATCTGAAAACTTTTGTGCGTCAGCAACAGGATAGACTGCGTTCATCTTCAGCAGCTTAAAGACCGCCACATTTATCGCAAACTGGACACCTGTGCGCATGTATTTGCCAAGTATGTCCTTGCGGATGAAATTGAGTGCCCATTTTTGCTTGTCGTTCAATTGTGTCTGGTCATTAATTTCGAAGCGTTCGTCGCCCGGGAGGTATCTGATTATTCCCCGGCTCTCGGCGCGCCGCAGCGTAAGTTCGGCATCGGCACTTGCAGGTACAACTATCATGTCCTTGTATTCTTCACGAAGACGGTTGAAATTTTCAGTTGCTGTAGGCAAATCCACCTTATTTGCGACAATGAGTGTTGGTTTTGAGATGTCACGTAGGCTCCAGGAAAAGTCCTTGCTTTGTTGGGGTCCAAAGTCATCAAAAGACACGTCGGTTAAATTGTTTTGCTCAAGGGCTGCCTTGACATGTTCTTCTCTTACCCCTATGCCGCGGAACACTTCTGTTATCGCAGGAACTGTTTCAGTACCAGCATTGATTGCATGAGATATCTTGTCACGGTTTCCCTCAAGTAGCTTTAGATACCACATAACAAGCTCCTCTTCAATATCTGCAACATCGGCCACAGGATCGCCTGTGCCCGGTTCTGCAATCTTGCCTGACGCGTCGATGCTGCCAGAGGCGTCAACAATGTGCAGTAATGCGTCAGACTGAGCGGCTATTGTTAGGAACTGGTTGCCCAACCCTTTGCCCTCCCATGCTCCCTTGATCAGGCCTGGAAGGTCGACGAGTTCTACAGGTATAAAGCGCCACCCATCTATGCAGCGCGAATTCTTCGGTTGATCCTGCAGGTTGAACTCTTTGTGGACACAAAGCGTTATTGCATGTGCGTTGCCCACCGCGGGCTGCTTTGTGGTAAAAGGGTAGTTCGATATCTCGGCAGACAACAGGGTAGCCGAGTTAAAAAATGTCGTCTTACCTGTATTCGTCTTGCCAATCAGCCCGATCTTTATCATGGTTTTTCCACTCTTTGTCATTATATTTATATACTCTTATCAGTGGATGTGGCTGCAGATCACCGCAAGGTATCCCACGAGTCCAACGAATCCTCCTAGAAGCGATGCATGGATAATAAATTCCTGGTTACCTGCAAATACAGATACAGAGCTATTTCGTTTCTGGGTCGTATTTGACGTTGAGGCTTGCATAAATCATTATGGAATCGCTGACGGATAAGACTTTCTGGAAATGGCCGAATCTCTTGCGCGACTTGAACGCCCCTCACGCTCTGTTAACTTAGGGTAATGCGTAAAGCTAGGACAGTCCTAGCTTTTTTCATTGGCATGAATAGAACCAGAACAGACCCAGCTGTAGTCACATATGGACTGTACTTGTATTTCAAT
>FWPU01000296.1_pt1 | contig 158882 bp, 112 predicted proteins | sample 2228361 | NCBI WGS metagenome assembly FWPU01 (sample SAMEA103939777, study PRJEB20133) | metagenome | reverse complement strand
GCTGACGCTGAACAGCGATTTGGCCATTGAAAATAACCTGCAAGTCCAGAGCGGTGCCGTAGTGCTGAACGGCCACGAGCTGACCTTGAACGGCGCTGTTGACTTCGGAGGGCAAGGCAGCTTGACTGGCGATGCCAATGCGGTTGTTGTGCTGAATGGCAATGGCAACGTATCCCTCCAGTTCACCCCCGGTTCCGAGCAGCTCGGCGGCTGTGTGGTCAACCTTGGCAGCGGCGAGCTGACGCTGAACAGCGAACTCCAAATCCATCAGAAACTCGAGCTGATTACGGGTCTCCTTATTCTGGTGGATGAGCATTTGGTTTTGAAAGACGGAGCTGCCATTGATGGGGGGTCGGCAGAAGCGTATGTGGTCACGAAAGGAGAAGGCAGATTGGTTATTGGCGTATCGCCTGGTGACGAGGCATTCTTTCCGGTTGGAACCATTGAAGACTATGGACCCTGTGTGATTCAGCAGGGCCCAGATGCAGAGAAACTTCAACTGGCAGTTGGTGTGATCCAGGGCGTATATTCCGAAGGTACGACTGGCATCGACCTGAGCACTTCGGAGCGCGTGGTGAAGCATAGCTGGCTGATAGACGAGGTTTCCGGCAGTAACAATCTTGACCTCACGTTGGAATTTTTCTGGCAGGGTGATGCGGCCGTAAATGGATTCGACCCTGACTTTTGCTACATCAGTCATTTTGTCAATGGAGCTTGGGACACCATTGCTGCATCATCGGCTACTCTGCATATCGATGGTTCCTATTCCATTCAGCGGAAAGGCATTCAATCATTGAGTCCATTCCGGGTCATCAGTGATATGTCGACACAAGCTAATGATGTATACAAACCGGCTCCAAAGCTCTTCCCCAATCCAGTTTCGACGGTGCTCAATCTGCAGGTGCAACCACAGCCAAAACCCGCTTTCATCAGGATTTACAACGAATTGGGTCATCTCGTTCTAACTGAGGCCCTGCCTGCTGGAAGTCCCACTTCGAGCATCGATACCAATATTTTGCCCAATGGAATTTATTGGCTGATTGTCCAGGATCACAAACCAGTCAAATTCATCAAAATGAATGAAGAATAAAGCAGCAAGTCAATTAGTCCAAAGGCGCATCCCCATCGAGGGATGCGCTTTTTGTTTTTATGACAAGGAAAATTTTCTATCCGGGTGAACAATTCGAGCGATGCGTACCTATTCAGGTTGACTCATTAATCACTTCTTTCCCAGAATAAATACAGGGGTGTAACAAGGAAATCTACCTGCCATTACACTCGGTTTTCCACACTTTCCAGATTCGACCCATGATTCGTCAAAGTACCTGTTTCGGGACATTGACCCCTGAATATACCTGATCCAGAAGCTTTAAATTTCATTGCCATGAAAAATAATCAGAGAAATATGAATATCCGCAAAAAGCGAGGTGTGCATCATTTTGCTTCATCGATTTTGATTCCCTCATCACTTGCCGTTGCACTGGGTTTGCTTGCATACAATTACCTCGAGAAAGACGAAAAACTTCAATATGCACACCATAAACTTCAATCTGCCGAGGCCCTGCAAGTCAGCATGGAGGAGCAGTATCACCATGCCATCACGGATGTAATACTCTACAAGGAGCACAACGACCAGCTGAAGCAGATGATCGAAGAACAGAATCATAAAATCACCCATCAGGCAAGTGAACTCGAAAAATTGTACGATCTGAAAGCAAGGTTCGAGGAAGCACTCATCGACAAAGAAAATTTTAGAGCGCAGGTAGGGTATTTGGAAAATGAACTGAGAGCTCAGTATGAAAAGATAGATTCTCTTCTCGAAGAAAATGCAATTCTCCAAGCTGACAATGACAGACTTTATGATCTTTATTTGACGGAACTCATCGAGTCAGAATTGATGGAGGAAGAAATTGAAAAATTGAGAACCCAAATTGAAATTTTGGGAAGAAAGCTGAGGATGGCCTCTGTCGTGGATGTGATCAACATACGAGCGGGTGGCGTGCGAGTCAAAAATTCAGGAGCCCTTGTAGGAGAGAAGAAATGTGACAGGGTCGAAAAATATCAAGTCTGCTTTGCACCAAACCCCAACAGCTTCAGCGGTGAAAGAAATGATACCTTTTACATACGCATTGTCAACCCCATTGGTGAAACGTTGGCAATCGAGAGGCTGGGATCGGGGTTGATCCAGCCCATCGATGCAAGCGACCCGGTGCGATTTACCGCAATGGTTGTTGCCAACGAAGAATTTGAAGACGAGCGTGGAGAAATCTGTTTTTACTGGCCTGCGCAAAATTCATCGATGCCTGGGGAATATCAGGTAGAAATTTTCAACAATGGCTACCTGGCAGGGCGGAGCACTTTTAAGCTCCATTGATGCATGACACCCCTCACATTTTTGATCCCGAGTTTGTATTCATAGAGCAGCGATTGAGATTTCAAGGTTCTCGGCCGGTGCTGTCGTTAGGGCAGCACCGGTTTTTTTTCCCAAATCAGCTCCGATATCAGCCTTGGCCGTGCAAGCGATTTCATCAGGTGATTTTTGTTGCGTTCACATGCTCTTCGATCATCACCAACTCAGTGACAAATGAAAAACGCAACTTACGAATCAATTACCTTTTCAAAGGGTCGAAACAGCCGCGAGAACTGGATCACCGCATTCCTTTTCTTGCTGTGCCTTTTGCTCTCCTGGTGTGCGAACGCTCAAGGATTGGACCCTTTATCCAAGGCCAATGCGTATTTGAAAGAAAACCTGCGTCAAATGGGACTGACCTCCACTGACGTGGGCGAACTGCTCGTCTCTGATGCGTATTCAGATGCACGTACCAACGTTCAACACATTTACGTCCAGCAGCAGTACAAGAATATCCCCATTCACAATGCAATCTTGGGATTGCATTTCGATGCGGAGGGGCAAGTCATATTTGTCGGTAACAGGTTGCAAAAAAAGATCGAGCATCGGATCAAGTCAACCACTCCCCGCCTTTCCCCCGCAGAGGCTCTCCAAAGTAGTTGTCGCCATCTCGAACTACCACCAGCCAAATCGTGGCAGGAAATTCACGATAAAAAAATCAGCCAAAACAAATGGCTATTCGATGGCAGAAATATTTCTCTCGAAAACATTCCCGTCGAGCTCGTCTTTTTTCCCCATGAAGACGGCTCCATCAGATTGACCTACAAGGTGAGCATTTACACCTTGGATGCCCAACACTATTTCCAATCATTCGTCGATGCTAATTCGGGTGAAGTCCTGCACGTGGACGATCTCGTGCTGCATTGCCATTTCAATCATTTCGCACAGGAGGATCCCGATGATGCTTCCCACTCCCTCGGGGCAGCTTCAGCGCAGGCAGATGCGATGGTCCCTCATGTTTTGCATGGCGGCCTGGAAGCTGCGGCTTCGCCCACTGCCCATTTTGTCACTACCAATTTTTACAGAGTATATCCACCTCCCGTAGAAGCGCCTACGTTCGGATCTCGCGTTTACATAGGCACTTCTGGCGATCCGGTTGCTTCCCCCATGGGGTGGCACTACGATGGAAATGTGCAATACCTCATCACCCGTGGCAACAACGTGTACGCATACGAGGACAAAAACAACGTCAATGCCGGCACTTCTCCGCTCGGTGGAGTCATACCGGGACAGCCTCTCAATTTCGACTTCCCGGTCGATCTGACACAGCATCCCCACAGCTACACGGATGCAGCCATTACCAACTTGTTCTATTGGAACAACTACATCCACGACGTGATGTACCACTATGGCTTCACGGAAGCTGCCGGCAATTTTCAGGTGGACAATTTGGGCAAGGGAGGCATTGGCAACGATGCCGTGATGGCCGAGGCCCAGGATGGAGGCGGAACCAACAACGCCAATTTCCTCACCCTGCCCGACGGCGTGCCGGGCAGGATGCAGATGTACCTCTGGACGAGCAACGAAAGCGCTGAATTGGTACACATTCAGCAATCGCCCAGCCACCCCAACGGTGATTTGAGTTTCGTTGCGGTCCCGGCGGCTTTTGGCCCCGAAATCACTACAACTGGCGTGACGGCTGAGCTGGTACTCGTAGAAGCCAATGTCAACTCTGCATCATCTTGCAACAGCTGCGGATGCGGCACAGGGCAGGGAGTAGGCTTGCCCCCCAACAACGATGTCCAGGGTAAAATCGTCCTCATCGATCGCGGCGGCTGCACCTTTATAGAAAAGGTACAAGGCGCTCAGATGGGGGGAGCCGTGGGGGTCATCGTTGTCAACAACGTTCCAGGAGCGCCCCCTATCGCCATGGGAGGATCGGTGGAAGGTGGTTCGGCCACTATCCTTATCCCCTCGGTCATGATCAGCTACGAAGATGGCCAGCAGCTAAAAGATGAGCTGACCCAAGGTACTACCATCGTCTCTCTGAAGCGCCTCACTCCGGCTCCTCCCATGAAGGATGGTGATTTCGACAATGGAGTCATCACGCATGAATATGGCCATGGCATTTCCATCCGCCTGACGGGTGGTCCCAGCTCTACCTGCTTGGGAGGCGACGAACAAGCCGGTGAAGGGTGGAGTGATTATTTTGCTTTGATGCTGACCATGGATCCTGCGACCATAGCCACCATCGGTGCCGAAGGACGTGGTGTAGGTAGTTACGTGTTCAGCCAACCGCCCAATGGCCAAGGCATCCGTCCAGCCAAATACAGCACCGACTTTGCGGTGAACGATTACACGTACGCCGATATCGCCAACCCTGAAATTTCGGTTCCACATGGCGTAGGTTTCATCTTTGCCACTGCACTGTGGGAGATGACCATCAAACTCATCGAGGAATACGGTTACACCACGGATATCTACAGTGCAGACCTAACCAAGGGCAACACCTTGGCCCTGCAACTGGTAATACAAGGATTGAAACTCCAACCCTGCAGCCCCACTTTCCTCGAAAGCCGTGACGCCATTCTCGCCGCCGATATGGCCCTCACCGGCGGAGCCAATCAATGCCTCATCTGGGAAGCTTTTGCCAAAAGAGGTATGGGCTACAGCGCTGTTTCGGGCACCAACAGCCGCGGCGACGAAATCGAGGCCTTCGACCTACCCCCGACGTGCCTGCCCAATGTCGTGCTTGCAAAAACAGCTACCCCAACGGTTCACAATGGCCAGACCCTCCACTACACCATTGTAGCCACCAATCTGGGTGGTTTGCCTGCCACAGGTGTCAGCGTCAGCGACCCTCTTCCCGCTGGCACCACATACGTGGCAGGCACCGCAACCCAAGGCGGCACACTCTCCGGAAACACGCTGGTGTTTCCTCCTCAGACCATCGGCCCGGGTCAGAGTGTGGTGTATGAGTTTGACGTAGTGGTCAACACTCCTACTGCAAGCAACGTGGCCTTTTTCGATGACATCGAAGACGGCATCAATAATTGGAATCGATCAATTGGTGTGGACATGTGGAACCTGTCTTCGGCCAATGCACACAGTGGGAGCTATGCCTGGTTTGCAGCCGACCCCAACAACGCCTCCAACCAGATTCTGGAGACCGATCCCTTGACATTGCCCACCATCAACCCGCGCATGCATTTCTGGCACAACTTCAACACAGAAGCAGGCTTCGATGGGGGGGTGGTAGAAATCTCCAATGACGGAGGAATCACATGGTACGACCTTGGCCCCCTGATGATCCAGAACGGATACACCGATTTCATCCCTGTAGCCAACAACCCTCTCATCGGTGGTTTCGCATTCGGTGGCAACAGCAATGGCTGGATTGAAACCATCGTAGATCTGAATGCCTTCAAGGGACAGGAAGTCATCGTGCGCTTCCGTTTCAGCTCAGATGTCTTGACACCCGGTCACGGATGGTACATCGACGATGTGGTCATTGGTTCCACCCTCACCTTCGTCAACAATACTGCCTCCTTCGTCACTTCCACCGGAGACCAGGGCCAGGCCTCCACGAGTACCCTGGTGCTGACTCCTTCGCAAAATCATTCCTTGCCTCAGATCAGCCAGGATTTGCAGTACGCCAATTATGAGGCTTCCAAACCTTTGGAAGTCCTGCTTTGGCCAAATCCCACGTCTGATCAAGTGAACGTCAGGCTATTCCATGAACTCCACGTCATGGAAACCACCTTACGCCTGATCAGTGTAGAAGGGAAGGAACTGAAACGCATTACCACCTCTGGACAAGAGGCTACCATGAATCTCGACGGCATGCCCCCTGGTATGTATTTGCTGCACGTACAAAATGCCGCTGGTGTGGCGGTCAGACGCCTCGTGGTTGATTAGTGAATAGTTTGATTACGTGTTCGATAGGTCATATTACATGGTGGCGCTTCGGCGCCACCAATTTTCAAATAGACACAAAAGCTACTTGACCATGGCTCCTGTAAAACATGATTCTGTAATCCTTAAATCCCAACCATTATGTTCAAGTTATCTGGTTTTCTCGCATCCGTTTTTGTGGGGTGTCTATCATCTCACTTACTCGTGGCACAATGTCCTGAGACTTATTTGGTTGGCAATACGGCCACTCCGACTGGTACGGACATTGGTCAGAGCTTCACTATGAGCCTTTGTGGAAATGGTAATTTCACACAGATTGGCATCGTCACACTCACCAACAATTCCGACGTCACACTAAGAATCTACGAGGGCGATGGATACAGCGGAACCCTGAAGTACACCCAGACGGGCATCTCGTGGACAGTTTCCAATCCGAATACTTTTTTCGTTACTCTAAGTGGTGGCACCGGTAGCCTGAATTATGTGAATGGTCAGACATACACCTTTCGATTCACGGTAGGGGGTGGCAATTTCCAGTTACTTCATCATGAGACGGGCATGTACAATGGCGGCCAGATGTACATTGGCACTACGGCACAGTCTACAAAAGACCTGAATTTTGAGGTTGTAACCGATGTTCCCCTGCCTGTGGAGTTGAGTGCATTCGAAGCCAGCGTAGTGCCCGAGGGGGTGAAGCTTCATTGGGCGACGGCATCCGAGTCCGAGAATGCCGGCTTCCAGGTGGAGCGCAGCCAGGACGGAATGAATTGGACGGAGTTGGCTTTCATTCCAGGCAATGGAACGACCACCGAGGAGCAGCATTACCAGTGGCTGGATAACAGGCCAGCACCAGGCGCCAACTATTATCGCCTGCGGCAAGTGGATTACGACGGGTCCTTCCAGTTCTCTTCGACGAGGATGGTGCGCATAACAACCCCACAGTTCATCAGCATGTACCCCAACCCCGTGTCAAGTGGAGACCTGTTGTACATCGAGGTGCCAGATGCCGTCGAACAGGCCGAACTGCTCTTTTTCTCCCTCGACGGTAAGTTGCTGCGCACCGAAAGGACCAAAGGGGGTGATCGCCTCGAACTGACCATGGACCTGCCTCCAGGAGTTTACGCACTACGCAGCAGGCAGCGCACTGATGTGATACACAGGCTCGTCGTCAGTCGATAATGCTGGGTTTTCAATAAAAAAAAAAACCGGGGCAGCGCTCGACGTTGTCCCGGTTTGTGTTTTTGAAAAAAGACTTTGGAGTGGGCTTCAATTGGTTGGGGTTGCGATTTGTATGCCTGCCTCTTCCAGGATTCGCTTGGCCGCATCGAGAATGCGTGTGTCCTCGATTTGGACGATGCCACCATTGGGGCCCGGCTGGATCTGGATGTCCACGATCTGGCCGTTGTCGTACTTACGGGCACCGAAGAAGTTTCTGACGGTTTGCTCTTCGATGCCGAGCTCTTTGGCGATGCGTGCCACGCTACCTGTAGGGAGCTTGTGTTTGATATCCCTCAACTCATTGAAAGTAATGTACATAGCGGTAAAGTTTTGAAGGTTAGGCAGGCGTCTGACTGTCGCCGTCAGGCGATGGTGGGCTGTAGATACAGGATGGCGGGAAACAGCCCTCGAAGAAACACAACCGCGTCGGCGATACTCATCCGCCTGCAAATACGGATTGCGATCGGCAAGTAAAAGACCATTTCGGAACTGGTGGGAAAGGTAAAATTTTTTATGCCAAACCGTCAAGTGCGTTTTTTAAAAAAAGGTGGAGATTATTGGCATGTGTCGAAGGGGCTGATGAAAAGGGGAGGAGGCAGGGCGTTCAGTCGCGATAGAGCGTGCTTGACTCGAGGTACTCGAACACGGCGTCGGGCACGAGGTATTGGACCGACTTGCCTTCGCGCAGGCACTTGCGGATGTAGGTGGCTGAAATGTCGAGCAAGGGAGCCTGGAACTGGTGCACAGCAGGGTGGTGGATCAGTTCGCCGGGGTCGGAGTGCGGGCGTTTGTAGAGGTAGATCTGGTAGTCTCGAAGCAGCACTTCGTAGTTTTTCCAGCGGGGCAGCGTGGCGAGGTTGTCGCCTCCCATGATGAGCACGAATTCTTTGCCCGTGGGGTATTTTTCGCGCAGGTAGGCCAGCGTGTCCACTGTGTAGGAAGGTTTGGGCAGGTGGAATTCGATGTTGGAGGCCCGCAAACGGGGATTGTTGCCAATGGCCAGTTGCACCAGGTACAAGCGATCGTAATCATTGGCCAGGCTGGCCCTTGGCTTGAGTGGATTGTGCGGACTGACCACCAGCCATACTTCGTCGAGGTCGGTTTGCGTGGCCATGAAATTGGCAATGATCATGTGTCCGGTGTGTACCGGATTGAACGAACCAAAGAACAATCCAATCTTTTTGGTCTTTTCCATGCCCAGTCTTTTGACCAAGGGCGAAGGAAAGAAAAAAGGTAAAAAACGGCGCAGTGTCATGGCTTTCCAACCCGCTGGCACCGACCGCTTTGGTCAGCTCTATGGTTTTTTCCTACTTTGGCCGGCAATTTTTCAAAGCACCAATTCGACGCCCCCGAGCGGGCTTGTCTTTTTTCCATAAAACTTCGACACATGAACAGAATAAGGGCCGCTATTACAGGCGTAGCTGCTTGGGTTCCCGAAACCAAGCTCACCAATGCAGACCTCGAAAAAATGGTGGATACCAATGACGAATGGATCCGCACGCGAACGGGCATCGAGGAACGGCGCATACTCAAAGACAAAGACAAAGCCTCTGCCTACATGGGCACACAGGCTGTAAAAGAATTGCTCGAAAAAACAGGTACCGATCCCGAGGAGGTAGATGTGGTCATTTGCACCACCGTAACCCCTGATATGATGTTCCCCGACACGGGCAACCTCATTGCCTACGCCTTGGGCATGAAAAACGCCTTCACTTTCGACCTCACGGCAGCTTGCAGTGGATTTCTTTTTGCCCTCAACACCGCAGCCCGCTTCATTGAATCGGGTGTGCACAAAAAGGTCGTCGTCGTCGGTTCCGACAAAATGTCCGCAATCACGGACTACACCGACCGTTCTACTTGCATCCTCTTTGGTGATGCAGCTGGTGCGGTCTTGGTCGAACCTTCGACCAATGAGTATGGCATCATCGACAGCATCCTGCGCAGCGATGGCAGCGGTGCCGAATTCCTTTACCAGGCGGCCGGTGGCTCCCTCCGCCCCGCCTCTCACGAGACCGTGGACGCCCGCCAGCACTTCATTTACCAAAATGGCAGGCCAGTGTTCAAGGCCGCCGTGTCGGGCATGGCTGGCGTGGTGCTCGAAATCATGCAGCGCAACAACCTCAAACCCGAGGACATCGCATGGGTGGTGCCCCACCAGGCCAATCTGCGCATCATCGAAGCCGTGGCCCGTATGGCCGATTTTCCGCTGGAGCGCGTCATGATCAACATCCACAAGTACGGAAACACCACCACCGCCACTTTGCCACTTTGCCTGTGGGAATGGGAGTCCCAACTCAAACCCGGCGACAACCTCATCCTCACCACCTTCGGAGGCGGATACACATGGGGAGCCACCTGGCTCAAATGGGCCTACGACGGCGCAGCTCGCCAAGGCTGAATGGGCTGCGCGACATTGGCCTTCGCCGCCACGATTTTCGTGGCAAGACCCGCTGTGCAAGTTGAAAGTGAGGGGTTGGGCCAGGTGGCTCAACCCCTCGATTCATGATGGGTACCAAGGGGTCTTCCTGCGATCGTTCGAACGAGGTTTAGAAAAAAGCACTCATCGTCTATCTTTGCGCCGCTTTTGAAAAACCGCAGTCGAAACATTTTAAAACCGCATCGATGGCCACTACTTCAGATATTCGAAATGGCATGTGCATAGAGCTCAATGGCGACATTTGGACAATCGTCGAATTTCAGCACGTCAAACCGGGCAAAGGCGCCGCTTTCGTGCGCACCAAGCTCAAGTCCCTGACCAAAGGAAAAGTGATCGATAACACTTTCCCCGCCGGACACACCATCAACGAGGTGCGCGTCGAGCGGAGGCAGTTTCAATACCTCTACAAGGATGACATGGGCTACCACTTCATGAACATGGAAGACTACGAACAGGTAGCAATCGACCCAAAACTCATCGATCATCCAGAATTCCTTCGCGAAGGAATGCAAGTCGATATCCTCTACCACGCCGAAAAAAACGTACCGCTGAACATGGAGATGCCACCCTCCATCGAGGCCGAAGTCACTTACACCGAACCCGGCGTGCGAGGGGATACTGCCACCAACACCCTCAAACCCGCTACAATCGACACGGGAGCCGAGGTGCGTGTGCCGCTCTTCATCAACACCGGCGACCGTATCAAGGTCGATACCCGCACCGGAGAGTACCTCGGTCGGGTATGATTTCCTCTGCACTTTTCAAAATGAGCACGCATGCCCGCCCCAATCAGTGAAGCCGGATTGAGGAAAGCGATTTATTTATCTTGCGTGCCTAAAACCAACGGAAATGACATTCAAGGAAATTCAAGAATTGATCAAGCTCGTCAACAAAAGCAACCTCGCTGAATTCAAACTCGAGCAAGGCGATTTGAAAATCACCATCCGAACAGCGGTGTATGCCGAGGCCAAAAACCAGCCTGCAACCGTCACTACCGTCCCACAGATGGTCTCCCTCCCCGCTCCACCGCCTCAGGGCGTCAGCGCACCGACCACGGCAGCACCCGCTGCCCCCGCGGAATCCGGGCCAGCTGCCGAAAGCCCTCAATCGCCCAAACCAGCTCCCGCTGACGAGTCCAGGTATGTCCCCATCAAATCCCCCATGGTAGGCACATTCTACCGCTCACCTTCCCCCGACAAGCCACCTTACGTCGAAGTGGGTTCCCACGTCAAAAAAGGCGATGTAGTCTGCATCATCGAAGCCATGAAGCTCTTCAACGAAATTGAATCGGAGGTCAGCGGTACCATCGTCAAAGTGATGGTCGAAAACGAAAGCCCTGTAGAATACGATCAGGTGCTCTTCCTGGTGGACCCCGACTGAAGCCTGTCCTCCCAACCTCTCATTCCAGGCGTTGACCAACCAGACAAGTATGTTCAACAAAATACTCATAGCCAATCGGGGCGAGATCGCCCTGCGAATCATCCGCACTTGCCGGGAAATGGGCATCAAAACGGTGGCGGTCTTTTCCACGGCCGATGCTGAGAGTCTGCACGTGCGTTTTGCCGATGAAGCCGTCTGCATCGGCCCTCCCCCTGCCAAAGAATCCTATCTCAACGTATCTCGGTTAATGGCTGCGGTGGAGATCACCAATGCCGACGCCATCCATCCCGGATACGGCTTCCTGGCCGAAAATGCCGATTTCGCCGAGCTGTGCCGAGAATACGGCATCAAGTTCATCGGGCCCACCCCCGAGCAGATCCGCACCATGGGCGACAAGATCACCGCCAAACAAACCATGAAAGCCGCTGGTGTGCCGTGCATTCCGGGCTCTGAGGGATTGCTCACGGACATCAAAGACGCCCTCGACTTGGCAGAGGAAATTGGCTATCCCGTCATGATCAAGGCCACGGCTGGTGGAGGTGGCAAGGGCATGCGCATCATCCGCGAAAAAGCCGAATTTGAAAAAAACTGGAACCTGGCCCGACAGGAAGCCAAGGCTGCCTTTGGCAACGACGGGCTGTACATGGAAAAATTCATCGAAGAACCCCGCCACATCGAGTTTCAGATCGCCGGCGACCAATACGGCAAGGTCTGCCACCTGAGCGAGCGCGAGTGTTCCATTCAGCGTCGCCATCAAAAACTCGTCGAAGAGAGTCCTTCCCCTTTCATGACTCCCGAATTGCGTGAAGCCATGGGCAAGGCCTCGATCGCCGCAGGTGAAGCCATCAACTACGAAGGCGTTGGAACCGTGGAGTACCTCGTGGACAAACACCGCAACTTCTACTTCATGGAAATGAACACCCGCATCCAGGTAGAGCACCCCGTCACCGAAGAAGTCATAGACCACGACCTCATCAAAGAGCAAATCAAAATAGCGGCTGGCATCCCCATCTCTGGAAAGAATTACTACCCCCAAATGCACGCCATTGAGTGCCGTATCAACGCCGAAGACCCTTTCAATGACTTCAGACCCTCCCCAGGCAAAATCACTTCCTTGCACACCGCCAAGGGCCACGGCGTCCGAGTCGATACCCACGTGTACGCCGGCTACGTCATTCCACCATACTACGACTCCATGATCGCCAAACTCATCTGCCGGGCCCCAACCCGCGAAGAGTGCATCACCAAGATGGAGCGCGCCCTCGATGAATTCATCATCGAAGGTGTCAAAACCACCATACCCTTCCACAAAAAGCTCATGCGAGATCCCAACTTCAGAGCAGGGAATTTCCATACTGGGTTCCTGAATAATTTCAAAATGGAGGAGTAGTTTCTGAGCAGCTTTAGGAATGAGCGCACTGCAAAAAGTGCGCTTAGTGGTTAAGAGGGGTTGAGAGAAGTTTAGAGGGGTTTAGAGAGGTTGTGCCAGAACGTCTCCCCTGTCTGCCCTGTCTGACGCCCTGTCTGCCGACAGGCAGGCAGGCAGGCGGACAGGCAGGTCTCTAAACCAAAGCTATATGCCGACCTCAATCTAAGTTGGTTAGTGCGCCACCAACAGCCGGGAAATATAGAGGCTCCCTTCGGATTTGAATTGCACCAGGTAAGTGCCGGTTGGCCAAGTGGCCACATAGATGCTTTCGGAAGAACTTCCCTCCAGATTTTTGGTCAGAATTAAACGACCAGCCAGATCGGTCACTGTTAGGATGCCCGGCTGGTTGAACTGGTTATGAACGGTAACCTGGGTGCCGGCAGGGTTGGGACTCAGTTCTATTTTCTCTGAAACTGCACCTTTTTCACCTTCCGTGGCAGAGACCATGCTGGCCGTGTAATCGAAAGTTACCTCCACGGATTCGGATGGGTTGTCTATTACGAATACCTTGTACTTCACGACCAGGTGGCCGGGCTCATTGGCCGGGTAGAACTGCATGATGAATTTATTATTGCTCTCATCCGGAGTGGCGGGCAGGACGAAATCAGCACTGTCCAGGTGGGTTGCGGGGTTGTGCCAGTTGGAGGGATCCTGCAGGGAAATGGACCATTCGCCCCACTCGATGCCGTGACCGAACAGGGGTTGAGGAGTTGCCAATGTTTTTACCCAGCGCATGTTCAGGTCGGTTCCACTCAGGTTTTCGAAAGTGGCATAGCTGTACATGGTGAAGAAATTCGCCGGTTTTTCAGCGGTAACCGTTTGCGGGGTGAGGGAAAACAAGGTCTGGGCATTGGCCTGGAAGGCCATGGCGACAAAAAAGAAAAGGAGCTTGGTGTACTTCATTGGATACTTTCTATGCGTGCGCAAGATATTGCGATTGGAATTGAATCAGACAAAGAGGCGTTGGAATTTCGGGAAGCAACCCAACAAGACCCGACTAAGCGTAAGTCTATGACCTGGCATTGGGGTGGAATTTTACAAGCATGCAGAAGCTAAGGATGAGCTTGCAAAATGCACGAGTTCAAGCTGCAAGATTGAAGAGAGAAAAAATTGATATGTGTTTCAATGATCTCCACTGGTTTTGTAGCTTTGGGCTGTGAGAGCAATTCAATTGTAAGGAGCTTTGAGAGATGCCTGCTCTTGAAAAACTTGCCCAATAACTCCTCGTAGGGTCATGCTAATTCACATGTGAGGAGTTGGATTGCAGTAATTCAGGAAGTGATCTAAAGCTTGAATTCTACGGAAAAGGGCGAAAGTAGTAATGGAGAAATGGACGATGATTAAATATTCGGATGTTGTATGCCAGTTTAACAGAAGACAATGAGCAATAACGAAGAGAAATACATTAGCAAGCTTAAACAGATAGTTTACGACCACATTTCGGCTGACATTAAAGAAAAGGCAGTTGACAAAATTGTAAAAATTGACCTTGTCAATTCACACATTGAAGACAAAGCTTCAGCCGGTTTCCAAGATTACTATTTCTTGATCCTTAACAACGAAAAGCTCTACAACTACTCGAATGACTTTTTCAGACAGTTTAAAAAAAGGTATTCACTTCAGGGCATTGACAACAACTACCTTGATAAGCTCGAACGACACAAAAAGGGTATTTTACATAAAATTCGAGAAGACAAATTAGCTCAACTCTATTTTGACATTTTCCACAAAGTGGTTATAAAACACGGAAAGGGCTCCAGAGAAAAAGACCTCGGCTCATTTTTTGCCAAGCTAGTCCACACTTTCAGACCAGATGAATATTGTGCATTAGACAATCCAATCAAGAATTACTTCGGACTTAAAAAAGAAAGTTTTTTCATTTCGTTCATCATCATTAGCGCTGCTTATAAGCAATGGGCACAAGACAACAAAAAACTAATTGACATTGTAAGGGAGAAATTCATACAAGCGGACAAAAATGGAGCTATACAACACGACAGAATAACGGACTTGAAACTTTTAGACCTCATATTTTGGAGCAAAGCAAATAGACAATGACTAGAGAACTGGTGTAATACACGGGCATAATATCAGGTCAGGTGGCGAACAAAATTGCCCTGCGAACTGGCGTTTGTCTAGGTTCACAAAACTGCGTTTCATCTCCCGTCCGTAAGCAAAACCCAAAACCAAATCTCATCAAACTGCCATTCCAACCCAAACAGTCACGGTAGTACTTGAAAACACACCAACACCTCCCCCCCTCACAGATAAGTCTCATCAAAAGCCAAAGGCAGCAGGTCTACGTCTTTTTCAACCACATAGCCCGCTCCGCTTTCGCCGTGCATGATGATGCGGATGAGTTGGTTGTTTTTGCACTCGGTTTCCAGGATGTTTTGCCGTTGGTCACAGGGCGCTGCGGGTTCGCTGAATTAGGTCTTCGTCTATGCGCGCTGTGATCTCTCGACGGAATACATTCCACCACTTGTGCTCATCCTCCAGTATTGCTGCCCTTTTCTCGCTAGCAATATTGAGGATACTGTTAAACAAAGTCGGTTCACTATAGGGGGTACTTCGTTTAAACATGGATCTTCTGTTTTGCTCCCGAAAAATCCCAAATTATGTTTGCTTGTCAGAATGAATTGGGGGGTTTTGCAGGGGACTCAATCCTCGAATCCTCACATCCTCAAATCCTCACATCCTCACATCCTCAAATCCTCAAATCCTCAAATCTTCAGTTCCTCAACAAATGAAAAATTCTATCTGGAAACAACGATTCACCCCTGAGCTCGTCAATTCGCTTCGCAAAAACACCATCAACGAAGTGCTGGGCATAGAGCTGGTTGAAATCGGTCCCGACTACATCACGGCCCGCATGCCCGTTGACCACCGCACCCATCAGAACTACGGCATGTTGCACGGTGGCGCCTCGGTGGTGCTGGCCGAAACCCTCGGCAGTGTGGCATCCACCGCCTGCCTCGAGGACCTGCAAAGCCAGATGGCCGTTGGGGTAGAGATCAACGCCAACCACCTGCGATCTGTGAAAAGTGGTTTTGTGACCGGAACGGTAAGGCCGGTGAAGGTGGGACGGACGATACATGTCTGGAGTATAGAAATCGAAGATGAAGCACATCGGTTGATTTGTGTAAGCAGACTCACAGTGGCAATTGTGAGCAAAGGGACGTAGCGATTCATCTACGAGTTGAGGGGCTATATCGAGATTCTTCTGAAATCCAAATCAAACTCTCACTGATTCGACGAATTCAAGGAACGGGCTGACCCAATTTCCCAGGATGCGACCTTGCTTTGCACCTTCAAATTTCAAAAGCATGTATCCTGGAATATCAAAAGTATTCAAGCCCAAGCTATTCAGCCTTATCCACCGTGGGATACCTCGCGAACAAATCATCAAGGATATCACCGCAGGCATAATAGTGGGAATCGTGGCGCTCCCGCTTGCCATAGCTTTTGCCATCGCCAGTGGTGTGTCTCCTGAAAAGGGGCTTTACACAGCCATAGTCGGAGGTTTCATCGTGTCGCTATTGGGTGGAAGTCGCGTACAGATTGCAGGCCCTACCGGTGCTTTTATCGTAGTGGTCTATGGCGTCGTGCAGGAATATGGTGTGGCGGGTCTTACTACAGCCACCTTCATAGCGGGTTTCATGATCATCTTGATGGGATTAGCCAGACTTGGGTCCGTATTGAAGTATATTCCCTATTCGCTCGTGGTTGGATTCACCACCGGAATTGCTCTCATCATTGCATCCGCTCAGGTCAGGGATTTCTTTGGACTTGAGATGCAGGACGTACCGGCAGATTTCGTTGAAAAATGGATTGCCTACGCACGGCATTTTTCCCATGTCAACTGGTATGCAGTGGGCATTGCTACTGCTACAGCGCTGCTGACACTGCATTTTTCGAAAATCAGTTCGAAGATTCCAGGTTCCTTGGTGGGTATCCTTCTTTCGACCATTGTGGTAATACTTTGCGATTGGCCGGTGGAAACCATCCAGAGTCGATTTGGAGGAATACCTGGCAGCCTTCCCGAGGCACATACACCGCCACTCAACTACGAGACAATCAGGCAGCTTTTTGCTCCTGCTTTTACCATTGCCATGCTCGGAGCCATAGAGTCATTGCTGTCGGCTGTCGTCGCCGATGGTATGATCGGTGGAAACCATCGTTCCAATACAGAATTGATTGCGCAAGGGCTTGCGAATATCGCCTCTGCAGCAGTAGGAGGAATCCCGGCTACGGGTGCCATTGCACGAACCGCCACCAACGTAAAAAATGGGGGGAGGACTCCAATCGCTGGCATCATGCACGCCCTGACCTTGCTGCTGATCATGCTTTTTTTCGGGTCTTGGGCCAAACTCATTCCCATGGCCAGCTTGGCCGGTGTCCTTGTGGTCGTTGCCTGGAACATGAGTGAAGTACATGCTTTCCGAAACATCCTGAGAGGGCCAAAACACGATCGCATCATCCTTTTGACTGCATTTCTCTTAACCGTGCTCGTCGACCTGACGCTCGCCATTGAAATAGGGGTTGTGCTGGCTTCATTCCTTTTCATGCGCCGCATGGCCAAGATCAGCAACGTCTCTGCTCTGGAAGAAATGGTTTCGGATGACAACCCTGACGACGAGTTGTCTTTCGTCAAAGAGAAAATTGAAGAGTTGCCTCACACGCGCATTTTTGAAATAAAGGGGCCCATGTTTTTCGGCGCTGCCCAGCAGTTTCGTGAAACCATGCGCAACATCCATGATCAGCCAAGAATCGTCATCATTCGCTTGCGACACGTGCCTTTCATCGATGCCACCGGCCTGCACACCTTAGAGGCGCTCATCGAGGATTTTCACAGCCGGCACATCGAGGTCATCCTCTCAGGAACAAGACCAGAAGTCTATAAGGAACTCGAGCGCTTTGGACTGGTGGAGCGCATAGGAAAAGAGAATGTCACAGACCACATTTCCAAAGCCATCTATGTGGCTAAGAAGTACCTGAACAATGGCCAACGCCAATGATTAAATACATCGAATTCACCCCTTGAGTATCAGTCCTTCCCTCCCTCAAACGGAATCTTGTCCGTCTCTTTTTTGAAAAAATATAGCACCACCATTATGGCTGCAATGGGAATGAGCAGCAGATAAAAAGCGATTTGTTCCCGGTCCCTGAACACACCGAACAGGTTGCCAGTGATGATGGACCCCGTGGTGCCGCCGATGGCAGAGAACACCACGATGAGACCCGACATGGGCGCGTGTTGTGTGACGGGCAGCTTGCTGAGGATGACCGAGTTGATGGCCGGATAGATGGGGGCCAGGCACACGCCAATCAATGGGACCAGATAGGCTGCCAAAGGCGCATCAGCCCAGCTGGTCACCTCTCGTCCCTGGCCGCTCGTGGCCAATTGCAGGCTCGCCAACATGAGGGCCGCCGCCGCCACGATGCAAAAGCTCAACACCTTGAACCAGTGCACCTTTTTCAATACGAAGCCACCCGCAAAGCGGCCCACTGCCAGCGATGCCGCCAAGATGCTGGACATCTGTATGCTCAGCGAGGAGGGCAGGTTGAACACCCGCTGATTGAACGAGGGCAACCAGCTCATGATGCCTTGCTCGATCATGACGTATAGGAACACACTGCCGATGAAAATGAGCACCAGCGGACGTATCAGCAGGCTAAGCATTTTCCCGAAATCTTCTGCAAGTCCGGCCGAGGCTTCCACGTGTACCTTCGATTCGTCGAGGGGGGTGCTCAGCAGCAGTACAAAAGCCAGGATAGACATTGCCGACAACACGTAATAAACCCGGAACCAGGAGGTACTGGTTTTGTCCACATCGTCAACAAAGGCGCTGAAGATGAAATAACCCGACAGCACCCCCACCATGAACACCGATTCCAGGAAGTTCATGAAAGAGGCGTGTTCTTTTTCGCTGTGCGTGATGATGCCTATCGTCGCAAAAACGGAGACCTTGATGAGGGCAAAACTTACGCCCACAGCGGCAAACAGCAGCTTCACCGCCCAGAAGGCCGGCAACATGGGCATCATCAGCGTCATCACCGACACAATGCCCAATCCAATGAGCATGCAGCGTTTGTACCCGATTCTGACGACATAAGAAGCGATGAGAAAGGAAGCGATGGCGATGCTGAGGTCTTTGAATGCCTCCAGGGTGCTGGCCGCCCCTTCGCTCACGCCGAAGTTGTTCTGCACCTGCAGGATGACGGTGCCTACGCTGTTGAGCAGTATTGCGAAGACGAAGTAGTTGAGAAACAGGGAGAGTTTGATGCGCCAGTTTTCCATGTCTTTCGTTTTGTTGATCAGCTCTGTCCCACTTGGTAGGGTCAAATTGGTCAATCGAGCCCATGGCTGATTTCCTTGACCTCCCCCCTGCTTCCCAGCAAAACCATCTGAGGTATTTCCACGAAGGGCATTTGGGCTACGAACTCGGGGAGGTGCTCAAACTTTACCGAGAGAATTGTGTGCTCCTCTTTCGACAGTTTGCAGTCGTCAAATTTCGCTTCGCAAAGTTCATCAAACCAGAGCGGCTCAACGATGACGAGATTGTATGACGGATAGTACTTGCTTGGCTTTACCACTTTTTTCATCAATCCGCATTCCTGGCATCCGCCGCATTTACAATCCACGAATACCAGCAATGTATTTGGGGTGAGGTAATGCGCCCCATCGAAGTCTTTGACAACATTGCCCGTGGCCACATCCTGCAGGGGGATGTCCGCCAAAAGAGGATATGAACTGGTTTTTGACTGGACCTTGTAGATGCGGGCGGCGGCGGAGCTGTCTTTGAGCACTTCCCTCCATTTGCTGATGTCCAGTTCGAGTTCCGGTGTTGCGCAGCGAAGGCTGTTCTGCAACAGCAAAAGGGCGACGTTTTCCAGGGCAGTGTCGCTGAGCAGCTCATTGGCCAGGTCCAGTTGAGCCTGGATGGGGTACATGTTTCCTTCGGCAAACTCCCGTTGCAGTGCCTCGTGTTTCAGCTTCAGCAATACGAATTGCTGGTAATCGGGGTGGAAAGCGGCTTGCTGGTTGTTCATTTCGATGCCCGATAGCCATTCCTGCCATTCAGCGGGCAAGGGTGCGTAAGGGTTGGTCTGCAACTGATATGCGATGAGCCATGCTGCCGGCAGGTAGGTGGCTCTCGTCTGCAACCACTTTACCATCAGCGGGCTCAGGCTGTGGCTTTCCTGCTCTCTTCGCAGGAAATCCCTCAGGCTGCCTTGCAGGATGCGGGTCATCTTGAAAAACTCATCCGGCCCGCCAGTCTTCCAGGCATTGCGCAGCGACACCAACAACCTGCTCTTCAGGCGCTCAAAGCTGACAAGGGTGGTGTTGTTGTGTCCATCCCTTTCGTAAATGTTGAATGACGGATTCCTCTTTTGATCGGCGGTGATGGTGATGACGGTTCGCTGGCCCCGCTCCATGTAAACCGGGATCTGCTGGTTCCCTACCATCAGCATGGCAATGACCGGCTCTTCGGGCGCATCCACATAGACCGGCGAAGTCAGCGGACTCATGGTCAGCTTGAAATAATAGGGTTTCTCTTCAAAATGCTTCTTCGGAACCATCAGGGTGGGATTCAGGTGGATGCTCTGCGGGTAGTGAATCACCAGGTCGGATTCGAAGCTGAACGTATCCACTTTTTCAGCTTTCAGCGATTCATGGGGCGGGTAATTGCTGCAACCCCAGGGAAAGGGCCCTTCGGCAATTTGCACCCTTTCAAGATTTCCTTCCTTCGGTAAATCCGGCGTCTTTCGGCCCTTTATCTCGATGCCGTGGACGACGAAGTCCGAATAGGTGCGCACCGTTTGAACATACTTCAGCTCCAGGGCATCGGTGGTGGCGGAGGCGAACTGCAAATACCACTTTCCCTGCCAGCGGGTGTACCCCACGTCGTAGTCCCGACTCAACATCACCTTGGACGGGAGGGCTGCTGCGTGATTGAACTCCTCAACGGCATAGGAGGTATTCCGGTAATGCGCCCTTATGATGGCATTGCTGAGCAGGTCAACGTACAGGGTGCCTTCGAACCAGGCACCCGCTGAAGCCTCCATGGGTGAAAAACGCACCACCGCCACCGGCTCCCCGAAATAGCTCACCGTCTGCTCCCACTCAAACACATAATTCGTCAGGTCGTGTTGGCCAAAAAAATAAATCGGATTGCGGATCACATCCAGATCGGCACAGAGGTAAGTGCCGAGGGGAAGCCCGGGCGCACCACCATCGGGGCCCTGAACCAGGGGGATGAGGCTGTCGTTGCGGAATTCAAATCCCCGCTCGATGGCGGATTTCCCAAGTTCGATTTCCGGATCAGCCTCTTTGCTTCCGGCATAGATGGCACTCATGGCCCGTTGGGAAGCCGGCAGTTTTTTCAGCTTCGGCAAGGCCGTGGTGACGGTGGCCTCCTGCCTCATAAGCAATTGCCCGCTTTCGGGCAACCAGTGCATTTCCCGGAAGAATCCTTTCAGCTCGAGGGCATCCATCTGATAGGCGTCGGCTGCCTTTTCAAAAACCCGGTGCATCAATTCCCTGCCGGTCGTTTTTTCAAAATCTGCCAGGTCGTATGCTTCTGCCTCTTTCAGTGCAATGACCTGCCTTTGGCCTTCGGGCCAGGCGGAAGGATCCAGGAATTGCTGTTCAAAACCGGGAGCTGAAACCTGAATCTTTTGGAGATCGTCGGCACAGAGCCGGAACTCGCCCTCCCTGTTGCTGGCACTGAGGGGGTAGCCCGCCTCGGTCGTGAATCCAGCAAAAGCGATGGGTTCTCCCGTGCGTTCGTTTACCACCAGCCCCCGAAATTCCTGGGCCGATGCAAAAAAGCCGAATAAAATGAACCATGCTAAAAATGTGGAGCGGAGCATTGTTTTTATTGTATCATCATTGTTGGTGGCGCAATATAAGGTGCAGCTTTTGAAGCTGCAGAACCGGAAAGTGAAAGAAACCATAGCTGCCCGTTGGCTGGTCCTGAAGTGAGCAAGGCACACATTTCAAAAAGCCCCTCGGATGAATCAGATGGGCACCTCTCCATCTGTATTTGTCTCCGCAATTACCACCTGGGGGCGTCGTGGGCGCTCGCGCTGTTCGCCCCCTGGCGCAGCCAGCCTGCTAACTTGCACCCCCCAACCACGGATGGGTTATGAAACCCGCCGCCTACTAAATCAGCTACTTTTTCGGAGCAACCAGAGCTCGTACAATTAAAAAGGGCGGCAATAGCCGCCCCGGAGTTGGGATACAAATCGAAAACTTGAATTCACGAAGAAACGCTTTTTGGGGTTAACCGCATTGATTACGGACTTTCATTCTGGATTCGACCTGTTTTTTTTTTGGTTTTTTGAGGATCGGAGTTGATTGCATTTAGTGTTCTAAACAGGAGGCTGAACGTCGCCTTCTTTGAGCACTCCTTCGCCTCCGTCGATACAACCTGCTGTGGAGATTCCTGCAAGCATTGTGGATTTTGGAAGCCTCGAAGTGTTCCCAGAATGCCCAGAATCAACCCATCTAAACCCTCGAGAACATCGCTTTGCAATCCGCTCATGAAATCAGTTAGTTCTACTTGCAATCATAGTTCTGTGGGAGTCATGACGAAGGCCACCGCCAACAGCTGCTGGTTCCAATTGCCAAGTGGTGGGTAACCCAGGCGTGGTGGCTCGATCGAGTGGTAATGGCTACGCTCTGCGGCTTTTCCGGGCCTTCTGCCGTGGAACATGGTGTAGCCAATGACATTGCCCTGTGCGTCTTTCTTCACTTCCGTAACCACGCCGATGTGCTCGATGATGCCGCCTTTCAGGACTTTGTCTTTAGGGGGTTGGTTGTACCTTTTTCCGGAACCACCAAAAAACATCACGGCTCCCGGCTTGATGACATTTCGCTGCGCAACGGCATCCTTGATGAACACCAGGTTTTCATGTTCATTGTACCAGTTGGCCAGCGATCGGCTGTCCCGTGCATCGGTGGGTTTCGGATAGAGGTATTGGTCGCAACTGGAAGCCACAAACTGCAAGGTCCGGTGAAAAATGCCCGAACAATCCGCCAGCTTCTCGGGCTCCCGGTTGTTGTACATCACCTTTTTCTTTTCCATTTCTTCGGCAAATAATGAGAGTTGAAAACTCAGTTCTTTGTCATTGGTAAAACAGGCTTGTCCAGAGGGTAATACAATGGGATTGTTCGTTGGACCGGAGGGATCTCCAGCCGGAGTCGCACCAGGTTCCGATTGTTGTGCAAGGTGTTCATTGCCTTTTCCCGAAGTGGTGGCAACCTCCTCTTTGGCTTCTTTCACCTCTTTGTTGTCAGTTTCGATTTTTGCTTCAGCAGTGCTGGTTTGTTGTGGAACAGTGTTAGGGGTAGAGTTTGTATTTCCCCATACCATGTAACCTACGAGCAAGCCTACCGCAAACAATGCTGCGCTCAATACGAGATGCTGTGATTTCATTTCCAGAGTTTTTGATGTGTGATGGTTTGATCCTGCAAGTCAACCGTCATAAATAATGAATAGGGTTTGGCAGAACCTTCTTGACAGCCCAAAGATGGGGGTATGCCATGTGCATTTTTCCGTCAAAATGTTCACGAAATCAGTCAAAATGGGGTTCGGAAGGGTGTTGTTATCCCCCGAATGGGGGAGAAAACTCAAGAAAGGTGTTTGGAAGGAGATTTTCCGAAGCGCTCTTTGAAGATCCGTGAGAAGGTTCTGAGATTGCTATATCCGACCTGATTTGCGACCTCGCTCACGGTTTTGTAAGTGCCTTGTTCGAGCAATTGGCGGGCTTTGTTGAGACGCACTTCGCGGAGGTATTGTTTGGGAGAGAGGCCGGTGAGTTGTTGCAGGCGGCGGCGCAGGGTGGACTCACTCATGGCAAAATGGGCTGCGAGTTGCGGTATCGACAGCATATCACTGGAGAGGTGGTCGAGGATGTATGCTTCAAAATCTTGAAGCCACTCACGGTCCTCAACGGAGATTCTTTCCGCATTTTCCTCGGTTGTTGCTTCAGTACTTGCTGATGCCTTTTTTCTTACCTGGTAGTTTTTCAGCAAGTTTTTGATCCGGGCCAGCAGTTCGGGTTCTTCAAAGGGCTTTGTCAGGTAGTCATCCACCCCAACACGCAGCGCATTCAGTCGGGAGTTAGAATCTGCCCGGGCGGTGAGCATGATGAATGGAAGGTTAAATAATTCCTCATCTTCCTTAATCCGCTTCAACAGCTCGTAGCCGTCCATTTCAGGCATCATCAGGTCGGACAGGATCAGATGGATGTCAGAATGTTCACTCAGTTTTTTCAGGGCTTCCTTGCCATTGCGTGCTTCTATTACATCATATTGCTCTTCGAGCAACTCGTGGATGTACTGCCTCAACTCGTGGTCGTCTTCCACCAGTAATATCCTATGGAAACCTTGGCGGGAGGAAATTTTGCCAGGTTGTGCATCCTGTATATGTGCTGGAGACTCTATGGGAATAAGTTTCTGTTCCAGATCAGCCGGTGGAGGCGTTGCGCTTGTCATGGAGCTATTTGCATACACCACAGGGAACCACACTGAAAACACCGTCTCTTTGCCTTGGGTGCTTTCCACGCCGATATCCCCACCCATCAGTTTGGCGTATTCATGGCAAAGTGAGAGACCGATGCCGGTTCCTCCTTCAGCTGCACTTGTTCCGTCTTTGGTTTGGAAATAGCGGTTGAAGAGGTGGGGAATGTCATCAGGGTGGATGCCCCGGCCAGTGTCTCTGACTTCCAGCTGTATGTTATCGTTTTTCAATGCAATGCTGGCATTTACGGACTGACCTCAACCCCTCTAAACGAATGAGGGCACTTTTTGCAGTGGACTCATTTCTTGAATTTGTAAAAACTGGCCTGTATGTAAGTCTGGTAACAGTCGCATTCTTTTGAAACTTCAATGGCCTGGTCCAGGTTAATGGATGCTAGTTTCGAGAAACCTTTGGCGTCGTTGAACCGGCTCAGGTGATAATAGGCTTCAGCTTCAGAGCGTTTGTCTCCCACCTTTTGAGCCTGCTTGATGATTTCCCCTTCCACATAGATGGCTGCGTAAAGCAAGGATTTTCGCTCCAGCTTGTAGGAGAGCTTTTTGTAATGTTCAATCATGCAATTTGGCTCGCTGTCGCAATGCGTTTCAATCGCAGAAAGGAGGGTGGGAAGTGTGGTGTCAGAATTGAAGTGGACGAGTTGGCTGTCTATGTAAGGGAGTAGGTCACAGTCTTCAATATGGGTATTGCTTTGCCCGTATCCCCACGACACTGGAATGAACACGACTGCAAGGAGATATGCAATGTGTACAATTACTTTCAAAGATGGGTTCAAGGCAAGCATAGGGGTCCGGTACTAAGTTCACGCAGGTTCTTTGGGGCAGTCAATCAAAAGCGTCTATTACAAATGTAGCCAAGAGTGGCGGGTTATCCTTGTAGTTACAGAAAAACATCTCCGGCAATTCACGAGCAGGCTACTACCTTTGGTACTACATAGAAATTGATTCCAATTTGTAAGCACGATTAAATGAGCTCACCAGAGAAGCTTTTTCCCGGTCTGTTCGAGGCGGTGCAGATGGGGTGTGTTTTTGCCGATTCCAAGACCTTCCCAGATTGTGTGCCCCGCAACCGCCCCGAAAAAATCATGGAGCTTTGGATGCAGCAAAAGGATCTGCCGGATTTCGACTTGCGCGCTTTCGTGACGGCGCATTTCGACCTGCCTGTCCAGCCGCAAGCCGAATGGCATAGCGACACGTCGGCCGATGTGGCTGCACATATCCACGCCCTGTGGCCACTGCTCACCCGCCAGCCCGAGCAGCAACAAACCGGCGGCTCGCTCATCCCCTTGCCACACCCCTACGTGGTGCCCGGTGGGCGCTTCGGTGAGATCTACTATTGGGACAGTTACTTCACCATGCTTGGACTGCAGGTCGATGGCCGCTACGACCTCATTCGTTCCATGGTGGACAATTTCGCCTACCTCATCGAGCTGCTCGGATTTATTCCCAATGGCAACCGCACTTACTTTTTGAGCCGTTCCCAACCGCCGTTTTTTTCACTCATGGTGAAATTGCTGGCTGAGGAAGAGGGAGCTGAAACGCTGCTGCGCTACCTGCCCCACCTCGAGCGGGAGTACGCCTTCTGGATGGCTGGAGCCGAAGAACTCGAGCCCGGCGCTGCATTCCGGCGGGTGGTCAAATTGCCCGATGGCACCTTGCTGAACAGATACTACGACGACGATCCCTCTCCGCGTCCAGAGTCGTACCGGGAGGACGTCGAGTTGGCCAAGTCCTCGGGCCGAAACGCCGAATCCCTTTTCGGCGACCTGCGGGCCGCTTGTGAGTCGGGTTGGGATTTCAGCAGCCGTTGGCTCGAGCACCCCGAGCAGCTGGTCTCCATCCGCACCACAGAAATCCTGCCCGTCGATCTCAATTGCCTGCTCTTCCACCTCGAGGCCACCCTGGCGCAGGCCTATGGTGTGGCTCGCCAGGAGGAAAAGCAGCGCTACCATGAACGTCTCGCCGAACGGCGCGCCCAGGGCATTCGACACTATTTCTGGAACCCGCGCCTGAACCATTACACCGACTATCTCTGGGCCGATGGTGCTCCAGTCGAGCAACTCACCATGGCGGCTGCGTTCCCGCTCTTCTTGGGCATTGCCAGTGCAGAGGATGCTGCCGCGACGGCATCTGCACTGCAAAGGCAGCTGCTGCGTCCAGGCGGCTTCGTCACCACGGCCGTTTACTCCGGCCAGCAATGGGATGCCCCCAACGGCTGGGCGCCCCTGCAGTGGGTCGCCTACCGGGGCCTTCGGAACTACGGCTTCGATGACTTGGCCGTCGAGGCCGCACGCCGATGGGTAACGCTCAATGTTCGCGTCTTCAGAAACACCGGCCGCATGATGGAAAAGTACGACGTGGAAAACATGGAACTGCTGGCCGGTGGCGGGGAGTATCCCGTGCAGGATGGCTTCGGATGGACCAACGGCGTTTTGTTGCGTTTGCTGCGCGAGCTTGAGGTGTCTGACCCTCGTCCATGACATGCACACAGTACGCATTTTCAAAAAGATGATTTTATCTTGGGCGCCCCCTCGGCTGGCTGGCATCATCCTGCAAATCCTTACATCCGTTAGGCCGGCCGTGTTCGATGGTGCAGGTCGGCGTCTCGGCGCTCGCTACGTTCCCTGTCTGCCCTGTCTGACGACAGGCAGGCGACCAGGCAGAGCCCCTTCCGCCCCCTGGTGCGGCAGCCTGCGGGCTTGTAACGGCATGGCCATTCTGACCAGCTAAAGGCGACCGGTTTTCATTTCCCCGAATCCGGAGCTCCTGCAGAAAGCTGCCATGGAGATTTTTTGCCGCCGGCGGAGGCCAGCAGCACTGGTACAGGCTGAACCCCATGTGAAGAAGAGGGTTTTCCTGCTGGCTGGTACCTGCGTAGCCTGGAGCGTCACTCGCTGGCCGGCACTCGAGCCAAGCCCAAAAGCAGCTGTTTGCCCTGGCCACTCACGTTGAATCCTTCCTTTCACCCACAACCCAACTTCGTCATGGAAAAACTCTTCTCCGTTGCCTCCTGGAACATCGAACACTTCGGCAGGGATGAATCGCCTGTAGGCCAGGAGCGGGTGCGCCGGGCCATCCGCTTTCTCAAAGCCCAAGACCCCGACGTGTTCGGCCTCTATGAGGTGGAAGGCAAGGAAGTGTACCGGGCCTTGTTCGAGGAAATGCCCGGCTACACCTTTCACATCACCGAAGGCGAGCAGGTGCAGGAAATCCTCATCGGCGTGCGCAGCAACCTCACCGCTTTTTTTACCCAAAAATTGGAGTTCAAATCTGGCGTCACATTGTTGCGTCCTGGTGCGCTTTTGACCCTGTTCATCGAGGGAGCATATTACCCGATGCTGTTTCTACACACCAAAAGCGGCAACGACGCCCGTGGCTTTGGCCTGCGCGACGACATGCTGCACCGTTCCATCAAATTCAAATCCGTGCTCAACCGGGCTGGCGGCGACGTCAACTACATCATCATGGGAGACATGAACACCATGGGCATGCAATACCCCTCGGGTAAGTCAATAGACGCCGAAGTGGAAATCAAGCGCATGGAAAACCGCGCTCGCCATTGGGCCTACAGGATGCGGATGCTCACCAAAACCTTTCCCTACACCTTCAGCAATGGCAGCGCTTCAAGCACACCTCTCGGCCGGCTGGACCACGTGCTCGCCGCCCGTCACATGCAGTTCCGCATCTTCGACACCCCCAAGGGCCAGGGAGAAGTGGACGTGCGCGGCTGGGCCGACTTCACCGACCCTGCCGACCAGGATCGCTGGATCGAGGATTTTTCCGATCACTGCCTGCTGTATTTCGAGGTGATGAAATGAGGGGGGCGAGTTCTTCCCAAGTGCAAGCGTGTGTCGGGACGCGCAGGTCGTGACGCGGGATGCGGGAAAGGCAATCATTGATTGCTGAACCCAATGTGAAAAAGTGCTTCACCGATGTTTACGATGGTGGCGTTGTTGTGGCCGATGAGGTGGCCGGTGTGGCTGGCGAGCACGGGCCACTCGTTGGTGCCGTAGGGGTCGCAGATGACGCCGAGGGGTTCGCCCTTCGCGACGGGTTGCCCGGAGGATTTGAACCAGCGGAACATGCCGGGGCGGGAGGCCCGCACCCAATGGCTGTTGGCGAGATGGATCGGTTCGGTGGCGGCCGGTGGCGCCTCGGCGAGCATGTCGTGGGCATGGAGCAGTCTTTGGATGCCTGCCAGCGCCACCTGGATAGACAGGCCGTCGTAGCGCAGGTTTTCCCCGCCCTCGAAAACGATGACGGGCTTGCCGGCTTTGAGGGCCGTTTTGCGCAAGGAGCGGGCCAGGGGTTTGTTGGCTATGAGGTAGGGAGCCGCAAACTGCCGGGCGAGTTCGAGGCTGGGCACGTGGTCTTTGCTGAAACGGATTTGTGGGAAATTGTAGTTGCTGTTGCCGCCGGTGTGGAAATCCACCCCAAAGTCGAGCAGGGGCAGGATGTGGCGGGTAAACATGGCGGCAACCCGAGAGGCCAGGGAGCCCTTGAGACTGCCGGGAAAGCTGCGGTTGACGTCCTTGCCATCGGGCATTTCTCTCGAAAAGCTGTTGAAGCCATAGACGTTGAGCACTGGAATGACGATGACGCTACCGCGACGCAGGTTGCGAAGCATACCCGAAGCGATGAGGCGACGCAAGATTTCGACGCTGTTGATTTCGTCACCGTGAACACCCGCTACCAGGCCCACCACGGGGCCAGGCTGTTGACTGCGCCAAACGTGTACTTGCAGGTAAAGGCGGGTGTCGCTTGGTAGCCTGCCCACCAGCAGCTTGACCACCTCACTGGTTCCGGGGGCAATTTCCACTTTGTTGATGACCATCTGTCGTGCTTCCATAGGCGCCAAACATAACCCTTTCCTGCCTGAGTGAGGTGCCGGTCAGTCGGGGTGTCTCATTGTTTGAGCACTTTGACCGATCTGCGCACTTTGTCATCGACGACGAGCCTGATGACGTACATGCCGGGTGGCAGGTCGTTCCAGTCGAGGCGGAGTTCATCGTAGGCGGTGCTCTCACTGCGAATGCGGCCGGTGACCTCCTGCCCCAGTACGTTGAACACCTGTACTTCGAAACGGGGCAGGGCCGAGGTAGTGAGGAATCGCAACCAGAGGAAGTCGGAGAAGGGGTTGGGCCAGGCCACTACGAGCAGGTCTTCGTCGGGGTGGCAGGCAGGCACACCATTGGCTTCGAGCACCCGGAAATTGTCGAGGCCCACTTCGAGGAAGTCGAATTCGGGGTTGAAGTCGGAAGCCGAGAGGATGAGGCGCATTTGATCGGTAAGGGGCAGGAGGCTGGCCACGTCGAAGAGGGGAGAGGGGCGCCATTGCTGGACGTTGTCGCGGATCATTTCGAGCACGACCCGTTGCTGGCCATTGTCGAGCATGACGACGAGGGTGTCGTTGGCGGGGAAGCCGTTGGTGGGTTCGAAGAACCAGGTTTCGTATGAGAGCATGGGGCGCTGGTAGCAGGATGCCAGTGCCATGGGAGGCGAGGTGAGGACGGTGGGGCCGCCGTCCACGTCGTCGTCGTTGAAGGTGAAGCCATTGTTACCGCTAACCCAGGCGTAAGGGCCTGGGTCGTTGGGTGAGTCTGCCGGGGGGTTGAGCCAGTTGTCGCCCGAGCGGGTTCCACGGGGTTTGCCTCGTTCCCAATTGCCGTCGGTGGCGCCGGGAGTTACTTTCCAGCCCAAATCCACGTCGAAGGGGTCTTCGTAGCCTTCGAGCAAGGAGAAGCTGAGTTGGGCGTCGTTTTGTTCCAGGTCGATATCCATAGCGTTGGCAGCCGTATAGCCCCAGCGGCCGACGTACACGTCGTACAGGCCTTTTTTGACCAACATGGAAAAACTGCCCGAGGCATCGGTGGTGTCGAGGTAGTGGAAATCCTTGCTTTCGGCCGAGACGATGACACCAGGAACGGGCTGGCCGGTGAAGGCATGTCGGATCGTGCCGGAGAGGTGGCGGTTGGGCCAGGGCTGGAGTGCAACGTCGAGGGTGGTGAGCTGGCCGTTGGCGAGGTTGGCGTCCAACAACGTGTCGAAATATCCAAGGGCACTCACTTTGACCATGAACACCCCGGCAGTAGGCTGCCCGGTTTTGTAGCGGCCCAGCTGGTCGGTGAGGGCGCTGTTGGGGTCGGAGGACAGGATGGAAACCCGGGCCTCGGGGATGGGCATACCGGTGAGGGCGTCGGTGACGGTGCCCGCCAGGCGGCAGGCCTCGACGTAGGTTGGCTGCAATACGAACAGGCCTCGCTCTATGTCGCTGACGAGCACAAGGCCCGAGGGAAAAAACGGGTAGGCGCCCCATGCGCCGTGGAAGCCATTGGCGTAGTCGGTGCTGGTGTCGTACCACCCCACTTGTACGAGGTGGTCGGGGTGGCTGGCATCGACGATGACGCAGCCATCGGTGTAGTGAGAAATGACGAGGAAATGGCCGCGCACGTGGACGTTGTGGGGGATGACGCCGGTGCTGCGGGTAGCGGGTGGTGTGAAGGCGTCGATGAGGCGTATGTCGTTGGGGTTGCTGATATCGAAAGCGGACACGGGGGCGTTGGCGCGTTCGTCGGTGTTGAAGAGAAAGTTACCGTCGTCGGAGGGCCAGACGTTGTGGGAAAACCGGAAGGGTGTTTCCTGGCTGGCCAGCAGCACGGGGTTGCTTCTGGTGCTGATGTCGAAGATGGAAAACTGGCCGGCGTAGATTTCGGCGGTGTAGAGGCGGTTGCCCCTGGCGAAGCAGTCGTGGGCGTAAACGGCGGGCCCCTTGCCCACGTAGGTCGGGTTGGTGGGGTCGGGTTTGAGGTCCAGGATGACCACGCCTCCGTTGTTGACATTGGCTCCTGAGAGGTATGCGAACCCCTGTTCGTCGATCCAGATGTTGTGGCTGGTGAAAATGGTATCGCCCAATGCAGGCAAGTAGATTTGCCGGCGCACGAAAGACACCTGGTCGGGCAGGCCCGACAGGTCGATGATAAGGATGCCTTCCCGCGTGCCGCTCTGGTCGGCCACCACGTAGCAGTAGTGCTGCCAGGTGCGCAGGTCGCGCCAGGTCGAGATTTCGCCGGAAATGAAATGCACTTCTTTGGGTTGGGTGGGGTCGGCCAGGCTGACGATGCTCACCCCTTGTTTGGTGCCTACCAGGGCGTACATGGTGCCGTCCGGGGCGGTGTAGCCCCACACGTCGTTGAGGGGAAAGGGGTAGGGCAGGTGCCCGAGCAGGGTCGTGTTTTGGATTTGGGAAAAAACGGGGGCCAGGTAAAGCAGGAAAAGGATGGTGAAGACATTTTTCATCACGGCAGTTGATTTGGGTGGAGGTAGATCAGGCCGCAGGGCATTGCCTGCTGGATCGAGGGGTCAAGTTGCGTGGAAATGCTGAAAGAGCGAATGCTTCTGTATGCGGGTATGGTCGAAGGAGCGACCAAATTGCGTTCTTTGTCCCATAGAATCGAGCACGATCATGCCTTTGGAAAATCCATTCCCCGAGCCCCAACGTCAGGCGCCTGCGGCGCTGGTTTTCCTTTTGGGAAATGTGTTGCGAGGGCTTGCGAGGCAGTTGTGGGTGGTCATCCTGATCGTGCTGTTCAACCCCAAAAAGCGCGTCGACCTGGGCTGGCTGCTGTTCTTCTTGGGGTTGGGAGGACTCGGTGCCCTGATGGCCTTGCTTTCCTGGCTGAACTACTATTTCTACATCCGCGACGAACAACTCGTGCTCGACAAGGGAGTCTTCCGCAAGACCCGCATCAGCGTGCCCCTCGACCGCATTCAGACCGTCAATTTTCGCCAAACTTTTCTGCACCAGCTGCTCGGCGTGGTGGCCGTCGAGATCGACACGGCCGGTTCGGTATCGGAGGAATTCTACTTGCACGCCATCAGCCGCCAGCAAGCCGATGCCCTGCGGGATTACATCGAAGCGTTCACACCTGCCGCCACAAGGGGTTTAGTGCCGCCTGACCAGGTTCGAGCTGCGCCGACGGCTGCACCTGTGCTGCTCTTTTCGCTTACTCCGATGGACTTGCTAAAAATCGGGCTGAGCCAAAACCACCTGCGCACGGCCGGTATTATCATGGCTTTTGCCTATGGCTTCCTCGATGACGTGGCCAGCGCACTGGACATCAAATTGGAAAAAGAGCTCGAAAAACTACCGGGAATGGCCTCCGACGATCGCTACGCCGTGCTGATGCTGTGGGGGCTGGCGTTTTTCATCCTGTTGTCGATGCTCTTCAGCCTGGCGGGTACGCTGCTGCGGCATTATGGCCTGGGGGTATTTCGCACCAGCTCTGGGTTGAAAATGGTCAGCGGGTTGTTCGACAAGCGGGAGGTGTCGGCCAGCTTCAGGAAAATCCAGTTCATGCGCTGGTCGGACAACCCCTTGAAAAGGGTTTTCGGCATGAGCAGTGTGCGGCTGCCACAGGCCGCGTCGGTGGAAATGGGGCGAAAGACTACATTTTCGATTCCAGGCTGCTATCACCCCCAGCGCCAATTACTCACTGCGGTGTGCTTTCCCAAAGAAGGCCAAAGGGTGTACACGATGCACGGCGTCCATGCTCGCATCATCAGGCGGCAGGTGTGGCTGCAGGCCATTCTGCCCGTGGCGGTGCTCGTTTGGCTGACCCGCTCCTGGGAACACGCCTGGGTGTGGGCGCTGTGGCTGCCGGCAGGGGTGTGGCTGGCGGTGCGCTACCACCGGATGTGGCGCTGGGAAATCAGCCCCGATAGCCTGCGTGCGCATTGGGGGGTAGTGAACCAAAGACACATGCTGCTCGAGCTCTTCCGGGTGCAGGGAGTCAGCCTGCGGGGCAACTGGTTTCTGCGCCGCCGCGGCCTGGTTCATCTGGAAATCTACACCGCCGCCGGCCACATGCGCATTCCCTACTTGCCGAAGGAAAAGGCAATGGCCCTGATGGATTACCTGCTCTACCGGGTGGAAGCGGATGGGCGCGAGTGGATGTGAGAGGCACCCACGACTCGCAGACTGTTTCCCAAAAAATGGCAGTGAAGGAAATTGCTCCACTCGAGTTACTGAGTCCACTGCAAGAAGCCTTTTTCTATTAGAGTTGGCGTAAGTTCCGTTGTTTGAGTAAAGTTTGGTCCGCACTGAGACCTTGGTTTTGAGAGGTTGCGGAGTGAGATTTCTAACTTTTCGCACTACAGTGCCTTTTTGCAGTGCGCTCAGTTACTACTGACAGCACTTCCTACTACTGATGGCACTTCAAGTGCTGTCAGTAGTGGGGATGGCTGGCGCCTGATTTTCTGTTCCCCAAGACGTTGCAGATCTTTAACCCTGCCGGACGATTTACTGCCCCTCTGGCCGCTGGGGGGAATCCAGCAGTTCCTCCATGGGCTTATGGCGTTTGCTTTTTCGATCCGCAGTCGCATCGTACAGCGCATGCCTGGCTCGATTTGACAAAACCTACTTTCGATGCCACTTTACTTCATAGCCGTATTGCCGGGGGAAGAAATACAGCGGGAGGTGATGGCCTTCAAGCAATATTGCTGCACCCATTTCGGTGCCTGCCACGCGCTGAAATCACCCCCGCACATCACCCTCGTTCCGCCGCATCACTGGGCCGAGGAGGTCTTGCCCCAGCTCGAAGAAGTACTCGACCTGTTTGCTTTGGGGCAGGAGCCTTTCGAAGTGGAGCTGCAGGATTTCGCCGCCTTTGCCCCCAGGGTGATTTATGTGGACGTGTTGCCCAACCCATCCCTGCGGGCATTGCACCGACACCTGCTGGCCAAGCTGGAGCGGAGCATGGATTTCCGCGACGAGCGTGCCCACCGGTTCCATCCCCACATGACCATTGCCCACCGGGACTTGGATCGCCAGGCCTTTCGTCGTGCGTGGGCGCATTTTTCCCTTGTCGAATACCGCCGCCGCTTCACCGTGGACCAACTGGTGTTGCTGGAACACCGCGACAAGCGCTGGCACATTCGACGTGCTTTCCCCTTCGGTTAATTCGGCCCGCGGGGCAAGGTGTGCACCTAACAGGTCGTTAGCCTGGCAACCTCGATCCTTCGGATTTTTTTTCCTTTGTGCAATTCGTTGCCAATCGCACCCCGCATGGGGAAATTATATTTGTTTCGCAGAACATCCCGGAGTATGAACGTGCGGATTGCGCCTGTTTCTTTGTTGCTCTTTCTGACCTGGCTGGGAGCCACCTCGCCTGTGGCTGCGCAACGAGTTTTTCCGATCAAGCAAAACAAAAAGTGGGGGCTGATGAATGCCGATGGGCAATTGGTACAGCCTGCGATTTACGATGCCATTGGGGAGTTTCGACATTTTGGCTATGCCATCATGCAACGCCAGGGCAGGGTAGGGCTGCTGGGCCCCGACGGCAGGGAAATCATCCCGCCCCGCTACGACGACCTGAAGGTGCTCGATTCGTTGTTCATCTCCGTGTTGCGCGACGGCCGCTGGGAAGTCCTCACCCTGTCGGGAAAAGTGATTTTGTCGAAGGGCTACGACCAGGTTCGGGTCCTTCGCAAAGGTTCCTGGCAGGCCCTGGCCTTCAGTCGCGACAATCGCTGGGGCCTCGTAGATGTCGAGGGCCGGCTTGTATTGGAGCCCATCTTCGATGACTTGCAGGTGTGGGAGGACGAGGGCAATCGCCTCGAGCGCACGTATCTGTTGAGCAGCCTCCACGGCCGTTCAGGGCTGCTGCACACCACGGGTGAACCCATCCTGGACCCCGTGGCCGATGTCATCGTGCCCCTCGACGACAGGTTGTTCATGGCCAAGCTGGGTGGCTTTTGGGGCGCTGTGAACGAACGGGGCGACGAGCTCATCCCCGCCCGTTTCGATCATTTCAGCACCATTGGCGATCACTTCCTGCGGCTGGTGGCCCAGGGCAAGCAATCACTTTTCTCACGAGTCTATAACCGATTGATCGTGGAAAATCGCCACGACGGCTATTTCCAGTTTTCCGACGAGTACGTCCTGTGTCGAAAGAACCGCAAGATCGGCCTGGTGGACCATTGCGGGCAGGAGGTGTTGCAACCCCAGTACGAGGAAGTGCAACCCTTCGCCAACGACGTCTTCCGGGTGCGTTACCGCAACAAATGGGGGTTGCTTTCCCTGGGCGATGAGCCCGTGTTGCCGTTCGAATACGACTACATTGCTCCACCCAAGGATGTGCTCACCACGGTTTTTCGCGAGACGAAGAAGGGCGTGGTGAACACCTACGGCTTCCTCGTACTGGAGCCTCGCTTCGACCGCGTGGAAATGTTGCCTGGGCAGGTGCGTGGCTTCCGGGGCTCCAACTTGACGGTGGTGGAGGTGGACGACAGAGGCTGGCCACTCGACTCCAGCGACGTCGGGCATTTCTTTTCCATCCGCCTGCGCAATTCACACCGGCGCGCCGTCAGGCATGCAGAACTGGAAAATCCCTACTTGCTCAGCAAATTCGAATGGTTTTACTCGACAAAGAGCAACAAATGGGGATTGCGCCGCCTCGACAACGGCGAGGTGCAAATCCAGCCTTCCTTCCATCATTTGGTGGTGCTGCAAAATCCCAACCTCACTCTCGTGGGGGTGGACATGCTGACCCCGGTGGTCTTCGATCGCACCACGTTCCGCTTCGAAACGGCTTGGGGACTTGTGCAGAACGACACTGGCCTGCTGGTGCACGAGACGAATTTAGTGGACATACGACTGGAGGATTTCGAAGCTGGCCTGCCCGTGGCCCGCTGTGTCTTTACCGATGGGCGCCATGGCCTGGTGAATCGCATTGGCAAGGTGCTCATCAAAGACCTCACCTGGGTGGGCCCTTTCAACGAAGGCCTCGCCCCGGTGGCGGTGGGCGGAAACCTCAGTGCCACCTATGAGCGAACCACGCCACACACCTTGGGTTTGCTGCGGGATTACCTCTCCAAACTCTTAAGCACCGCCAGCCTGGTGGATTTCACCATTCACGACCAGCGCATCGAAAACCAGGGCAAGCTTTTCTGCCAGGATTGCCGATGGGGATACATCGACACCACGGGCCGTTTCATCATTGCCACGGCTTACAGCTTTGCCCGGCCGGTCGTCAACGAGGTTTGCATCGTGGCCTGCGACGACAAGTGGGGCATGCTCCACAAGCAGGGCAAACAACTGTTGCCGTGCGACTTCGATGAGCTCGAATTCGTAGAACACACGGGTAACAAAGTGCTGCACATCTTCCGCCGCGAGCACCGATACGGGCTGCTCGACTCCCTGGGGCAGCTTGCCCTGGACGCCCGCTTCGAAGACATCGGCTCCTTCAGCGAGGGTCTGCTGGCCGTCAAGCGCAATGGCCGTTGGGGCTACGTGGATCGCAACGGGTTGGAGGTGATCCCCTGTCGCTTCGACGAGGTGAGTCCTTTCAGCGAGGGGTTGGCCGCCGTGCGCATGGGAACGCGATGGGGTTATATCGACCGCAACGGTGACACCGAGCTGGGATTCGAATTCAGCAAGGCAGGTCCTTTCTCCCATGGGTTGGCTCCAGCCAAGCGGGAAGGACCCTATTTTGGCTACATCGACAGGCAGGGCCAATGGGCCATCGAGCCGACCTTCGCCGTGACGCATCCTTTTGATCGGGGCGTTGCAGTGGTGGAGATGACCACTGGAGAATACCGCAGGGCCGGCCTCATCGACACCCAGGGTACCTTCATCGTCAAGCCGCGGTATTTGTCCATCGAACCATTCGACCGCCACGGGCTGGCCGTGGTTGCCCAACCTGGCAATCCCGTCCGCTATGGCTTGATCGACTTACGTGGCAAAGTGATCTGCACGCCCTCTTGGCGATCCATCGCGCCATTCAGCGAGGGGTTGGCCCGTGTACAACTCGACGACCGCTACGGCTACATCGATACCACGGGCAAGCTGGTCATCCCTGCCATTTTCCAGAAAGCCGGCCATTTTTCAGAAGGTAAAGCTGCCGTGTGGATCAACGGCCAGTGTGGCTATATCGATCGCAGGGGCGAGCTCGTCATAGCGCCTGCCTATACGCGTTGCATGGATTTCCAGGACGACCGTGCCATCGTGTTCAGCCCTGGGATGAGAGCCGGCCTGATCGATGCCGACGGGCAGGTGCTCATTCCGCCAGGTACCGACCGCATTCTCGAATTCAGCGAGGGCCGTGGCCTGGTGCGCAACCGGCATTACCAGTTCTACTACATCACCGAGCAAAACCGCTTCTTCGACGGCTATTACGAAAAAGCCGGCGGCTTCACCCATGGCATGGCCGTGGTCAAAGTGGACGACCGCTGGGCCATCATCAACCAGCAAGGCATCGAGATCATTCCTCCCAAATACGATCGGATCGAAAGGTTCGAGAACGGCTTTGCCAAAGTCCGCATCAAAGGCTTCAACGGCCTGACCAACCTCAAGGGCGAGCTCATCATCCAGCCCGATTACGAGTACATCAACTACGCGGGTGAGGGTCTTTTCCGGGTGGAAAAAGGCGACAAGATCGGCTACTTCGACCTCGACGGCCGCTGGGTGTGGGGCTTGCAGGAGTGACCCGGCCTTGGAACACAGCGAGCTGTTGCCAAATCGATGGGCCGCCTGCATTGTCGGCAGAGGGAGCGGATAGGAGGGTTTGAGGATTTCCTGCCTGCCTGGCGCTAGACAGGTCTGCCGACCTGTCTGCCGACAGGCAGGCAGGCAGGGAGGATTTGAGGATTTCCTGTCTGCCGACAGGCAGGGAGGATGTGAGGATGTGAGGATTTCCTGCCTGCCCTGTCTGCCGACCCGCCTGCCAACGGACAGGCAAAGAGAAACCGAAGAGAGTCTATCCGCCCAGAAATGTATTCAGCCTGAATCACTGGAGCTATAATTCTCATTAGGGCGTTGAACTGCGCAGGCAAGGGCGTATTTCCTCAGGTCGGGTGTGTGCTGGCAGGTGGTCAGTTTTGAGGAATGTAGAAGGTGAAGGTGGAGCCGACGCCTTCCTGAGAGGTGACCCAGATTTCCCCGCCGAGGTTTTTGACGATTTTTTGGCAGGTGGCCAGGCCGATGCCGGTTCCTTCGTATTCTTCTTTTCTGTGGAGCCGCTCGAAGAGCTGGAAGATTCGCTCGGTTTGATCGGCCGGGATACCGATGCCGTTGTCTTTGAAATAAAAATGGTGTTTGCCGTTGGCAAATTCATAGACGATGTCGATGTGGGGAGCGGCGTCTTTTTTGCGAAACTTGATGGCGTTGGAGAGGAGGTTCTGGAAAAGTTGAACCATTTGGGAGGGTGGCGCGTCGATGGTGGGCAGGGTGTTGGCTGTGATGGAGGCCTTGTGCTCGCGCATGGCGTTCATCAGGTTGTTGACCACGACGAGGAGGGTGTCGTTGAGGTTGGTTTTTTTCACCATGCTGTCTTTGCGGCCTATGCGAGAGTATTCGAGCAGGTCGGTCAGCAGGCGGTCCATGCGGCTGACACCATCGGTGACGAAGTTCATGTACTGGCTGGTGTCGGCGTCGAGTTTATCGCTGAGTTTGCGCTGCAAGAGCTGGACGTAGGCTCCGATCATGCGCAAGGGTTCTTTGAGGTCGTGGGAAGCGGCATAGGCGAATTGTTCGAGTTCGCGGTTGGAGGCTTTGAGGCGGGCCTGGGTTTCACGGAGGATGCGCGCCTGTTGAGCGATTTCCTCCTTTTGGCGGCGCAGTTCCTCCTGTTTTTCTTTCAGGGCGTTGAAAATGAGCTGCTGGCCATGGGCAAAGATGAGCACGATGCCCACGACGATGATGAACAAGCCCGACCACGTGACGAGATAGTAACCGGCATCGAGGTCTAAGATCTGTTCCCGATACGATACTTCGGCGTGAATCTCGAGCCAGTAGAGGTAGCAAGTGTATCCGAGTAGAAAAATCAGCCAGCAAAGGCCGGAGAGCATGTTGGCAAACAACAGGGCGAGCAGGGGAGCGGCCATCATCCAAAGGAGGTTGTCGGAATATATGCCCCCCGAAGACGGCACCGCCGCCATGAGTACCAGTGAAAAAAACAGGGAGAGCAGGTTGCCGGAGAGGATGAAGTTGCCCTTGACTTTGAAGATGATGCTCAAACAGATCAGGATGAGCATGGCCGGTATGAGGGAGGGGTTTTCTGCCTCGGGATAGAAGACGGTATTCGAAATGTGGAATCCGGCGGCAATCAGAAAGAGAAAGGAGTGGAGTGCGACCAGGATCCTGGCTTTGCGCAGCATGATGGGGTCTCCCTGAAATTTTTCAGGAACCAGTTTCCTATCCACCCAATTGATCAGGCGCTTGAAGTGATTCATTGTCAGAGAGGGATGTTGGTGTTTGCTCGTGACGACTTACACTTTCAATATGCTTGCCAAATGCGCCGAGGGGATGTAACGAAGCTGGGTGGCGTGTCAGGCTTGGACAGTCCTGGATCTGTTGGCTGGCCATGGAAGCCCTTGCATAGGGGGGTGGCTTGGAGTCCTGGTGTCGCGTCACATTTCAATGGAATTTGGGTCCATTTGAAGCAGTGTCCACGCTATTTCACGTGACTCGTGACTCGTGACTCGTGACTCGTGACTCGTGACGCGTGACTCGTGACGCGTGAGTCCTGCCTTGTAGTCCATAATCCTCGATAATTCTACATAATCCCTACTTTTGGGCCACTCCTTTGCTTAGGGGGCAAAATTTTATTCCGACAGCCCTTCAATTTGCCAGATCGAAAACAATTCCAGCCACCCTTTCGGCTGGCGTCAAGAGTGGTCTCCTGCAATTCAAAAAAATTGATCCAGGCATCTACCGTTCCCTTCGCCGATCCCTTGAACGATGAACCCTCCAGCGAAGGGAATTGCTCCAGCCGGCCAGGCTTGGGTTACGGTTTTTTTTTTCAATGAAAAAACAGCCGGCCTCTGGCCCGATCCACTTGGAGGGACTCGATGCGCAAACAAACACGATCACCCGATAGACACCTGGTGCCGCATGATCAAGCACCTAAAAAAGTTTTCGATGAGCCGCTTTTTTTTACTTCTCGTTCCATTTCTCGCAGTACCCTTTCTCGCTTTTGGTCAAAAAGATTGTTGCACGGCAGAGCCTCTATTCGGCAACATGCCCCTGACCATTCCCAGTAACTCGGGGCACGGCACCCTGGAAGACCTTTCCGCGTGCAGCTGCTTGGCCACCGATGAACACGATTCCTACTGGTTTGCCTTCCAGTGCATCACGGGGGGGACTTTCGAAATGATGATCACGCCACTCAACCTGGGTGCGGATTACGATTTCGCCTTGTTCGCCAACAACTGCCCATGCAACAACACCACCGTGGTGTCGTGCGATTATACCGGCCCGATCAACCCGCCGGGGCCTTTCGTGCCCACCGGTATTTCCTCCGATCCCATGGGAACGTTCGGCGTACCTGGCACCACCGAATTCCAGCCCACGGTCACCTTGACCGCCGGCACGGTGTACTACCTCATCGCCGACAACATCACCACCAATGGTGTAGGTTTCGAGATTGAATTCGCCGGTACTGCCGTCATTGGGCCACCTCCCGTGGCACCTCCTCCACCACCACCTGCGCCCCTGTTGGGAAGTACGAACGCCTGTCCGGGTGCCGAGCTCCCCTATAGTGTGCCCTCCAACCCCTTGTACACCAATTACGAGTGGACGGTCAACCCGCCGGTTCCCATCATCAACGGCAATGGGAGCAACAGCGTCAACGTCACCTGGACGACGCCGGGCAGCTACGACTTGTGTGTAGTGGGGCAATCAGGCTGTGCCGAAAGCTCGCCGGTGTGTATCACCGTGGATGTGACCCCCATCGTCACCCAGCCAATGAGCGACATCATTTGCCTTGGAGAAACTTATACCGCGCCCGACGGCCAGACATTCACAGACCCCGGGGTGTACGATCTGCAGTTCACCAGTTACCAAGGTTGCGACAGCATCGTACAGCTCATTTTGCAGCCAGCCCCTCCGAGCGTCACCATTTTGGTGGAGGAAATCTGTGATGGGGATTGTGTCTTCTTTGCAGGAGAACAGCGATGCCAATCGGGCATCTACGAGCAGGTACTCGAAAACTGGCAAGGCTGCGACAGTACCGTTACGCTGAATCTTATCGTGGTGCCCAACGAAGCCGTCGTCACCGGAGCGGACACGATTACCTGCACACGAACCAGCGTCGTACTCGATGGCAGCGAGTCGCTCGGCGGCTCCAACCTCACCTACGAGTGGACCAATGCCTCCGGGACCGTGGTCGGAACAGCCGACACGTTGTTGGTGACCACACCGGGTTCCTACACGCTTACCATCACCCATCAGGTGGGAGGAAATACCTGTTCCGATTCGGAGACCGTCGTGGTGGTGGACGGTACGCAGCCGCCCCAGGGCGTAAGCGCCACGGGGGGCACCATCGATTGCAACGACAACTCGGTAACCTTGCAAGGCAACAGCAGCTCTCCAGGCGTCACCTATGCCTGGTCGGGCCCCGGGGGGTTTGCGAGCAATGAACAAAATCCGACGGTGAGTGCCGTAGGTACGTACGTGCTCACTGTGACCGGAGCCAATGGCTGCACGGCCACCGCCACTGCACAGGTGAACGGCGATAGCAGCCTGCCCCAGGTCAGTGCCACGGGAGGAACGCTCACTTGCTCCACCGATTCGGTGATGTTGCAGGGCAACTCAACCACGGCAGGTGTGACCTTTGAATGGTCGGGGCCAGGCGGATTCACCAGTCCGCTTCAAAATCCCAACGTGGGACAGGCGGGCACCTACACATTGGTCGTGAGCGCCCCCAACGGATGTTCGGCCCAAACTTCTGTCGAGGTGGATGAAGACTTCGACGAACCCGATGCCTTTGCCGAAGGGGATACCCTCGACTGTCAGCATCCCTCCGTGACCCTCAGCGGCGGATCTGCCACTCCCGGCGTCAGCTTTTCATGGATGGGGCCAGGTGGATTTGCGAGCAATGATCAAAATCCTGCCGTCGCGCAGCCAGGCAGCTACGTACTTACCGTGACGGCACCCAACGGCTGCACGGCCACTGCCACAGCACTCGTTGAACAGGACGCCGACTTACCCGACGTAGAAGCCGAAGGGGGGACACTCACCTGCTCGATCGCTTCGGTCGAATTGCAGGGAAGCAGTACCACGCCGGGTGTGAGTTGGTACTGGGTTGGCCCTGGTGGTTTCTCCAGCACCGAACAAAATCCTTTGGTGGATCAAGCCGGCACCTACATACTCACCGTGACGGCCCCCAACGGCTGTTCGGCCAGTGTCAACGCCGAAGTGTTCGCCGATATCGATGTGCCCGACGTCTTTGCCGAAGGCGATACACTCACGTGCACCGTTGGCAGCGTGACGCTCATCGGGCAGAGTAACACTCCAGGCGTGAGCTTCCATTGGACGGGTCCGGGCGGGTTCACCAGCTCCGAAGCGAACCCCACAGTGGGACAGGCCGGCAATTACACACTCACGGTCACGGCTCCCAATGGGTGTACCGCCAGCACTACGGCCACTGTGTTCCAGGATGAGGACCTTCCCACGGCCTTTGCCACCGGCGGCACCCTCGATTGCAACACGACCTCCGTCACCCTCGACGGCAGTACTACCACGCCAGGGGCCTCCTTCACCTGGACAGGCCCGGCTGGGTTCACCAGCACCGATCCCATGCCCGTGGTCAATGTGCCGGGCACCTATGTGTTCACGGTGACCAGTACGAACGGTTGTACGGCCAGCGCCACAGCTCCCGTCGTACTCGACGACCAGGTGCCGGAGGCCAGTGCACAGGGTGGCACCCTCAGCTGCGAGGTGACCTCCGTGGAGCTGTCGGCTTTCTCGGCGACGCCCGGTGTCAGCTTCCATTGGACGGGCCCGGGTGGCTTCAGCAACAGCCAGCCAAATCCCGCTGTCAATGTGCCGGGCACGTATGTGCTCACCGTAACGGCACCCAACGGTTGCACGGCAACCGCCACCACCGTGGTGGACGAGGATATTACGCCTCCCGACGTAAGCGCCGAAGGAGGCACCCTCACCTGTGCCACCACTTCGGTAGCATTGACCGGAAGCAGCGCCACGCCAAACGTAGGCTTCCAGTGGAGCGGCCCGGGCGGCTTCCAGTCCAATCAGGCTGATACCAGCACTACCCAGCCGGGCATGTACACGCTGACCGTCACCGCTGCCAATGGTTGTACGGCCGAGGTCCTCGTAGAGGTGGATGAAGATACTGCACCACCCAATGTGAATGCCACGGGCGGCATCATCAGTTGCGTAAATCCAGTCGTCGCGCTCAGCGGCAGCTCGACGACGCCCGGTGTAAGCTGGTCGTGGACGGGGGCTGGCGGCTTTAGCAGCACCGAGCAAAATCCACAAGTCGACGCGCCGGGCACATACGTACTCACGGTGACTGCGGCCAATGGCTGCACGGCCACCGATAACGCCGTCGTCATCGAAGACAAAACCCCACCCGGTGCTGCCGCCAGTGGCGGTACGCTCACCTGCCTGATGCCATCGATTGCCCTTTCGGCCAGTAGCACGACCCCGGGGGTCGATTATCTGTGGACGGGCCCCGGCAGCTACTCGAGCACGGCTCAGAATCCACAAGTCACCGAACCTGGAACCTACGTGCTCACGGTGACGGCTCCCAACGGCTGCACGGCCACGGCCACAGCTCTCGTCGATCAGGATGCCGATCTGCCCGATGCCACGGCCACGGGTGGTACGCTCACCTGCCTGAATCCATCGCTGGCCCTCATGGGAGGCAGCACCACCCCTGGCGTGAGCTGGTGGTGGACGGGCCCCGCCGGTTTCACCAGCACTGAGCAAAATCCGCTGGTCGATGTACCGGGCATTTACACGCTGACCGTCACGGCGCCCAACGGCTGTACGAAAACGGCTACGACCGTGGTGAACGAAAACAAGCTGGAACCCGACGTCATCGCCTCCGGAGGCAAGATCACCTGTGCCAACGAGGAGGTCACCCTGATGGCGCTATCGGGCACCACTGGCGTCAGTTGGGCATGGACGGGGCCCGGTGGTTTCAGCGCTTCGGAGCAGAACCCCGTGGTCGATGTGCCTGGCATGTACACACTCACAGTGACGGCGCCGAATGGATGTACGGCCACCGCCACCGTGGAAGTCAAGCAAGACACCCAGCCCCCCACGGTCAGTGCATCGGGCGGGGAGCTGACTTGCCAGCAGCCTGCCGTGACCCTGCTCGGCAATTCGACTACGTTCGGCGTCAATTGGGCATGGACGGGTCCTGGTGGTTTTACCTCTTCCGAGCAAAACCCGGTAGTGACCACGCCAGGCACCTACATGCTCACCGTGACGGCCCCCAACGGCTGCACGGCCACGGCCTCCGTGGAAGTGACACAGGATGCGGCCCTGCCGCAGGTGAGCGCCACGGGAGGGACTCTCACCTGTGCCGTCCAGCAGGTGCAGCTGGTGGGTGCGAGCAGCCAAGCCGACGTGAGCTGGGCCTGGTCGGGCCCGGGAGGATTCACCAGCAATGAACAAAATCCCGTGGTGACCCTGCCTGGCACTTACGTGCTCACCGTCAGTACCACCACGGGTTGTTCCGCTACCGCCAGTGCAGAAGTGGCGGCCGATACGGTGAAGCCCAAGGTGACGATTGCACCGGCGGCCCAACTCGACTGCCAGCATCCCCAGATCACCCTCGATGGCAGCGGTTCTGCCAGTGGGCCGACCTTCGCCATCCAATGGGCAACGGCCGATGGCAGCATCGTCAGTGGCGAACAGACCCTTACGCCGGTGGTGGATGCGGCGGGTACTTATACGTTGACGGTGACCAACCTCGACAACGGCTGTTCGGCAAGCATGTCGGTGGTGGTAGAACCAAGTGCAGAGGCTCCCTCGGGGGCTGAAATAGTATCCGAAGCTCCGACCTGCGCTGGCCAGGCCGATGGTTTCATCATCGTAGAGGGGGTCGTGGGAGGTACGCCCCCTTTCCAGTATTCGCTCGATGGCGGCCCCTTCCAGGATCAACCGTCGTTCTTTTCACTCAGTGGAGGCAATTACCAAATTGCCATTCGGGATGCGGCCGGTTGTGAATGGCGCACGGAGGTGGTACTCGTGGAGCCAGCTCCCTTGTGGGTGGAGCTGATTGCCCAGGGTCTCGGCAGCGAGCCCCTGCCACTCGGTCAGGGCGTCCAACTCGTGGCCAATACAGGTACGCCTGCTGATCAGTTGGTCAGTGTGTCGTGGATGCCCGACAGCATAGCCGCTGGTTGCAAGGATTGTTTGAGCCTGAGCGTCACTCCCGAGCAAACTACGACTTACAGCGTCACGCTGACCGATGCCAATGGATGTACGGCTTCCGACTTCGTGCTGGTGCCCGTGGACAGCAGGCGCAAGGTGTACGTGCCTAACGTGTTCAGCCCCGACAACGACGGCATCAACGACCGCTTGACGGTTTTTGCCGGTGCCGGCGTGGTGCGGATCCGCACCTTCATGATTTTCAATCGCTGGGGCGAATCGGTCTATGAGTTGCACGATTTTCCACCCAACGATCTGAATGCAGGCTGGGATGGCAGGTATCGAGGCAAGCCAATGGACCCGGCAGTCTTCGTCTGGTTTGCGGAGGTCGAATTCATCGACGGGAATGTGGAGTTGTTTGCCGGCGACGTGCTCTTGACCCGATGATTCGCCTTGCGTCGGCTTAGGCGGGCTTTGGACTCCACGGCGATAAAAAAGTTTTTTTCGCTGGATGCGCTTGCAAATGTTTCTCTACATTTGACCTCGGTTTGAACGGCAAGTTCTGATTGTTCCCAGGGCCCGAAAGACTGGAAGACTTTTCGAATGGTCTCACCATCGAGAATGCTCCGGTCTTTCGGGCTTTGACATAGGGAAAATGAGGATGAAAAGAAGGCTGAGTAAAATGCGAAAAGGTGCTCTGGTTAGAAAGAGCAATTGCCTACTGCCAGTCGCTTGGCTCATTGATTCTTTCAGTGAAAGAGTACAGGCTGCTTGCGCCAGTAGGCGTGCCCTGATTTCACCTACAGGTTTTTCAGTGTGCGCGAGGCTGAATTAAGCGCCTCAAAGGCTTTTCGAGACTCGAGCGATATCCCCCAGCCCCATCTTACCCATTGACCGATACCCTGACCAACGGAAATCTGCGAACCAACACATCTGGTATGATCCGACTTTTTACCAAACTGATTTTGGTGATTGCTTGTCTTGCCCCGAGTCTGGAGCTGCAAGCCCAATGCAACCAAACCACTTGCACCCAATTGCCTCCGCCGGGCTTGTGCGCCGAGGATGCTTGCATCATGTGCGACCCCTGTTTTTTGAACAGTTTCCAGGGCACGACCATACCCGGGTCTAACCAGTGCGACTGGCCCGCTGGCTTTTGCGGCACCATCGAAAACAACCAGTGGTATGCTTTCATGGCGCCGCCTTCGGGGCAGGTGACTTTCAATTTCAACGTTTTCAATTGCACGCAGGGCCAGGGCATCCAGGCCGTGGTGTATTCCACTGATGATTGCAACAACTTCGTGCAGGTGTCCAACTGCTGGTCGCCAGGTGTGCAGACTCCAGGCACCGTTACGGCCACCAACCTGCAGCCCTATTGCACCTATTACCTTATGGTGGACGGTTTCGCGGGAGACTTTTGTGAATTTACCATCTCTACCAGCGATTGTATGGTGCCTCCTGCGCCCACCCCTATCGTGATAACGGGCCCCAATCCGGTATGTCCTGGTGCCATCGTGCAATACACCATGCAACCACCTCCATCGGCTGCTTGCGGCAACAATTCGAATGAAATCGTTTGGTCGGGAATTCAGCCTTATGGCACCATCATAGGGCCGAGCAATGGTCCTACGATTACTGTGCAATGGAACTCGGTAGGTGTAGCCGTGTTGACCGTATCGGTCAACAATGTTTGCTTCGGCCCCAAGGTGAGTGCGCCTTTTCCGGTGACCATCCAACCCATCCCACCCACGGTTGTCGAGAAACTCGTCTGCCTCGGCGAGTGCACTACCTGTGCAGGCCTGACGATTTGTGAGCCAGGCCTGACCCCGGTGACCCTCACCAGCTGGCTCGGTTGCGACAGCGTCGTCAATTGCATCATCAATCCCATTCCACCCAAATTCACCGACCTCGGCGCCGTGACGCTTTGTGCCCCGGCTACTTTCAACATGTGTGGCCAGACATTCAATACCTGCGGGGTGCATTCTGCTACCTGTGACAGCTGGCAGGGCTGCGACAGCACCACCATCGTGGACTTGGCCATCCTCGATCCCAAGGCAATCATCGCTCCACCGCCCATGCTCGGTTGTGCACCGGGTTCTTCGGTTACCATCGACGGCAGCGCCTCCACCGTGGGGTCTTCCTGTTTGCCCAACGTAGTCACGTCTTACAGCTGGACCGGCCCTCCGGGTGGCATCTCTGGCCCCGCCACTGGCAATACCGTCACGGCCACCAAAGCAGGGCAGTACTGCCTTACGGTCACCCACAGCCGTGGTGGTGTCAGTTGTTCCAATACCAAGTGTGTCACGGTGGTCAAGGACAACGCCGTGCCCCAAACCCCCCAGATCAGCGGCCAGGCCAATGCCATCTGCCCCGGTGATACGATCACCTACACCGCCACACCCGTGGGCTCTCCCGCTCCCACTGGTTACACGTGGAGTACTACCGGGGGTGGCATCATCATTGGAAGCGGCAGTTCCGTACAGGTCGTTTGGCCCACCTCAGGCACCCATCAGGTGTGCGTCACGGCTGACAATGAATGTGGGGCCAGCAACCCGGCCTGTCTCAACGTCACCGTCAATCCAGCTCCCACGGCCGTCATCTCGGGGGCGGATACGGTGTGCATGGGTAGTAGCGATCCGGTGGACCTCACCATCACCCTCACAGGGGGCTCCCCGTGGACGGTGGGCTATACCATCGACGGCGTGCCTCAACCGCCATTGACCATACCCGCCAGCCCCTATACGTTCACCGTCACCCAACCGGGCACGTACGAGCTCACCTCCGTCAGTGGCAATGCGGGTTGTCCGGGCACTGTTTCCGGCGCTGGTGTGGTGAGCGAATATCCCGTTCCGACAGCCGTGATTTCAGGCAACGGAATCATCTGTGCTGGCAGTAGTCAAACGGTCGATTTGCAGATCGACTTCACGGGCACCAGCCCCTGGACGGTGGTGTATGCCGTCAATGGCACGCCCCAGGCTCCGGTCAACTTCAGCACCAACCCCGGTACGCTCACCCTGGGCCAGGCCCAGGCCGGCAGCATCACACTGGTCAGCGTCACCGACGGCAACGGTTGCCCCGGAACCGTCTCGGGTACCTCACAGATCACCATCCTGAATGCACCTACGGTTTCGAACATCAATGCCTCTTGCGATCCCACCAACACGACCTATACCGTCAGCTTCAACATCAATGGAGGTGATCCTGCAACCTACTCGGTCACCCCACCGAATGGGACTCTTACCGGTAACACGTTCACGAGTAACCCCATCCCCAGTGGTACGCCTTACTCTTTCACCGTCAGCGATGCCAATGACTGCGCCCCAGTGACCATCTCCAATACCGTGCTCTGCGACTGCACTACCAAGGTGGGAGACATGGAGGACGGTCCGTTGGCAGTTTGCGGCGACGGCCCCGTCACGGTGAACTACGACGGCAACCACGTCTTCGACGCCGACGATACCCTCGTGTTCATCCTCCATTCGGGCAACGGCATCAACATCGTGCCGCCCATCATCGGCACTTATGGCACTCCAGAAGTCGGGTTCGACCCCGCCACGATGAGCTACGGCACCACCTACTACCTGTCGGCCGTGGTGGGCAACAACGATGGCAATGGTGGCGTGGACCTCAACGACCCCTGTTTGGCCGTTGCCCAAGGCACGCCCATCGTGTTCAACCAGATACCCACGGCCCACCTCGAGGGCGACCCCGTCATTTGCCTGGGCGAACAGGCGGTGTTTGAAGTGACCTTTACCGGCCCTGGCCCCTGGAGTGTCACCTACGACGCAGGTGCTGGACCGCAGGTTGTCAATGGCATCAATGCCAATCCATACGACCTGACCCTGAGCCCGCAGAACAGTACTACCGTTTGCCTTACCTCGATGGCCAATACGGCGTGCACGGGCACAGTATCGGGTTGTGGCGACGTGACGGTTCACACGGCCGTGCTCGTCAGTGCACCAGTGATCGAGTGCAACGCCCAAGGCACTGCCTACACGGTTACTTTCTCCATCACCGGGGGCGACCCGACGAGTTATACGGTAACACCTCCCGACGGGACGCTCGCTGGCAATGTGTTCAAGAGCAACCCCATACCCGATACCCTTGGGTTTAGCTTCGTGGTGAACGACGCCAACGATTGTGGCCCCAAAACCGTGGCCCAGAACGAAGTGGACTGCTCCTGCACCACCATGGTAGGCGTCATGACTTCGCCCCTCCAAGAAATTTGCGGCAACGGTCCCGCCACGGCCGTTTACGACGACTCCAACGAGGTGCTCGACCCCGACGACGTGCGCATGTTCATCCTACACACCAACAGTGGTACCAGCGTGGGTACCATCCTTGACAGTGGCAACCAGCCTTCGTTTTCCTTCGATCCGACCACGATGAGCTACGGCACCGTTTACTATATCTCGGCCGTGGTGGGCAACAACGATGGCGCTGGTGGCGTGAGTCTGAGTGATCCATGCCTGCAGGTGGCCGCTGGCTCACCGGTCATTTTCCATGAAATCCCCACGGCCGTTCTGATTGGTGGAGAGGACGTCTGCGAGGGTGACAGCTCGGAATTAGAAATCCAGTTTACCGGTGTACCCCCCTTCGATGTAACCCTGAACGGCCAGCTGCTCAGCGGAATCAACACCCTGCAAACCACCCTCCAGGTCGCACCCGCCAATACGACCACCTACACCTTGTCCAACCTCAGTGATGCCTACTGCGATGGCACCGTGTCGGGTTCGGCCACCATAACCACCCACGATGCGCCAATGGTCACCAACATCCAGACTAGTTGCATCCCGGACACCAACCTGTACCAGGTGAGCTTCGAAATCACGGGTGGCGACCCCAGTAGCTACCAGGTCACACCCATGAATGGTACTTTGAATGGGAACGTGTTCACCAGTACGCCTCAGCCCAGTTTGCAGCCCGCCCAATTCGTGGTCCGAGACCAATGGCTGTGTGGTTTCGATACGGCCGCGGCCGTGCTCGATTGCAATTGCTACTCCGACGCCGGCACGATGAGCAGCACCCTTTACGACGCCTGTATCAATGAAGGCATTGCCGTGCCGCCTTCTACAGGTGTCTTCCTCGACAGCAACGACGTGCTGCTGTATTTCCTCCACACGGGCTCCGGTGAGGTGCTCGACACCGTCATTGCCACCAACACCCTGCCCGGCTTCACTTTCGACCCCAATACCATGCAGCCTGGTAAGACATACTATATCAGCGCCGTGGTGGGTAATGACGACGGGAACGGAGGCATCGATTTCGACGATCACTGCCTCGACATCGCAGCAGGGACTCCCGTCCTGTGGCATGCGCTGCCTTCTGCATTCATCGCTGCCAGTGAAGGCGTTTGCGAAGGACAACCGGCCATAGTAAACCTCACCATGACGGGCACCGGGCCTTTCAACGTCTCGTTCTCCATCAACGGCAATCCACAGAGCCTTTCAAACATCACTTCGCCCCACAGTTTCCAAATCACACCCACTGGCACCACCACCCTCGAGCTCATTGCCGTGACCGATGTCGGCACGGGTTGCTCCAGCCCGGCCAGCGGCTCGGCTACCATCCTCATCCACCAAAGACCCGAGGCAGGCACACCCGGCAACCCCGCCGAATTCTGCGACAGTGATGTGGCCACGGTAAACCTCTTCGACTTGCTGACGGGTGAGGACCCGGGCGGCACCTGGACCGACGCCGCCGGCAACGTAGTGCCCAACGGCCTCGTCGATGTCCAACCCCTCTCGCCTGGCGTTCATGCCTATCGCTACACGCTACCACCCGCGCCTCCCTGCCCTGGCGACGATGCCGAGGTGGAAATCGTCATTTACGCCAACCCCGTCGCCGATGCCGGCAACGACAGAGAACTCGATTGTGAAACCCTCGAAGTCACCATCGGCGGGCCCAAAACCACCACCGGCGCTTCCTACCAGTGGTCTGGCCCGGTGTTGCAACCCAACCTACCCGTTACCACCACCAGCACGCCTGGCACTTACGTCCTCACCGTCACCAACCAGTTCGGATGCACGGCCACCGACGCCGTCGTAGTTACCAAAACCGTCACCTTGCCCGAACCCCACGTCTCCGTCTCCGACATCAGCTGCTTCGGCAGAAAAGACGGCTTCATCCGCGTCGATAGTGTCACCAACGGCGCACCCCCTTATCTGTTTTCCTTCAATGGCGGGCCATTCGAGGAAAACGACTGGTGGTATGGCCTCAGCGCCGGTACCTATACCGTGGTGGTCATGGACGCCAAAGGCTGCGAGCGCTCGCTCGAGTTCAAAATCACCGAGCCCGAGCAAGTCACCGTGGACATCATCCTCGACATCGAGGGTCCTCAAAACAACACCATCGAACTCGGCGACTCGGTGTTCATGACCGTACAAGTGACTCCGGCCTGGGATTCCCTGGACAAAATCATCTGGTCACCCCAGGGCATCATCCCTTGCGACACCTGCCAGAGCCAGTGGCTCCAGCCTACCGAAGAGATGACTTTTTCCATTACCGTGGAGAAAAACGGCTGCAAGGCAAAGGACACCGAAACCATTTACGTTTCGCGAGACTACTCGCTTTACGTCCCCAATGCCTTTTCGCCCAACAACGACGGCACCAACGACCTGTTCATGATCTTTGGCGGCCCCAACGTCAAGAACATCCGCTCGTTCCTCGTCTTCAACCGCTGGGGTGAAACCGTCTGGGAGTACCACAACTTCCAGCCCAACGACCCCGTGGCCGGCTGGGACGGTCGCCATCGCGGCCAGCTGCTCAATCCGGCCGTGTTTACGTGGTTTGCCGAAGTGGAGTTCATCGACGGCAAGGTGGTGCTCTTCGAAGGAGACGTCACCTTGATGAGGTGAGACTTTCCGGCACCTCACCCCAGACCAGGTGTGAAGCCTGGGCCAAAGGATATGTCGGCAGCTTGTTCACGCATACCGACACGGCCACGAAATCAGCAGGATTTCCGTTCAAAGTCAGCTCCTGGATTCCATCCGGATCCTGGTGCGCCTTACTCTGCTGCTTCTCTGATCATGTCGAACAAGGGGTCGAGTCTCGTTTCTACCACGATCTCCGTGCGCCGGTTTTGCTGGCGTCCTTCTGGGGTTTCATTCGACGCAGCTGGCTCGAATTCCCCCTTGCCTACGGGCAATACCTGGCTGGGGTTGAGGTCGAATTCGCGAGTGAGTGTGCGCACTACGGCGGCCGAGCGCAAGCAGGTGAGGTCGTAGTTGTCGGTGAAGTTTCTCGACTTGGGGGGCTGGGTGTCGGTGTGGCTTTCGACGGTGATGCGCAGGTCGGGGTTTTGCCTGAGGATGGTGGCCAATTTTTCGAGCACGTCTGTGGCCGATTTCGAGAACGAAGTGGATCCGGGGTTGAATAACATGGTTTCAGGCAAGCGAATACGCAATTTGTTCCCTTCCGGGATGAGCACCATGCCTTGTTGCAGGTAGGAGGGCATGGCTACTTCGATTGTTTTCTTCAAGGCATTGATGCGGGCCTCTTGGTCGCTGAGAAAAGCGGCAAAAGAGCGGATCTGGTTTTCGAGGGCCTCGATCTGCTCATCTTTCTTTTTCAGTGTCAGGTCCATGCGTTGTTGCTGGGTGAGTGAGCGGGTGCTGAGCGATTCGATTTCTTCTTCGAGGCGTTCGATGGTTTTTTCCTTTTCCCGGAACAACTCCCTGAGGGCATTGGCTTCGCCTGTTTTTTCGGCGAGTTTCAGCTGGAGGTTGCCGATTTCCTGGTTGCAGGCGATGATGCGGTTGTTGAGCAGGTAGTTGAGGCTGTCGCGCACGGCGGTTTCCTCGAGGAAGCGCTTTTTGCTCACACAGCTCGTCGAGCCGAGGGAAAACAATGCCAGCAGCAAGAGGGGGAAGCATGCTTGTTTCATAACAATTCGATTTGGAGGGGGTAAAGTAAACACATGACTGGTTAGGTATCAAATGGAAAGCGCCGTGCATTCGAGAGGGGTGCACGGCGCTTTGGTGCTGTCGAAGCTGTGCGAGGTTCATTGCAGTCGGAAGCTGGCAGCCCCCAGCAGGCCGATGTCGGTGTACACGGCCACGCGGTAGTACCCCCGCTTGAGTTTGTCTTCGAGTTCATAGGTAAATGAGAGGCGCTGATTTTCCTCTACATTGACTTGTTGCTCTCGCACGGCGATGATTTCCATGGGGGAGTCATTGACGGTGATGGTAGCCTTGATGGGGTTGTCCACTTTGATGGGCGTGCCCTTGTCGTCGGTAACGACCAGGTACAGGGGCCTGACGCCGCGGTATTGATCGGCTACGCCAGTGAGGTCGAAGCTGACGCGAAGGCGTCGGGCTCGGCCGGCTTTGGCGGTGGCTTTGGTGTTGCGCTTTTCCACTTCGACGCGGAAGGCAGTAGCCTTGAAGTTTTCGCGTGTCAGGCGCTTGAGTTCTTCCTGGATGGTAGCGTTGAGGCGGGCGAGGGCTTCGTTTTCGGCCCGTGCTGATTCGAGGTCGGCGGTGAGCTGGCCGGTGAGGGCGCGCAAGGAGTCGTTTTCGGCTTGGAGGCGTTGGATGGACGCCTCGAGTTCAGCCTTTACCTTGAGCAGTTCCTGGATTTGGGCGCTCAGGTTGTCGGATTGGGCTTTCGCCTGTTTTTGGATGCGTGCCAGCTGTGCTTGTTTTTGCGCCAGCTGTTTTTGCGCTTCTTCGAGAGAGCCTTTGAGGGAGCCGTTTTCCTCGGCGAGCTGGCTGTAGGCTGTAGCCAGGCTGTCCACCTCGCGTTGCAGACGGTCGCGCAGCGACACTAATTCATTGACCTGCGTGGTCAACTCGGCGTTTTGGGCATCGAGCTTTTTGTTTTTGGAATAATTGCTCACGGCCCAAAACCCGGAAACCAATAGCAATACGATCAAAATGCCGATGATGATCAACGAATTTCTGTTGTTCATGACCTGAATTTTTAGGTGAAGTGAAGTGATTCGGATGGCGTCCACGTTCGCAACAAGCTCAGCTCGATTGGTGGATGGGGTTAGGCGCTGGCCGTCACTCCTGTGGACTGTTCGGCGTAAAATCAGATCCGTGGAAATACCAGGTCGGGTCGAAAAGGCAGGCTAAAGGTGCAAAAACTCTTCGAGTTGTTTGTCTATGACGCGCAAAGTAGCTGGATCGATGATGCGGCCTCGTTCATCCATCAATTTTTCAATGGAAGAAATGGGCAATTTGTTCGGCAACACCACTGCGCCGAGGTGGTGGAGGATATTGGTCAAGTGGTCCATGCCGCGCAGGTTGCCGGCTCGCCCCGTAGCCACTCCGACGAGGGCCACTTTCTTTCCGGAGAAATTTTCCCGATAAAGCCGGATGCTACACGCATCGAGGAACAACTTGAGGGCGCCGGGAAAACTCCCATTGTATTCGGGCACTACGAAAACGAATCTATCGGCCGGCAAGATGAATTCATCCTGGAGCTTTGCAAGGGACTCGCTTTGATGGGCCAGGTCGTACATGTCGGGATGGAACCAGTCGTGGGGGATGTTTTCGAGGCTGAGGAGTTTGACCGGTTCGTCGGTCATTGTGACGAGCCTTTCGACGTAGTGCCGGGCAAATTGCAGCGCTTCGCTATGGCGACGGTTCGTACCGGAGATGACGACGATCATGGCTGGCGTGTTGGAGAGTTTTGGGCAAAGTAAAATGAAGCCCTCACCATTGGAGGCCGGGGTAAGCCCGCTGAAGGAACTGCATTTCGGCCAGGATGTATCCGAGGTATTCGGTGTGGAAGCCCGTTTTCCCTCCTTTTTGCGCCCAGTCGTCGGTGGGGACTTCGAGGGTGGCTTCTTCGAGTACGGATCTGATGCGATCGTCCACGAGGGGCCGCAGCGATTCGAGGTCGGGAGCGATGCCTTCCTTTGCCATGATGGCATCGACTTCAGAGGGGATGCACAGTTCGTGTCGCCACATCCACAGGTCGTCGATGGCGGTTTGCATTTTCTGGTGGCTGAGCTCGGTGCCGTCGCCGAGGCGCAACACCCACTCGGAGCTGAAGCGCAGGTGATAGGTGATTTCCTTGATGGCTTTGGAGGCGAAACCTGCCAGCCATTCGTCCTTGCTTTGGGTGAGGTGCTGGTGCAAGAAATAATTGAATGCGTCAAAGAAGAACTGCCGGGCGATGGTGTGGGCAAAGTCGCCATTGGGCTGCTCGACGAGGAGTGCGTTTTTGAACTCGCGCACGTCGCGCAAGTAGGCGATGTCGTCTTCTGTGCGTCCTTTGCCTTCGAGTTCGACGTATCGCTGGTAGAGGGTGCGCGCCTGTCCGGTGAGGTCGAGAGCGATGTTGGTGAGGGCCATGTCGATTTCGAGCTCAGGCGCATGGCCGCACCATTCTGCGAGGCGGTGCCCCAGTATGAGGGCGTTGTCGCCCAATTGCAGCAGGTACGACAGCAGGGGTGTTGGAGTATCGACAGCCATGTGCATCAGATGTGTTTGACGTCGTCGGGCAGGTTGTAGAAAGTGGGGTGGCGGTACACCTTGTCCTTGGCGGGTTCGAAGAAGGGATCGGCATCGTCGGGGTCGGAGGCGGTGATGTATTTGGATTCGACGACCCAGATGCTGACGCCTTCGTTGCGCCGGGTGTACACGTCACGGGCATGTTCGATAGCCATTTGCGCATCGGCGGCGTGGATGCTTCCGACGTGTTTGTGGTGCAGGCCACTTTTGGGCCTGATGAACACTTCCCAAAGGGGCCATTCCTTGTTCATTGCTTGCAGGCGTTTTTTTGAAAAAATACTGGCCAAGGGGCTGGGTCATGCAGCGGCGGTCTCATCGGCCGCACGCTGGGCTTTCTTTTCGGCGTATGCCAAAGCGGCTTCACGTACCCAAGCGCCTTCTTCCCAGGCTTTGCGTCGGGTGTCGAGGCGTTGCTTGTTGCAGGGGCCGCGACCTTTGACGACGTTCCAGAATTCGTCCCAATCGATTTCTCCAAAATCGTAGTGGCCTCTTTCCTCGTTCCATTTGAGGTCGGGGTCGGGGATGGTGAGGCCCAAGTACTCGGCTTGGGGCACGGTGACATCTACGAATTGCTGGCGCAGTTCATCATTGCTCTTGCGCTTGATTTTCCACTTCATGCTCTGCTCGCTGTGGGTGCTTTCGCTGTCGTGGGGGCCGAACATCATCAGGGCGGGCCACCACCAGCGGTTCAGGGCGTCCTGGGCCATGGCCTTTTGCGCTTCACTGCCGCGGCACAGGGTGAGCATGATTTCGTAGCCTTGGCGCTGGTGGAAACTTTCCTCTTTACAGATGCGCACCATGGCACGGGCATAGGGCCCATAGGAGGTGCGGGTGAGCATGACCTGGTTCATGATGGCAGCTCCATCGACCAGCCAGCCGATGGCTCCGATGTCGGCCCAGGTCAGGGTGGGGTAGTTGAAAATGCTGGAATACTTGGCTTTGCCGCTGAGCAAGTCTCTTACCATTTGGTCGCGGCTGGCTCCCAAGGTTTCGGCGGCGCTGTACAGGTAAAGGCCGTGGCCGGCTTCGTCCTGCACTTTTGCCATGAGGATGAGTTTGCGGCGCAGGGTTGGGGCGCGGGTAATCCAGTTGCCCTCGGGGAGCATGCCGATGATTTCGGAATGGGCGTGTTGTGAAATCTGCCGAATGAGGTTTTTGCGATAAGCTTCCGGCATCCAATCCTTTGGCTCGATCTTGATTTCGGCGTCGATTTTTTGTTGAAAGCGTGCTTCGAGGTCGTGCGTCGTCATTGGTCGTTATTTGGTTGGCTGAAGTAGTCGAATAACTTCAATTTGGCCCAACAAAGGTAGAAAACTTTTGGTTCGAGTTGCGAACACGTGTTCGCAGTCCTCGAGGTCCTTCAGCCCCTGTATCGATTAGGAAAATTTTTTTTTGAAAACAAAGTGCGCTCGGGTTTGCATTTTTTGTCGATCGACACTATGTTTGCGACGATTCAATCCGAGAATCACACGTAGTCAAAAACGCTCAACAAAAACGCTCGAGAGGCTGGTTCAATTCAGGAATCCAAACTAACAGCCTTCAAACAAGTCGGGACCTTACCCCCCTTGCGTGGCTTAACAGCTGGATTTGCTGATTTGTCAGCTTCCGAAATCAGGCGCCCGCCTGATCAAAAAATCCGTTAAGTCATGAAAGTGCCTACCTCCCAGGTTGAATTGGTCAACCAACTCGCCATCCGTCTGAAGCAGATGGGCATCATCCACCTCGAGATGGACAACCAGCAAATGCCCAACCGCCGCATCATCCAGGCCAACGGACAGCAGCTGCTCAACTTTTCGAGCTGCAACTACGTCGGCCTCGAAACCGATCCTCGACTCAAGGAGGCTGCCATCGAAGCCATCGAACAGTATGGCGTCCAGTACTACTGCGTGCGTGCCTACATGAGCATGCACTACTACACGGACTTGGAACAGATGCTCCACCAAGTATTTGGCCATCCGGTCGTGGTCATGCCGACGACGATGCTCGGGCACTTGTCCACCATGCCAGTGCTCATGGGGCCTGACGATGCCGTCATCATGGACCACCAGGTGCACACCAGCGTCCAAATGACTGCCAAAATCCTCAAGGCCAACGGCACCCATATCGAAATGATTCGCCACAACCGGATGGACTACCTCGAAGCCCGCATCAAGAAGCTTCGCGAAGAGTACGACAAGATCTGGTATCTCGCCGACGGGGTTTACAGCATGTACGGCAACATAGCCCCGCTCGAGGACATCTATAACCTGCTCCAGCAATACGAGCAATTCCACCTCTATATCGACGATTCCCACGGCATGAGCTGGACGGGCCCCCACGGTTCGGGTGCCGTACGCGACCGCATCCCCTTCCATCCCCGCATGGTGCTCATCACTTCCCTCGGCAAGGCTTTCGGTGCCTCCGGTGGCGTGGGCGTCTTTTACGACGAGCAAACCCGTGCGCTGGTGCGCAACACAGGCAGCCCGCTCATCTTCACCGGACCGCTCCAGCCTGCCACCCTCGGGGCTGCCGTTGCCTCGGCCAAGATCCACCTCTCCGACGAGATCTACGAACTGCAGGACAACCTCAAGGGCAAGATTGCCTACTTCCAGCAAAAGGCCGCAGACCTCGGCCTGCCGATGGTGAGCCGCGAAGGCACTCCCATCTTCTTCCTTGGTGCCGGCAAACCCGAAGTGGGCTCTCGCCTGACACAGCGACTCAAAGAGCGCGGCATTTTCTCCTGCCTGGCCATCTATCCAAGTGTGCCTTACAACAACACCGGTATCCGCTTCCTGCTCACCGTGCACCACACGCGCCAAGACATCGATTTCTTGTTGGAAACGGTGGCTGAAGAAATGCCGAAGATTCTCAAGGAAGAGGCTTTTTCTTACGAACAGATCTACAAGGCCTTCCGCATGGAGGAACATGCCCACGTGACGGCCTGAAAGTACAGATACATGTGGTTCGATGCCCGGCGTGATTGAACGTCACTCCCAGGGCATCGAACTGCCTACTTGCCTTCCTGGAGTAGCCTGGCGTTTCGAGCCAGTGCGAGAGGCAGCCCAACGATCATTATCCCCAACGGCCCCTGTACGGGGAATCAGCTTGAAATGAAAGGAGTGAATGAGGGCATTGGTGCTCGTGGTTCAACTCCATAAGACTTTCAATACTCGACCCATTCAACCGGTTTAGCATGCACTTTTAGCCATACTCGACTAACGTGTGAGTTTACAAGCCCGCCTATCCAGTTAGGGAGGCGGGCTTGCCTTTTCTGTTAGGCCATATTCGCTGTTCGGCTCGGAGGCTGCCATATGAACCGCCGGACACACAGGTTGGAATACCATTACCTTTGCCCGGCAATTAACAGCACAGCCTCGAACGACATGGCGGGAAACTCTCTCGGAACGCTTTTCAAGGTGACGACCTTCGGCGAATCGCACGGCGGAGCAATAGGTGTCGTGATCGATGGATGCCCGGCTGGCCTCGGCATCGATGTCCAGGAGATTCAGGCCCAGCTCGACCGGCGCCGACCTGGCCAATCTGCACTCGTCACCCAGCGCAAGGAAAGCGACAAGGTCGAAATTCTCTCTGGCATTTTCGAAGGAAAAACCCTTGGCACCCCCATCGCCATGATCATCCGAAACGAGGATGCCCGCTCCCGCGATTACTCACACATAGCCGATCGATATCGACCTTCCCATGCCGATTATACCTGGCAGGCCCGCTATGGGCTGCGCGACTACCGGGGTGGAGGCCGCTCCTCGGCGAGGGAAACGGCTGCGCGAGTGGCTGCAGGCGCCGTGGCCCGCCAGCTGCTTGCTACGGCGGGGATGACCATTCACGCCTACGTCAGTGCCGTAGGAGATGTGGAATTGGATCTCGCACCCGATATGCTCGACCTGGACTTGACCGAAACCAATGACGTGCGATGCCCCCACCCCGAAACGGCCCAGCGTATGGAAGCCCTCATCAAAGCTGTGCGCAAACAGGGCGATACGGTGGGTGGAGTAGTGAGCTGTGTGGTGCGCGGGTGTCCGCCCGGATTGGGCGAGCCCGTGTTTGACAAACTGCACGCCGACCTTGGCAAGGCCATCCTGAGTATCAATGCCTGTAAGGGTTTCGAAATAGGCTCCGGATTCTCCGGCACGCGCATGCGCGGCTCCGAACACAACGATCCCTTTTTCGTCGATGCGGATGGTCGGGTGCGTACGCGCACCAACCACTCTGGTGGGGTGCAAGGCGGCATTTCCAACGGCATGGACATCGTCTTTCGGGCCGCTTTCAAGCCAGTGGCTACGATTGTTGCCGAACAAGAAAGCATAGATGAACAGGGTAGGGAGGTCAAGGTGGTTGGCAGAGGACGCCACGATCCGTGTGTGTTGCCTCGTGCCGTTCCCATCGTGGAAGCCATGACCGCCCTGGTGCTGGCCGACCATTGGCTACGCAGCAAGGTGGCGCGCCTCTAAGGGTCGAAAAGGCAGGGCTTTTTTCGGAAAATGGGAGCACTGCAAAAAGTGCCCTCGGTAGGTAGAGGAGAATGGTTTACGAAAGTGGATTGCCCTACCCCGAAAATGCGCTCGACCACCCTCTGTTTCTCTGAACTTCTATCAAACCTCAACCGAAACGACATGCGTAGATCGACCTTCCTGAAAGCGCTGCTCCTACTGGGATGGGGGGTATTCTTGCCCCTGCTCACCTGGAGTCAGCTCACTTTGCGGGTTATTTCTGTGCCCGCCAACACACCTGCCGGCGATGACATTTACGTGGCAGGCAATTTCCAGGGTTGGGATCCTGGCAACCCTGCCTATCGGCTCACCCACATGCCCGATGATTCCTGGGAAATAACCATTACGCCACCGGCGGGCCTGTTGAAGTTCAAATTTACCAGAGGCAGTTGGGAAACCGTGGAAGGCAATGCCCAGGGTGGTTTCCTGCCCGACAGGCAGTACGATTATGGCGGCGGTCCGGAACTTCTCGAACTGGAAATACTCTCGTGGGAAGATCTCGGGGGCTCAAACAGTACGGCTCAGCCGAACGTCGAAATAATCGATGAGCAGTTTTACATGCCCCAGCTCGACCGCACCCGACGGGTTTGGATCTATTTGCCGCCAGATTACCTCGACAATCCCCAGAAGCGTTACCCCGTGTTATACATGCACGATGGGCAAAACGTGTTCGATGCCGCTACCAGTTTTGCTGGTGAATGGCACGTGGACGAAGCCCTCAACGACCTTTTTCTCCAGGGAGATTATGGCTGCATAGTCGTGGCAATCGACAATGGTGGCAACTTGCGCATCGACGAATATGCCCCCTGGTACAACGCCACCTATCAGGCCGGTGGGCAAGGGAAGCAATACGTGGATTTCATCGTCGAGACGCTAAAGCCCTACATCGACGGCCATTACAGAACCTTGCCCAGCCGTGAGTACACCGGCATCATGGGCAGCTCGCTTGGAGGTCTCATTTCCCACTATGCTTTGTTCGAGTATCCGGCGGTGTTTGGCAAGGCAGGAGTGTTTTCTCCCGCCTACTGGTTCAACCCCGAGATATACGAGCATACCACTTCGCACCCCCTGCCCGAAGACGTGCGCATGTACTTGCTCGCTGGTGAGCAGGAGGGGAATGGAAGTGTGGTAGCCGATGTGAACCAGATGGAATCGACGCTGTTGGCATCGGGCGTATCGCCAGCGGAGGTTTTCAAGAAAATCGATGCAGACGGCGAGCACAGCGAATGGTATTGGGCCAGGGAGTTTCCTGCAGCTTACAAGTGGCTTTTCGGCGATCTGGTGCTGTCCGATGAGCAGACCGAAGCCCCTGGCAAGCTGTGGTACCCCAATCCAGTCGACAGCCTGCTTTTCGTAGAGGACTGCCAATCTGTGAGGCGTCCCAATTTTCGGATGTATGACCTCGAGGGAAAAAAAGTGCTCGGCGGCAGGTTGCACGATTGCTCCATCGACGTGTCGTCATTGCCAGCTGGCGTGTATGTGGTGCAGCTCCGGTCTGGCAGACGGCTCGTGTCTGAAGAAAAAATCATGGTAAAATGACCGACGTTAAAACGGCAACCGACAGTCGAAAAGGCCAAAAACAGGATTCCCTTCCGGGCAAGACTGGGGTGTTGCTCGTCAACCTTGGCACGCCCGATGCGCCCACCTGGCCGGCGGTGTATCGCTATCTGAAGCAGTTTCTGCTCGATCCCCGGGTGATAGACTATCCGTGGTTGGGGCGCAACCTGCTCGTCAGGGGCATCATCTTGCCATTTCGCACGGGCAATTCGACGAAGTTGTACAAGGAACTATGGACGCAGGAAGGTTCGCCCCTGCTGGTGTATGGCCGGCGGTTGGCCCATGGGGTGCAGGAGCTTTTGGGAGAAGATTACATCGTTGAACTGGCCATGCGCTACCAGAACCCCTCCATACCTGATGCGCTCGGCCGCCTGCTCGCAAGAAATCCTGCCCGGGTAGTGGTTTTGCCTCTTTTTCCCCAATATGCCAGTGCCACCACGGGGTCTGTCCATGAAGCCGTGATGGATGTGCTCTCGGGCCAGCAGGTCATTCCACGGCTCAGTTTCATCAGTTCCTATCACGATTACGAACCGATGATAGAGGTTTTCGCCCAACACGCCGAGCGCTACGATTTGGCGAGCTATGACCACATCCTTTTCAGCTATCACGGCTTGCCACAACGCCAGCTCGTAAAGGCAGACCGCAACAACCATTGCCTGAAGCCTGGTTGCTGTCAATCCATTTGCGTGGCCAATCAATACTGTTACAGCGCTCAATGCCATGCCACCACAGCCGCCTTGGCGCGCAGACTCCACCTGCCCGAAGAGCGATATACTACCTGTTTCCAGTCGAGGCTTGGCAAGGAGGTGTGGACCCAGCCTTACACCAGCGATGTCATCGCCGAGCGGGCTGCCAGGGGCGACAAGCGCTTGCTGGTCTTCTGCCCGGCATTCGTCGCCGATTGCCTTGAAACGACCATCGAAATCGGCGTGGAGTATCGAGAAGAATTCCACCGACTCGGCGGCGAGCGCATCGACCTGGTGGAAAGCCTCAACGACGACCCGGCCTGGATCAAAGCCGTGGCTGATTTGGTGCGTTCCTACGAAGGCAAGGGTTGAGATTTTGGAAAAAAAACCCGCTCAACTTTGATAAAAGTTTGGGGGTTGTATCTTTGCAGCCGCTTTTGAAAGGCGATCCCGTAGCTCAGCTGGCAGAGCACTTGACTTTTAATCAAGGGGTCCTGGGTTCGAATCCCAGCGGGATCACAAAAGGCTCCGGCGACATTCGTTGCCGGGGCCTTTTTCATTTACATCTAAACCGGAAGAAAAAAGGGGAACGTGGTGGTGGAGTTGGGTTAGGGGAGTTTTTTCGACAGTTGAAACAAAACAGGCACTACGAACAAGCTGGCCAGGGTTCCGGCTGTCAATCCTCCTATGACGGCAAGTGCCAGTGGTTTTTGGAGCTCGGCACCGAGTCCGCCGGAAAACAGGATGGGCAACAATGCCAGAATGGTTGTGGCGGTGGTCATGATGATGGGGCGAAGACGGCGTGCTCCGGCCTGGTGGATGGCTTCCCGCAATGGCATGTGCCGGCTGAGGCGTTGCATCATATCCACTTTCAGGATGGCATCATTGACCACGATACCCCCCATGACGACCATGCCGGTAAGTGAAACCAGATTCAGGCTTTGGCCCGTTAGTTCAAGCGCCAGCAGTGCCCCCGCTATGCCGATCGGCACCGTGAGTATCACAATGAATGGGAGCAACAATGACTCGAATTGCGCAGCGAGGATGAGGTACAGCAAGAGCAGCGAAACCATTGCTATGCCGGTTATTTCTTTGACTTGTTCCAGGTCTTTGAAATATTGCCCGGAAAAATGGACAACCAGTTTACGTGTGCTTTTCACTTCGTTGCGAAGCGCATCAATGAACTGCGCACCAGGCCACGTGGAAAATTTGATCTCATAAGATTCTCCACTTCGGGTGGCGGTAAATTGCCGGGGTGCATGCCGCTGATTTATCTCGATGAACTGCCTGAGTGGCAATTGAAGTCCCTGGGCGTTGGTGACAGTTGCTGCACCGATGGCCTCAAAGGGGTTTCGAGCCGCAGTGGAAACGCTGACTACCGGAATTTCCTGTTGCCCATCATTTATAGTGCCCAACGGGTATTCTTCCAATATGCTTTTTAACCTGTCAACAATGGCGCGGTGCGGCACTCCGTACTGGATGGCTATATTTCGCAAAATTTTTACGGTGTATTGCTTTTGAGTGGCAGGAAGGCCGAAGTTGACAGGCTGAGCCGACAGCCAATTTATTACCGGAGAAACTTCATCGACCTCAGGTGTGCGGTGTGTGCCAATATTCTGGAGGTGGGCAATCAATGGCGGCTCTGCTCCGCCAAACAGCTCGTCGAAAATCGTGTTGATGGGCTCGATTTCAAAAGTTGCAGAAGGATATCTCTTCGAAAAAAAAGCGGATATTTTTTCACGCAGGCTGGCTTCATTGCCGTAAATCAGGGCACTGGCCTGGTTGGTTGCCTGCGTCGTTTCTGAAAGAAGAAACTGCTGCTCACCGAGGAACAAGTCGTGGGCGCTGGAAATACCTTTCAGTTCTTCTGTCAATTGAAAAAAGCGCCTTTTGTTTTCTTCGAGATTTACGGGTTCATTCCAATCCACGCTTATTTCCACACCTTGTCGTGTAATTTCCGGAAAGGCTTCAATTGGCAGGCTGCGAAAGGAAAGAAAAATTGCGATGCCCAGGATCGAAACGATGCCAAGGCTTTTCAAGGGATTGTTCAAAAATATATCGACGAGTTTTTCATAGAGTGGGTAATTCAACCGGCCCGCCCGCTTTTTCATCCATTTGCTGTTGAGCCTCAACAGGGTAGGCAGCAGGATGTATGCTGTCAGCAATGATGCTCCCAGCGCCAATGTCACTGAAACAGCCTGGTCGTAAAAGAGCGATCCTGCCAAGCCGCTCAAAAAAATGAGGGGGACGAACACGCTGCAAGTGGTCAGGGCAGAACTGATCAAGGGTCTGATGACCTCTTCGGGGCCCTCTACGCAGGCATCTTCATGCTGCCTGCCCAGCCTGATAAACTGCCGGATATTTTCAATGATGATAATGCTGTTGTCAATCATCAAGCCCACCCCCAATATGAGTCCGGAAAGCGAAATTACATTGATGCTGATATCGAGAAGAAAAAAACCAAACAATGCGATGACCAGTGAGACGGGAATGACAAGGGCCATGAGCACGGGAGACCTCCACTCTTTAAAGAAAGCCAATAAAACGAGGACTGCAAAAAAGGCCCCCCATTGCAGGCTCGTAGCCAGATTTTTCACTGATACGTCCAGTATTTCACTCTGGTCGTTTGTCAGATGGAATTCGAGGTGTGGATATTCCTTTCTGAAATCTTGGAGAAGGGATGCAATGGATTTTCGAAGTGAAAAAATTCTTGCATCAGCTTGCTTGCGAACGGTAAGCACGATGCTTTCATGGCCGTTGTGGATGCACATGCCCCTTCTTTTTGCAGGCACCAGATCCACTTGTGCAATTTCGCCCAATGTCGTCAATCGGTTGCCATTCCTGATGGTGATATTGCGTATGCTCCCGATGGAATTCAGTTCGGACGTCAGCCTGACATTGTACTGGTAGTGGCCATCCTGCAAGACCACATTTCCAAGGTCGAGTTTGCTTTGAGTCAGGATTGCCGAAAGGTCCTCTTCATCTATTTTCAACCTGTGAAAAACATCCGGCTTTGGCCGGATGGCAATCTCCGGTTGCTGGTATCCGCTGACATCGACGAAGGCCACCTCATCCAATTGTTCGATGCGCCGCTTTATGACATTGTTTACCAGGGCTGCCAGGTCGAGCTGGTTTTCATTTTCAGGCAAAACTGCCACCCCGCTTTTTTTTAAAATATGGAGGTGAAATATGGGTATATCGGTAGCACTGCTCTTCAAGACCCGTGGCCTTTGTATGTTCCGGGGCAAATAGTTGGCAGCTAGGTCTGCTTTCTCATTGACCTCCAGCAGGCTCAGGTCTGTATTGGTGCCATGTTCAAAGAAGAGCGTAATCTGGCTGACACCATCTCTGCTGATACTTTTGACATCCTCCAAATGCTCGACCTGCATCAGGGAATTTCGCAGCGGGCGGGTGATATTGTCTTCGATTTCCCTTGCAGTAAGCTCGGGAGCGTTTACCTGCACCGTCAACACGGGGAGGGGAACTTCGGGCAACAAAGAAACGGGGAGCTTGCCCACGACAACCAGGCCAAGTATGACAAGCCCCAAGGTGCTCAACAGTACAGCAACGGGTCTTTTTATTAAAAAACGGAGCATGATTATTTTTTGGTCAATAAGGGCTGCTCGATGACTTTCACTGCGGCGTCGTGGTCCAGGTTCAGATTGCCTTCGTAAATGACCCAGGCATCCTTGTCCAGACCCTCTGAAATGGCTACTTCATTTTGTCCTTCCAGCGCAATGGTCACATAATTCCATTTTGCCAGGCCCGATTCCGGATCCCAACTAAACACGACAGTCTTTTCAGAGCGCAGTACCACCGCTGAACGAGGAACAACCAACTGGGCAGGCACCACTTTTTCTATGGCCACCTTGACGGCCAGGCCGTCCGGCAATTGTATATTTCTCAAATTTTGCGCTCCCTTTAATTTGGCCTTTACAGTGACAAGTCCATGTTCATTTACCACGGGGTTGATACCGCTGATTTTTGCAGCGATTCGAAGGCTGTCCTGGCCAATGGGATATATCGAGGCAGTTTGCCCGATGAATATTTGAGGCAATTCCGTTTCCATCAGCTGGAATTCAGCCTCCATACTCTCCGGATCGAATAAGGTAAAGAGCTCCGTTCCCGCCTCTACCTCCTGCAAGGGTTGAACATTCAGATTGGCGACCATGCCGTCGAACGGGGCACGAATCTCGTAAAACCGGCTTTGGTACTCGATCTCCTCCAGGTTCAGCCGGGCTCTTTTGAGGCCACTCTCCACCAGGATGTTTTCAAAAGTCTGCCTGTTTACACTGCTGTCAACTCCCCAGGTGCCGCCTTGCAAAACCAGCAGATCATTTTTTTTGTAAATTGCTTCCTCCACTTCCAGCAGGGCTTTCTGTTTCTGAAGTTGCCATTCCGAATCGTTGAAGCGCAGCAGCAACTGCCCTTTGTTTACGTGGCTGCCTTCAGACAGGTGAAGCTCAGCCACCTGACCCTTGATTCGGCTTTTGATCGACAGTGACCTACTTGCTTTCAATTTGCCATTTGACCAAAAATAGCTTCTGAATGGTTTGATCTCCGCTTTGGTTATTTTCACTTCGGGAACAACACCTTCTTCGTTTTGAACCGGGGCTTCCTCTTTGAATTGATTGTCTTCATGCTCGGCCTCCCCCCCGCAACTCCCCAACGTCAAGACAGCGGAAAAGAGAAGCAATAACAGCGGCTGTGAGGTTATATTGGGTAGTTTCATCTTCCGGAGAATTTTCGTTGAAACGGGTGCTTAAAGGTAGTGAAAGGGCAAGGAATCCACGCAAGAAAATAACTGTTATATCAGACCGATTAGCTTAAAATGCAATTGGCCCCATAATGCCTTAGACTTCTGTATTCTCTTGTCCCAAGAGGCTTTTGTTCTACTTATATTGAAGGGTGGTGGGAACTCAATGCTAAGATATTTGGATGGCGATAAGTCGCTGGCTAACCGGAGGCGCCCTGACCAAACTCCCCGGTATTACTTGAATTGAATGGTGGCCTTAATCCTGAATTAATTCATTTCATTTAGGTTCAGAAGTTGATTTGGAAGTGTGTATTCAACAAGCGGCTGCTCCTCATTGCCTTCGTCAATTCCTATTATCCGTCCATTGCGGACATCTAACGTAAAACTCGTAAGTAACCTGTCAAGTTTTATTTCCAAAAGTGGATTCCCATCTTTGTCGAAAACGTGCAACTTGGATTTAAAATCTCCAAATAGATTCTTTAACAAATTGTCCGAATTCTCTCCCAGGTATAGGGCAAAAACCTTTTGCAATCCGTACTCAATCCCGTGGTAGTAAAACATTTTTTCCCTACCCAAAGCTGCGTGTTTGTCAGTCGTAACAATATTGTTTATTTCGTAATTGTCGCCATATACTTCAATTTGTGGAAAATAAGAGTTTGCGAAGTAAGTGCTCTTGCTCTTTGGATCCCAAGTAACTTTACCCAAATATGAATACATCATGTATTCTCGGTCGTTGTTTCTCGATGGAGGGGGGATAAATGGGGTTTTGATGACGTTCTCCCTTGTGCCTGGGAAAAAGAAAAACAGTTTACCCTCTGCCATCCCTCCGTTGCCAACGAATATGGAATCCTCGAGGATTGTAACCGATTGCAGATTGTATAACTCTTCAGGAATGTGTATCTCTTCGGGAGAATGGTCGTCGTAACTCCCATCGTTAGAAACGGGTAGCTTGACAATGGATGACCGGACGAAGTCATAATAGTAAATACCCCCTAACCTGTTGAAGTCATAGTGAGACAAAATTGGCTCGTTGTCCATCTCACCCGGGCCATGTCCTTTTTTTAACAATGTCTGTTTGATCTTCAGTGATTCATCAAGTAAGTGAAAGTAAAAATCCTTGCCTGTGTCAAAAACCAACAAATCATTACCTGAACTGATGCAGTCTATCGGACTTCCAAAATAATTCTTCGGTCCGGTGTTAATTCCGGTTAATTCGATTGTGTTTGGAAATGAAATTGTATCATTCTCAAATTGCTGAGAATCATTTTTGCATGCGACAAAGAGTAGGACAATGACCAATTTGTTGAAAATGTGGTACTTCATACAATAATCTAATTGAGACAGCAGCTGCGAAGAATCAGTCTATAGATCCTTCGCAAGCTGCATTCACTGTCTAAAAATTGCCCATTATTGGACAGGTTGACACAATGTGCCGCTCTCAAATTTACCAGTATCTCCACAATCGCAAAATTTTGATCTTTTGTCATTGATTGGCGGAAACCTTTGTTGTAAATATGTCAAAAGAAAGGTATCCATCAACCTCAGCTGTCCTTTGCATGTTTAGAACGTGCAGCCCATTGTTTTTTTTGTAAAAACTCTTTTCAAATGAGTAGGCCCCATGGCTAAAAATGGTATCACCCAAGATGTTTAATTCATGATCGAATAATGTTACACCGTTGTCCGGAAATGTCACTCCTGATTTGTATTTGGACAAGTTTGGTCGAATGTTTGAAACACGAGCAAAATGTTTGTCAGAAACTTGAACTACAATTGAATAGTCCGAGTTTGTCAGGGCGTATTGAGCGTTTTCTTCAAAGGAAGGCTTTGCAATTATTCCATGGTATAAATTTTCTATAAAAGAATAATCGAACATGGGTATAGGAGTTTCCACTTCGGGATGTATTATTTTAGATGAGGCGGTTATTTGGCCTTTTTTTACATTAAGTTTATGAACACGCTCATCTACTGGAAAGGATACAAAAATATGCAAAGAATCTATTTGACACAGATATGGCGTATATTTAAAGGGAGCAAAACTCCAAAATCCCAACCTATAAACATCAGGAAAATTTAGTAAAGTCTTTGTCAAGCTAAACGCTGCGTTGTCACTCTCCAGCTCCATTAATCCAACGGCAGGTTCATTCGTAAAATCAGGAGACGAAGGGTTTTCCAACCATAAACTAATGATGTATTTTCCTTCTTCAGTGCTTATGGCAGGAACTGTAGCCTGGACGGACGGCAGAACTCCTTGAGGGAAATTCCCCAAATGGTATTTTTTTAGCAGGGTTCCATTCATGTCATATTTGTAAAAAGACCGTGTAGCATTGTTCCAAATCAGCAATTGGTGGTCTGGACACGTGATAATGATAGAAAGGTAGCTATCGGCTGCTTGCATGCCGTTTGGGCCTTCAAGTGGAAGCTTGAATGAATTTTTAAGAACAGGAGTTTCTTCAAAACTTACAAAATCTACTGTTAATTCATAGCTATTCAAAATTGCTATTAATGTTTCGTCGAGATGATTGTGATAATAAATATCGCTTAGTTCTGTTGAGGTACTAGTGGTTGGAATATCTATGGTTCCAATATGAGATAGCGAGGTTGACTCAATTGGCATGTTATTTAATTTAGGTTTTCCAGATTCATCCTGACAAGCCAGGATAATCGTGACTAAATAGATAGTTAAAATGAAATGCCTGATAGCCATGTGTATATAGATATGGTTGGTCCTGCCTTTGTTTAAATTTGAATCATTTACTCAAAAAAGCAGGCCAATTAAATTGGCCTGCTAATGGTGGATCCTACTCTTCAACTCCAGTATCATAGCAGTCACAATCACTCGAAAACCACCCCCCACATGTTCTTACTACGCAGTCACTTCCATGACCGTTTGACTTAAGAACACAAACTTTAGTGTTTTTAGCCGGGTTGTTTTTGCAAAATGTTTCATGGGGAGTCCCCCCCCCGTTGCAATAAACCCAAATCCTAAAAAAAGCAAAAGCACATGAATCCTTTTCATGGTAATAAATTTCAATGCCCTCCTTCACGCATTCGGGCCTTGCGCCTACTTCCACCATTCAGGCGTTACATTTCGCATCGCTTTGGTGTCAAGCAATCACAGATCTTTTACACAGCGAAAACCATAAGTATGAAAAACTTCCGTTTTTCGCACCTTCCACCCTTTGTCTTTTAATTCACACAACTCCTTGTCAGAAAAATAACTGCCACCCACAGCATAATACAACCCATCTTCGGTCAGTACAAACTCATTGACATTTCCACTCATGTCGTACACACCCAATTCATTTGGTTTTTTGGTTCCCACAGGTTGCTTTTTCCCGTAAGTATTCTCATCGTACCAGGCAACATCATCTGCCTTGTTGGAGCCAGCGTATTTAGTTTTTTTCCCTGCATTCCCTCCACGTGCTATAAATAACCATTCGTACTGGTACGGAAGTCGTTTGCCTGCCCAATTAGCGTAAGCCAAAGCATCTTCTATACAAACATTGCTGACGGGCAGCTTGGTGTACATGTCTTTCGGGATTTCTCTGCCATTTAAATCATGCCTCCAGTTGGCATGAGGTGATTGTGCCCAGTCCATTTTCTCTTTTGACCATATTTTTGCACCCCCATTTTTTTCAGCAAAAGTTTTATACCCTGTAGCCTCGACAAACTTTTCAAATTGCGCCATCGTAACTTCATATTTATCAACCAACAATGGATTGATCTTGTAAGTTCGTCCATCAATTTTTATAGTCCCACCACCAACATAAACCATGTCTTGGTCTTGTATGAAGTACGATGGTGTCGGTGTCATGTACAATGTCAAAATGATTGCAAGGCTAAGAAAAGTTTTCATAGGGAAATTATTTAGGTTGAAAAATTGTTAAGAGCGCTCCCGGGTTATCTGAAGTAGCCCAACTGCTTAGAACGGGATTCAAAGTATCAATCTGTCCTGAATCAAGAAGTTGAGCAAGGCCGGGAGCAATTTCAGAAGGTATGATGCCTACAAATTTGTTGTTTTTTAAATTGCCTACAGGAGTTCCAATCAACTCCTTCAGAGATGAAAAACCACTCACTACTTTTGAAGTACCGCTTTTTTTGTTTATCCATACCTGAATGGTATTGGCAAAGTTTGACAATTCGATATATGAATAATCCTCGCTTTCGAGCAACGAGCTGATGAAAAACTTGTTTCCATTTTTGATAATGGGGATAATATCAGAAATGAATTTACCATTTATATCGTCTGGGTTCAGCTTTGCTGTTCCCAGGTCGATCGAATAGGCAATTTCGGCATTATGTGTACTGATGCAATAAACATCATAGCGCAGGTTAAGGAAAGAATACAAGCACTTCGTTCCCCGGCTTAAATAGCGATCCATGTCATAAGATATTCTTCCAAATCTTTCATCGAGAGGTATCATCTCATTCACTATGTTTCCACTCCAATCAAGAATGGTGAAATAATGGCTTAGGCCTGACTGCCTGGTGTCATTAGAAAATGCTAAAAACTTGTCTTTTTCGAGGTGCTCTATCGAGTGACAAAAGATTGTTTTTGGTAGATGATCGATGTATCGTAGGTCGTAGTCATAAGAAGCCAATTTCCCCTCTGGCTCACTGTACACATAAATGATTTTGGCAGTTGAATCGACACTGATCCAGGTGATCTCAGCGACATTTCCTGGCCCTTCCGGGTTTCCTTCGAGACTTTGAAGAAATTCACCTGAAGTACTATACTTCAAAAGAGAGTTCGACACATCGTCCACTATGAAAATGAAATCGCTTGTTAATACTACCTGTTTGGCATCAGCGATTATTGGGCCGTCACTTGCCAGTTCCAGGTACGTTACATCTTTTATTACATCTGGGAAGTCGTATTTTTTCGCATCATAAACATCTACCCTGTACTGCGTGTCGGCAAACTGTTCTGCAGTTTCGTCTTGGGTGCATGATAAAAAAAATGCAAAAAGAGCAAAAGAAAGACCGAGGATTGCTTTGTGAATTTCCATTTGATTACAGAATTGGTACATTTTTCACCTTGACAGATAGATGGAACCGCACCCTAATATAGATAGTGGCAATCCATGCGATTGTGAGGAGATTGCCACTTTCTAATATCACTTACAATCACAGTCACATGGTGTCTCCTGTGAAGACTCTGTGCATTTTTCAAAACCTGACGACTTGCATTTGTACCTCTGACCTTTACACCAAGTAATACCAGTAATCGAAATTTGAATAGAACAAGTGCAATCAACGAGTTTTCTGTATTTGTCTGGTGCAAATGATTCATGTTGCTTCAAGCAGTTAGCGGTTACATAGTCGGTTGGCCAATTTGAGTTCGCCGTTTCTGAATGGACCATGGAAGTCAAAAACAAAGCGATGACCATGATGAATAATTGAAGCTTTTTCATACGATTATCGATTTACCTCGCCCCCCTTCACGCATTCGGGCCTTGCGCCTACTTCTTGTCGAGTGACAAAGCCGAAGTTTGGTGGGCCGTCCATGCTTGCGAGGTTGAGGTGAGCGTTTTTTTTGGAACGGGGCCAAATATAAAAAACCCGTGAGCACTTTGCAAGGGGTGGGCCTCCAATTTCCTAAAAAGCCATGTCTGTTCGGAGCTGGATCGGCCGCCGCTACATCGATCAGCGTTCATTTTGATAGGCCCGGGGTGAGAGAATTCCAGCTCCTTATGTCAGGAGGTTTGGTATGTTGGTTTCAGATATTTAACAGGAGACGGCAACCGCTCCTTTATCCGCATCACCAAACCCATCAACGCCCAACTGAATACTCATTGCAATCCGGCACGATCACCAGGAAGTTCGAACGATCCTCTCGTTCAGCGTTCATCTGCAGGAACATGACGCCATTCCTCGTGGCTATGTTGGAGGCAAGCACAGATACATCGTCGGGTAGTGGGAATTCGGCCAGCGCGGCAAGATTGGAATCATAAACCATGACAAACTTTTTTCTCGTTCTCGACGATGCTTGGTCAAAGGTTCCGACAAATGGCCGGTAAAAGAAGGTGCCGTCACTGGATATCCGAAAAAAAGTAGGCCAGGTATTCAGGTGTTCAATGAATCCGGGATCGTCATCAGACGCTGAAGCTGGCATTGGGGGTGCGGTTTTTTCGATGCTTTTGGCAACTACTGTAGAAACCTCTGTTTTACCCGTCTTTTTTGAATGTCGGTACAGATCACCATCGAGATAAAATCCATAAACGATTTCATCATCCCCAAACAAGATCGTAGGTCGTTCATAGGCTCCGTAATATCGGTCCTTGAATTTTTTGGGAAGATATATTGGAAGCGGTTCCAAAATCAGCTGGTCGAGCGAAATTCTCCCACACAAAGCTTGTTCAAAGCGCTTTTCAGAAAATGGGGACAAAGGCTTGAAAGCAAAATACAAAGCATTCTCATCGCAGTCGTAATAAATTGGACTGCTGTGGTTGATGTCACAATAGATGACTTTTGTTTCATCGGGGTCGTCACCGTTGATATTCGATTCAGGTCGGTTAATAACATGTTTTTGTAAAACCCTTCCCTGCTGATCGATGATTGAAATATAGAAAAATGACAAGACGAAAATGGAGTCGGGTGAATGGTAGTAAAAACTGACCACTTCAGGAATCATCTCAGGTCCTTCTTTTTTCAGGGGTATTTGCCAAAGCGTATCCCCAGTTTCCAGGTCGAGTGCTTGTAATTTGTGTTCGTTGAAGTTGTAGCCAAGAATGGATTCGTGTTGGTTGTATAAAATGTGCTGGCAAATCTTGAAATTGGTATTCCAGCCTGGCCCTGATTTTAATAGTACATTTTTTATTTCAGCTCGACAATGAACAGCATCCTGTGGCTTGTCCTCGGAACAGCCTGGCAATCCGACAACCATTATGAATAAAACCAACTTAAAGTATTTCATTTGCGCGTCATTTTAAATGACGCGCCAGTAGTCATGTTGGACAACTGGCGCGTTTTGCATCAATTATAGCCCCCGTGATTCAGGCTGAATACATTTCAGGGCAGCTAGACTCTCTTCGGTTTCTCCCTGTCCGTCGACCTGTCTGTCCGTCGACAGACAGGCGGGCTGGCAGACAAAGAAATCCTCAAATCCTCACATCCTCCCTGCCTGTCGGCAGACAGGAAATCCTCAAATCCTACCTGAAATCAATTCTGGAACAAAGCATCCGGCTTCACGACAAGCAAATACGGGTTGACGTCTGTGTCTATTTTTTGCAACGACTCTCTCAAATTTACCGGTAAGGCGGCCAAATTTTCCGGCATAGTGGACAACTGTCGGGAAAGGTCTATCGGGCTGTTGATTACAATTGCGAATTTGTCGGTATCATACTGGAAGACGAACCAATTGTCGAGCAGGTTGGATTCCATGGTAAACGTCTCGGCGGTTTCGTCTGCGAGGTCGATCGTCGCAAAATATCTTTTCGATTCTCGTCTGTAGGAGACCAATACCTCCTTTGCTGGCAGCCCCATGATCAAATCCGGTTTCTTGATAATGGTCGGATCGTTTAACAATTCTAGTAGTCGCGAATTAAAATCAGTATCTGAATTTCTGTTTTTTACTTCGATCAACTTGTTGATAAAATCACTTTTTTTCCCACGATCAGGAGTCTTTAACTTAAATGCAGGTTCAATCCTGCCATCTGAATCCAAGCTAAATATAGTGTCATTGAAAACATCACAAATGAACCATCCATTATCGTTAGGATTGGGAAAGAAAAAATCCCCCGCATCCATTGCCCGATCTCTGAATACAGGATGCATCCACAAAGTATGCAGGAATTTGCACTCACCGTTTGCATTGTTTCTGACCAAATTATAGGGGATTCCTTTCGGCTCTGTGAATTCATACGCAAATCCCCGATAGATCACATGGTCTTGGTTATGAAGGCTTAAAAAGCGAATGCCTTCACATGGTATAGGGATGTTTTCCATAAAAGAACCATCCGGGGCATACCTGGTTATCCGCCTGCGATTCCTGTCCAAAATCTCCAGGTGTCCGGTTCTCGCAATGAAAAAATCAGTTGTTGAGAATATAGAACCAGGCCCCTCACCATTGGCTGCAATCCTCGTAATGAAAGATCCGTTTGCATCAAATATAACCAGGTCTCTTTGCTCGATCCCTTCTGGTGGGCTGGCTATGTAGATTTTGCCATTGTGGTATCGTAGTAGATCAACGTTGCCTACCACGCTTTCTGGCGAATACTCCAACTTGATCAAGTCGGATGCATTGAATAATTCTCGCAACCCAATCACACGGGCTGTATTTTCCTCGATCTCTATCTCGGGAATGGAGGAGGGCTTTGATGGATCGGACTGGCAACCAATGGTGAGAAAAATCAAGGCGAGGATTATAGATGCTGCTTCTTCTCTCATTTTGTAAATTTTTTGAATTCAGCCAGAAATGAAGCGTAGTGCACCGAGACTTTTATAGATCCGGTGATTTCCTTTGAATGAATATTTTGTGATTCAGGGCGTGACGGAAGTTTCTCAAATCCTCATATCCTCAAATCCTCAAATCCTCAAATCCTCAAATCCTCCTCGCATGATATTCACCCTCATTCGCCGGCGCTATAATACGGACAGTTCTGCCTTCATTTCAGGATTTTGATTTCAACCCTCCTGTTTTTTTGTCTGCCTTCATCTGTATCATTGGAGGCAACCGGATGTTTTTCTCCGTATCCGGCTACTGACAGTCTATCAGGATCAATTCCGTTTTCCACCAAAAAGTCAGCTACGGCCTGTGCTCTTTTTTGGGATAGTGCGAGGTTGTATGCTTCATCTGCAATATTGTCCGTGTGGCCGGCTATTTCAATCCGGACAGAAGGGTGGTTTTTGAGCCAGCTTGCCAGATCGAGCAGTTGGGTATGGGAGCCAGGCAATAGTTCTGCCTTGTCGGTCTCGAAGTAAACCGCATCCAGAATGATTGGCGAGTCTGAAGCGGCGTCGGGATTTAGATTTTGAAAGGAATTTATCTTGCGAAGCGAAACATCGTCTATCAAATAATAGGCGTAGGGAATGTTAGCCTGGGAAGTGTCCACGGAAGTGGAATCGTCGGGGAAAAAATTTCCAATGAGCAAATACTGCCAGCTGCTGTCTGCTGTGAAAGTGTGTCGCAGGGGCAGCCATTCATTTTTGCCGGGCGAAACGATTTCTTTGAAATATGCCACTGGTTTTACGGCAGCTAATTTTTGCGCAGTTGCATCGGCGAGGAAATGGCTGCTGAATCCGGCGCCCAGCTTGTTGGCCTTGACGCCGTTTTGCAGTACACTGACCCAGAGTTCCAGTTCATAACTTGAGCCGGGTCGAAGTGGTTCTGTCAGCTTCACCTGGATGAATTCCTTACAATGCATCACCCTTTGTCCACAGCCCCAGGTTTTTATTCCAACCATGGTGTTGCCCGAGCGAGCCCGGTAGCCGCTCATCGAGACATGGGGCCTTGGAGGCCACAGGGTGGGTAGCTGTTCGTTCAGCAGCACATCGGGAGAGCCGAGGTTGGGAGAGGTCCACAAGGCCATCGTTTCGTGAAACTCGTACTTGTTGGCCATCCAGCCTTTTGGCTTTTTCGCAAGGTATTCGAAGCCGCCATTGGGCACCAGATTGCCGGGAGTGGTCATTTGGGCACCACAAGGCTGGCACAGGGCGACCAATAGACAGACTGATACAGGAAGAAAGCGATACATCTTGGGTTTTGGGTTATTGGTTTACGCTTATTTAAATGCAGGGATTTGCTTTTGTTACAGTTGCAGCCACTGCTTTTGATTCAGACATTTTTGTAATCGTCTTTGTTTACGGATTTGGGGTAGCCGTAAAGTTCGTAGATCATTTTTTGATCTTTCGGACTGACATCGTCGGGAGGGAGCACTATTTTCAACGAATCCAACCGTCTTCGCAAAGTAGCGGGATGGATGCCAAGTTCAGCGCAATTCTGTTTGCTGGTCTTGAAACGGAGGGCGTTTTTCATGGTTTGCTCGGCGGTTTTAGCACCCTGAAATGCCACAGGTGGGAAACTAACGTTTCTATTTTTTTACCTTTCAGCTGTTTTGCTTTGGTAGCAAATAGCCTACATGGCATATATGGAAAAATTAACCGATGGCGTGAACGATATGCGAAACGGCTTACCGTCCAAACTCCAAGATCATTTTTGTCCGAGGTTCATGATTTGGCCATGCCATCATACAACAGATAAATTGCCGATTCAAGAATGAAAGCAGCTCCGGCATTCCGCACAATACTCTTGTTTGCCATATTGTCTGTGATGGGGTATTCCCTGTTGCCGTTACTTCCTTTGGAATACCTGCCGGAAAATAAATCTTCCACGCTACGGGTGGCTTACACCTGGCCAAATGCAACGCCGGACATGTTGGAGCAAAAAGTAACTGCTCCCCTGGAGGCCTCCATGAGTTTATTGGCTGGGGTAAAAAAAATCACATCTGTAAGCGGCTTCGGTTCAGGTTCAATCAGAATCCAGCTGGATGAATCCGCCCCGGTTGACCTCATTAAATACCAAATATCCAATCGCCTCCGGCAAATGTACGACCGCTTGCCGGTAGGGTTGAGTTACCCGCAGGTGCAGGTTGTCAGGACTGGAAAAAATGAAGACGAACAGCCTTTGTTGATCTGGTCATTGAGCGGGGCCGAAACGCCGGCAGAACTCCAACGCTATGCTCTGGAGGTGTTGGTGCCTCAATTGTCATTGGAAGCGGGAGTTGGCAAAATAACTGTGTCTGGCGGCAATGATCAGGAGCTGCGAATATTGCTCAGAGGTGAATCGATGACCCGGCTGAAATTGAGCAAAGACGATGTCATCAGTGCCATCGATGAATTATTTGAAGATGCCACACTTGGAACGATAAACAATGACACCTACAGGCAGAAAGTCGTTTTATCGAGGCCCGCCGGCGACAATACCGAAGAGCTTTTAGCTGCCCTGAAGAATTTGGAGGTGACCGAACGAAATGGCAAAGTGGTCAGGCTGTCTGAATTGGCTGATATTGAAATTGGGGAACAACCGCCGTTGGGATATTACCGGGTAAATGGTGAGAGCGGCGTCAGGTTGTTGCTTTACAAATCGCCGGGAGAAAATTCAATATTGGTTTCCGATCGCATGAAGGCCCGCATGAGGGATCTTCAAAAAGACCTGCCGCAGTCACTTGCCATACACCTCGACCACGACGAAGCCGAATTTTTGAAAAATGAGCTTCAAAAGGTAAAACAGCGAACCCTGTGGTCGTTGGGGATTTTGCTCCTGTTCGTCTTGATTGCATACAGGAATCTTCGTCAGTTGTGTGTCCTGGTGTTGGGCCTGGCTGCCACGCTGGGCATTTCATTCATAGCTTATTATTTCATTGGCGTTCAATTGCATTTGTACGCTCTTGCAGGCATCACGGTATCCTTCGGTATCATCATCGACAATGCCATCGTAGTCATACACCATTTGCGAAGCAATAAGCCACATTCCGTGTTGCCGGCATTGCTGGCCAGCACGCTCACCACCCTGGCTGCGCTCGTGGTTTTGTGGCGCTTGCCCGAAGAATGGAAACTGAACCTGCTTGCGTTCGGACAGGTACTTTTGATCAACCTGCTGGCCTCGCTGGCCGTAGCCTGGTGGCTGATGCCTGCCTTGTTGTTGAAGTTCGGCCTGTTGAATGGTACCGGTGAAGGCTCAGCTAATAAGGCTCGGAAATTCAAAAGAACGCAGGTGCTACTTCTTCGCCAATATAGAAGAATATTGGGCGGCCTCATCAATTACCAGAAAACATCCATCGCTGCATTCATACTGCTATTTGGATTGCCGGTATTTATGCTGCCCAATAAAATCGAAGGTTGGGACTGGTACAACAAAACCATCGGAAGCGATTGGTATGCAGACAATTTGCGTCCATATATCGACAAAGCGCTGGGAGGAACATTGAGGCTTTTTTCGTGGTATGTCTGGGAGGGAAGTTCATGGCGGCAGCCAGAGGCCACGCAGTTGTATGTGGAAGGCAAAATGCCTCAGGGCTCCACCATCGAACAATTGAACGAAGTGTTCAAATATCTTGAAGCATATATTGGAGCGCAAGCCGAGGGAGTGGACAGGTATATTACACAAATCGATGGCCCTGACTACGGCCAGATAGTCATCACTTTTAACGATTCTGCAAACTCCGGAGCGCCTTATATTTTGAAAAACAAACTCATTGCCTTCAGCCTGAATTTTGGTGGAATTAAATGGAATATTTACGGCGTGGGCAGGGGCTTCTCGAACGAGGGGAGCAGCTCGGCGCCCGTTTACCAGGTCAAATTAACCGGTTACAACAGGGATCAGCTTCAGCGTTATGCGGCACGCCTGGCTGAAAAGCTGGCTGTGCATCCGAGGGTGAGAGATATCGTTGAGGATGCCAATCAAAATTGGTGGGAAAAAGACCGTTATGTTTATTCACTCAGTCTCGACCAGAAAGAAATGGCATACCGGGGAGTGTCACCTCATGCGGTGGACCGGCTGATGGAAAGATTCAACAGGGCCAATTATCCGGATGTCTTTCTGCCCGATGGTATGCGGGTCAAATTGATCCGGGATGATGTATTTGAAAACGATACCTGGCGGCTGTTGAACCAGGCGCAGACAATCGACAGTGTTCGTTTTTTCGTTCCGGAAATAGGGGAAATCAATAAATCCAGAGCTCCTCTTGCTATCTACAAAGAAGCCCAGCAATACATTCAAACGCTGAAATTCACCTATACCGGTTCTTACCGTTTCGGCAGCCGCTTTTTGAATGAAAAACTGGATGAGCTGAAAAAAGAGATATTGCCCGGCTATTCAGCCGAAGTCGTCGAATTTGGTTGGAGGAGGGATTCGGGCCGGCATTATGAAATATTCTTGTTGGTGGTTGGACTTATATTTTTCATTTGTGCGCTCACCTTTGAATCGATCAGACAGCCTTTTGTAATCATCCTGAGTATTCCATTGTCTTTCGTGGGGATATTTTTGACATTTTATTGGTTTGACTTTCCCATGGACCAGGGGGGATATACTTCCTTTCTGATGGTCAGTGGGCTTGCAGTGAACGGCCTGATATTGGTGGTCAACGACTTCAATGCTTTGCGCAAGGTAAAACCGAATTTGAGCGAGCTGGATGTATTTGTAAAAGCCATCCACGGGAAATTTCTTCCCATATTCCTGTCGGTTGTCTCTACGGTTTTGGGCTTGGTCCCATTTACCATGCACGGTGAAAGCGAAGTGTTCTGGTTTTCATTGGCAGTGGGAACGATGGGGGGGCTGTTGTTCTCTTTGGTTGTGATTCTGTTCATGATGCCGGTATTGCTGTGTCGTCGCAAACGCACCTTGCGACAGAATCGGTGATGGGGGATTATAGCGGCGGCGAATGAAGATGAATCACGCAGGGAGGATATGAGGATATGAGGATGTGAGGATATGAGGATGTGAGGATATGAGGATTTGAGGATTTCCTGCCTGCCCTGTCTGCCGACAGGCAGGCTGGCGCTAGACAGGTCTGCCGACCCGTCTGGCCGCCTGTCCGGCCTGTCCGGCTGAACAGACGGGCTGGACAGACGGGCCGGACAAGCAGGCAGGCCTGTCTGCCGACAGGCAGGGAGGAATCGAAGAACTGAGCGGGTCGCCTCTCACATCCGTCACGTTCGTCACGTTCGTCACGTTCGTCACGTTTGTCACGCCCATCACGTTCGTCACGCCCATCACGTTCGTCACGCCCATCACGTTCGTCACGCCCGTCACGTTCGTCACGCCCATCACGTTCGTCACGTCTGTCACGTTTGTCACGCTCGTCACGTCTGTCACGTTCGTCACGTTCGTCACGAGTCACCCAATCCACAAATACCTGAGCTTTGCGCCTTCTGGATTTTTTACAACACTACCAAAGGGACGAAAGCGTGCAGCCGTGAAAAGTGGAGATTTGATGTTCGTGTACGGTACGCTTCGCAGGTGCTCCGATCATCCGATGGCGGCGCTGCTGCGGGCCTGCGCCGAATTTGTTGGCGTTGGGTTGATGTCAGGGCGTCTTTACGATCAGGGCGCCTACCCGGCTGCGGTGTATGACGAAGGGACCCCGGCAAGGGTGGTGGGCGACGTATTCCGCCTCTTGGACGCAACGGTGGTGGCCGAATTGGATGCCTATGAAGGAGTGGGCGCACACGGAGAATACGAGCGCCGGCAAGTACCTGTAGAAGTGGATGGACAGGTACGATTGTGTTGGGTGTACCTGCTTCGCAAGGAGCACATGGGTCAACAAAAGATTTCCCCCTCAGAAAGTGGCATTGCTGAATGGTATGGTATTTGCCAAAATCGAGCGAAACCTCTCTAAGAATTCCTCCCTCCCCCAAGTTTAGAAGATCCCCCCTGCTTCAGCAAGACACTGTAACCCAGTGATTCCCTCTTGACAAAGGCAAAGACTAAACCGGACATGAACGAACATTACCCGCTCATCTGCCAGGGCTATTCAAGCCCGTATGCAGTCGAAGTCCTTCGGCTGCTCGAGTTTCCTGACACACAAGTCTGGCAGTCAGACTGTGCCCAGGCGTCCATGCGCCTGGCCTGCACTTGGTGAATGTTCTTCAGCCCGGAAGTCCCTGTTCTCCAACTCTCATTTACCAGCACCTCCCTCGAATCAAAAAGCTATGAGATCCTGTATCCACTTCACCCTGAGAAATGCATTGGCAGCGCTGATCCTTTTGTTGTTCGGCGCCCAGGATTCATTTGGCCAGCTGGAGCTGCGCGTGGGCAAGCTTTCTGACGGCGTCACCTATGCCGTATTCGTGCGCCCGGACTCTACGATCAACCCCAGCCCCAGTACGATCACGGGTACGGGGCAGGTGACCCTGGTGGTGCCGGCCGGCTTTACCTATTCCAATTTCACCAACGTGTCGGGCGTATGGGCCATCAACTCGGTTGTCCATTCACCCATCGAGAATCCTGACCATGATTACATTTCCGTAGGCCTGAGTGTGGACAACGGCATCAAGTACATCGCTGGCCAGGAAACCATGCTCTTCAAATTGAAGCGGACCTCGGATTGTACCGGCGAGGTGCGGCTGATAGAAGACGACGATCCCTTCAATCAACTTCCCAACTCCGTGGGTACCAACCCCGGCAACGACCTCAGCGTCATCGACGTGGGTCGGCCTGGGTTGCCTTCCTATTTCTACACGCAGAATTATGGTTATGCCTATGCCTGTATCGATTCCGACCTCGATGGCATCCTCGACGAATACGAAGATGCCAACGGCAATGGCATTGTCGATCCTGGTGAAACCGATCCGTTCAACCCCGACACTGATGGGGACAACATCGAAGATGGCGTCGAAGATGCCAATAAAAATGGCCAGCTCGATCCAGGTGAATCAGACCCACGCGACAAGTGCAGCCCCTTCCTGACATTCCCCGAATGTGATTTCGACCTCGATGGCATCGCTAACCAGGACGACGATGATGACGACGGCGATGGGGTGGCAGATGCAGATGACGTCGATGATTTCAACAAAGACAGCGACAGCGATTTCGACGGCATAAGTGACGATGACGAAACAGGAAACGATGGCGTGTATGACCCCGCCACGGACAGCGATCCACTCAACCCATGTGACCCAGACCCCAATGCCCTGGCCTGCAGCGGAACCGACAATGACAACGATGGCTTCTACGCCAACGTAGCCAGTGGTGATCCACTTTTCGATCCCGACGACGACAACCCCTGCATCCCACTTTCTTCGGCCGCTGCTTGCGATTTCGATCAGGACGGTATCGTCAACAAGGACGACCCCGACGACGACAACGACGGAGTACCCGACCTGTTCGACGCAGACCCCTATGACCCGGCCAGCGACAGCGATGGCGATGGCCTGGTGGACAGTCTCGAAACCAAGGGCGATGGCGTTTACGACCCGGGCTTGGATACCAACCCGCTCGATGCCGATACCGACAACGACGGCCTCGAAGATGGGGTGGAGGATGTCGACAAAGATGGTTCCAAGGGATTGCTCGAAACCGATCCCCTCGTCGCTGATACCGATGGCGATTCGATCATCGATGGCCTTGAAGATGCAAACCACAACGGCCAGGTGGATGACGGCGAATCTGACCCGCTCGACCCCTGTGATCCCAGGCCCATCTTTCCTACCTGTGATTTCGATGGCGACGGGCTCGTCAATAGCGAAGACCTCGACGACGACAACGACGGAGTACCCGACGAGTTCGACGTCAAGGACTACGACCCCGAAAGTGACAGCGACGGCGACGGCATTTCCGACAACACCGAAACGGGTAACGACGGAAACTATGACCCGGACACCGACAGCAACCCGCTGAACGCATGCGACCCCAACCCCGGCGTGGCTGCTTGCCATGAACAAGACCTCGACGGCGACCTATTCTATGGAAACTATCCGCCTGGGCACCCCAAATACGACCCCGACGACGCCGATCCCTGCGTGCCTAACTTCAAGGCCGGTCAGTGTGATTTCGACGGCGACGGTAAAAAGAACAGCAGCGATCCCGACGACGACAACGACGGCGTGGCCGACCTCTACGACGCCGATCCCTACAACCCCAATAGCGATAGCGACGGCGATGGCATCCCCGATGTGGTCGAAACAAAGGGGGATGGCATCTACAACGTCGGCGTGGATACCAACCCCATCAACGACGACACGGACAACGACGGCCTCAAAGACGGGGTGGAGGATAAAAACAAAAATGGCATGGTGGATCCGGGTGAAACCAACCCGCTCGTGCCCGACACAGATGGCGATGGCCTCAAAGACGGTCAGGAGGACGCCAATAAAAACGGCGTGTTGGACCCGGGCGAGAGTGACCCTCTCGACTACTGCAGCCCCAACAACAAACTGCCAGCCTGTGACTTCGACGGCGATGGCATCCCCAACAGCGACGACCCTGACGACGACAACGACGGCGTGGCCGATGCTTCCGACGTGGATCCCTTCAATCCCAACAGCGACAGCGACGGCGACGGAATACCCGATGTGGTGGAAACCCACGGCGACGGCGAATACAACCCCGGTATCGATACCGATCCCCTGAACAACGATACCGATGGCGATGGCATCAAGGATGGCGTAGAGGATGCCAACAAGAACGGCAACTTCGACCTGGGTGAAACCGACCCCCTCAACGCCAACACCGACGGCGACCTGCTGCCCGATGGCGATGAAGACATCAACCACAACGGAATCGTCGATGGTGACGAGAGCGACCCGAGGGACCCCTGCTCCCCATTTTCCACCGGCATACTCTGCAGCAGCGTGGACAATGACAACGACGGATACTACGCCGACTTCCCCGCAGGCGATCCCCTCTTCGATCCCGACGACGACGACCCTTGTGTGCCTTCCGTCATGGCACCTACCTGCGACTTCGACGGTGATGGCATCGTCAACCAAAACGACCTCGACGACGACAACGACGGAGTCAGCGATTTCAACGACGTCAATGACTACAACCCCAATAGCGACAGCGACGGCGACGGCATCGCCGACAACGTCGAAACCGGTGGCGATGGCCAGTACAACGCCGGCGTCGATACCAACCCGCTCAACCCAGATACCGATGGCGATGGCATCCCCGATGGTGTCGAAGACAAAAACAAAAACGGCCAGGTCGATCCTGGTGAAACCAATCCGCTGAAAGTAGATTCCGATAATGATGGCATCCCCGATGGGGTGGAGGATGCCAACAAAAATGGCGTGGTCGATCCCGGTGAATCTGACCCGACCAACCAGTGCGACCCCTATACCAACTTCGCCGGCTGCTTGCCCACCGATGCCGACGGCGACGGCTACTACGCCGATTATCCGCCTTCCCATTCCGATTTCGACCCCGACGACACCGATCCCTGCGTGCCTGATTTCACCGCTGGCACCTGCGATTTCGATGGCGACGGCGTCATCAATGCCAATGATTTCGACGACGACAACGACGGCGTGACCGATGCCGCCGACGAGGACCCCTACGACCCAACCAGCGACAGCGACGACGACGGCTATACCGACAGTGAGGAAACAGGTGGCGACGGAAGCTATGACCCGGACACCGACAGCGATCCGCTCGACCCCTGTGATCCGGATCCCAACACCACTGCCTGCATCGGCACCGATGACGACGGCGACGGATATTTCTCAAACTTCAACCCCGACGATCCGCTGTACGACCCCGATGACACCGACCCGTGCGTGCCCAATCATACCGTTGGCCTGTGCGACTTCGACCAGGATGGAATCATCAACTCTGTGGATAGTGACGACGACAACGATGGCGTCAAGGACATCAACGACGTCGATCCATACGATCCCAACTCCGACAGCGACGGCGACGGCATTGCCGACAACGTCGAAACCGGGGGCGATGGCAAATACAACCCCGGCGTGGACACCAACCCCCTCGATGACGATACAGACAACGACGGCCTGCTCGATGGCATCGAGGATGCCAACCACAACGGAACCGTGGATGCCGGTGAAACCAACCCGCTCGATGCCGACAGCGACGACGACGGCATTCAGGATGGCGTGGAGGACGCCAACCACAACGGTGTTGTCGACGAAGGTGAAAGTGACCCCCTCGATGCTTGCGACCCCATTTCAACCTTCTCTTTCTGTGATTTCGACGGCGATGGCATCACCAATGACATCGATCCCGACGACGACAACGATGGTGTCGATGACGTCAACGACGTAGAGGATTTCAACCCCAATAGCGATAGCGACAACGACGGCATCGCCGACATCGACGAAACGAACAATGGCTCCAACCCGCTCAACGCATGCGATCCCAATCCCTCGGCTGGCAACTGTACCGCAGTGGACAATGACGGCGACGGCTTTGCTGCCAACTATCCCGCAGGACATGCCCAATTTGACCCCGACGACACCGACCCCTGCGTGCCTGACCATTCGGTTGGTTCTTGTGACTTCGACAATGATGGCACACCCAACCTGCAGGATACAGACGACGACAACGACGGCGTACCCGATGCCAACGACGCCGATCCATTCGACCCCAATAGCGACAGCGACGGCGACGGCATTGCCGACAATGTCGAAACAGGTGGTGACGGCGTCTTCAACGCTGGGGTGGATACCGATCCGTTGAATGCCGACACCGATGGCGATGGCCTGCCAGATGGCGTGGAAGATGCCGACAAGGACGGCGAGCAGGACATTGGCGAAACCAACCCGCTCGATCCCGATAGCGACGACGATGGCCTCCCCGACGGCGTGGAGGACGCCAACCACAATGGCGTGGTTGATCCTGGTGAAAGTGATCCTCTCGACTATTGCGATCCCGATGCCACATTGCCGAACTGTGACTTCGACAATGACTTCATCGCCAACAACCTCGACCCCGACGACGACAACGACGGCGTACCCGATGCCGACGACGTCGATCCATACAACCCCAATAGCGACAGCGATGGCGATGGCATCGCCGACATCACCGAAACCAATGACGGAACGGATCCGCTCAACCCCTGCGATCCGAATACCAACAGCCCAAGCTGTGATGCGGTGGACAACGACGGCGACGGCTATGCTGCCAACTTCCCCGCCGATGACCCGCTTTTCGACCCCGACGACGCCGATCCTTGTGTGCCCGATCACACCAGCAATGCCTGTGACCTCGACGGCGACGGCATACCCAATGGCGCCGATCCCGACAACGACGGCGATGGTGTCAAGGACAACCAGGATGTCGATCCCTATGATCCGAACAGTGACTCCGACGGCGATGGCATCACGGACATCGTCGAAACGGGAGGCGACGGCATCTATCACCCCGGCGTCGATACGAACCCGCTTTCTGCCGATACTGATAGCGATGGCATCCCTGATGGCGTGGAAGACAAGAACAAAAACGGCCAGCAGGACCCCGGTGAAACCAACCCGGTTGACGCCGATAGTGACAACGACGGCTTCAATGATGGCGTTGAAGACGCCAACAAGAACGGCGTGCTCGATCCAGGGGAAAGCGATCCGCTCGACGCCTGCGACCCCAATGCCACCTTCTCCTTCTGTGACTTCGACGGCGACGGCCAAAAGAACGACGTCGATCCCGATGACGACAACGACGGCGTCAACGATGGCCTCGATGCCGATCCCTTCGACCCCAACAGCGACAGCGACGGCGATGGCCTGAGTGACATCGATGAAACCAACAACGGCAGCGACCCGCTCAACCCTTGCAGCCCCAACGCCTCACAACCGGAATGCTCTGGCAGTATCGACGATGACGGCGATGGATATTTCAGCGACGTCACTCCAGACAACCCCACTTTTGATCCCGACGACGCCGATCCTTGTGTTCCCAGCAACGTCGTTCCCGTCTGCGACTTCGACGGCGACGGCCTCATCAATGCCAACGACCCTGACGACGATGGCGACGGCGTGGCCGATGCAGACGACGTCGATCCGTTTGACCCCAATAGCGACAGTGATGGAGATGGTTATACCGACATCAATGAAACCAACAGTGGATCCGATCCGCTCGATGCCTGCGATCCCATCCCATCTACCGAGGATTGTGTAGGTCAGACAGACATGGATGGCGATGGCTTCTTCTCTGATAGCCACCCCCTCAATCCAACCTACGACCCCAACGACAACAACCCTTGTATTCCGGACAACCACTCGCCGACCTGCGACTTCGACAACGATGGGCAGCCCAACAACACCGACCCCGATGACGATGGGGACGGCGTGGCCGATGCCGACGACGTCGATCCCTTCGACCCCCACAGCGACAGCGACGGCGATGGTGTGAGTGATATCGATGAAACCAACAATGGCAGCGATCCCCTCGATGATTGCAGCCCTGATGCCACTGCTGAACATTGCGATTTCGACGGCGACGGCAACATCAACAGTGAGGACTCTGACGACGACAACGACGGCGTGGCCGATGTGGACGATGCCGATCCGTTCGACCCGACGAGCGACAGTGATGACGACGGTATTTCGGACATAGACGAAACCATCGGTGGCTCCAACCCGCTCGATCCTTGTGATCCAATGCCTACCCAGCAATACTGCTTCTGGGAAGACAATGACGACGACGGTTTCATCGGCAACGTCGATCCTGATGACCCAATGTACGACCCGGACGACGCCGATCCCTGCGTACCCGATCACACGGTGGGCAATTGCGACTTCGACGGCGACGGCACCATCAACAGCGAGGACGCTGACGACGATGGGGATGGCGTGGCCGATGTGGACGACGTCGATCCGTTCGATCCGACGAGCGACAGCGATGGCGACGGTCTGAGCGACCAGGACGAGACGTCCAGCGGCAGCAATCCGCTCGACGCCTGCGATCCCGACGCCACGGGCGACGACTGCGATTTCGACGGCGACGGCACCATCAACAGCGAGGACGCTGACGACGATGGGGATGGCGTGGCCGATGTGGACGACGTCGATCCGTTCGATCCGACGAGCGACAGCGATGGCGACGGTCTGAGCGACCAGGACGAGACGTCCAGCGGCAGCAATCCGCTCGACCCCTGCGATCCCGACGCCAATTCGCCGGCTTGTATGAATACCGACAAGGATGGCGACGGCTTCCATATTGGAATCGATCCTGCCGATCCCAACTATGATCCGGACGACATGGATCCTTGTGTGCCGAGCCATGCAGCTGGGGTGTGCGACTTCGACGGCGACGGACTGATCAACAGTTCCGATCCCGACGACGACAACGACGGCGTAGTCGATGCCGATGACGTGGATCCGTACAACCCCAACTCGGACAGCGACAACGATGGTCTGAGTGACAGTGTCGAAACTGCCAATGGTTCCAACCCGCTCGACAAGTGCGACCCAATCAACACTTTCGGCAGCTGTGACTTCGACGGCGACGGATTGCCCAACAACGTCGATCCCGACGACGACAACGACGGTGTCGAGGACAGCCTCGACCCCAATGACTTCAACCCCAACACTGACACCGACCTGGATGGCATTACTGACATTACTGAGACCACCAATGGCAGCGATCCACTCAACCCCTGTGATCCGGACAGCCAGAACCCCGCTTGCAATGGCGTGGATGACGACGGCGATGGATACATCAGCAACGCCGATCCGGCGGATCCATTCTTCGACCCCGACGATGCCGATGCATGCGTGCCCAATCACACCGCTGCCGCCTGCGACTACGACGGCGACGGACTGCCCAACAGCTCCGATCCCGACGACGACAACGACGGCGTGGCCGACAACGACGACGTAGATCCATTCGATCCCAACAGCGACAGCGACGGCGATGGCATCTCTGACAGAATCGAAACGGGCGGCGATGGACAGTACGATCCAGGCGTGGATACCAACCCGCTCGACGTCGATACAGATGGTGATGGCCTGTCGGATGGTCTGGAAGACAAGAACAAGAACGGCGTGGTGGATCCCGGTGAAACCGATCCGCGCAACATCGACTCCGATGGCGACAGCCTGCCCGACAATTTCGAAGACGCCAACCTCAATGGCGTGGTGGATCCCGGTGAAACCGATCCTACCAACCCCGACGACGACAACGATGGCGTTCCGACCATCGAGGAAGACACCAATGGAAATGGTAACGTCCTCGATGACGACACCGACCTCGACGGCATCCCCGACTACCGCGATCCCGATCCATTCGTGTTCGTCCAGATCAAGGCACTCCTGCAGGGTCCATTCGTTCAGAATCAGGGATTGATGCACGACAGCCTTCGCGCCCTAGGCCTCATCCCGCTGACGGAACCCTACAAGCATCTCGAACCCATCCCGGGACAGAAGCCCTTCGTCCACAAAGGCGGTGGAAACGAAACCGTCGCTCCAGCCGTGCTGGCGGTAACCGGCCCCAACGCCATCGTGGATTGGGTCTTCCTCGAGTTGCGAAGCAAGAACAATCCTGCCAACACCCTCATCACCCGCTCGGCTCTGTTGCAACGCGACGGCGACATTGTGGATCTCGACGGCGTGAGCCCAGTGTACTTCAGAACAAAAGTCGATTCCTATTACGTCGTCGTGCGACACAGAAACCACCTCGGCGTCATGACCGCCAACCCCATCCCCCTCGGCAGAGTCAAAACCACTCCTGCCCTGGTGGACTTCGCCAACGGCTCTACACCCGCCTATGGCAACCACGCCCTCAAGTCCTTGGGCGATTACAAGGTGCTATGGGCCGGCAACCCCGACGCCAACAAGTATGTGGTGTACCAGGGAGCTGGTGTGGCTACTCCCGACCGTGACTACATCTTCTTCGAAGTATTGCTCGACCCGGCCAATGTCAACGGCAGCTTCAACCACATCGCACACGGCTACCTACAGGGTGATACCAACATGGATGGCAAGGCCATCTTCCAAGGCCTCAACAACGATGTGGACAACTTGATCTTCTTCAACGTCTTCCTACACCCCCAAAACACAGGATTCCTCATCAACTTCTTCATAACCGAACAACTGCCTTGAGTCGAGCCGGGGCTTGGGCAACCCCACCCAAGCCCCGGCCAAACCCTGGCTTTGTTCTCTAAAGCAACAAACACACAAACAACACGACCATGAAAAGAATGCTCTTTCTCTTCGTTGCAGCCCTGCTGGGCTTCTCCGCCTCCGCTCAAGTCAAGTTCAAACTTGGATACGACAAGAGCACCGACCGCTACACCGTTTACGTAGTCTCCATGCAAGACTACTCCCATCCCCAGAACATCACCGGCACTGGCCAAGTCACCATCAAGGTGCCTACCAACAAATTCGACCCGGTGGACATCGTCAGCCACCTCGAGGGCATGATCTGGGAAGCCAACTCTCGCAACAACTCGCCCACCGAGGCCCCCGATTTCGACTACATCAGCTTTGGCCTCATCATCCAGGGCGTGGCCTATCCCGAGTATCAGAAGGAAAAGGAACTACCCCTGTTCAGCTTCCGCAACGCCTACGGCTGCACCGGCAAGGTGTGGTTGGTTGACAACGACAACGATCCCTTCATGCCGCCAAACAGCCAAAATGCCAATATCGGCAACACCCTCACCATCCTGGGCGCTGGCGGCGATGCCTACATCGGCAATGAAAACGGCGGCGTTTGCGACTGCGCCGATGACGGCTCTGGCACTACCGCCACCGAAGAGGAACTCAGCTTCCGTGGATTCCGAATCTTCCCCAACCCAGTCTCTGACGTGGCCAACGTCCAAATCAACTGGGAAGGCAAAACCACCGATGGTTGGATCCAGGTAGTGGACGCCCTCGGCAGAGTGGTGCTCGGCCAACCCATGACCATCCTCGATGGTGAGAACCACTTCCGCATCGAAGCCGACAAGCTCGTCCCTGGCAACTACTGGGTCCGCCTTTCCGGGGAAGGTTGGCAAATCAATCTCGACAGCTTCAAAAAGCAATGATACCAGGCCAGTGAGGGTGAAATGGTGTTTGTTGCCCGACTTGCCCGCAAGTCATCTCACCACCTGTGCCAAAGAATAATGAGAGGGAGAACAGAGAGGATTTGGCAATGGCCGATGAATCTCTGGCTATTGAGCAGTGCCAACGGGCGCTGCTTTTTTTTTTTTGTTCCGTGACAAACGTGACGAACGTGACGGGCGTGACAAACGTGACAAACGTGACAAACGTGACAAACGTGACGGGCGTGACAAACGTGACAAACGTGACAAACGTGACAGGCGTGACGGGCGTGACAAACGTGACGGGCGTGACGGGCGTGACGGGCGTGACGAGCGTGATGGGCGTGACGAACGTGACGGACGTGACAAACGTGACAGACGTGACGGACGTGACAAACGTGACGGGCGTGACGAGCGTGATGGTCGTGACGAACGTGACAGACCTGAGGGGCGACCCGCTCAGTTCCTCGATTCCTCCCTGCCTGTCGGCAGACAGGGGTTCTTCAAATCCTCAAATCCTCAAATCCTCAAATCCTCACATCCTCACATCCTCACATCCTCAAATCCTCACATCCTCCCTGCCTGCCTGTCCGTCGGCCAGACGGGTCGGCAGACAGGCCTGCCTGTCGGCAGACAGGGGTTCTTCAAATCCTCAAATCCTCACATCCTCACATCCTCAAATCCTGAGTCCACTGCAAAAAGCCTTTTTCCGTTGGAGTTGGCCTAAGTTCCGTTCGCATTTTACTCCTGACAGCACTCTGAGTGTTGTCAGGAGTGAGGTTCCTTATTTTTTTCGCAATTGAGTGACCTTCTGCAGTGGACCTCACGGATGCGCTGCCACCCAAACCTCCCCATCCTCGAAAACTTCCTTTTTCCAAATGGGGACCGTTTGTTTCAGCGTATCGATGGCGAATTGACAAGCACGGAAAGCGGCCTCGCGATGTGGCGCCGACACGGCAATCACCACAGGGATTTCGCCCACCCCCAGGATGCCAGTTCGATGGTGGATGGCCACGCGCAATACCTTGAACGACTCGAGGGCTTTGCGGGCAATTTTTTCCATTTCCACCAAGGCCATGGGCGCATACGCTTCGAACTCGAGCTGCACCACGCGCCGCCCCTTGGTCTGCTGCCGTACCGTGCCGATGAACACGCTGATACCCCCGGCCTCGGGCACCTTGACGGCCTCCACACAGGCTTGCACGTCGAGGGGAGATTCGAGTAGCTTGATGTCAACCATTTGAATTGGTATTTTATCTGCCCTCTGTCGTCAACCACCGCTGACAGGGGGGATGATCGCCACTTCGTCGCCGTCTTGCAAGGTGCGTTCCTCTTCGGCGTATTCGTTGTTGACGGCAAAGCGAAGCGAAGCCAGCGAGTCGAAACGCGGGTGTTTTTCGGTGAGCCATTCCCGCAAACGAGCCACGGTGGTGCCCTCGGGCAGTTCCAGCTCGAGGAAACGTTGCCCGGTGATGTCGCGGGCAATGCCGAAAGCAAGCAGTTGCAGTTTCATGGAATCAGAGGTTTTTTCCCATTTTGAACCGAGCGGCTGATTGCCGTCATTCATTTCATCAGCAGGCGAATGGCCACGTAAAAGATCAAAAGGGCAGTGCCTTTGCGGATATACACGGCCGGGAACCATCCCTTGGCCACTCGCACCCCTAACTGGCCACCCAAAAGTACACAACCCACCAGGGGAAGGGCAAATTGCCAGTCGAATTCAAAGATGGGTGAGAGCATCTGTCCTGCCAAGCCGGCTGCACTGTTGACCAGGATGAACAAGCTACAAGCCGCCGCAATTTGTCGCGGATTTCCCCAGTGGAGCAGGTACAGGGCAGGTGCCAGGAAAATGCCTCCGCCGATGCCTACCATGCCAGAGAGCAGCCCGATGCCGGCGCCGAGTACTACTTCCAGGAAGCTCCAATCGCCGGGAGGGCTCGAATCCTCTTCGTCCATGTGCCTCAGTCGTGGTGAAAACCAGGTGGTGCCTGCCGCTGCAATCAACGCAAAACCCAGTAGGAGGTAGAAGGTCCTTTCAGTGAGGGGGTAGTAGCCACCGAGAAAAGCCGCTGGCACGCTGAGCGCTACCAAGGGCAGCAAGCGCTTCCAAGCGAGCAGCCCCCAGCGGTGGTAGAGCACCACACTTCCAAGCACCACTGTGATGTTGCACATCAGCGAAGTGGACCGCGCAATGGTGTAGCTGACGCCAAAAAGCGCAAGGAGGGCCAAGTAACTGGACCCTCCGCCGAATCCTACGCTTGCGTACACGAAAGCAACCAGAAAAAACAACAGGTAAAGTTCCCACGCCCCCATAGCAGAAATTTTCGGGGGCGAAAATGGGAAGATTTTATCATGCCAAGGCCGTCAACGCCAATCAGCCATGATGGCCAGGGGCATGCGGGGGTCGCCGTCGCCCAAGAGCACGGGGGTCTGTGCCCCTACCGTGAAGGTGCGCACCTTTTCGGCGACGTAGGGGGCCAGCTCTCCCAACTCGATCATGCCATTTCGGTTGGCGTCGGCCTCGCCGGCAAGCCCGCGCAAAAGGTACCAGGTGAAGACTCCTGATCGCACACCGTTTTCCTCGTAGGCCAGTTCACCACTTTTCGAAGACAGCAGCAGGGCCGTGCCTGGCTGGCAGCGTGACAACTCGGCGTAAAGCTGGTTGAGGCGTTCTTGCATCGACGACTTGGCCACCAGGGCATCGCCCACACCGGCCATGTCCAGCGAACCAGCGTAGCAAGCGTCCACGACGAAGAGGCGTTGGCGGGCCGCGTTGCGTTCAAAAGCCTCTTTCAGTTCTGCATGGCTGAGCAGGTTGTTGCGGCCGTCGAAATCGATCGGTACGAGGGCCCCCCGTAAACCGTGACCACTGTAGTAAAAAATGATGACGTCGTTGGCGTCGGCACGGGCGAAAGTCTCGTACATGGCGTCGAGGATGCGGCTGCGGGTAGCTGCCTCATCGATGAGGATGCGGATGTGGGATGCTGGCACTGCACCGCCTTCAGGGCTTTTCAAGAAGGCATAGTATCGGTAGGCATCGTCGTCGGGAAAGCTCAGGCGGGGCATGTAGGCATAATCGGCAATGCCCACGATGACGGCGTAGATGTCCACCGGGTCATCGAGGGATTCGACGGGGTTGCCCGCATCGTCCACGGGCACGCCCATGGGCAGAGGTTCCTTCACCTCGACCTGGCCTGTGAGGAGCTTGCCTTCTTGCCATTGTTGGTAGATGACCCGACCGGATGGGTCGATCCAGTTGGCCGGGCCGTCTTTGACACCGTGTACCCATTGCCCTTCGAGGCGTCCGCCCTGGGCGAAAAAGAGGGTGCCCTTGCCGTGGAACCTGCCCCGGGAAAAGGTGCCCACGTAGCGATCGCCGGTGCTGAAGGTGTAGATACCCTGTCCTTCGGGCCTACTTTTTTGCCATTGTCCCTCGTAGGTGTCTCCGTTGGCATAGCGCATGGTTCCTTCGCCATGCATGTGGTTGCGCCAGAAATCCCCGAGGTATTCGTGTCCGATGTGGTAAATCAGTTTGCCTTTGCCTTGCCGGAAGTTGTGCTCCCAGTCGCCATAGTAACGCGAGCCGTTGGCAAAGTACAGGATCCCTTGGCCATGGGCTTCACCATTGACGAAATCACCGGCGTATTTGTCGCCATTGGCAAAGACCATTACGCCATAGCCGTCGATGCAGGTACCTTGGATACAGCGCCCAGCTTTTACGTCAAGTGGAGTAGCGTCAAGGATGCCGTGGGGTATGGCAGCCCAGGCGTGCAGGAAATCGAAGTGCAAGCAGGTGAGGACCCAGCCCGTCAGAAGGAGCCTTTTCATGGTAGCAGGATTTTTTTAAAACATACAAGGTTCTCGAGCAGTACAGGTGGGTCATCTGGAAGCTTTTGACAGTGTGAGGTAGCAGCAACTCTTGCGGGGATAGCCGCGAGGCTAATCGGTTTTGGTTTTATCTTTTTCGTTGGTTGGGAAATGCCCCCGATAGGCGACCCCTTAACGGCCATTGCACCTTCAAGTATTTCCTATGTAGGAAAATTTTAATGGCGACGGCGGTGGAAGTCGAATTGGGAATCAAATGAAAAGAGAGTAGGAGGAATCGATGGACCGAGCTTGCCGGCGTGTTTGCTGTAGGCAGAGATTTGAGCTGTCCCCGCCAGGGAAAGAAAAGTGTCTGGCCAGTTCAAAGCCTCATGGATCGCGCATCACGCATTACGCCTCACGACTGACGCATCACAAGCTGCAGAACCCTCGGAACCTTAAAAGCTTCTTAAGCAGGTCGGGCAGGCGGATCGATGAGCTATTTTTGCCCACTTCGAATTTTTGACCTTTAACCAAATTATTGGACCAATGAAGAACTTTCTGACCCTCGTTTTCATGCTTACTGCCGTGATCGCCTGCCAGGCGCAAGACGTTGTTGACATGACCGTCAAAACCGGCAAGCCTCAGGTTTTTGGCAAGACCATTACTGCCGATGGTGCCGTCAGCCTCGCGGAGATGAAAGCCAAACTCGGCAATTACGACAGCTTGCGGGTAAAAGTCAGAGGCAAGGTCTCTGCCGTTTGCCAGATGAAAGGTTGTTGGATGACGCTGACCGACGATGGCTTTCCGGAAGAAATGATGGTTCGCTTCGAGGACTATGCTTTCTTCGTGCCCAAGACCATTGCTGGCCGGGAAGTGATTGCCGAGGGAGTGGTTTACAAAACCATCACTCCTGTTGAAGAACTCCGTCACTATGCCGAGGACGCTGGCAAGTCCAAAGAAGAAATTGAAGCCATCACCGAACCCAAGGAGGAGTTGCGTTTCTTGGCCAGTGGAGTTTTGTTGTTGCCTGAAAAGAGCAAGCGGAAAAAAGGATAATCACTCACTCACATAATCCGTGACTTGACTTTCAGCATTTCATATCCCAGGCTCTGGTGGGCAGTGGCAGCCACGTGGTGCTTGTCACTGCTCGCCATGCCGATGGGGGTGACGGCCCAGCTTTCTGCTGCCGACAGCCTGGCTAAGCTCCTTCGCCAGACACCCCCAGATACCAACCGCGTCAACCTGCTCAACGACCTGGCCTGGGAATATAAATTCGAAAATCCGTCGCGCGCCCGCAGCCTGCTCGATAGCGCCATTCAGCTCGCAAGGGCTTTGCGCTTCCCCAAAGGAGAAGCCACGGCGTTGAACTTTCGCGGGGTAGTGGAGGACATTCACGGCAACAGTGACCAGGCTATCGAATACTTTCAGCAGGCCCTCGCCATCCGACAACGGCTGGGCGACCTCAGTGGTGTAGCTTCCCTCTACAACAATTTGGGCAACGTCATGGAAAACCGCGGCGACTACCTCGCCGCCCTGGAGAACTATCAGCAATCTCTTCGCTTGCGGGAGCAATTGCGCGATACCGTGCGCATCATGCGAGCCTGGTACAACATGGCCATCTTGCAGGAGAGCATGGGCAACTACCCCGAGGCCCTCGATTATATTTTCCGCTTTCTCGAATACGCCGAACCCATTGGTGATCGCCACGGAATGGCCAACGCCTGGAACATCATCGGAAATATCAAGGTCGAAACCGACCGCTACGACGAGGCCCTGGTTTACTACCAAAAGGCCTATGACGAGTTCGAACGCCTCGGCAATCGCTGGGAAATGTCATCCGTGCTCAACAACATCGCCAACCTGATGGATGCCATGGGAGAGGCGCGCATGGACCGGGACGACCTCAGCGACAGTACGCTGAACCTGTTTCGCAGGGCCATCGAAATGCACCAGAAGGCCCTGACATTGCGCACCGAACTCGAAGACATCGGTGGCCAGGCCGAGATCTTCAATAACATGGGGTACGTGCTCAAAAACCTGGGCTCCTTTTACAAAAAACGGGGAGATCAAAAGTTGGCCAACCAAACCTGGCTACAAGCCGAAACCTATCTTAGAAAAGCCCTTGCCATTCACGAATCAGAGGGAAATCAGGCCGGCATCATGGAAGTGTACAATGGCCTGGCCGACGTGCGCCGACGCCAGCACCGGTTCAGGGAAGCCCTCGAATTCACCAAAAAGTACTACGACATAGCCGTCGCCATTCAGGACGCCAAATTCCAGCAAAACGGCCTTAAAGACCTCGCTCGCATCCATTACGAATTGGGCAATTACAAAACGGCCTACGAATACCGCAAAGCCTACGACGAACTGCGCTATGCCCGCTTCAACGAAGAGCGCATCAAGAGTGAAGAACGTCGCGAAATAGCTTACAGCGACCGCAAGAAACAATGGGAAATCGAGCGCCAGCAGACCGAGTTGAAGCTGCGCGATGCCCAGTTGAAAACAGCGCGCACGGTACAGGCTGCTCTCATGGGTGGAGCGGCTCTGTTCATCTTGCTGGCATTCGTGCTCTACAACCGCAACCAGGTGATTCGACGTGAAAAACAGCGCTCCGAGCACCTGCTGCTCAACATCCTCCCCGCCCAAACCGCCGAAGAACTCAAAACCCGAGGGAAGGCTACTGCCCGGCGTTACGATGAAGCCACCGTGTTGTTCACCGATTTTGTGGGCTTCACGCACATTGCCGAAAACTGCGACCCTGAAGAACTCGTCCGACATTTGGACACTTGCTTTGCCGCTTTCGATGAAATTGCCGCTCGCCACGGTGTGGAAAAAATCAAAACCATTGGCGATGCCTGGCTCGGTGTGGCAGGTGTACCCACACCCCAGCGCGACCATGCGGAAAGGGCCGTGCGCGCCGCGCTCGAAATGCAGGCTTTCATGAAGGAATGGCGCCAGCACCAGCGGCAAAACGGCTTGCCAGAGTATTTCTGCCGCATAGGCATTCACTCCGGCCCAGTGGTGGCAGGGGTGGTGGGCAAGCGCAAATTCGCCTACGACATCTGGGGCGATACGGTCAACATTGCTGCGCGCATGGAGAGCGCCGGGCAACCCGACGAAGTCAATATCAGCAGAGCTACTTCCGAGTTGTTGTCAGGCCGTTTTACATGTATCCCGAGGGGATCCATTGAAGTAAAGAATAAAGGGGCACTCGAGATGTTTTTCGTAAAAATGGCCAACCAGGCTGGCGGGCAGTCAGTGAGAAAAAATTCTGGGAAATCGTCTGTGCCAGGCAGCGCTCCCCCCAAGGCAAACGTATAAGGGGTGGTTTAAAAGAAATAGGCGTTATCCCGGAAGCAGCTCCCAGGTTACTCTCACTGATTTCATCTCAGTCTCATCTCGATTTCTGGAGCTGCTTTCTTTTTTTCTCCACCACTCGATAGAATTGCCAGTCCGCCGACCCATTGCGTGACTTCGTGACGCGTGACGCGTTGAGTTGGCCTGACACTTGTCTAACCCCTGGTGGAGAAAGGCTGCAATCTCTGCTTTTGGCAGACCCCTCTGTCGATAGACAAGCAAGGTCGAATCATTCCCATTCCATTCCACATCATTCATTGGGTTTAAAAACAAAAAAAGACCCTCGGCACGAGTGCTGAGGGTCAAACTGGCTTTTGTGTTCTAACCTTGAAAAAACCCAGCTTGATAAATCAATCGTTTCGAAAAGATTGATAGAGTGTTTTCGCAGGTCCTCTCTTTTTGGAGACCTTCTCTGAAAAATTGTGGTGGAGCGTTTTTGATCACCCCTGCGTTCAGGGGTCTTTTGAAAATCGTTCGGAGCGTTTGGTGAGTCCTCTCTTTTGAGGTCCTCTCTCATGAAAAAAGTGTTCGGAGCGTTTCTTTTTCTTTGAGCGTTCGCAAGTTGTCAAACAGCGCTTTCAAAAGAAGCCAACTCGGAGCAAGCGTTGGTATGGAGCGTTTGAACGGAGCGTTTCGAGAAACCTGTAACTCATCGTCGGAATGCTGTGGGCTTTTGCTTTCGTCGGCCCGTTTCTCATTTCCGACATTGCAAAGGTATTGGCACATCATTCCCTATTTGTGCACAGAAAACTGGAATTGTGGAACACCAGATTTCGTGCAAATTTCCATCAAAAAAAGCCCAACCTCCTGAAAAACAGGAAGCTGAGCTTTTTACTTTCGCCGTGATTACTTAGGTTTGAGCCCAGCCGGCTGCGGTGAGGCGAGGCCGGCATGGGCCTACCGGGTAGGTGTTTGTACGTTGCCTTGTTGAAGGGTTATTGTAGTTGCGTTTCTTCGACGAACACTTCAGCAGTACCACCGGCGAGGAAGTCGAGTACGAGATCGATAACAGTGAGCAAGTCCATAGTTATTGTGTTTGGTTTGGTGAATGATTTACAGCCTTGTGTCGTGCGGGGCACGGGGATGGGGGGAAGGGAAAATGGTAGTTGCTTCGAAGGGGGGAGCTGTCGCTCACGGGATGCAACTGTTCAGATGGGATTTATAGCGCGGGAAAAATTCGAGGAGTGACAGAGCAGAGGGGGGAAGAATGATACACGGGTCAAAATTTCTGAACCATGCGTGATTTGTCTGAACTCGTTTCTCTTGTTTCCAAAAACAAGACCAAAAACATCGAAGTCCTTGGGCAGGGAGAAAAAAATTTTTCCAACAAAGTAAACGCGCTTTACGAGGCCCTTTTGGAAGGGCGCATCGATTCGGAGGAGGCGGCCATCGAGGCATTTTTCAGTGATTGCGCCAATCCTCGCCAAGCCTTCAGGAAGGCAAGGGCCAAGCTGAAAGAAAAACTCATCAACACCATCTTCTTCATCGACCTGAACAAGGCCAAGTTCAATGACGAGCAGCGGGCCTATTATACCTGCCAGAAGGAGTATGCGGCTTTGATGATTCTGGTGGGACGGGGTGCCTGGAAAAAGCTGACAATCGATATGGGCGAACGGCTGCTGAGGGTGGCCATGAAGTACGAATTCACAGACCTGGTCGTCAACGTTTTGAAGGTCTTGCTCGATCAGTACATGCTCACCGGCAATACCAAGAAGTTGGCCAAGGCTTCGTCGATGTTGGAGAAGTATATGGGCATCCAGCATGCGGAGGCGCTTGCAGAGCGGTACTACTGCGATCTGGCAGTGACCTTGGTCAAGTCGAAAGCCGCCCACGGCAGTAGGGAAAAACAGGCCCAGCGATACGTGGAAGCGTTGGAACGCGTGCCGGCGGAGCACCGCAGCTTCAAATTTATCCGTAGGTATTATGACGTGCGGTTTTTCCGCTATGCGTTGGTGCACGATTATCCTCGGATGCTCCAGGCCGTGGAGGAAGCATTGGCTGCTCTGTTGCCCCACCAGGACAAGCTTTCGCCTTCCAACTTCATCGTGTTGCGCCAGTACTTGGCTGCGTGCCAATTGCACTTGGGGCTGTATGAAGATGCTGCGAAAAACCTGGACGAAGCCCTCAAGCTCCTTCCCCGCTACTCCATCAGCTGGTTCAACAACATGGCCTATCGCATCCAGCTTCACTTCCATCAGGAGCGTTACCAGGAGGCTGCACAGATCTTCTTCGATGCCTATTACAGACCTGAAGTGCAACGCTTGCCGGCCCACTACAAGGAATGGTGGCACATCATCGAAGCGTTTTTTCATTTCCTGATCATGGTTGGCAAGGTAAAGCCAACACTCAAGCAGGAGTCCCTCAAGAGGCGTTTCAAGCTGAGCCGCTTTCTGAACGAGGTGGTGGAATATTCCAAAGACAAACAGGGAGCAAACATCACTATCCTTGCCCTAAAGATCATGTTTCTGCTCGCCACCAACCGGCACGATGAGGTGCTCGATCGCATCGAGGCTCTGAAGGCCTATTCCAGCCGCTACTTGCGCAAAAATGAAACCTATCGCAGCAGCTGCTTCATCTATATGGTATCTCAGCTGCCACTGGGCCACTTCAGCAAGAAACCCGTTTACCTGCGTGCACGCCGATACATCAAAAAACTCGACGCAATGCCTCTGCGCAAGGCCCGTCAGAGCAGCGAGCTGGAGCTCATACCCTACGAACAACTCTGGTCACTCATCTACGAACAGCTCCGAGGGTAAAGCCCCATGGCTTCGAACAACCGATCCGGCAAGGATGCTGCGTTCTGCTATTTTTGCCGCCTCAAAATCGAACCAAATTGGAAAAACCACCGCTGCGCATCACGCTTTTGGGTACTGGAACTTCTCAAGGGGTGCCGGTCATTGGGTGTTCGTGTGAGGTTTGTACCTCGCCCGATCCTCGGGACCAACGCTTGCGGGTAAGTGCGTTAGTGGAAAGCCCTTCGACGATCATCGTCATCGACACCGGACCCGATTTCCGACAGCAGATGCTACGCGCCAAAGTCAGAAAACTCGACGCCGTGCTCATCACGCACGAACACAACGACCACATCATCGGCCTCGACGACGTACGCCCTTTCAATTTCATGCAGCGAAAACCGATGGTCGTCTATGGCCTTCCCCGCGTGCTCGATGAAATTCGAAAGCGCTTCGCATACATCTTCGACGAAGACCCTTACCCCGGTGCACCGAGTTTGGAGCTGGTGCCACTGGAGGCTGGCGTGCCATTCAAGGTTGGAGAACTCGAAGTCCTGCCCGTGGAGGTAAAGCACGGTTCTCTGCCCGTGTTGGGTTATCGCTTTGGGGATTTCAGCTACTTGACCGATGTAAAGACCATTGCAAATGACCAAGCCGAATTGATAGCAGGCAGTGAAACGATCGTGCTCAATGCCTTGCATCACCATCCACATCCCACCCATTTGAATCTCGCAGAGGCACTGGAAATGGCCAAAAGACTGGGTGCTTCGACCACGGTATTGACCCATGTCAGCCATCGCATGGGCCGTTATGCGCAAGTGGCCCCTACCTTACCCCCCAAGGTCGTGCTGGGGTATGACAACATGAGCTTCCAGGTTTGACCATTGGCGTTTATTAGCTTTGCGCACCCTGCCAGGGAATGTGCTGCTTGCCCCGGGCACCATCACATCAAAACGAAATACCTCTGAATATGAAACTTCTCGAAGGAAAAAAGGCACTGGTGACAGGTGGTTCGCGCGGTATCGGTGCCGCCATTGTCAGGCGCCTGGCCGAACACGGTGCCGACGTTGCATTCACTTATCTTTCTTCCGAAGAAAAAGCTCGCACATTGGCCGAGGAAATTGCCCAGCAGACCAGCCGGCAAGTGCTACACTTTCGCTCCGATGCTTCCAACTACCAGCAGGCTGAACAACTCGTGCAAGAGGTGTTGGAAAAATTCGGTCAGCTCGACATCCTGGTGAACAACGCAGGCATTACCCGCGACAACCTCTTGCTGCGCATGTCTGAAGAACAGTGGGACGAAGTGATTGCCACAAACCTCAAGAGCGTTTTCAACCTCACCAAGCAGGTGTTGCGCCCCATGGTGAAAGCCCGTGGCGGTAGCATCATCAATATCACGAGCATCGTCGGCATCACCGGAAATGCAGGGCAAGCCAACTACGCTGCATCCAAGGCCGGCATCATCGGTTTTACCAAATCCGTGGCGAAAGAATTGGGCTCTCGCAATATCCGCTGCAATGCCATAGCCCCAGGTTTCATCGAAACGGAAATGACCGATGCGCTGGATGAAAAAACCAAAGAGGCCTATTTCGCCAACATCCCCATGAGGCGCTTTGGCAAAGCCGAAGAGGTCGCCGATGTATGCGTCTTTTTGGCCTCCGACATGGCTGGTTATATTTCGGGTCAAACCATCAGCGTTTGTGGCGCCCTCAATGGCTGATCAATTGCTCATATAGCTGACGCAGCTCCTTGCCGGGCGCTATTCCCAATTCCGCCTTCAGGCTCTCGACACATTTTTTGAATTGCCTGAGCGCCTGGGTACGCATTCCCAAGGCCATATAAGATTGGATGATAGTTCGGTGTGCCGTTTCGATACAAGTATCGACTTCGAGCATTCTGCGGGCAATTTCTATGCTTTGGTGAAACCGCCTGTGTTGCATGCAATATTTTATCAACTGGAAACAGACCACCAACCAGCGCTCAGCGTATTTTTCCTTGTATAGCTGTGGCCAGGATTCATAGGGAAAATTGGCCATGAATTCCCCTCGGTAAATGGCAAATGCTTTTTTGAAAGCATTTACTCCTTCTTCGTCTGCTTCATTCTTCAGGCTTTTCATCCCATCCTTCCAGTATTGGTCGAACAGCATGATGTCTGAACTGAGCACGAGAGCGGGATTCACCAAATACGCATCATCAACGAAACAAATTAGCTCCAGGTCACTTGCAATTCGCTTGACTGCCTTCCTGATGGCGTGTATGGCCACGTTCAGGTTGTTGCGTGCAGCACTTGGCGAGTAATCTTTCCAAAACAGGTCCATCAGCTTTTCCTTGTGAATGGGCCTGCCAGCATGCAACATCATGTAAAGAAGCAGGGACAGCGGTTTAGTCCCCCTGATTTCCACTGTCCTGCCATCGATGAACACAGCAGCCTTGCCAAAGAACTGCACTGATATGAAATGTGATTTCTTGTCACTCCTATGCGTTTCTTTACTTTCCTGGGCATGGTACAAGCGACGGCAGGGGGCTGCTACGATGCCGATTTGGCTCGGCGATGCCTCTCTCGTCGCCAGCCAGCAGGGCATCAGTTTTTTCCACAGGCTTTTTTTCTTCTCGGAATTGGACTTGACGCCAGAGAACTTGGAGAGGCAATCCTGGATCACTTCCGTGTCCAAATGAAGCAGGAAATCGGCAGCTCCGCATCTGAAGGCTTCTACGATGTCGTGGTTGTCGTGGGTTTGACCGAAAAGGATGATTGGCTTTTCCAATCCGAGGGACTTCAACTCGAACAAGAGCTCGATCCCATTTTGCAAAGGGGGGCAGTGGTGAACCAGTACGAGCTCATAGGAACTCAATTCCTCGAGTTTGGGTTCTGAAAAACAATCTATGGTGAACAATTGCTCTTCTCTTCCAAGCGACTCAATTACAAAGGGATCGCTCCCTAAAATGGCGATTTTGGTTGGGGTTTTCATTTGGCAACTGATTTGATCAATCAGTTTTCTCAAAGGGTATGCTTGAGATGCCCTATATGATAAGGGAAGGGAAGAGTGGTTGTAGATAAATGGGTTGGCGTGCCCAGCTGTTACCTCTTGGGTAATGAAAAATGCTGCATGAAAGTAGCGGATTTTCTGCAGATAAGCACACTTCAATGGAACAATGTTTGGAAACTCGACATGCGACTCGTGTCCAATGGCTCTTCGGCGTTTGAAAGGAAAGGAATGGAAAAGCGACGAATAATCGTTGATCGGCCGTACTTTTCGGAGCTCATTGGAGGATGGGTAGCTCTTGGAGGGCTTTGCTCGAATGGGCCGTTAGCCAAGTGTGAAGAACCCGATTGACTAATTTCAAATCAAGTTGTGATGGAAGATTCTTGCAAACTCTCTTTCAGTGGGTCAGAAGAAGAAAACGTACACCATTGCAATGCCGACATAGAAGGTGATTGGATCGTCTTCAGGTGTCCGCATTGCCGCGAATACGAGCGCCGCATTCACATGAAAACTCGCCAAATGCTCGTCTCGGGCAACGAAAACAACCCTTATTTACACACGGGCACTTATAGCAACAGGCTTCTCGTGCAAGCCATGAACAACTGACCTTTCCCCCATCAAAATGCGCTGATGAAGGTCACTCCGTATGCATCGTCGAGTTTTACTTCGACGCGATAAAAACCGCTTTGTTGCAACGGAGGCAGCTCGAGGTGCAGCCTCGATTGCTCATATTGCATGTCCACTGGCGTGATCTGGTAATGCATATCCTTTCCGTTTTGGTTACGCTTGATCAAATCCACGACCACCATTTCAGGGGTTGACAAGGCAGGTAGTGGTTTTTGCGCATTGGCTTTCATTTCCAATGCAAACCTGCTTCCAGTTGGAAAAAGGTGGGTGTACTTCCCCTTGTCATCGGTGGGTGTAACCTCCAGATTGGGTATCGTCGCCGGATCTGAAGATGGTTTGTTTGACGGCGAGGGGTTTTCCTGTGTGTAGGTGCTGTGTGCTGCTGCTGGTTGAACCTTGTCGGCTCGTGGCAGATCCTCGAACTTAAACGAGGGCACATCATGTCTGATGAAGGCTTCGAGGGTTGAAGCATTGGCAGGCTTTACCAACGCTTTTCTGTCAGTGCGCACGTTCGTTACTTTCAATACGGGGTTCTGGTCTTTGGCCGGGTGGTACAATTCCAGGCGGAAGACAAATTTTCCCACCTCTGCGTTGTCGGATTGCGCCTGTGGCAAATCACTTGGTTGGCTTGGCTGTTTTGGCTTCGGTTGTTGGGTGGGGCCACCCTCAACAGTTTTATCGGGGCTGAGCAAATTGCGCAACCGTTGCATGAATGCCTCAGCTCCTTGCTTGTTTTCGAATGGTTTGCTTTGGCCCAGAACGCTTTTTCCACGCCCATCGAGCAATTCCAAAATCCAGGCACCCTGTTTTTTTCTGATTCGAAATCGCTCTTCCGGGAGACGTCTGCGGCGGAGGTTTTTCAGCAAGCGATTCGCATCCTTTCGTTCCTCGAAGAGTTGAGACGTTTTGAACAGCGTTTCATTTGCATCCCTTACCTCGATGGAAAAGCCATCTTCCCGTTGGAGGATGTCAATTTCCAGCCCCGATACAAATTCGTTGGATGTCTTCATCTGGTGTTTCATTGCAACAAGGATTAGGTTTAAAACTGAGCGGTCAGCACGTACATGCCGACCGCTCGTTTGGCATTTCGAAAAATTACTGAACATGGATGGTTCCCAGCTCCTTGAAGCCACAAACCGCCATGTTGGTGCCATCTTCGAGATGAAGTAGGACCACCATGCGATATACCTCGCCTGGAGTCAAACCTCCGTAGGGGAAAATGACCGTGGCAGCGTAAGCACCCGGGCCCGTATTCAGAACAGGAGGGGCCGAGTTTTGGACGTTCGCATTCGCAGCGCTCCCGATGGCTTCGAGTCTTACTTCGACATTCCAGTACCAGTTGCCATTGGCCAGCCATGAGAAAAGTGATCCAACTGCGTTCCAATTGACATCCACTTTCAGGGCGTTGCCCTTCGTGATGATGCGGGGATTGTCGATATCGGCGCAACAGGGATCATCCTTGCTGGGGACTTCTTTCCAACATGCATTGGCGTCCACTTTGCCGTGGCAAGGGAACATGATTTCGAGATCGACGATTGGTTGTGCCATGGTGATAAGGTTTTGTTTGCCTTCACTGGCTACCCGCCGTGGTTCAGGCTTTGCCGGACAGGTATCAGTTTGGGGCTCGTTCAAGACGGATTAGTTTGCCTGCCTGAACCGTTGCAAGTCTCGACGCCGGCAATTAACACATGATTGTTGGCCACTTAGCGGCCAATTAATTATCACTTAATCGTAAGGGCATTTTTCGAAATTCCCCGCTTTTGGGCTCTAACGAGAGGATTGCCAGGGGCTTGGCATGGTTGACCCGGCCATCGGCATTGAAAGTTCTCCCTGCACCTATTCGGATGGCGGGTTCTTCAGGCAAGTATGCCGCCGGCGCAGGTCAAACATTTTCATTGGCAATCTGTCCGAGTAAAGCCTGGATGGTTTGGATGCGCGGCACTTCGGCCATCCAGGTGCCGGTGAGGAGCTTCCTGACCAAACGGCCCTGTTTCAACGCCTCGAGATGCTCGACTACCTTGGTTGGAGGTGTTTGCAAGCGCAACGCGAGGAGGCCCACTTCCTGGGGGCCTTCGGCGAGGAGTTGTTTCAGGATCATCAGGCGGACGGGATGCAGGCAAGCATTCAATATGGAAATGGCGGATTCGATACGACTTTCGTCGAGGGTGGATTTTTCGTTTGCATTCATGCCAGTCGATAGTGTGTGGTTATGGGGATGGCGTGGGCCAAAGATAATTTTCGGAGGCAAACCTGGAGCATGAGGGGAACTCCTCGGTGTTTGGGGCCTGCCACCAGGCAAGGTGGTTTTACTATTTTTGCAGGCTTTGAAAAAAGCCCCATCTGGAAACAAACATTTGAACCTCTGTGAGGTAGGTGGGTTAACAGGGTGTGCTGGAGTTTTCGAAAGATTTCCACATTCGGATTTAGAACACATTCGAGTTTTCCCCGCTTTCTAATTGATCGATTCAAGGGGCCAAAAAAGTACGGATAGATGTTTCCCACTTATGATGTAATCGTAGTTGGAGCCGGCCATGCCGGTTGTGAAGCTGCCGTGGCGGCAGCCAATTTGGGCTCCAAGGTGCTGCTCGTGACGATGAACATGCAGACCATTGCCCAGATGTCGTGCAACCCGGCCATGGGTGGGGTGGCAAAGGGGCAGATCGTGCGTGAAGTGGATGCCCTCGGTGGTTACTCCGGCATCGTCACGGATCACACCATGGTGCAGTTCCGCATGCTGAACCGCTCCAAAGGCCCCGCCATGTGGAGCCCGCGAGCCCAAAGCGACCGGATGTTGTTCGCAGCCAAATGGCGGCAGATGCTGGAGGCCCATCCCCACATCGATTTTTGGCAAGAAATGGTCACGGGCATCGTGGTCAAAAACGGCCGTGTGGCAGGCGTGTACACGGGGCTTGGGCTCGAAATTCCGGGTCGTGCGGTCATCTTGACCAATGGCACCTTCCTCAATGGCATCATCCACATTGGTGAAAAGCAATTCGGCGGAGGACGGGCCGGAGAGAAGGCCGCAAAGGGCATCACGGAACAGCTTATTTCGCTTGGCTTCGAAGCCGGGCGCATGAAAACCGGAACACCACCACGCGTCGATGGCCGAAGCCTCGATTTTTCCAAAATGGAAGTGCAACCCGGCGACGACCCCCCTGGCAAGTTCTCCTTCACCGATACGCCACGCCTACAAAGGCAGCTCCCGTGCTACATCACCTATACCAATCCACGTGTCCACGAAATCCTGCGCACGGGTTTCGACAAGTCACCGATGTTCAATGGGCGCATCCGGGGGCAGGGGCCGCGCTATTGCCCCTCCATCGAGGACAAGATCAACCGCTTTGCCGAGCGCGACCGCCATCAAATTTTCGTCGAACCCGAAGGCTGGAACACCATCGAGATGTACGTCAACGGCTTTTCGTCGTCGTTGCCTGAAGAGGTGCAGTTCAATGCCCTTCGGGAAATACCCGGTTTCGAGCAAGTCAAAATTTTCCGGCCGGGCTATGCCATCGAGTACGACTACTTCCCTCCCATGCAGCTGAGTCTGTCGCTGGAAACCCACCTGGTCAAAAACCTCTTCTTCGCTGGTCAAATCAATGGAACCACCGGTTATGAAGAGGCAGCCTGCCAGGGACTGCTCGCGGGGATCAACGCCCACCTGGCCATCCACGATGAAGAACCATTCGTGCTGAAGCGTTCAGAGGCCTACATGGGCGTGCTGGTCGATGACCTGGTGAACAAAGGCACCGAAGAACCCTATCGCATGTTCACCTCTCGGGCAGAATACCGGATTCTGCTACGCCAGGACAATGCCGATCTGCGGCTCACTCCTCGCATCTGGGAAGTTGCACGCAAGTTTGGACAGTGGGGGGGCAAGCCGCTCGACGAGTCGGACCTGGCACGCCGTTACGAACGCGTGCAGGCCAAAGCCGATGCAGCAGCCCGCATCGAGCAATTCTTCAGAGACTACGGTGTGACACCTGACCAGATCAATGGTTTCCTCGAACGCATGGGCTCGTCGCCTCTGCGCCAACAGGTCAAGTTGCACAGCATCCTGTTGCGGCCCCAAATCAGCATGGCTGACCTGCGAAAAGTGTTGCCAGCAGTTGATGCCGAGCTGAGCAAGTACGACGAGGAGTTTCTCAACGAGGCTGAAATCCGCATGAAATACGAAGGCTACATCCAGAAGGAACAAGAAATGGTGGAGAAAATGAATCGCCTCGAGGAAGTGCGCATTCAAGAAAACTTCGACTACCATCAACTCAAGGCCCTCTCTGCCGAGGCCCGTGAAAAGCTCTCGCGCATCCGACCTCGCACCATCGGACAAGCCAGCCGCATCAGCGGCGTCACTCCAGCCGATGTATCGGTACTTCTCATCCACATGGGACGGTGACCGAGCAGGCTTCTGTGTTGTGGTTTTTTGAGTGAAATTTGCGCCCTCCTGGCAAGAGGCTTTTTCCTTCCCACAGTCAATGACATTCCATTGGCTGGCGCCAAAAACGCCGGCTGACCATTCCAAAATCCTCCAACATGACCGACAACACCATTGATACCAATACCACTACTGGACCGAAAAATTTCCTCGAAGAAATCATCGAGCGCGACATTGCCGAAGGCAAACACGGGGGCGCCGTGCGCACCCGATTCCCGCCAGAACCCAATGGCTACCTCCACATTGGTCACGCCAGCTCCATCTGCATCAACTTCGGGCTGGCCCGCAAATACAACGGCACATGCAACCTGCGCTACGACGATACCAACCCCGAAACCGAGGAGACAGAATACGTGGACAGCATCCTCGAAGACGTGCGCTGGTTGGGCTTCGAACCCGACAACATCTTTTTTGCCTCCGACTATTTCGACCAGCTCTATGAGTTTGCTTTGAAACTCATCCGAAAAGGCGTGGCCTACGTGGATGATTCAACGCCGGAGCAAATCGCTGCCATGAAAGGTACGCCCACTGAGCCCGGCATCGAAAGTCCTTATCGCAACCGCACCATCGAGGAAAACCTCGATCTGTTCCAGCGCATGAAGAACGGGGAATTCCCCGAGGGATCGCGCGTGCTCAGAGCCAAAATCGACATGGCTTCGCCCAACATGATCATGCGCGACCCCATCCTGTATCGCATCAAATACGCCCACCACCACCGCACTGGCGACAAATGGTGTATCTACCCCATGTACGACATGGCCCATGGCCAGTGTGATAGCATTGAAAAAATCACGCACTCGATCTGCACGCTGGAGTTTGCACCTCACCGTGAACTTTACGACTGGCTGATCGAGCAATTGGAGATTTTCCCCAGCAAGCAGTACGAATTTGCCCGGCGCAACCTCACCTACACGGTGATGTCGAAACGTCGGCTCAAGCAACTGGTAAACGAAGGGCACGTGGCCGGATGGGACGACCCCCGCATGCCAACCCTGAGTGCCATGCGCCGACGCGGCTATCCGCCAGCTGCCATCCGGGAATTCGTCGATCGCATTGGCGTGAGCAAACGGGAAAACTTGGTGGACATCAGCCTGCTGGAGTTTTGCGTGCGCGAAGAACTCAACAAGGTGGCGCAACGCGTCATGGCTGTCATCGATCCACTGCGAGTCACTATCACAAACTACCCCGAAGGCAAGACCGAGATGATGGAAATCGAGAACAACCCCGAAGACCCCGCAACGGGCTCGCGCGAAGTGCCATTCAGCCGCTCGATCTGGATCGAACGAAGCGATTTCATGGAAAACCCTCCCAAGAAATTCTTCCGCCTCTCCCCGGGTGGCATCGTTCGCCTCAAAGGAGCATACATCATCCAGTGCGACGAGGTGGTGAAAAACGAAGCAGGGCACGTGGTGGAGCTAAAATGCAGCTACGTGCCGAACTCGCGCAGTGGGCAGGACACCTCCGGGCTCAAACCCAAGAGCACCATCCATTGGCTGTCGGCCGAACATGCCCTGCCCGCCGAAGTGCGGCTCTATGACCGCCTGTTCATCGTGGAAGATCCGGCCAACGATCCTCGCGACTTTCGCGAACTGCTCAACCCCAACTCGCTCGTCGTGGTGGAAAATGCATGGGTGGAGCCTTCCTTGGCAGGTGCTGCACCGGGCAATTTCTACCAGTTCATCCGCTTGGGATATTTCACCCCTGATCCCGACAGCACCACTGAGCGCCTGGTGTTCAATCGCACCGTCACGCTCAAGGACGAATGGGCCAAGATTGCCGGGAAGCAATAAATGCCCTGCCATTTTCTGAACACGTCTTATGGGGCTGATTGGCTGTACCGTGCTATGCCCGCGGCGAAAGGCTCAGCTGCCATGAACGGGTTGCTCTTTACCCGAAGACACAAAAGCGAAGGCACCCGTGGGATCACGGGTGCCTTTCGTGTTTCATGGGGTTACTGTGTTTTTTGGAGCTGGTTTACCACCACTTCTTGATTTTGATGATGTGCTCGCTGCCATCGGGAGCGGTGAGGATGGCTTTGTTGTCGCATTCCCCATCGCCGTAGTCGATGGTTACGGTTTTGTCTTCGATGGTCAAGCTAAGCACACCAGCCACGGCCCAGGGGCAGAGTTTTTTGCGCACCACGGGCTCGAGGATTTCGGTGCTGTAGCTTTTGCCGTGGCGGTTGACCCCAGAGCTGTGGCCTGTGATTTCGAAGACGTTGTCGAGGTAGGTGGGCGTGTTGCCGCCTTCGACTTGGGTGAGGGTGAAGTCAGACTCCCATGTGGCCACATCGCCATTGGGGAAGGTTAGCTTGCCACCGGTGACCGTGCGATTGAAGGCGACGTTGCCCTCGTCGTCGAAGCCGAGGTTGGTCAGGGTCTTGGTGCCTTCGACTTTGACGCCATCGATGTAGAAGTCTTCGAACGTAGTGGTGCGAACGGCACCGGCGTTGGTAATGGTGTCAGTGACAGTGACGATGATTTTGCCTTTGCGCACCCGGCCTTTGGGGCCGACACACCCATCTCCGAAGTCGATGGTGATGGTGCGGGGGTAGCTGCCGTCGTCAGGGTCGATCGTGACAATGGGGCAGGGATCAGGGCCAGCGCCACGGGTTTCGATGGCCCAGTCGGCCTGGTCTTCGACGTCGGTGTAGAGGTCTTCGGCGGTCGTTTGGTCTTGCGAAGCGACCATTTGCTCAGAGTCTTCGAAACCGAGGGTGAGGTTGTCTTTTTTGCAAGCCGTGATGAACAGGCCTGCGAAGAGAACGGGTAGTGCAAACCACTTGAACAGTTTCATAACGCTTCAATTTTTTGGTGAAACAAATCTGGGGAAAATCGGGTGGCCTCGATGTTGACGGGCTTCCACCACCCGGGCTCATTCAGAAGCCGGCACCCTGACGCAAGCAACGAACAAGGGTTTAAATACCCTACGAAAAAGTTTTTCACCCAGCGCGGGTTCAGCGGGTAAGCTGGAACCTTCCAACTGGTTGCCGAACGTGATGGACTTGACGAACGTGACGGGCGTGACAAACGTGACGAACGTGACGAACGTGACGGATGTGACGGATGTGAGGGGCGACCTGCTCAGTTCTTCAATTCCTCGGTTCCTGAGCGCATTGCAAAAAGGCACTGTAGTGCGAAAAGTTAGAAATCTCACTCCTGACAGCACTCTGAGTGTTGTCAGGAGTAGAATGCGCAACCCCTCAAAACCAAGGCTTTGGTGCGGACTAATCTTAACTTAAACAACGGAACTTACGCCAACTCCAATTGAAAAAGACTTTTTGCAGTTGACTCGTTCCTCAGTTCCTCAATTCCTCAATTCCTCAAAATATTTGGGCGCCCCCCTCACCTCCTGCCGGCGTTCGCAAGCTCCGCCGGCAGAGCGGCTCGGGGCAGGGTGCTCTCGGGCTCCGCTATCGCTCCCTGTCTGCCCTGTCTGACGACAGGCAGGCGACCAGGCAGGCGGACAGGCAGGCAGGAACCGCAGCCAACCACCAACTGTCAATTGTCAACTGATAACTGCCAACTGTCAACTGATAACTGCCAACTGTCAACTGATAACTGCCAACTGTCAACTGTCAACCGTCAACTGCCAACTGTCAACTGATAACTGCCAACTGCCAACTGATAACTGCCAACTGTCAACTGATAACTGCCAACTGCCAACTGATAACTGCCAACTGCCAACTGATAACTGCCAACTGCCAACTGATAACTGCCAACTGCCAACTGATAACTGCCAACTGTCAACTGATAACTGTCAACCGTCAACTGCCAACTGTCAACTGATAACTGTCAACTGTCAACCGCCAACAACCTCCATAATCCACATAATCCTGCATAATTCTCCATCCAAGCCAACTTTTTGTAGAACGCTCCCCCCTCAGTTCCAGCAGCTTGTTTTTTTGCCGTGTACATCCAGGCAGACTTCTCCGATTCCTTTCACACTCGCTTACTTTGCGGCTTTCATGATGACGGAAAGCTTCATCTATGCCAACCCGTTACGAAGACAGTCTTGATTTTGCCCGGCAGATGGATGCCGAGGATCCTTTGCGTCAGTGGCGCGCTCATTTTTATTTTCCACGACACGAGGGTCGGGAGGTGTGGTACTTCTGTGGCAATTCGCTGGGCTTGCAGCCCAAGGGCGTGGCCGAAATCCTGTTGGAAGAACTCGAACATTGGCGCATGTACGGGGTAGAGGGGCACTTCAAAGGCAAGCGCCCTTGGATGTACTACCACAAGTTTTTGCTGCCTCAAACAGCGGCTCTCGTCGGTGCCAAAGAGGAGGAGGTGGTGGTGATGAACACCTTGACTACCAACCTGCACCTGCTCATGGTGACATTTTACCGGCCTACGGCCGAGCGGTTCAAAATCATCATGGAAGCAGGGGCGTTTCCCTCGGATCAGTATGCCGTGGAAACCCAGGTGCGCTGGCACGGCTTCGACCCCGAGGAAGCCGTCGTAGAGGTCTGTCCCCGCCCGGGTGAGGAGACTCTGCGCACCGAAGACATCCTCGCCATCATCGAAAGGCATGGAGACCAAACGGCCCTGGTGCTGTTTGGAGGGGTGAACTATTACACGGGCCAGTTCTTCGACCTGAAGGCCATCACGGAGGCAGCACATGTACAGGGGGCCTACGCGGGGTTCGACCTGGCCCATGCGGCGGGCAACGTGCCTCTCCAGCTCCACGATTGGGGAGTGGACTTTGCCTGCTGGTGTTCCTACAAATACCTCAATTCGGGTCCGGGTGGGCCGAGTGGAATCTTCATCCACGAAAGACACGGCAACGATACCAGCCTGCCGCGTTTTGGCGGATGGTGGGGCCACGACGAAGAAACCCGTTTTTTGATGCAAAAGGGGTTCAAGCCCATGCGGGGTGCAGCCGGCTGGCAGCTAAGCAACGCCCAGATCATGGCCTTTGCTCCGCACCTTGTCAGCCTCGATATTTTTCACCAGGTGGGTATGGAGGCCCTGCGGGCCAAAAGCCTGCTCCTGACGGGTTATCTGGAGTATCTGCTGAACAAGATCAACGAAGAGCGACAGCGCTTCCGAATCATCACGCCAGCCGATCCGGCCCAGCGGGGTTGCCAGCTGTCGATCGCAGCAGGGGCCGCCGGCAAAGGTCTTTTCGAGTATTTGTCGAACAGGGGTATCGTGGCCGACTGGCGCGAACCGGAGGTCATCCGCGTAGCACCTGTTCCGCTTTACAACAGCTTCGAAGATGTCTGGCACCTGGCCCGGCTGATGCGCGAGGGCACCGCCAACCAATGATGCTATGCAAATGAACCTCGAGCGAGAAACGGTCGTGTTGCTGAAGAAGGAAATCCGCTTGGAGTGGCGGCAGCGCTATGCCATCAGCGGCATCCTGCTGTATGTGTTGGGCACGGTCTTCATCGTGTACGTGGCTTTTCAGCAGTTGAGTCCACAGCTGTGGAACGTGCTCTTCTGGATCATCATGCTCTTTGCGTCGGTGAATGCCGTGGCAAAGAGTTTCGTGCAGGAAAGCGGTACACAGCAGTTTTACTACTACCAGCTTGCGCATCCGCTGGCGGTGCTTTTTTCAAAAATCATCTACAATTCGATCCTGCTCATGCTCATCGGCGGGCTCACCATGGGCGCTCTTTCACTCGTGGCAGGCAACCCCATCCAGCGCGGGTGGATTTTCTTGCTTGCCCTGGTGTTGGGCAGCCTCGGATTTTCGATTGCCTTCACCTTCATTTCGGCCATCGCCGCCCGCACCGACAACAGCGCCACCCTGATGACCATTCTCAGTTTTCCCTTGATCATCCCCATGCTTTTGTTGTTGGTCAACCTGTCGGCGCATGCGATTGGCTTGCTCGAAGGTTCGCTCATACGCGACGACGCGGTGCTGCTGCTCGGCATAGACCTCTTACTGGTGGGTCTGGCCATGGTGTTGTTCCCTTTTTTGTGGCGTGACTGAGCGAACCACCGCCCGGCAGGGCAATCCATCGAACCGCCCGACAAACCTGGCTTTGAAAACGCATTCAAAATGAAGAAAAATTGGTGGAAGGTACTCGGCGTGATCATTCTCCTGTACGTCTTTACGGCTGGCTTGCTCGTGCCGTTGAAAACAGGCATTTCCGACATTTCTCCCCAGGTCTTCAAAACGGGGCAGCGCGCCGAGCTGCACGTCACGGGGTACAATTCGCACTACACCAGGGCTGAGGGCCAGTTGCGCGCTTGGCTCAAGGCAGATACGGAGCACGCCATCGCCGCCATAGCCATCGACGTGCTCGACGATCGCCAATTGAAGATCGCATTCGAAATTCCCAAGGCACTACCCAACGAGGCTTCCATGGTCGATTGCTCCCTCATCATCGATTCTCCCGTGGATGGTGCCCACCTCTATCCGGCTGGCATTCGCCTGATGCAAGACAGCCTGCGCCTCGCCGTCGATACCCTCGCATGGACCCTCGCCCCCCTCGAAAATCTCCACTACCACCGTGGCTTCACTTTCCCCTATCGCAACATCCTGGCCGAGACCATTCGCAACACGTATTTCCACGTCTCCCTTTGGTTTGCCATGTTCATCCTTTTCGTGGCGGCGCTGGTGTACAGCATCCGCTACCTGCGACGGCCAGCGAGCCACTTCGACCACTGGGCGGCCTCGCTCACCTCTGTAGGCATGCTCTTCGGCATTTTGGGGCTCGCCACCGGGGCTGTTTGGGCTCGCTACACCTGGGGCGCCTTCTGGAGCTGGGACGTCAAGCAAAACATGACGGCCGTCGGATTGCTCATCTACGGCGCCTACTTCGTGTTGCGAGGAGCCTTCGAAGATCCAGAGCGAAGAGCCCGCCTGAGCGCTGTGTACAACATCTTCGCCTTCTCCACGCTCATCCCTTTGCTGTACGTAATCCCCAAACTCACCGACAGCCTCCACCCTGGCGCCGGCGGCAACATTGCCTTTGGTTCCCAAGACCTCGACAATACCATGCGTCTGGTGTTTTACCCATCCATCATCGGCTGGACTTTGTTGGGGCTGTGGATTGCCCAGCTCGTTTTTCGAAAAAAGGCCATCGAGGAAAAACTCCTGCAAAGGCACTGAGGACCTCGGCTGGGAAAGACGGAATCGGTGTGCGCCATTGGCGGCTGCTATCGAGGCTCTGCATCCAGCTGGCCCTTGCTTTTCACACCTTGGACATGACTATTGTCATCGCATCGAGGAATGCCAATCGAATTTTTGGAGGTCTGAAAAATTAGGCGAGTTTTGCCCCGCTTTCGGACAGGATCCAAACCCACGGTACCAATGAACGAAACCCTTCTCAAGGCTTCCACCGCACTGCTCTTTCTACTCGTTTCCTCACCTGCTTTGCAAGCCCAGACCGACGTCGATTTCATGCACAGCATGGGCAAGATGTACGTCGTGGTTGCCGTCATCGTAGTGATTTTTCTTGGCATCGTGGTGTATCTGGTAAGCCTCGACCGCAAGCTCACCAAATTGGAAAACCAAATTCGCACACATGACTAAGCAAAAGGAAACCGCCAGTTTTTATCAAACGGTCGACAACTTTTTCGAAAAGGCCGCACCCTATACGGGGCTCGAGCGTGGCCTTCTCGACCAAATCAAGGTTTGCAACGCCGTGTACGCCATTCGATTTCCCATCAAAATCACCGACCCGCAGACTGGAAAGCCCAAGGTGAAGGTCATCGAGGCCTACCGCGTGCAACACAGCCACCACCGCCTTCCCACCAAAGGAGGCATTCGCTACAGCAACCACGTCAACCAGGAGGAGGTCATGGCCCTGGCCACCTTGATGTCCTACAAATGCGCCATCGTGCACGTGCCTTTCGGTGGTGCCAAAGGAGGCGTCAAAATCAACCCCTGGGAATACAGCGTCGAAGACTTGGAAAAAATCACGCGCCGATACACTTACGAGTTGGTGCGCCGCAATTTCATCGGCCCATCGATCGACGTGCCCGCCCCTGACTATGGCACTGGCCAACGCGAGATGGCTTGGATTTACGACACCTATCGCACCCTGCGTGAAAACGAACTCGATGCTGCTGGTTGTGTCACTGGCAAGCCCGTCAGCCAGTTTGGCATTCGCGGGCGCACCGAGGCCACCGGCCGGGGCGTGTTCTACGGCTTGCGCGAAGCTTGTGCCATCGAAGAAGACATGAAAAAATTGGGGCTCAGCCCTGGCTTGGCAGGCAAGCGCATGGTCATTCAGGGTTTTGGTAATGTGGGCTCTTATTCTGCTTCTATTTCCCAAGAGGAGGGCGATGCCGTCATCATCGCCGTCGGCGAAGCCGATGGCTTCATCTACAACGAGAAAGGCATCGACGTAGCCAAACTCATTCAGATCAAGAACGAAACGGGGTCCATCATGAATTACCCCGACGCCGAAAAGTACGGCAAGGAGCACCGCCAGAAAGTGCTCGAGCTCGATTGTGACATCCTGGTGCCTGCCGCCCTCGAAAATCAAATCACGACCGAAAACGCCTCGCGCATCAAAGCCAAAATCATAGGCGAAGCTGCCAACGGCCCCATCACCTCCGATGCCGAGGAAATCCTGCTCAAAAGAGGCATCCTCGTCATCCCCGACGTGTACCTCAATGCCGGTGGTGTGACCGTGAGCTATTTCGAATGGTTGAAGAACTTGTCACACATGCGCTTCGGCCGCATGGACAAGCGCTACGAAGCCAAAGCCACGCAAAACCTCATCAGGCTATTCGAAGAAATGGCCGAGAAGAAAGTGCCCGAAGAGCTGGTGCGAAAGATTGCCAAAGGCGCCGACGAAATCGACCTGGTGCGCTCGGGCCTCGAGGAGTCCATGATCAACGCATACGTGACCACCCGGGAAATCGCCAAGCTGAAAAACATTGACCTGCGCACCGCCGCTTTCGTCAATGCCATCAGCCTCATCGGTCAGGACTACATGTCAATGGGCATCTTCCCCTGATTTCCAGGTATTGCCCATGGAAACGAAACGGCGATGTATAGGCTCCATCGCCGTTTTCTGTTTTCCACCCCGTCAGACGTCGGCTTGCCTTTTTTGGGCGAGGTCCATTTTCTTTGGCACTCCAACCGAGTACCTATGATTCACACCATCGAGAAAATCCTCCGCCGCCCCTTCGACGAATTCTTCAAGACCGAGAGCGCCAGTGGCGTGCTCTTGTTTTTCGTCACCATTGCTGCCCTGATCTGGGCCAACTCTCCCTGGGGTGAGGTTTACAAAGCCCTGTGGAACCAGCCCATCGTCGTGGGCGCCCCAGGGATTCTCGAGTTGGAAAAACCGCTCATCATTTGGATCAACGATGGGCTCATGGCGGTTTTCTTCTTCCTCATTGGCTTGGAGATCAAGCGCGAGTTGATGGTGGGCGAGCTCAACGATTTGCGCAAGGCTTCACTGCCTCTCATCGCTGCCCTGGGCGGCATTCTCGTGCCAGTGACGTTGTTCCTGCTGCTCAATGACGACCCGTACACCCGCGCTGGGTGGGGCATACCCATGGCCACTGACATTGCCTTTTCGTTGGCGGTTCTCAACGTGCTCGGCAAGCGGGTTCCCCTTGGCTTGAAGGTTTTTCTCACCGCGTTTGCCATCGTCGATGACCTGGGAGCAGTGGTTGTCATCGCGGTTTTCTATTCTTCCGATTTGCAGTTGAAATTGCTTGGCTTTGCCGCAGTCCTCCTGGCATTGGCTTTTTTCCTGAGCAACAGGCGCATCTATTCGCGCTACGTCTATTTCTCAATCGGGACCCTGGTTTGGGTGCTCTTTCTCAAATCGGGTGTGCATCCAACCATTGCAGGCGTACTCATGGCTTTTACCATCCCCATGCATCGCAAAGCCAACCTGAAGCAATTGCTCCTCAGCATGCAGCAGGCCATGCACGATTTGCAACCCGATGAAGACGAACGCGCCGCCGGCGTCAAGTTGCTCTCCCACCGGCAGATTTCCATCCTGAATGATTTGATGAAAATGGCCTCGGCAGCCCAGTCTCCCTTGCAAGCCCTCGAGCATCGGCTCCACGGCTGGGTGGCATACCTCATCCTGCCCATTTTCGCCCTCGCCAATGCCGGTGTCGATTTGACTGCCGAGACCCAGTACCTGGCCCTGTCGGTGCACATCGCCATCGCATTGGTGGCGGGCAAGTTTTTGGGCATTTTCACTTTCACCTGGGCTGGGTTGAAGCTCAAACTGTGCGACCTGCCTTCGGGTGTGAACTTGCAGCACGTGGCAGGAGTGGGCCTCTTGGCAGGCATCGGTTTTACCATGGCCATGTTCATCAGCAACCTGGCTTTCGATGACCTTGCCCTCGTGAATGCCAGTAAGTTGGGCATCCTCGGAGGATCCCTCTTCAGTGGCATCGCTGGATATGTGCTGTTGCGACTCACCCTGCTCGATCCGAAGGCAGACGACTGAAGTGGTTTTTGCCTTGACACGTGACGCCTTGAGCTGGCCTGGTGGCTGCCAGGCCTGACCGACAGCTGGATCTGAAAGGAGGGTTTTTGTAAAAAAAAGGCGGGGATATTGGCCTCGGGGGGCATGTTCAATTCCCGTGAGGCAGGTGTTCGGCGCTGGCTCGCAGCAGGCGGTCGTTGATGGCCAGGCCGAGACCTTTTTCTGGAAGCAACCCTGCAATGATGACGTCGGCCCCGCAGCGGTCGGCCTGCCGCATGACGGCGAAGAGGTTTTTGGCCGCCTCGTCGAGGTGGCCACGTTCGGACAGCTGCAACACACACCAGGCGTCGAGGCCGGCGGCGTTGTCGCCAAAGGCGATGATGCAGATTTTCTTTCCCGCATGCCTTTGGAACAAGCTCCTCAGATCACCTGCGAAGAGAGGCGTGGCGGTGGCATAGTGGCTGCGTAACTGGCCAGGTGCCACGGGGTGTTCCTCGGCGGCGGTGCGCAATACCACCGGGGCGCCGGCCACCGCTTCTATTTCCTCCAAGGCTAACCCGCCTTTGCGCCTGACGATGATCCGCTCGCCCTCGAAATCCACGATGGTACTTTCCACGCCGACGGTACAAGGACCACCGTCTAGGATGTAGGGGATATGGCCTTGCAGGTTTTCGAACACGTGTTGGGCAGTGGTGGGGCTCACGTATCCGAAGGGGTTGGCGCTGGGCGCTGCAAGGGGAAAGTCGAGTCGTTGGAGCAAGGCCTGGGTGAGGGGGTGGGCCGGTATGCGCACGGCCACCTTGGGGCTGCCGGCTGTGACGAGATCCGGAATGCGGGAAGAACGAGGAAGCAAGATGGTCAAAGGCCCTGGAGTGAAACGCTGGGCCAGGAGCCGTGCGGCTTCGGGAATGTCCGTCACGTACGGAGCTATGCGATCCCAGGACGGCAGGTGAATGATGAGGGGGTTGAATCGCGGGCGTCGTTTGACTTCGAAAATTTTGATCACGGCATTTTCGTCGAGTGCATTGGCGGCCAAGCCATAGACGGTTTCCGTGGGGATGGCTACGAGCTCTCCTTGCTCGAGCAGCTTGCTGGCGACCAATATGTCTTTGCCGATGATGGTTTCCATGGGTTGGAGTTGGTACTTGTTTGGCGGCGGGCTGCTCATCCCAGCTGGGCAATGTGATGGCCCACGCGCAGGGCATTGGCGGCGATGGTCAGACTCGGATTGACGGCTGCGGAAGTGGGCATGAAGCTGCCATCGACGACGTACAAGCCTTCTACACCTCTGAAGCGGCAAAGTTCATCGAGTGGGGCCTGGTTGGGGTCGGGGCCCATGCGAACCGTTCCCACAGCATGGGAGAAGGTGCGGATGTGGTGGGTGTAGGTAGCGAGGGCGCCGGCTTTGCGCATGATACGTGCCGCAAGCCGTGTCAGCTGGCGAATGGCCTGGCGATCGCGGGGGCTGTAAGTGTGGGAAATTTCTATTCTGGGCAGTCCGTACGTGTCGGCAGGGCCGGAGGTGAGTCGGATGCCGTTGTCGTACTGGGGTTGGTCTTCGGCGATAGCGAGCAGGCCGGTGAGGCGTCGCACTTGTGAGCCCAGCATGCGACCCAACCAGCCTGGCACTGCATTTTCCACCAGGGCAGCGGGTGGCGTGGGCATTTGCTGGAGGGATCCGATTTTGCCATCGAGGTGCGGCGCTTGCGGGTCGGAGAAATAGGCGTCCATGATGGCGAGCTGCTTGTGGAAGCGCCCCTCTTTGTCGGCCGTGCCACGGTGTATGCCATAGACGATGGCGTTGACGTGTCGCATGAGGTATCTGCCTACGCAGTGTCCTGCGGGATTGCGTGCTGGCAGGCCCGAGGCCAGCAAGATGTGTGGCGAGCCCAACGCACCTGCTGCGAGGATCACCCTTGGCGCCGACCACGTGTGTATCTCTCCGGTTTGTTTCGAGACGGCCGAGACGTGCTGCACACGGCCATTGCGTTCCTCGATTTTCACCACTACCATATTGGGCACGAGGGCAAGCCCGCGTGCTATGAGGTCGGGGATGATGGTGGTAGCCAGGTCATTTTTTGCCTGAATGGCGCAGGCGTAGGTGTCGCAGGTGGTACAGCTGACACAGGGCTGCTGCCGGCCCTTGCTGGGCCGGTAATTGATGGCGAGCGGAAGTGGAAAAGGATGCAGCCCCAATGCGAGGGCGGCATCTTTGATGCGTTGGGAAACTTCGGCGAGTGGGGCGGGGTGCTGGGGCCATGGGCAGCTGCGGGGTGGGGCAGTGGGGTCACCCGAATCGTCGCCTGCCACGTCGAGGAGTCGTTCGGCCTGGCAGTACCAGGGTTCGAGGTCTGCGTAGCTGATAGGCCACTGGGCGGCGGCAGGGCCTGCGATCGAGTGGGGCGGGTGAAAATCGGCCTCTCTGAATCTGAACGACACGGCGCCATAAAAAACCGAAGGGCCTCCTACGCAAGCATAGAGCCCCATCACGGGCTTGTCACCACCGCGCCGGATGTACAGGGGGGTGCTGCGGTCGTAATGCGGGGTCAGATCGACCGAAGCGCGGCTGCTCCAATTGTGGGGCCCGCGGCTGACCCAATCGCCTCGCTCGATGAGCAGCACGCGCATGCCCGCCTCGATGAGTTGCAGGGCCGTCATGGTGCCGCCGAAACCGCTGCCGATGACGATGGCGTCGAATTTTTTGGATGACACGTCCATTGGTGATGGAGATCGGAAAAAACCTTGCCGGCAAGGCGGCGGCAAAGGTATGGATTTGCCCAGGGAAGCCCAGCTCAGTTGGGAGTCGCCTTCATGCCCACGGCTGGGCTCGCTTGTACGAAGACGGGAAAGGAAACAGAGGTGTACAACTGATAGGGACTTCCGAACTCGAGGGGTTGACGGAACCGGGATGCGAAATCAGTAAAAAACCTCCGGAGCAAGTCCGTAGATATCGCTTTTGAATTGGGCTTCAAATAAAATGCAATGTGTTGAACCCTGCCGTCTGCACCCCAGAAGACGTGGAGCCAAAGCCTGACGCCCCGCAAGTCGAGATGCTGGTTTTGGGCATGCGATTCGAGCTGAGCCAGAAAGTACCGCCATTGTTTCCAGGCTTCTTCCACATTCCCGTTGCAGACGTCGAGCAGGGGGGTAGCAGCGGCCGTGAGGGAAGCGTGTGCTTGCTCGTGTTCCCCGATGAGGTAGGCGACAGGAAGGGAAGGACGAACGGGCAGCTGGCCAGCAAGTTTTGCGGCGCAAATGATTAAAAGAACCAGCAGTCCTGTCCGCATGAGCAAGTTGTATTACAAGTGTGAGAGGTTCGTGACAAATGGTCGATGAGGTGATGTGGTGTAGGTTGATTGCGGAACGGGCCAAATATAAAAATCGCCTCGACTTGTACAGGCGTTCGTCGAAATAAGAGGGGTAAAAGATCCGGGCTGGGTCAAATGAAGCATCTTTGAGGCGAGAAAACTCCAAAGCTCACCCGGATGATCATCGATCTGTTCACATTTATCATTGGAGGCTGGGGTGCCTATCAGGGTTTCACCCGGGGCATCATTCGCACCATTCTCACCGTGTTCAGCATCCTGTTCGGCCTGGTGGTGGCATTCAAGCTCACGCCGGCTGCCACCCGCTTTCTGGAAACGGCTTTCGATTCGGAAAATCCCTTTCTGTTTTTGGGTGGATTCCTCATGGTTTTCGTGCTGACCATGATCATCATTCGAATCACATCCCGTTTTTTGGAGGGTGCACTGCAGGCGGCCAAGATCAACATCTTGAACCAGTTTCTTGGAGCGCTGCTGCTTTCGTCGCTCTATTTGCTTCTTTTCAGCTACGTCATCCAGTTTGCGGAGGCATCTCGCATCATCACCGATAAAACCCGCCAAGAGTCGGTGACACTGCCGCTGTTGAAAGCCTTGCCTTCCAAAATGAAATCGGTTTACGAGTTCGTCAAGCCTGCTTTCAAAGACTTCTGGAACGAGTCCATCCGCTTTTTGGAAAAAATGGAAGAGCAGGCCCCCACCCAGACTGAGTCCAAACCTACCATTTTCGACGTGCCAGAAGAGGAGCCCTCTTCCCAGTAAATGGTGAGCTTCTCCCGGTTGATCTCGTTGCTATGCTGGACCTTTCTGCGGCGAGCCTCTTTGGCCTGAGTAGGATGGGGATTATTATGAGGATTATGGAGCCTGCCTGCCTGCCTGCCTGCCTGCCTGTCGGCAGACAGGTCGGCAGACAGGTCGGCAGACAGGTCGGCAGACAGGGGCTTAGAAACTTTCTCTAACAACCTCTCTAAACCCCTCTAAACGAATGAGGGCACTTTTTGCAGTGCACTCAGAAACTTCGGTCACGCCCTGAATCACAAAATATTCATTCAAAGTGAATCACCGGTTCTATAATTCCCGGTCAACCAGTTTCTCATTGGACGCATAAAATAAGGCTCCTTCGAAATGGCCGGCATTGCCGAATGGCAATCAGTCTTATCAAGTCCAGGCTGACACAATAGCCTTTCCATGGCCTAACTTGCGCCCGAATCTGACCAGACAAACCAAATACGTCATGAACGAGATTGGAAAGCCCGTACCCGACAGGGATCGCCTCGAAAAAGCCATGGAACGAGCAGGTGTTACCAAGCCCGTAGATTTCAGCAATACCGAGATTGCCTTCGAAGACAAGAGCGACAAAGAACTGTTGCGCACCTGGTGGTTGTTCCGCCTGATGAACTATCCGTGGCTGGTCAACATAGGTGCAGCCATCGCCATGTTTGGCGCCAGATATTGGCTCCCCTTTTTCGAAACCATCGTCAGGAATACCATATTCCGCCAGTTCTGCGGGGGCGTCACCCTCCTCGACGCCCAAAAAAACATCGAACGGCTATATAAATATGGTGTGTACAGCGTGCTCGACTATGGGGCCGAGGGCAAAGAATCCGAAGAGGATTTTAACATGACCATGGTCGAAATACTTCGGGCCATCGAATTCGCTTCGAAAAATCCCGCCGTACCGGTGGTGAGTGTAAAGATGACTGGCCTGGCCCGTTTCGACTTGCTGGAACGCATCAGCAACGCCGACTCCCTGACGAAACAGGAGCGATTCGAGTACAAAAACGTGCTCAAGCGCATCGACTCCATCTGCCACAACGCATGCAACAAAGGCGTCAGCGTCTTCATCGACGCCGAAGAATCCTGGATCCAGCCCGCCATCGACCACATGACAAACATGATGATGCGCCGCTACAACCGCGAGCGCGTCGTGGTTTACAACACCTTCCAGCTCTACCGCATCGACCGCCTGGAATATTTGATGAAATCCTATGACCGCAGCCGGCAAGCGGGTTATCTGCTCGGAGCCAAACTGGTGCGCGGCGCCTACATGGAAAAAGAGCGAGAGCGTGCCAATGAAATGGGCTATCCCTCTCCCATCCATCCCACCAAAGAAGCCACCGATCACGATTTCGACATGGCCGTTCGCTTCTGCGTGGACCACTACGAACACATTGCCCTGTGCAATGCCACCCACAACGAAAAGAGCAATTACCTCATGGCCCAGCTCATCGCCGAACGCAACCTCCCGCGCAACCACCCGCATCTGAACTTTTGCCAACTCTACGGCATGAGCGACCACATCACCTTCAACCTCGCCAAGGCCGGATTCAACGTCGCCAAGTACGTCGTCTTTGGCCCTGTGCGCACCGTCATTCCCTACCTCATTCGCCGTACCAGGGAAAACACCTCCGTCACTGGTGACATGAGCCGCGAACTCGCCATCGTCACCAAGGAGGTCAAACGTCGGGGCCTGCGCTAATCCCTCCTTTTCTACCCGTTTACCCCCTGGCCTTTCACATTTGCCAATGGAATTGGAGAGCTTTGAAGCCAAACCCAAACAAAAAGGATATGCGAATTACCATTTTTGGCGCTACGGGTATGGTTGGGCGTCACCTCATCGACAGGGCACTGGCCCATGGCCATCAAGTCAGGGCCTTTGGACGAAACGTATTTTCCAAACTCTCCACCGAGCGCAAGGACCTCGAACTCATGAAGGGTTACTTGTTCGACGATGACGACGTGCATGCCGCGCTCGAGGGCGCCGATGCCGTGCTTTCTGCCCTCGGCGGCGCCATGGATGGCGTGGACAAAACCCGCTCGCTCGGCATGAAGCACATCGTAAAGAACATGGAAAAATTGGGCGTGAAGCGAATCGTTGCCGTCGGTGGCATGGGCTTACTCGATGCCCCCGACGGGCGGATGCTCTACGAAACGCCTTCGTTTCCTGCCCAATACCGCCCCGTCACCCTCGAACACCTGGCCGCATGGATCCACTTGCGGGATTCCGACCTCGAGTGGACCTTGATGTGCCCACCCGACATCCTCGACGAACCACCTGGCTGGAAACTGAAGTTGGCATGCAATGTATTTCCAGGTGGCTTCGCCAAAGTACGAGCCGGCGATTTGGCCGAAAGCATGGTCACAGAACTGATGGACCCCAAATTCAAATTCTGCCGCGTAGGCCTGGGCAGCGAAAAACAATGAGACCCCTTGCCGATAGAATGCGCCCGCAAACGCTGGACGACTACGTAGGGCAAGAACACCTCGTAGGGCCAGGTGCCGTTTTGCGCAAAGCCATCGAAAGTGGCCAGTTGCCCAGCATGATCCTTTGGGGGCCACCTGGGGTGGGCAAGACCACCTTGGCCGGCATCATCGCAAACGAGCTCAAAAGGCCTTTCCACGTGCTGAGCGCCATCCAATCCGGCGTGAAAGACGTCAGGGAGGTCATAGAAAAAGCCCGCGGCCAGCGCTTCTTTACCGCACCCAACCCCATTCTGTTCATCGACGAAATCCATCGTTTCAGCAAAGCGCAGCAAGATTCCCTCCTTGGTGCCGTGGAGAAGGGCATCGTCACCCTTATTGGAGCCACGACGGAAAATCCCAGTTTCGAAGTGATACCGGCCCTTTTGTCCAGGTGTCAGGTCTATGTGCTCAAACCCTTGACCGAATCTCAGCTGCTCGAGCTGGCTCGGCGGGCCCTCACCCAGGACGAGTACTTGCGCGAGCTGGACATCCACCTCGACGAAACCGCCGCCCTGTTGCGCTTCTCGGGTGGCGATGCCCGCAAACTGTACAACGCCCTCGAGTTGGTGGCAGGCCTGGCACGCCCCGGCACTCCGCTGCACATCACCGATGCACTCCTCACCGAGGCCATCCAGCAAAACCTGGCTCGCTACGACAAAGGCGGCGAAATGCACTACGACATCGTCAGTGCCTTCATCAAGTCCATTCGCGGCAGCGACCCCCATGCGGCCGTGTATTGGCTGGCGAGAATGCTCGAAGGGGGCGAAGACATCGAATTCATCGCTCGCCGCATGATCATTGCAGCCGCTGAAGACATCGGGCTGGCCAATCCAAATGCCTTGCTCATGGCCACCACCTGCATGGACGCCATCCGCATGGTGGGCATGCCCGAAGCAAGGATCATCCTATCACAGGCTGCCATCTACCTGGCCACCTCTCCCAAAAGCAACAGTGCCTATTTGGCCATAGGGGCGGCCCAAGATCTCGTCAGGAAGACCGGCAACCTGCCCGTACCCCTCCACCTGCGCAACGCCCCTACCGATTTGATGAAAGACATGGGCTATGGCAAAGACTACCGCTACGCCCACGACTTTGAACAAAACTTCGTCGAACAAGAATACCTGCCAGCCCAAATCGCCGGCACGACGCTCTACCGCCCTGGAGAAAACCCGCCCGAACAACGCATCCGCGAGTGGTTGATCAAAAAATGGAAAAACAAATACAAAGGCTGAAGTCACACATTCTGAAGAATAGCGAACGGCTGCAACATCTCCTTTCCGACCTTTGGCACAATGCTTGTCCAAGCAGGGTCATCCTCCCCCGATGATCCAGAACCTCTGAAATTCCCATCTACACGGATCCCCCAATCATGGATACCTGCCGAAGCCGTCGGCTCCGCAGGTCATTAAACACGATGCTGTGCAAAACATGGACAAATACGACCCGGAGGAATTTGCAGGCCTCAGCCAATCCTTCTCTCCGCTCAGACACCCTGTTGGGCACCTTCATGTTTGCCACATTGTTGCCATTACCCCCCCTGCGCGACTGAACGCCGTGCCGGCATGTGCGTGCCGGTAGGATGCAATTTCGAATCGTGAATTTCCCCACCCCCCCTGACAGGCGGATGCTGCCTGACTGTCCAAGATAAATTTTGGGTTTATAGTGTTTTTTCGGGCTGGTGCCGGCCACGCTGCCTTGCAGGTGGCCGGTAAATGCCCTTTTTCAGGTACTGGCTCCGATGGCACTTACCCGGTCTGTACTCACAATCGATCATTCTCAAAATCGCAGACTTATGCACAAATCCTACATTTACCCTAAGCTGATCCTCCTGGTGATGTGTGTGGTCATGAGCGCTTCGGGAGCCTATGCCCAGTTGGAGTTGAAGCTCCAGTTGCTCGATGATTCCACCTGGGGTGTGTTCGTGCGACCTGACACGACCATCAATCCTACGACATCGACGATTACCGGATCCGGCCAGGTTACCCTCGTGGCTCCTACAGGATTTACCTACACCGGATTCACCAATGTGAGCGGTACCTGGATAGAAAACGCCAGGGTAAACTCACCACCTGAAAACCCTGGTCGAGATTACATCTCATTTGGTTTTCAAACCGACAACCCGCAGATAATCTATCAAGCCGGGAGCGAAACCCTGCTGTTCAAATTCAAACGAACGGGGGCCTGTCCTGACACCTTGTATTTGATCGAAAACGGTGTGGACCCCTTCGACCAACAACCCAACTCCGCCAACTCCAACCCCGGCAACGACCTCTCCGTCGTTGACTACGGGGCCAACGAGTATTATTACTATTCGAGAAACTATGCCCTTTCGGCCTGGAGCTGCCACGATTGCGATAACGATGGCATCCTCAATGGCCTGGAAGACACCAATGGCGACGGTATGTGGACGGAAGGGGAAGACGTCTCAAACCTGTGTGATCCTTGCGACCCCATTCACGTCGAGACGGCGGAACTCGATTACGTCGGCGGGTTCAACACGATATGCGCCGGCGATGCAGTAGATACCGCTTATTTGGTCGTCACCATCGATGGTGGTTGGGTGCCCTACACGGTCATCATCACGGATGGCACGAACAACGACACCATTCCCGATTTCCGAAGCGGTGACTCCATCGCCGTGGTACCCAACGTGAGCACCAACTACACACTCGTCACGGTCATAGACTCTTTCAATTGCGAGATACATCCCGACTCCATGGTAGGCAATATACCTATCGTGGTGGAAGGTCCCATTTCCTTTACGGATCATCCCGACGACGTCACAGAGTGTTCCGGCAATGGAACGACATTCTCGGTGGCGGCAACCAACGCGGGAGCGGGGACGATCTTTTACAACTGGCAGGTCAACAGCGGCTCTGGCTGGGTGGATATCTCCAACGGTACCCCCTACAGCAATGCCACCACACCAACACTCACGATCAGCAACGTGGCCGGCCTCCACGGCTACCAGTACAGGGCCAAGATATACACGAGCGTCTGCGATACGGTGTACTCCAACCCGGCCACCCTCAGTGTGGAAGGGCCCATTTCAGTGACGCAAAACCCGACGAACAAAACCATTTGCGACGGAGGGAATACCACCTTTAATGCAGCTGCCCTCAATGCAGGAGCCGTTGGCACTTTGTATTACCAATGGCAGGTCAATTCGGGCAGCGGCTGGGTGGACCTGACCAATACGGCACCTTACAGCGGTGTGACCACCACCACCCTGACCCTTACCGGCGCCACCGTGGCCCTCGACAGCAACCTGTACCGGCTGAAAATCTATACCGGCGAGTGTGATACCATCTATACCAACTCGGCCATGCTCGACATCGAAGGTCCCCTGACCATCACCGATCACCCCGATGACGTGTCGAACTGCGCTGGCAACGAGGTCTTTTTCTCCATCGCCTTCACCAATGGTGGTGGCCCGATCAGCGGGGTGAACATCCAATGGCAAGTCAATAATGGTAGCGGCTGGACAGACCTGGCAGATGCACCGCCCTACAACGGTGTGCAGACCGACACCCTGGCCATTACCAACGTCATTGGTCTCGACGGCTATCAGTACCGGGCCTACATCAAAACAGGCCAATGCTCGGCTGTCTATTCCAACGCCGCTACCCTGAGCGTCAACGGCAACGCCTCCTTCTCCGATCATCCAGACGACATCACCGTATGTGCCGGTGAGGATACCATTTTCGTGGCCAAAGCCTCCATTCCACAGGGGTCGTTCTCTTACAACTGGCAAGTGAGCTTCGACAACGGCCTCACTTGGGTGAACCTCAGCGACACCCTCACGGTGGACTCCGTGGCCCCGACGGGTGACACCCTGTTCATCAGCGATGTGTCTGGCATGTATAACTATCGCTTCAGGGCACAGGCGGTATCCTCCAGTTGCGACCCGGTCAACTCCAATGAGGCACGACTGACCGTAGAGGGGCCCCTGTCCGTTACTTCGCATCCCGCCGATCAAAGCCTGTGTGCAGGTGAGTCGGTACTCATCAGCGCCGTTATCGACAACCCGGGCGGAACCACGAACTACCGCTGGGAAGTCAGTACCGACAATGGCGCCACATGGTCGAGTTTGACCAACACCAACGGTTACAATGGTACGGGCACACCCAACCTCAGCATTGCCAATACCACCGGAAAGAATGGCTACAAGTATCGCCTCAGAGCGGGAACCTCCACGTGTAATGTCATTTACACAAACCCAATGACGCTCACCGTGGAGGGTCCGCTGACGGTGACCAGCCACCCGGTTGCCGTGACCACCTGTGCTGGTGAAAGCGCCAGCTTCAGTGCCACTGTAAACAATGCAGCCGCTGGCACCATGAGCTATGTGTGGCAAGAGAGCACCGACGGAGGCTCCTCCTGGAACAACCTCTCCGACGGTGGCGTGTACAGCGGTACTACCACCACCACGCTCAACATTTCCGATGTGTCTGGTCTGTACGGTCGCTGCTACCGCCTGCGCACCACGACCAGTGAATGCTCCGAGGTGTTCACCAACCAGGCCTGCCTCACCGTGGAAGGTCCATTGACGATCACGGATCAGCCCGACACAGTGTACCAATGCTCCGGCGAACCGGTTTACTTCATCGTGGGTGTGACCAACGGCTCGCTCGACAACCCGAACACTTTCTATCAGTGGGAAGAAAGCACCAACGGGACGACCTGGACGCCACTCGCCAACGACGCCGTGTACAACGGCGTGAAGAGCGACACGCTCAGCATCGCCAACACCACTGGTAAAGACAACAACCTCTACCGCGTCAAAATCTGGACAGGAACCTGCGACACCCTCATCTCCAATATAGCACAGCTGCTCATCGAGGGTCCGATCACCGTGACCGACGAACCCGATAACGTCGTGCAATGCTCGGGCTCTGGCGCCACATTCCAGGCCACCATCTCCAACGCAGGCCTCGGCACCCTTCACTACCAATGGGAGCAATCCTGCGACGACGGAGTGACCTGGACTGGCCTGACAGACGGTGGCGTTTACTCAGGCACCACCACAACCACACTCGTCATCAATGACGTGGCCGGACTCGACAGCTGCCGCTTCCGCCTGCGGTACTACACCGACAACTGTGTCAGCGACTACACCAACTACGCTACGCTGATCGTAGAAGGCCCCATCACGATCGATGTAGGCGGCCAGCCTCAATCGGTCACGGCCTGCTCCAACGAAACGGTCAATTTCGGGGTGAGCGCCACCAATACCGGTTCTGGCCAGATCAGCTATCAGTGGCAAATAAAGTCGGGCTCCAGCTGGGTCAACCTGACGAACAACAGCGTCTATAACGGTGTGCAATCGTCGAACCTGAGCGTGGTGGCCTCCGGCCTCAACGGCAAGTGCTACCGGGTGCTCATCCAAACAGCTACCTGTTCGACTGTCGCTTCTGATTCCGCTTGCCTCACCGTAGAAGGCCCCATCAGCTTCACTGACCATCCCGACGACATCACCCAATGCTCCGGTGAGTCGGTCATTTTCGTCGGTGCAGCCAATGTAGCCGCCGGCACCAGTGGTACCATCTCTTACCAATGGCAGGTGTCGAGCGATGGATTGAACTGGACTGACCTGGCCAATACGGCACCCTACAGTGGAGTGACCAACGACACCCTTACCATCAGCGATGTGGCTGGTCTGAATGGCTTGCGCTACAGGCTGACGGCTCGAACTGCCGAATGTCAACCAGTCAACTCCAACCCGGCACGCCTCACCGTAGAAGGTCCGCTGACAGTGACCAGCAACCCCAGCGACTGGAGCACCTGCTCCGACAAAGAGGCATTCTTTGCCGCCAAGGTGACCAACCCCGGACAAGGCGTGGTCAAGTACCAGTGGCAAGTCAGTACCGACGGTGGTAATACCTGGGCCAACATCGACAACGACAGCATCTATAACGGTACGAAGACCGATACCCTCAGCATCAGTCCTGTGGCTGGTAAAGGTGGCTACATGTACAAGCTGCTCGCCTGGTCTGGCACTTGCGACACAGTGGAAACTGCGGCCGCCACACTCTATGTCGAAGGTCCGCTGGAATTCACCACCGAGCCGCTCGACACCACGGTTTGCGCGGGTGAACCGGCCAACTTCGTCGTCGTGGTGGACAACCAGGGCCTCGGCACGGTGCAATACCAGTGGCAGCGCAGCACCAACGGCGGTGTAACCTGGACCAACCTGACAAACACCGGCGTATTCAGTGGCGTGACCACCAACACGCTCAACATCAGCAACACCACCGACCTTTACAACCAGAAATTCCGCTGTCGAGTGAGGACGGCCAACTGCGAGTGGGTGGCCTCCACCAATGCCACCTTGTTCGTTCAGGGCCCCATCACCATCAGTGCACAGCCCACCGATGCCACCGTTTGCTCCAACATAGGCCACCTGTTCACCACCACGGTGACCAACCCCGGTGCAGGTGTGCTGTCGCTGCAGTGGCAGGTCAGTACCGATGGCGGAACCACCTGGACCAACCTGTCCAATGGACCTATCGGCAACGGCGGCACCTACCAGGGCGTCAAAACCGAGGACCTCGACATCAGCCTGGTGGAAGGCCTCAACGGTTACAAGTACCGCCTATTCATCACCACCAGCGAGTGTAGCGACACCTCTCAAGTCGTCACACTCACCGTGCTCGATGCTTGTACCACGGGTACCTGCGACTTCGACCTCGACGGCATCATCAACGATACCGACCCGGACGACGACAACGACCAGGTGACCGACTACTGGGAAGACTGGATGACTCTCCACAACACCCTCGATGGATGGAATTACCTCGATTCCAACGGTGATACGCTCTTCTACAGCAATTGTGATCAGGATAGCGACAATGACGGCATCCCCGACAACCAGGAAGACCCCGACGGTGACAACATCAACAACGGGGAAGAAACCGACGGCGACGGCGTCTTCGACGGTAACCCACTCGACCCCTGTGACCCCGTGCTCGGCCCAACCTGTATCGGCATCAACATTGCCATCAAGGTGCGCCTCCAAGGTGCCCTCATGACGGCCGGCTCCGATACGCTCATGCAGGACCACCTCCGGGAAAAGGCCTATCTGCCTGCCTCAGAACCCTATGAGGACATGCAGTACTTCAGCCACACGGGAGGAGGTGGCGGAGAGGTTGTCTCCGACAGCGCCACGGTCTTCGGCGTCACAGGGCCCGATGCCATCATCGACTGGGTGTTCATCGAACTGCGCAGCTCCACCAACCTCGACAGTGTGGTCTATACCAGATCGGCGCTGTTGCAGGCCGACGGCGACGTGGTGGACGTGGACGGCAACAGCGTGCTCAGCTTCCCCAGCGCCAATGCCGGCTCGTTCTACGTCGTGGTGCGTCACCGCAACCACCTCGGCATCATGACCGCCGAAGCCCTCGACCTCAGCCCCATCGTCCAGGAGGTGGATTTCACAGATCCAGACTTCCTCACCAATGGAGTCTATGCGCAGAATACCGTGCAAGGCAAGCCTGCCATGTGGGCAGGAGACCTCAACAGCGACGGTCGTAGCATCTACCAAGGTCCCGGCAACGACGTGAATAAACTTTTCACGACCGTCGTGAGCGATCCTGGAAACACAAGCTTCATCGCCAACTACATCAGTACTGGCTACTTGACAGCTGACATCGACCTCGATGGCAGGGCCATCTACCAGGGTCCGGGCAACGACAGGGCCAAGGTGCTCTTCAACGTCATCCTGGCCTACCCGGCCAACGGTAGTAACCTCGCCAACTATGTCATACTCGAACAGCTCCCCTGATACGGGAGTGCATGAACCAACCGACTCGGCTCAAAGCCTCTCCGCCCCGCGGAGGGGCTTTCTTTTTGGGTGATGGACGTGACGGGCGTGACGGGCGTGACAGACGTGACGGGCGTGACAGACGTGACAGGCGTGACGAACGTGACGGGCGTGACGGGTGTGACGAACGTGACGGGCGTGACGGGCGTGACAAACGTGACGAACGTGATGGGCGTGACGGGCGTGACGGGCGTGACAGACGTGACGGGCGTGACGGGCGTGACGGACGTGATGGGCGTGAGGGGCGACCCGCTCAGTTCCTCGATTCCTGCCTGCCTGCCTGCCTGTCGGCAGACAGGTCGGCAGGCAGGCAGGAAATCCTCATATCCTCCCTGCCTGCCTGTCCGGCCCGTCTGTCCAGCCCGTCTGTTCAGCCGGACAGGCCGGACAGGCGGCCAGACGGGGCGGCAGACAGGATATCCTCACATCCTCATTCGCCGGCGCTTTAATGCTTGGTTTCGGACAAGTTTACGAGGAAATAACCCACGGGGGTCGAAAGAAGGGTTAACCTTGCAACACCACCATAAATACCGCTGCATGGAACTCGAAAAATTGGAAAAAGCCCTCCGGGAAAAGAACGTCGAGGTGGAAGTACCCGAAAGCGACCTGGCCTATTTGCGCAAGCCTGGGCCCTATGTGTGTGTGGCCAATACGGCCCTGAGCGACGTCGATGACATGGTGTTGATGTACCTGTTCGCGCGGGCAGGCATAGAGGGGCGCATCTTGTCGCGCAAACAAAAGGCCCCAAAGGATTTCCACCCGTTTTATCTGCCGGTGAAGTACAACCTGCTGCAGGGCGACCAGTACGTCAACGAGGTATTCAAGGTGCTGCGCAAATGCCGCGACCAGGGAGTGAACACGGCCTTGTCGTTGAATTTTTCCGACACCCGCATGGATGCGCTGCTGCGCCAACGGCTTTTCAAGCGTCTGATGAAGGCATTGCTGAAGTTGAAAGTGCCCATCATACCCGTGCGCATACAAACGCCTTTTCCGGGATTCGTCCAACCCGGCTTGGGGGCGAGGCTCGTGCAACGCAAGCGAGAGGAGCCTTACCGCATCGACGTTCGCATTGGTGCACCCATCGGAGTGGAAGAGCAGGCGCTCTTCGCCAAACCTGCCCGCTTCAGGAGGTACTTGCAATCGCGGATTTACTGCCTGGGGACCCGCCTGGAATTGCGCAAGGTGTTCTTCAACCCCCTTTCCAGCGGCGAAGGCCAAACAGCCCCCCTAGCCGAGCCCATACCAGCAGAGGTCATCAGCAGTGAAATTGAAAAATTGCATTTCGGCAACCTGATAGCCTCACAGGGCGATTTCGACATCTACGTGGCAACCGCCGCAGAAATTCCGGAAACGCTCAAGGAAATTGGCCGTTTGCGGGAGCTGACCTTCAGGGAAGTGGGCGAGGGAACGGGCAAGGCTCGCGACCTGGACGAATACGACGTGTACTATCGCCAGCTCATCTTGTGGAACCGCAAAGACAAGCGCGTGGCGGGTGGGTACCGCATGGGGCTGGGCGACGAAATCTTCGCCCGCTACGGCCCCGATGGTTTCTACGTGTCGAGCCTTTTCAAGGTAAAGCCCTGCTTTCATCCCGTGATGCAAAAGGCCGTGGAGCTGGGGCGGTCCTACGTGGTGCCAGACTACCAGCGCCAGCGCCTGCCACTTTTTCTGCTCTGGAAGGGCATCCTCCACTTTTTGCTGCAAAACCCGCACTACCGCTATCTCTACGGGCCGGTCAGCATCAGCAAATACTACTCGAACATCTCGCGCAGCCTCATCGTGGCTTTCATCAAAAAACACTTTTTCAACCACGAGCTGGCGGCATGTCTCAAGCCGCGCAAACCTTTCCGTTTCAAGCCCGACAAGGTGGATGTGGACTTGCTGACCGAGGGCCTCAGCGACAACATCCAAAGCCTGGACAACCTGATCGAAACCATCGAACCCGACCACATCCGCCTGCCCGTGCTGGTACGACAATACCTGAAACTCAATGCCCGCTTCATCAGCTTCAACGTGGACCCCAACTTCAGCGACGTCCTGGACGGTTTCATCATCCTCGACTTGCAGGAGGTGCCGGTGGAAATGATCGAGGCACTCAAACGCGAGGGCCACTGAGGCTGAACAGCGAAGCTTTTGGGCTTTTGGCACCAGCTTGCATCTTTGCACTCCACCAAAGCAACCGCGACCAATGAGAAAATTGAGAGCCGTCTATCGGGCCATCGGGTTGGCCTTGCTCACCTGGTGGTGTCTGACGCCGGTGCTATGGCGCTGGTTGTGGGGCCGCTACGACGTTTGGCACGCCCTCGAGGTGCGCCGCCGTTGGGCCGGCAAAGCCCTGCGTTTCATCGGCGTGCGGGTGCAAGCCACGGGCAAGCCCCCGGTCAAAGGCCCCATTCTTTACATCGGCAACCACCGCTCCTACATCGACCCCATCGTGGCGCTGACGGAGATTCCTGCCTGGCCGGTGGCCAAGGCCGAAGTGGCCAGCTGGCCCGTGTTCGGTTTTGCAGCCAAAATGACTGGCATCCTCTACGTGAAGCGGGAGGATCGCAACAGCAGGGCCGCCACCTTGCAGGCCATAGACCGGCTCTTCGAGCAAGGCCACAGCGTGCTCATTTACCCCGAAGGCACCACCCACACCGAACCGCTCACCAGGCCATTCCGACCCGGCACTTTCAAGCTGGCCGCCGCAAGAGGCATCCCCGTGGTGCCCATCGCCATCCATTACCCCGACCCCGAAGATGCTTGGGTGGGCAGCCAACGATTCCTGCCCCACTTTCTGAGGACTTTCGGCAAAAAGCACATCGATGTGTACATCGCCTTTGGCCAGGCCATCTACCATGACGACCACCAGGAACTCATGAAGGAATCGAAGCAATGGATCGACGAGTGGCTGAGCCGCTGGCAAGGAGCCATGGAATCGCAACCAAAGGCAGTGACCTCTCGGGCTGCTTCCCAGAATTCTTGACTACTTTTTTTTAAAAAAAACACCACGCCATGAGGGCAAGGAGGCTGATTTTCCTGCTTTTGACGCTGATGCTCGGCACCGCACTCGCTGCGCAGCAACGCCGATTCGATGCCGGCTTGCTCTTCGGTCTCAACGCCTCCCAAATTCTGGGCGACGACTCGGGAGGCTACAACAAACTCGGCCTGCAGGGCGGGTTGCGCGGCATCGCCCACCTGGCTGAAAAGGCGGACCTCTACCTGGAGCTGACGTATTCCCAAAGGGGTTCCTACCAAAAGGAGGGCTCGCCGGTGTGCTTCGACGGCAGTCTCAAAATAAATCTCCAATACGTGGAAGTGCCGGTGGTGCTGGCCTACCGCGACTGGTATATCGAAGACGACGACTACTACAAAGTGGCAGCCAACATAGGCTTTTCCTACGGGCGCCTGCTCTCCGCTTCGGCACAGGGCTCCTGCCACGATGATCTGGTGGACCAGTTCAACAAAAACGACTTCAGCTTCACCATCGGCGCCGAATACTACACCAGCCCGAAATGGTCTTTCGGCGTGCGCTGGAGCAAGTCTTTCAACCTCCTCTACAACAACGAGAACAATCCCGGCCGCAACTCCCTACGCGGGTTCTTTCTGTCCTTTCGCTCGGTTTATTCTTTTGGGAAATGACGATCCCGGAGGGCTTCCTCACCGGTCCTCGCCGCTTTGCTTTCTCCAGGCGTGCACCAGCATGATGACCCTGTCGTAGTTTTTCAGGCCGTCGGATATGCCCTGGGCGTGGAGGTAGGCGGTATAGGCGGCGTCGCGTACGGCGGGCAGGATATCGGGATAGCGATCGATGGCCTCGCGAATGGCTTCGAGGTCGCGGTGTATACCTTCGGGCAGGGCTGCCGCCAGTTCTTCGAAGCAAAGTGGATCGGCCTGGCGGTAATCCGCCGCCACATAGCGCCAATAATACAGCGCTCCCACATACCGCAGGAAGGGATCGGTGGAGCGGCGACAAGTGAGCCAGGCCAGGAAGTTGCACGTACCCTCTCCGCCAAAGCCATAGCCGTGGCCCATTTCGTGCACCATCACGAAAGGCAGTTGCAGGTCGTGCAGTCCAGGGTCCACATGGCCCTCGCCCACGAACGGGATGTACACCCCGGCGGTGCTGATGCGCAACAACAATCCCCGAGGGAAGAGCATCCGCGTGCGCACGCGTCCGCTAACCGGATAGCCCCACTCGGCGAGGAGTTCCTTCAACCCGGCACGCAAACGGGGTTCCCAGTTTCGCACTGGAATGGGTGAGCACACCACCTCGCCCTCAGGCACATCCAGCGCTTGCCGGGCTGCGACGGCTTCGGCGGTGGCAAGCTCCATTTCTCGCCTGAGCTCGTCGAGGCCGAGCGGTACTGGCGACAGCCCCACTTGCTCCTCGAGCGGCACCCGGTCGTAGTTGAAGCCCCACAGCAACAAAAACAGAAACACAACCGCTCCACAGAAGGCCAGCACACCATGAGCTGCCCGCAACCATTGGCGCCAGTCGCTCCATTTTGCCAAAGAGAAATTTTTGAGAAAAAAGAAAAGCCACAGCAGCAGCCCCCCTGCCAACAAATACACGGCTGCAAAGGGTAGCCATCCGGTCAGCAGGTCGAAACCCCGTCTGATCAACGGGAAAAGCCCTCTGGCATACCAGCTTTCGATGACGTCGGGAGAGGCCAGATGCCTGCACAACAGCGCAAGGCCTCCCAATGCGATCCAGAGGTTTCTCAGGTGAAATCGGGTCATGGACGTTTGTGAAAAGTCATTTGAATGCTGCCCCCCATGGCCGTTATTGGCTCCCGCTTTGGCAGCCGTTCCAGCAATCTGACGAGCGATTAAAAATCGATTAGAAATGGTTTTGACGAAGTGCGAAATTACTGGGCTGAAGCAATTTTGACTTTCTCCAGAGCCGCCACCCCGAGCTTCGGGTACGCGCTTTGCCACATCTGTTGCACCTGGTATATCGCTCTTGGCCAAAACCTTTGAATCATGAACGCACCCATCATGTACGCCAACGAGCGACTCCTCGATGAACGCCTCAGCGTTACTGCCCCCGGTCGCATCAACCTCATCGGTGAACACACCGACTACAGCGGCGGATTCGTCCTGCCGGCTACCATCGACCGCAACATCTGGTTCTCCGCCCGCCGCACCGACAACAACCGCTTCGTGGCCCATTCCATCGACCTGGAGCAGCGCATCCAATTCTCCACCGACATTGACGAGGTGAATGCCAACGGTTGGGCGCGCTATTTCCAGGCCGCCTTGCTGGCCTTGCGCGAAGCCGGCAAGCAAGTGGGCGGTGTGCACGTGCTTTTCAGCAGCGACCTGCCCATCGGCGCAGGGCTGTCCTCTTCGGCCGCCTTGACCTGTGGATTGATCTACGCCCTCGATGCGCTCCACGACTGGGGCCTGTCTTCCAAAACCATGGCCCTGCTTGCCCAGCGAGCCGAACACCTCACTGGCGTGCGTTGCGGTATCATGGATCAGTTTACCGTCATGCACGGTCGCCGCAATCACTTCCTGCTGCTCGATTGCCACGACCTCTCATTCGACTACGTCCCTTTCAACAGCGGCGACTACCGGTTGGTGCTCATCAACTCCATGGTGCATCACGAGCTGGCCAGCTCTGCCTACAACGAGCGCCGCGCCACTTGTGAGCGCGCCATGGAGCTCATCCGAAGCCGACACTCCGAAATCACGCTGCTGAGAAAGGCCGCCAAGGTCCTACCGGCCCTCCGCAGTGAACTCGGCGACGACTACGAAAAAATCGCCTTTGTCGTCGAAGAAAACCGCCGCGTGCTCGATGCCGCCAAAGCGCTAAAGGCCGGTGACATGCACGCCCTGGGACAGCTCATGTACCAGTCGCATGAAGGCCTTAGCCGACAGTATCAAGTGAGCTGTGCAGAACTGGACCTGCTCGTAGAACTCGCTCGCCACTGCGAAGGGGTGCTCGGCGCCCGCATGATGGGCGGCGGGTTTGGTGGCTGCACCATCAACCTCATCCACAAGGATCACATCTACCCCGCCATGCGCTGGATCACCCGCCAATACGAAGCCCGCACCGGCATCGAGCCCCGGGTGTACGAAATCCAAATCGACGATGGTATCAGAAAGGCGATGAGGAAGAGGAGTTGAAAAGTTGAGGATTTGAGGATTTGAGGATATGAGGATTTGAGGATATCCTGCCTGTCTGTCTGCCGCCAGGCAGGGAGGATTTGAGGATTTGAGGATTTGAGCGCACTGCAAAAAGGCACTGTAGTGCAAAAGTTAGAAAGCTCACTCCTGACAGCACTTCGAGTGCTGTCAGGAGTACAATGTTCAACCCCTCAAAACCAAGGCTTTAGCGCGGGCCAAACTTCACTCAAACAACGGAACTTACGCTAACTCCAATAGAAAATGACTTTTTACAGTGGACTCAGGATATGAGGATTTCCTGCCTGCCTGGCGTTAGACAGGTCTGCCGCCCCGTCTGGCCGCCTGTCCGGCCTGTCCGGCTGAACAGACGGGCTGGACAGACGGGCCGGACAGGCAGGCAGGGAGGATTTGAGGATTTGAGGAATTGAAGTCAATTACCAACTGCCAACTGACAATCGACAACTGTCAACTGAGAGAAGCATCGGGCGGGAGCCGTTCAGGTACAGCGGATCAAAGCGGCATGCGGGCCTGGGGAAACCGATATTCGGGAGGCAGCTCGCTGCGGTGGTGAATCATGAGGCAATATGGTTCACAGCCGTTGGCGGGTTGGAGTTCTTCCAGGCTTGCGGGCTTTCGACCCGACATATCGACGGAGGCGGGGCGCGGGGCTTGCCACCACCAAAGTGCAGCGAGTAACGCAGCGAGCGAGGCGGCCGCAACGAGCCAGCGCCTGGAAGACAGCCATGCGCTGCGAGGTCGTGTCTGATCGAGTCGGCGCTCGAGGAGCTGCCAGGCTTCGGGCCGCGGCTTCAGCCGCATGTTCCTTGCATTTTCCCTGAATGCTTTTTCCATTTCGTTCATTTTCTTTCCGCATTTAACCAACCGAATTAATCCGGGTCTGCTGCAAAAGTGCTTTGGGTTAGGGGGGCATGGGTCAGTTCTTCTCGTCCATTGTCCACTGCTCACTGCCTTCCTCGGCGGCTCGCAGGCTCAGGCGAAATTCTCAGCCTGCATCACCTGTCAGTTTCACGTGCCATGGCCGGGCTTGTGGATACCCAGCCGCGAGGCCAACAGCTCCGTCAGGCGGGCGCGGGCGAGCAAGTATTGGGATTTTGAGGTATTGATGCTGATGCCGAGCAGCTCCGCAATTTCGCGATGCTTGTAGCCCTCGATGGCGTAGAGGTTGAACACGGTGCGGTAGCCGCTGGGCAGTTCGTCGAGCAATGCCAGGATTTGCTCGGTCTGGAGTCGAGAAACCACGGAGGGCTCCGCGGTGATTTCACGGCGGTCGGTGATTTCAGCCGAAAAGCGCAGGGGGTCTTTGCGGCGTAGGAACATCAGGCATTCATTGATCATGATGCGGCGGATCCACCCTTCGAAGCTTCCCTCCCCCTTGTAGGAATCGAGCTTGTGGAACACTTTCCAGAACCCTTCGATCATGACGTCTTCGGCATCTTCGAGCGTGCCCACGTAGCGACGGCACACGGCCAGCATCAGCGGGGCGTACTGCTCGTACAGCTCCCGTTGGGCTTTGCGCTCTCCACGCAGACAGGCTTCTACGAGTTCCTTTTCGCTCATGTCCGAAGGACGTTGGTGGGTCCGGAAGTCCCGGGTTATTGCCGAGAACGCCGCCAAGATGCAACGGCGGCCCTCCATGGTGCAAGGATGGGGAAAATAAGCTGTTCGGTCGGTCGTACTTGTGGCAGAAGCAGCTTTTCCCCTGTTGGTCTTCATTCGGCCGATCAGCTTGGCCAAAACCGCCTCCAAGCAACCAAAGACCTCTGACAAAGCCTAACTTCGCCCCTTCAATTTCGCAGGATATGACCCTTTATCCCCGGCTGTTGTGTGGCACGGCTTTGTTTTCGCTGCTTTTGGCAGCGTCGGCAGCTGCACAACGGGTATGGCATGCCGGGTTGGAATTCCAAGCCTACCCCACGGGGCTCATCCCCGGCGTGCAAGTCGAACGGCTGTTCGGAGCACGTTCGGCCCTGCACCTGCGCATCGGGTACCAGCACATACGCCACGGCGACGCCGGCCGCCACGATGACGAACGCGGCCATGGGTGGGGCGTTACCCTCGGCTGCCGGAGATTTCAGCGCCAAAAGGCTGCCGGGTGGTTTGCCGGCTTGCGCTCCGACGTGTGGTTCAACACCATCGACTGGACCGACAACCCCGGCATGCCCACCGAAATACAAGGCACCACGAAGATTACCGTACTGCAACCCACCGTAGAGGGTGGTTATGCATTCACAGGCAAAGGTGGCTGGTTCGTCGCCCCCGCCCTGGCCTTTGGCTATGAGATGAACGTGCGCACCGAAGGCAGCCCCACGGGAGAAGGATTCATCTTGCTCGCTGGCATCCGCGGTGGGGTTGCTTTGGGCGGGGAAAAATGAGGACCTGCCTCCGTTGCAAGGCCTGTCGGCCGCGGCCGGTGCCAATGGCGGGGCTGGCTGCCCCTCGCAACGCCAGCTTCACATTTCAGCGCACTTCAAGTGCTGTCAAACGAAGGCAAGCATCATTCATCAACTACCAACTATGGACTATTTTAAAGAATCACTCATCCTGCACCAGCGCCTCAAAGGCAAGATTCGCGTGACGCCCAAGATCGATGTGCGCACTACCGAAGAGCTGGCGCTGGTCTATTCGCCGGGGGTGGCAGAGCCTTGTCGGGCCATTGCCGCCGATCCGGAAAAGGTGTACGACTACACCATCAAGTGCAACACGGTGGCCATCGTCAGCGACGGCAGCGCCGTGCTGGGGTTGGGCAACATCGGCGCACGAGCCGCCATCCCCGTCATGGAGGGCAAGGCGCTGCTGTTCAAGCGTTTCGCCAACATCGATGCCTTCCCCATCTGCATCGATTCGCAGGATACCGACAAAATCGTTGAGACGGTGCAGCTCATCGCCCCCGTTTTTGGCGGTATCAACCTGGAAGACATTGCCGCTCCGCGTAGCTTCGAAGTGGAAGAGCGCCTGCAGGACCTCGGCATCCCGGTTTTCCACGACGACCAACACGGCACTGCGATCGTGGTATTGGCGGCGCTCATCAACGCCGTCAAGGTGTTGGGAAAGGATTTCACCAAACTCAAGGTGGTCATCAACGGCTCGGGAGCCGCCGGCATCGCCATCGCCAAGCTGCTCCGCTGTATTGGCCATGAAGAAGACGGCAGCTGTACGCCCGTGGCCGACGTCATCCTTTGCGACACCAAGGGCATCATCCACGCCGACCGCACCGACCTCAATGCCGCCAAACGGCAAGCACTGGCCTACACCAATCGGGAGGGCCTCGCCGGCGACCTCAAGCAGGCCCTGCGCGGCGCCGACGTGTTCATTGGGGTGAGCGTGGGCAACATCTTGACCCGCGACGACATCCGCACCATGGCCCCCGACCCCATCATCCTGGCCTTGGCCAACCCCATCCCTGAAATCATGCCCGACGAGGCTTACGCCGGCGGGGCAGCCATCGTGGGCACGGGCCGCAGCGACTTGCCCAACCAGGTCAACAACGTCCTGGGCTTCCCGGGCATCTTCCGCGGCGCCCTCGACGCCCGTGCCAAGCGCATCACGCCAGCCATGAAACTCGCCGCCGCCTACGCCATCGCCGAGCACCTGAAAAATCCGCGACGCGACTACATCATCCCTGCCTCTTTGGATGAGGCCGTCGCATGGAAGGTAGCCGACGCTGTCAGGGAAGCCGCCCTCAAAGGGCATTGATTCGCATCTTTGCCAACTCCCTTCACCAAGCCCAACATGCAACCATGATACAGATTTTCGTAACCGGTGGCACCTTCGACAAGGAGTACAACTACATCTCTGGCGGCCTGTATTTCAAGGAAACCCACGTGCCAGCCATGCTCGAGCGAGGCCGTTGCACCGTCGAGTACGACCTCAAGACCCTGATGATGGTGGACAGCCTCGACATGACCGATGCGGACCGCGAAATCATCGCCCACAACTGCATGCGTTGCCCCTATGACAAAATCCTCATCACCCACGGCACGGACACGATGGTCAAGACGGCCGCTTACCTGCACGCCAAGGGGGTGCGCGACAAAACCATCGTCCTCACGGGTGCCATGATACCCTACGCCTTTGGCACCAGCTCCGACGGGTTCTTCAACCTCGGCAGCGCCCTGGCTTTCGTCCAAACCCTGCCCCCTGGCGTGTACGTGGTGATGAACGGAAGGTATTTCCACTGGAACCGCGTGCGCAAAAACCCCAAAACCGGTTTTTTCGAAGAAATCCCGGAAGAGGAATCTGCAACCACCCCTTGAAAACTTACTCACATGATCCTACCAGACGCTACGCTGCACCTGGCCCTTCGGGCTCCCAAAGTTTTTTTTGTAAAAATGTCGGCCCAGTTGTTCGCCGTGGGGCTGGTGTTGGTCCTGTGGCCAATGAGCCCGACGGCTCTCCATGCGCAAATCAGCCCCAACCCGCACAGCGATTTTTTTGCCACGGATACCATCCAGGAGCTTCGCATCACCTTTGGCCGAGCCGACTGGCGCCAGGTGCTCGATTCTCTGGCCGTCGTAGGCCAGGGAGTGCTCGAGGGCACGGTCGAAACCAAGGGGTTCAAGTTCTTGCGCGCCGGGGTGCGCTACCTGAGCACTCCCGGCTACCGCCCTGGCGAGCAGCGCAACGGCTTCGAAATCGTGCTCAACCACGGATTCAGCGTCGCCAATTTGCAGGGTTGCCGCACCCTGCGACTGACGCCTGCGCTGCGCGACCCCAGCATGGTGCGGCAGGTGCTCGGCTATGAGATCGCGCGGCAATACATGCCTGCGCCGCGGGCCAACTATGTGAAGGTATTCGTCGATGGAGACTACTACGGCTTGCTGGTCAACGAGGAGCCCATCGAGGAACGGCCTTTCCGGGAAAAGTACTTCGGGACGGTGCAGGCTGGCCTTTTTCGCCCATATCCCGTACAGGACAAAGCCCTACCGGCTGGTTGCCGCAAGGGCATTTTCGGAAACCTGGAATTCGAGCCTTCTTTGGCTTGCTACACCTACAATTTCGCCGCCGAGCCGGGAAGCAACTTCGAAGACTTACAGGAACTGACCCGCGTGCTGGCCACCGACTCGCTGGCACTCGCCACGTGGCTGGACGTGGACCGCACCCTGTGGATGCTGGCATTCGAAAACCTTTTCCTCAACCTCAACGGCTATACGGGCCGGGGTAGTCACTATGCCCTGGTACAGGACGCTTCGGGCCGGTTCGCCCCGGTGCTGCAAGACCTCAACCTGTGTTTTGGCAGCTACAAGAACACGGGCAGGCGGTCCGATCTGTCGCTGCGAAAGCTGCCCGCGCTGCCGCCCCTGCTCCACGCCGACAATCCGCTCAAACCCCTCATTTCGCGCTTGCTTTCCGATCCTTTTTGGCGCAAGGTTTATTTCTCACACTACCAAGCCTTGTACAACGACTGGATTCGCACCGGGCGCTATGCCGAAAGGGCCCGCCAACTCCAAACACTCATCCGCGACGACCTGTCCAAAGACCCCAACTGGCCCTACTCGATGGAGGAATTCGATCAAAGCCTCGAGCGCACCATCGGCCGCCGGAGCAAAATTCCTGGCATCGTCAGCCTGATGGAACAGCGCCGGGAATTTCTCAAAACCGTACCCGAGCTGCAGGTACTGCCTCCCACTTTCGACTCCATCGCCGTGGCCCACCGCGACAGCGCCGCCGAGCGACCGCTCACCGAATACCGCATCCGCTGCCACATCGGCAATTTTCCCCAAACCGCATGGATCGTCTATCGATTCGATGGGGACGAAGACTGGTACACCACCCAGCTGCTCGACGACGGCCAGCATTTCGATGGGGAGGCAGGGGATGGTATCTTTGGCGTCGTCATCACGCCGGCAACGGTAAAAGGGCACCTGGAGTACTATTTCATGGCTTCGAACGCTGGCATGGTGGGATACTTCCCCCCCGATTACATCCACCAGCCCCTGCGCACCAGCCTGCTCCAGATCAACCAATAGCGCGCAGACCCCTCAGCTGGCCGGCTCGCTAACTCAAACGAACAAATGCAACGCCTCAAACACCTTCCGACCGTCCTCGCCACCCTGGCGGTACTTGTGCTGAGCCTCGGGTGTATCGCCTTGCCTTTCGGCGCCGAAGCCCAGGACCTCTACGACAGCACCCGCATCGTTGACATACGCATACAGTTCGACAGAAGCGACTGGCACCAGGTGCTCGACTCGATGAAAATGGCCGGCAGCAATGAACGCCTGCCAGCCACGGTGACGATCGACGGCAAGACCTTCAAACGGGTGGGCGTGCGCTACAAAGGCAACAGCTCGTTCAAAAACCCCCGCTCCAAAGGCCACCGCAAGCTGCCCTTCAACCTCAAGGCCGACGAGGAAATCAAAGACCAAACTTTCCCCGGTGGCTACAAGACCATCAAGCTGTCGAACGTCTTCCAGGATCCAAGTTTCGTGCGGGAAATCCTGTCGTATGAAATCGCCCGCACCTACATGCCTGCGTCGCGCTGCAACTTCGCCCGCGTCTGGGTCAACGACGAATATTTGGGCCTTTACAACAACACCCAAAGCGTGGACGAGGTATTCCTCGAACAGCATTTCGGCACCCACAAAGGCACATTCATCAAGTGCGACCCCGAATACGACGTCATCCGCTCCCGGCAGTACGACCATTGCCCCAGGGGCGACAAGGCGTCCCTGATGTATCTCGGCGAAGACCCCGACTGCTACAAAGGCTGGTACGAACTGGAGAGTAAATCGAACAAGGGCTGGCAGGAACTCATCGACCTGGTGCGATTGCTCAACTCCAGGCCCGAAGACATCCACACGGCCATGAACGTGGACGCCGTGCTGTGGATGCACGCATTCAACAACGTCGTCGTCAACCTCGACAGCTACATCGGCCGCTTGAGCCACAACTACTACCTCTACCGCACACCCGACAGCCTTTTCACCCCTATCGTTTGGGACATGAACATCAGCTTGGGCGGCTTCCGCTGGGACGGCGAAAAAAACGGCGAGCTCACCAATGAGGAATTGCAGACCTACAGCCTGTTCGCCCATTACAAGAGCCGCAATCCCAAGCGCCCGCTCATCACCAACCTGCTGGCCAATCCCCTGTATCGGAAAATTTACGTGGGCCATTGCCGCACCATCGTCAACGACTGGTTCGCCAATGGTGCCTGGCTTGCCCGTGCCAAGGAGGTGCAAGCCCTCATCGATGAGGCAGTCAAAAACGACCCGCACAAGCTTTACACCTACGAGGATTTCAAAAAGAATCTATACAAAACCGTTGACACTGGCCTGGGCGAGGTAATCGGTCTGGTGGAACTCTTCACCGCCCGCACCGAGTATCTGGTCAACCACCCCCTTTTCAATGGAGCCAATCCGGTCTTTCAAGCCGTGACGCACAAGGTCAGCAGCAGCGGGGTCGATTTCACCGCCCGCGTCAGGCCGGCCGAGCAAGTGTACCTGGTGTGGCGCCGCCACACTGCCGAACCATTCCACTGGGAAACCATGACACCCGCCGGTGAGCACACCTGGCAATTCCACCTCGACGAGAAAGCGGGTCTGGAGTATTACATCGTGGCCGAAGGCGACCGCCTGGCGGTCTGCTCTCCGGAAGGTGCCTCTTGGAAAACGCACAAGGTGCTTCCTCTTCGTTAAAAGCCATCCACTGCCATGCCCGTCAAAGAAGGAATCATTTTCAAGCGCCCCTGGTACCTGCCCAATGGCCACCTCGAAAGCATTTATCCGGCTGTTTTCCGCAAGGTGAATGGCTTGCCCTGGCAGCGCCAGCGACTCGAGCTGGCCGACGGCGATTTCCTCGATATCGATTGGCTGCGAAGCGGCCACGGCCGGCTCGTGGTGCTAAGCCACGGCCTCGAGGGCGAAAGCCGCCGGCAATACATGGCAGGAATGGCCCGCCTTTTCTTCGAGCATGGCTGGGACGTGCTCGCCTGGAACAACCGCTCCTGCAGTGGCGAAATGAACCGCACCCCTCGGATGTACCACCACGGCGACATAGAGGACCTGGGCACGGTGGTGCAGCATGGCATCGCTTCAGGCGATTACGAAGCAGTGGTTCTGGTGGGTTTTAGCATGGGCGGCAACCAAACCCTCAAATACCTCGGCGTGATGGGAGCCGACGTGCCGGCCCCCGTGGTCGGGGGTGTGGCTTTTTCGGCACCCACCGACCTCGAAGCTGGGGCCGCCATCCTCGACCGCCCCGAGAACATCATTTACAAGCGCCGTTTTCTCCATTACCTCTCCAGGAAGATGCGGCTAAAAGCCAAGCAATTCCCGGGGCTCATTCCGGTGGAGCGACTCAATCAGGTAAAGCATTGGCGCGAGTTCGACGAATGGTTTTCAGCCCCGCTGAACGGCTATCGCGATGCCGCCCATTTCTACCGCGAATCCAGTGCGGCCAATTTCATGGCCGGCACGCGAGTGCCCGTGCTGCTCGTGCAGGCGGCCAACGACCCCATCCTGCCCCCTGCATGCTACCCCGTCGAACTGTGCGCCAGGCACCGGCTCATCCACCTGGAAATCACACGCTACGGGGGCCACGTCGGATTTCTCCAGCAGGGCAGCCGCGACGCCTGGTCGGAATGGCGTGCCTTGCAATTTGCCAGTAACCTGGCTGGCCAACCCGCCAAGTCTCAGCTCGAGTAGCTGCCGCAGAGCATCGCTCCACGCAGCCCCCTTGCTGGCTGGTTCTTTTGAAAAAAACAGTGCCCATGGATTTCGACAGCTTTTTAAAATCCCTCGAGGCAGATACACCGCCAGCAGGCCTCGATGCACTCCTCGAGGCGCTTTGGTGGGATGCCCGCGGCGACTGGGACCGAGCCCATCGCATAGCCCAGGACATAAACACATCGGCGGCGGCGTGGGTACACGCCTATCTGCACCGCAAAGAGGGCGACTTGTGGAATGCGGGATACTGGTACCGCCAGGCCGGGCGAGAGATGCCCGATTGCAGCTTGGAGGAAGAATGGCGACGAATCGCGAAGGCCTTGCTCTGAGCAAGGGGCTCATCGTTCCCTGACGAAGGCGAGCTGGCGGTTGTGGTATTTTTCATTTTTCAATGCCTGTCGCATGCTGGCAATCGTTTGCAGGGGCCCCTGGTCGGCAGCCAGGTTGACGAGCCAGGAAGGGATGTTGCCGGCGGGGTCGGAGCGCAGGTAGTAGTCGACGCGCACCTGGCCGTTGCCCAGCGGGGTGAAGGTCCAGCGCAAGTCGGCCTCGGTGATGCGCACCATCCCCTCTACGGCAGGTTTGAGCCAGTGGGCCGAAGTAGTTTGAGAATGGATGGCCAGGGTTTTGGGGTCTTGCCAGAAGCGCGAGTAAAGCACCAGGTCCCTGTTTTGAAAGGGCCAGGGAAAGTCGATGATGGTGTAGTAATAAATTTCCTGGTCGGAGATTTTGCGTATGATTTCGGAGTGCTCGGCGGCATAGACCCACTCGTCGAAGCCCTCCACATCGGTGAGCAGGGCGGCAATGCTGGAGAGCGAAGCCTCGATTTGGGAAGTGAACCACAGTTCCTTGATGGAAGAGCCAGGTACTTCGCGCATGTACACTTTTACACCGCCCTTGTCGCGTTTGAGTTTCCAACCTTCGCCGGGTTGGGCACGGCTGCCGAGGGCCACAGCCGACAAAGCCATTGCCAGCAAGATGCTCAGGGAAAAAGGGTGTGCGTGCATACCTTTGTTTTTTGAAGTCGATTGCCAGAAGAAACCTGAATAGGGGGCCTTTGTTGCCGGAGAGGGGTATTTTGTAACGCCTGAGACAGGTGGCCGGCTGGAAGGACCGTCAAAGCATACGATACAACCATGAGACAGTACCTCGACCTGCTCCAGTACATCCTTGACAAAGGTGTTCAAAAACCTGACCGAACCGGCGTGGGCACGCGCAGCGTGTTTGGATACCAGATGCGTTTCGACCTGCAGGAGGGGTTTCCCTTGTTGACCACCAAGAAATTGCACCTCAAGTCCATCATCTATGAACTGCTCTGGTTTCTCAAGGGCGACACCAACGTGCGCTATCTGCAAGAAAACGGCGTGCGCATCTGGAATGAATGGGCTGACGAAAATGGCGACCTCGGGCCCATTTACGGCAAGCAGTGGGTGGCCTGGGAAGGCCCCGATGGACGCACCATCAACCAAATCGAGCAGGCTGTACACCTCCTCAAGAACGATCCCCACAGTCGCCGCATCATCGTCAACGCCTGGAACGTGGCCGACTTACCGCGCATGCGCCTGAGTCCTTGCCATGCCATGTTTCAGTTTTACGTGGCCGATGGCAAACTGTCCTGCCAGCTCTACCAACGCTCGGCCGACGTGTTTCTGGGAGTTCCATTCAACATCGCCAGCTATGCCCTGCTCACCATGATGATGGCCCAGGTATGCGACCTCGAGCCGGGCGAGTTCGTCCACACCTTCGGCGACGTACACCTATACAACAACCACGTCGAGCAGGCTCGCGAACAACTCAAGCGCGAGCCTCGACCACTCCCCCAAATGCGCATCAATCCTGCGGTGAAGGATATTTTTGCCTTCCGCTTCGAAGACTTCGAATTGGTGGGATACGATCCCCATCCGCACATCAAGGCCCCCGTGGCCGTCTGAGCCAGCACAAACGAAACGATACATCCAACCCAAACAGCCATGGAACTCGAACTGAACGACAAGGTCATCATCGTCACGGGAGGTTCCAGTGGCATCGGCGAGGCCGTCAGTCGCATGCTCATCGAAGAAGGAGCCATCCCCATCATCGCCACCCGTGAAAAAGAGCGCAGCTTGCAGATGGTGCGCGATTTCAAAGCCCTGGGCAAGGAAGCCCATGCCATGATCGGCGAGTTGAGAAAAATACCCTTTTGCAAAGAGGTGGTGCAGGAAACGGCCAAGCGCTACGGCCGCATCGACGGCTTGGTGAACAACGCCGGCCGCAACGACTGGCTCAGCCTTGAAAAGGGCAGCCCCGACCGCTTCTCTTGGACCCTCATCGAAAACCTGTACCACTACCACGCCCTGGCTCACTACGCCTTGCCCTGGCTCAAGCTCAGCAAGGGAGCCATCGTCAACGTTTCTTGTCGCATCGCCGTGACGGGCCAGGGCAGCGCCAGTGCTTACGCCGCCGCCAAAGGTGCCCAGCTCGCCCTCACACGAGAGTGGGCTGCCGAGCTGGCCAAATACGACATACGCGTCAACGCCGTCGTCCCCTCCGAAGTGGACACCCCGCATTACCAGGAGTGGCACGAGACTTTCCAAAAGCCCGAAAAGCACCTCAAGCGTGTGGCAGATAAAATTCCCCTGGGCAAACGCCTCACCCGTCCCGAGGAAGTGGCTGCCGCCATCCTTTACCTGCTGTCGCCCAAAGCTTCCCACACCACCGGACAGTTTCTGTTCGTGGATGGCGGGTATGTGCACCTCGACAGGGCTTTGCAGTAAGCAGCATCCCCTTCGTCGAAAAGAAACCCTCCCCACCGCAAGGCCCCTCCACTTTCGCCAGCCAACTCGCTCGAGTTCAACGATCGTGTCGAGGCCTCAAAACCTGCTTTTTTTAACCAAAAAAATTTCCAGCATGAAACTGAATCACGAGATCGACTACCAGCTCTACGGCGAAGAGATGCAGTTCGTAGAAATAGTCTTGGACCCCCAAGAGACGGTCATTGCCGAAAGCGGCAGCTTCATGATGATGGATGAAGGCATCGAAATGCGCACCATCTTCGGCGACGGAAGTGGGCAGGGAGGCGGTGTACTGGGCAAACTCTTCAGCGCCGGCAAACGCCTGCTCACGGGTGAGAGCCTTTTCATGACTGCCTTTACCAACGTCAGCGGCACGCGCCTGAAAGTTTCGTTTGCAGCACCCTACACGGGCAAAATCATCCCGCTCGACCTGTACGAGCTCGGCGGCAAGGTGGTTTGTCAAAAGGACGCCTTCCTGTGCGCAGCCAAGGGGGTGAGCGTGGGCATAGAGCTGCAGCGCCGGTTGGGAACGGGCATTTTCGGTGGTGAAGGCTTCATCATGCAGAAATTGGAAGGCGACGGAATGGCCTTCGTCCACGCTGGAGGAATGGTGGTGAGAAAGTCATTGGGACCGTCAGAGGTGCTGAAAGTGGACACCGGCTGTGTGGTGGCCTACACGAAGGACGTAGATTTTGACATCGAGTTCGTGGGGGGTATCCGCAACACCATCTTCGGTGGGGAGGGGTTGTTTTTTGCGAGGTTGAGCGGGCCGGGGCAAGTCTGGTTGCAGAGCCTCCCCATCAGCCGGCTGGCCGAACGCATCCTCCGCTTTGCTCGGGGGCCTCGCAAGGAAGAAGGCAGCGTGTTGGGTAAGCTCGGTGATCTGCTCGACGGCGATTGATTCGAAGCGCTCAGTACCAGACGATGACCTCTTCGGCCGGCTTTCGTCGCAGGTCAGGTACGCGGGCATCGTCGGCCGGATAGCCTACGGGAATGAGCAGGAAAGGCCTTTCATTTTCAGGCCGCTGGAGGATTTCCTGCAGGAAGTTCATGGGGCTCGGCGTGTGGGTGAGGGCAACCAGGCCGGCGTGATGGATGGCAGCCAGCAGCAGGCCACATGCCAGCCCCACCGATTCGTTGACGTAGTAGCACTTTCGGCGAGTACCATCGGGAGCCAGTTCGTAGGCCTTTTTGAAGACGACGATGAGCCAGGGAGCAATTTCGAGGAATGGTTTGTGCCAATCGGTGCCGAGGGGTTCCAGGTCGCGCAGCCACTCTTCGCTCATGCGGTGGTGGTAGCTTTCAAATTCTTCTTTTTCGGCGGCCTTGCGAATGCGTGCTTTAATCTCCGGATCGCTCACGGCACAAAAGGTCCACGGTTGTTTGTGCGCCCCCGAAGGGGCAGAGGCTGCTGTCATGACGATGTTTTCGATGACTTCCCTGGCCACGGGCCGATCGGAGAAATGGCGAATGCTGCGCCGTCGGCTCATGAACTGCCTGAAGTCGCGGCTGCGCAACAGGGTCTCCTGTTCTGAAAATTTCAGTGGCTCGAATGGGACGAATGAATGGGCACCTTGCATGGTCTGAATGGTATTGGTGGACGAGGCAAAGGTGGTAAAAAGAGGATTATGGGGATTATGGAGACTGGCTTGTCCGGCTCTGACGGGCTGGTACATTCGGTCAAGCGGCAGTATGAAAAGAGGCCGGTTGTTGGGCGCCCAACAAACACGCTTTTTGCTGACTTTTCACGACGTGTTCAGTGGGCACAGGGGCGGGGGAGCGTGTGCTCCTCTGGGGAGGGTTGACCTGCGAAACAAAAATCCCTGCATGCAAAGCAAGCAGGGATTTTTTTTGGTTTTCTGTATTTCCGGTCCCCCAGCGGGGACTTCATGCACTGATCAGTCGGCACGGCCGCCTTTAAGGGTTTCCTGGTAAGCCTTGAGCTCATCCCATTTGCCTTCGGCGGCGAGGGCGGCTTGCTTGGGCCAGGTAGAGGGGTCGTGCATTTGGTAGCGCGAGCCTTGAGCCAGGAGGATTTCCCTGATTTTTTCGGGGTCGGTGGCGGCGAGCTCGGCGAAGGTATTGATGCCAGCTTCGTTGAGAATGGAAGCGATCTTGGGGCCGATGCCTTCGATTTTCTTGAAATCATCCTTTTTGGAGGCAGCAGCCTTGGGAGCCTTTTTCTGTTCTGCCTTGGGCTTTTCCTCGGCGGCTGGGGCTTCGGCCTTGACTTCCTTTTCGACAGCGGGTTGTTCTTCTTTCACCGCTGCGGGTGCTTCCTTCTCAGCGGGCTTTTCAGCCTTTGGCTCCACCTTGGGAGCGGCTTTTTTTGCGGGCTTTTCGATGGTGGCCACAGTCTCCTGAACTTCCTCGAAGGGAATGACCGACACGAAGGTCCAGCCGCGACGGCCTTTGTGGAATTCTACGATGCCGTCCACCTTGGCGTGGATGGTGTAGTCCTTGCCCATGTAGGTATTTCTACCGATGTGGTATTTGGTGCCGCGCTGGCGGATGATGATGTTGCCGGCACGGGCCAGTTGTCCGCCGAAGAGTTTTACGCCGAGACGTTTGCTAATACTGTCTCGGCCGTTTTGGGTTGAACCTTCACCTTTTTTATGTGCCATTTTCTAAGCGATTTGCGGGTTAGCGATCAGGGTTAGCAGTGGGTGGTCGGGATTGTCAAGCGTCGATGCTTTCGATTTTGATTTTCGAGAACTGCTGGCGATGGCCTTTTTTGAGGCGATAGCCCTTGCGGCGCTTTTTCTTGAAGACGATCACCTTGTCACCCTTGACGAGGGGGTCGATGACGGTGGCGCTGACTTTGGCGCCCTTCACGATCGGCGTGCCGACTTTCACGGAGTTCTCATTAGCGACACAGAGGACCTGGTCGAAAGTGAGTTTGTCTCCCTGAGCGGCTTCTAACCGGTGGACGAAGATCTCCTGACCTTCGGTCACTTTGAACTGCTGACCGGCTATGTTTACGATTGCGAACATGGTATGAGGGTTTGACAGTTAAGGCAGACCCGCGAAATGACAGCGACGAAGCGGCAAAACACGGATGCTGCGCACAAAACGGGCGCAAAGATAACAGCCCATGGATGGAATAACCAACTTTCGGCCGGCAAATATCCGCCTTCGTTTTGCTCAGAAATTTTGCTCGTTGTTGCCGTTGTCCTTGAGGTCGTCGTTGCGCACACGGCTGCGGCGCTCGCGGGTTTTGAAATCGAGTTTGCCGAAGCGGTAGTTGAAGCTCAGCGCATAGGAGCGGAAGGGGAATTCGAAAAAGCTGTTTTGGTAAAAATCAGCTCCTACGAGTTTGGTGTCGAAGTGTAAGGATCTGTGGAAGAGGTTTGCGATTCTGATGCCGAGGCTGCCCCGCTTGCCGAAGAGGTCTTGCTGAAAACCGAGGCTGTACATCCAGAAGGTAGCTTGCGTTCCCTGCAGGGTGATGCGCGGGGTGCGGATCATGGCCCACAACTCCAGGCGGGTGGAGGGGGTGAAAGCGAAGGTGCTGCTCAGGAAGGAGTTCATCTCGAAGCCGGTATTGCTGGCCTCCACACCTGAGACGATGCCTTGCAGGTGGGCCCGCCTGACGTCCACGTTGCCGCGCAATTGCCAGACCTCGGCGATGGTACCACTGCCGAAAAGGGACATGCCCACGGAGTTGTCGGTGCCAGCGTTGTCGTAGGTGAGAATGGACACGGTGTCCACCCGCAGGATCTGTTGAATGACGTCGGTGGTGTGGCGGTAGTACAGGCTGGCGTTGAGGGCCACGCCCTTGACGTAGGTGTTCCAGCCGAGTTCGAAGTTGTGCGACAGTTCGGGTTTTACCTGGGGGTTGCCGAAGGAGATGTTGTTGCGGTCGGTCTGGTCCACGTACGGGTTGATGAATCGCAGGCTGGGTCGCTGGATGCGCTGGTTGTAGCTGAAGCGCAGGCTCGAGAAACCCTTGAGTTTGCGCTGCAAGGTCACACTGGGCAAGAGGTTGGCGTATCCGTTGGAAAAGGAATTTTCATTGTAGCGGAACGACCCCTCGATTTCGGTGCGTTCGTAGCGAAGGCCCGTAAGCAGGCCGTATTTTTCACCAAACGAGGCATTCAGGGAGAGGTATCCGGCATACACGTTCTGCTGGTAGTCGAACTCGTCGGAACGGGTAAAGTCGCGCTCGTAGCGGTTGTTGTCGAAATCGTAGAGGTCATAGCTGAAATCGCTGTCGATGTTTCGCAGGATGGCCTTGGCACCGGTCTCGAGTTTGATCGTTTTAGAAAAAGGGTGCACGTAGTCTGCCTGGAAGGTGGTCTCTAAGTTGAGTCCGTCGTTTTTGCTCTTTTCATCGATGCGGAGGTATTCGAAGTTGCCTTGCTGTATCAGGGAATTATCGGCGGTGCTGATGTCGCCATTGAGCTGAAAGGCCAGGCTGAATTCGCGCTCGCTGTTGGGGAAGCGACGCACGTAGTCGGTGGTCCAGTCGAAATTGCTGTTGAAGGTTTTGCTCTTGTTGTTTCGCTCTGAGAGTTCTTCGAGGTTGTCGAGCAAGCGCGAAGCGCTGGTGTGGCCGTCGCGATTGTAGGAAGCGCCGCCAAAGCTGATGCTCGAATTGAACGATTGGTAAGCGTTGAGGTCGTAGTAGGCGCCGAAATTGCCCCTGAAGCCCAATCGGCTGGTAGTCGTGATGCCGTGCTGCACCAAGGTAGGTTGTTGCCGCTCACCGTTGACGATAGCGCCTCGTTCGAAGTCGAAGATGCCATCGCGGGGAAAAGAATACACCCCGAACGCACCGCCATTGATACCGAAGCGACCCCGTGCTGCATTGAGGTTCAATGAGCCAGTGCTCTGCCGATTGCCCGGGGCGAGATTGACCGTCCCGGTGAATCCGTCCACCCTGTTTTTCTTCGTGATGATGTTGATGATGCCGGCCGTGCCTTCGGCGTCGTAGCGCGCCGAGGGCGTGGTGATGACCTCGACGCTCTTGATCTGGTCGGCTGGGAACATCTTGAGGGCATCGCCCACATTGCCCGAGAACATGCTACTCGGCTTGCCATTGATGAGGATGCGCACGTTGGTAGAACCTCGCAGGCTGACGTTGCCGTCGAGGTCAACGCTGAGCAGGGGCACTTTGCGCAGCAGGTCGGTGGCATCGCCCGAGCCGAGGGTGACGTCCTTGTCGGCGTTGTACACGATGCGGTCGATCTTGCTTTCCACGACGGCGGCCTCGCCCGTCACGGTTACCTCTTCCAACATCAGCTCGGTGGGCTTGATCAAGATGTTGCCCAGGTCGGCATCAGGCTTTTCGGGCGTTAGCGTCACCGAGTCGATGATGCGGGTATCATAGCCGAGAAAGGAAATGTGCACCTTATAGGTGCCGAGTTTTTCTGCTGGAAATTTGAAGGCTCCCTTTTCATCGGTAATGGTACCGTCCACCTCCCTGCCATCGGCGGAGCGAATCAGCACGATGGTGGCGTATTCCACTGGTTGGCCGCTGAGCGAGTCGATGACGTTGCCAGTGATTTTGCCCGTGATGGATGGTTGCTGATTGCCGCCCCAGTTGCCGCGGCCGGGTTGCTGGCCAAGCACCAGAGCCGGTGCAATGAAGGCCAGAAGCATCGAGAAGAAAAGGTTTCTCATGTGGGGAAAAGTTGATTGTGGGTGATTCTGTGGTGGTTTTTCCAGTGGCTGAGTCGGAGGCCGCAGCGAGCATGCCCAGACCCTCGAGTGACATTTTGATGACAAAAGCCGAACGTAAACAGCTTTTGCCAGAACTTGTTTTGATGAGTTGCGTCTGCCGCTGAGAGGGTGAGAAAAGTCACTCCAAAGCTTGCGAATTGTCAACCAGCTCCCGACAGACCTGACTTTACCTTGCGCCCGTAAACCGTTCACCTCCAAAATTTGAAGCGCCATGAAACTGTATGCAACGAATGTGGGCGAGATGGTCCTTCGATTTTACGCCATGATGGCTGTCATCCTCATTGCCGGCTTTACCCATCAGTGGTGGTTGGGCGTCGTAGGTTTTGTCATTTTCTTCGGCACCCTGGTTGGAGCCAAGGTTTTCGACAAAGAAAAAAGTGAAGAAGGTGGCACCATTACTCCGCTCAGACCTTCCGAACGCCGCAAAGCCATGTAAGCGGGGAGCTACCTGCAAAAAGTCTGCACGAGGAAAATGATTTGACCTCTCCGTCTGAAGCGGACGGGCAGGAGAGGTCTGCCTCTTCACGGACAGGCCCGCCTCTCGGCGGACAAGCCCGCCTCTCGGCGGACAAGCCCGCCTCTCGGCGGACAAGCCCGCCTCTCAGCGGACAAGCCGTGCAAAAAGGTCGTTTTGGTACCCCCTCTTGAATGCTGTTTATCAAAAAAAAAAATCGCCTTTGGGAGCTTTGCTTCATCCAGCTACTACTGGCAGGACTCGGAGTGGTGTCAGTAGTGGGATGGTGGCGGTTTTTGGTGGGTGGAGGAGGGGCGGTGTTTGGGGCTCGATGAGGGGCATTTTTATAGCGCCGGCGAATGAAGATGAATATCACGGAAGGAGGATTTCCTGCCTGTCCTGTCTGCCGACAGGCAGGCAGGCAGGGAGGATGTGAGGATATGAGGATTTGAAGATGTGAGTCCACTGCAAAAAGTCTTTTTCTATTGGGGTTAGAGTAAGTTCCGTTGTTCGAGTGACCTGCCTGTCCGGCAGACAGGAGTTTGGTCCGCACTAAAGCCTTGGTTTTGAGGGGTTGTACATTTTACTCCAGGCTGTCTCAAAAGACCCTTAAATCCATCAAAAAATAAAGGGATGTGAGTGTCTTTCGCGAATGAAAAAACATGCGAAGCACAAGCGCCACAATGTGGTGACTTTTAAGCCTTACGAACAGAACCAAGCCTGGCTTTTACCG